>Ga0335069_10004167_pt1 | contig 21602 bp, 21 predicted proteins | sample Lox_Sample_11_FD_206714 | JGI IMG/M metagenome (GOLD analysis project Ga0335069, IMG submission 206714) | Soil microbial communities from Loxahatchee National Wildlife Refuge, Florida, United States - Lox_Sample_1.1 | ecosystem: Environmental > Terrestrial > Soil > Wetlands | place: USA...
GGGCCCTGGGGGTTCGTGCCCAGGCCATCCGCACCGACCTCACCGACCCGGCGGACTGCGCCGCCCTGGTGGACCGGACCGCGGGGCTCCTGGGGAGCGCCGACGTCCTGGTGAACAACGCCGGCCTCTGGCCCACCCACCTGGTGACGGAGATCCCCCTGGACGAGTGGAGGCGCACCTTCGAGGTGAACCTGACCGCGGTGTTCCTGGCCTGCCAGCGCTTCGTGGCGCTGAACCTGGCGCAGGGGCGCAGGGCCAAGATCCTGAACATCACCTCGCAGGCGGCGTTCAACGGCTCCACCACCGGCCACGCCCACTACGCCGCGGCCAAGGCGGGCGTGGTCACCTTCACCATCTCGCTCTCCCGCGAGGTCGCCTCCAAGGGCATCAACGTGAACGCGCTGGCCCTGGGCATGGTGGCCACGGGGATGAACCGCGACGTGCTCGCCAACAACGGCGAGTACTACCAGAAGCGCATCCAGATCGGGCGCATCGCGCGCCCGGAGGAGGTGGCGCGCTTCGCGGTGTTCCTGGTCTCCGGGGCAGCGGACTACTTCACCGGCGCCACCTACGACGCCACCGGCGGGATGCTGAGCCGATAGGAGACGGACCATGAAGCTCGTGGGCATCGGCGACCTCTTCATCCCCCATCGCTACATCCGCGACGGATTCGAGCCGGTGGCGGCTCGCGGGCACCAGGTCGAGACCTTCGACTGGCGCCTCTCCGGGTTCCCGGAGCTGCAGGAGATCAACCTGGCCGTGGAGAAGGGCGGGGCGGCCGCCTTCCGCCCCCCGCCCTACGTGTTCGACGCGGCGGCCGGCGCCGACGTCCTCGTCACCCAGTTCTGCACCGTCCCGGCGGCGCTGCTCGAGGCCGCCCCGCGCCTCAAGGTCGTGGGCGTCCTCCGGGCCGGCGTGGAGAACGTGGACGTGGCCGCGGCCACCGCGCGCGGGGTGGTGGTGGTGAACACTCCCGGGCGGAACGCCGACGCCGTGGCCGACTTCACGGTGGGCCTGCTCATCGCCGAGGCCCGCAACATCTGCCGCGGCCACCACGGCCTCAAGCACGGCCGCTGGCTCCGCGAGTACCCGAACTCGGGACACATCCCCGACCTGCCCGGCAAGACGGTGGGCATCGTCGGCCTGGGGGAGATCGGTCGCAAGGTGGCCCGGCGGCTGGCCGGGTTCGACGTGACCCTCCTGGCCTACGATCCGCTGGTGAAGGCCGCGCCCGAGGGCATCCGGCTGGTGGACCTCCCCACCCTGGTGGCGGAGGCCGACTTCGTCACCATCCACGCCCGGCTCACCCGGGAGACGGAGGGGCTCCTCTCCCGCGAGCTCATCGCCCGCATGAAGCCCACCGCCTACCTGATCAACACCTCGCGCTCGGCGCTCCTGGACGAGCGTGCGCTGGTGGAGGCGCTAGGAGAGGGGCGGCTGGCCGGCGCGGCGCTGGACGTCTTCGATCACGAGCCGCCCGGCGTGGACGACCCGCTGGTGCGGCTCGACAACGTGACCCTCACCCCCCACATGGCGGGCGGCTCCAACGACGCCTTCTTCCACTGCCCCCGGCTGCTGGCCGCGGAGATCGGCAAGCTGCTCGACGGGGGGGAGCCTCGGTCGGTGGTGAACCGCGAGGCCCTGCCCGTGGCGCGGAGCCGGCTGGGAGCGTGACCCGTGGAGCCCGGCCGATACCTCTGCCTGGACTGCGGACTCACCGCCACCAAGGCGGCGGTGTTCGACCCGGGCGGCGTCCAGCTCGCCGAGGCCCGGGGGCGGACGCCGGTGCGGGTGGCGGGGGAGGCCAGCGAGATCGACATGGAGGAGCAGTGGCGGCTGTGCGCGGGCCTGGTGAGCGAGGCGCTGGCCCGCGCCGGAGAGGTCCCCGGCGACCCGGCCATCGCCGGCGTGGGCGTCTCCGGCCACGGCGGCGGCCTCTACCCCGTCGACGCCGGCGGCCGGCCGGTGCGCGCCGCGCTCACCTCCATGGACGGCCGGGCCGCGCCGGTGGTCGAGGCGTGGGCGCGCGAGGGGCGCACGCGCTACGCCGTCACCCGCCACCACCCGTGGGCGGGCCAGTCGCTCCCCCAGCTCCGCTGGCTCAAGGAGGCGGCCCCCGTCGACTACGGCCGGGTGCGGTGGGCGCTCGGGGCCAAGGACTGGGTGGTGCACCGGCTCACCGGAGAGATCTCCACCGACCGGACCGAGGCCAGCAACGGCGCCCTGATCGACCTCGGCAACGGGTGCTACGACCCCGGGGCCCCGGCGGTCTTCGGGGTCCCCGAGGTCCGGGGGATGCTGCCGCCGGTGCACGAGAGCGCCGAGGTGGTGGGCGAGGTGAGCGCCGCCGCGGCCGCGGCGACCGGGCTTCGCCGGGGCACCCCGGTGGTGGCGGGCATGTTCGACGTGGTCGCCTGCGCGGTGGGGTCGGGGGCGCTGGACGATCGCTCCTGCTCGCTCATCGCCGGGACCTGGAACATCAACTCGGTCTTCGACGCGCACCTGGTGGCCATGCCGCCCTCGGTCAAGACCTCCCTCGGGCCCGACGCCGGCCGGTTCGCCTACGTGGAGTCGAGCGCCACCTCGGCCGGGAACCTGGAGTGGTTCCTCGGCCTCCTGGAGGAGCTGGGCGGCTCCCCGGCCGGCGGGCGAGAGGCGCTCTACCAGCGGATCGGCGCGGGCGTGGACGCGCTCCCGCCCGGCGCCGGCGGGGTGGTGTTCCTGCCCTTCATCCACCGCGCCCACCTCGCCCCGGGCACCGACGCCGCCTTCGCCGGCCTGCGCGCCGGCCACGGCGCGCATCACCTGGTCCGGGCGGTGTTCGAGGGCGTGGCCTACGCCCACCGTGCCCACCTCGAGCTCCTGGCGCAGGGCGGGCTCTCCAGGCCGCGAGCGGTGCTGTCGGGCGGCGCGGCCTCGAGCCCCGCCTGGTGCCGCATCTTCGCCGACGTGCTGGACCGGGAGGTGGAGACGAGCGACGCCGCCCAGGCCGGCGCCCGGGGCATCGCCCTGGCCGTGGCCGTGGGGATCGGTCGCCGGCGCTCCTATGCCGAGGCGGCGGAGGGGATGGTCCGCCCCGGGCGCCGCTACCCCCCCGACCCGGCGCGCGCCGCGGCGCAGCGCGAGGGCTACGCCCGGTTCCGGGACGTGGCCGCTCGCCTGGGAGGGGAAACCGGCCGGATCTAGGGAGCACCCGGGCTCGGGGGAGCCCGGGGCGAGCCGCGTCGGCCAGTCGTTGACAAATGTCATAGAATCTGTCAAACCAGCATCGGAGGAAGTCATGGGGATCATCGGAGCGGAGCTGACCGGGAAGACCTGCGTGGTCACGGGAGCGGCGCGGAGCATCGGGCTCGCCATCGCCGAGGCCTATCGCGACGCCGGCGCGCGGGTGGGCATGCTCGATCTCAACCCGGAGGTCACCACCCAGGCCGGGCGGCTGGCCGCGGGCGGCGCGGCGGTGAAGGGCTACGTCGTCGACATCACCGACCGGGCAGCGGTGCTCGATTGCTTCGCACGGATCGCCTCCGAGCTGGGCGATCCCTACGCCCTGGTGAACAACGCCGGGATCGTCGACCAGCGACCGTTCGAGGAGACCACCCCCGAGCTGCTCGACCGCGTCTTCCGGGTCAACGTGCACGGCACCGTCTACTGCATCCAGGCGGTGCTGGCCGGGATGCGGAAGCGGCGCGACGGCAAGATCATCAACTTCTCCTCCAAGTCGGGGAAGACCGGCTCGGCCCTCATGGCGCCCTACTCGGCCGCCAAGGGCGCGATCATCGCCCTCACCCAGGCGCTGGCCCACGAGGTCGCGCCGGACAACATCAAGGTGAACTGCCTCTGCCCCGGGATCACCGACGCCACCGGCGTCTGGTCCTCGGTGAGCAAGGGCTACACCGAGAACCTCAAGCTGCCGCGCGAGGAGGTGGTGAAGAAGTTCACCGCCAAGGTCCCGCTGGGGCGGCTCACCGACATCCGCGACCTGGTGGACTTCGTCCTCTTCCTCACCGCCAGCGGCGAGTACTGCACCGGCCAGGCGTTCAACGTCACCGGCGGGCGGGAGATGCACTGATGGCCGCCCCGGACCGCAGCTTCGACCGGGTGGTCTACCGCGCTCCTCGCGAGGTGACCATCGAGCAGATGCTCGAGCCGCCCGTACCACGTCGCGGCGAGCTGGTGGTGCGGGTCGAGGCCTGCGCCATCTGCGGCACCGACATCAAGTCGTTCCACAAGGGCAACCCGCGCATCCGGCCGCCCCAGACCATGGGCCACGAGTTCGTGGGCACGGTCGAGGCCTCCGGCCCGGACGCCGCGGGCCCCCGCCCCGGCGCGCGGGTGGTGATGGCCACCACCATCGGCTGCGGCGAGTGCCGCTACTGCCGGGCGGGGCGCTCCAACCTGTGCCGGAGGGCGGAGGCGATCGGGTTCCACTACCCCGGGGCCATGGCCCCCTGGCTGGCCATCCCGGAGCGCGCCGTCCGGCTCGGGCACCTGGTGGAGGTGGGCGACCTGGAGGCGGGGGTGGCCGCGCTGGCCGAGCCGCTCTCCTGCGTGGTGAACGGGCTCTCCCGCCTGCCCTGGGCCGAGATTCGCACCGTGCTGGTGCTGGGCCTCGGGCCCCTCGGGTTCCTGCACGCCCTGGCGGCGCGATCGAAGGGGGCGGAGCGGGTGGTGTGCTCCGAGTTCCCCGGCGGTCGGGCCGACCTGGCCCGGGCGCTCGGCTTCAGCGAGGTGGTGCCGCCGGGCGAGCTCGACGCGCGGTACCTGGAGCTCTCCGGGCAGGAAGGGTTCGACCTGGTGGTGGTGACCGCGCCCCACAACCCCACCCAGGCCAAGTCGCCCATGTACGCCCGCAAGGGCGGGTACGTCTCCTTCTTCGCCAGCCTGGCGCAGGGCGAGGAGATGCTGGCGGTCAACTCGCGGACCATCCACTACGGCGAGCTCTTCGTGTTCGGGACCTCGGACTCGACCCCGGCCCACGTGCGCGAGGCGGTGGCGCTGCTGGGGCGCGAGGCGGCCACCTTCGGACGGCTGATCACCCACCGGCTGCCCAACCGGAGCTTCCACGAGGCCATGGGCGAGATCGCCGCCGGCCGGGCCGTGAAGGTGGTCCTGACGCCCTGAGCCGGCGCCGGGGAGAAGCCAGAAAGGGAGAAGCCATGGACTACGCCAAGTACATCGATCACACCGTCCTCAAGCCCGAGACCGTCCGCGAGACGGTGGCCCGGTTCTGCGACGAGGCCAGGCGGTTCGGCTTCGCGGCGGTGTGCGTCAACCCCTGCTGGGTCCCCTTCGCCAGGGAGCGGCTGAAGGGGAGCGGGGTCAAGGTGGCGGCGGTGGTCGGGTTCCCCCTCGGTGCCAACGCCCCCGAGACCAAGGCCTTCGAGGCCGGCCAGGCAGTGGCGGCCGGCGCCGACGAGCTGGACATGGTCATCAACATCGGCGCGCTCAAGGACCGCGACGACCAGCTGGTCGAGCGCGACGTGGCCGGCGTGGTGCGGGCCGCGGGGGGGGCGAAGGTCAAGGTGATCATCGAGACCAGCGCCCTCACCGACGAGGAGAAGGAGCGCGCCTGCCGCCTGGCCGCCCGGGCCGGGGCCGCCTTCGTGAAGACCTCGACGGGCTTCGGCAAGGGCGGGGCCACCCCCGAGGACGTGGCGCTGATGAAGAGGGTGGTGGGGCCGGGCGTGGAGGTGAAGGCCTCGACCGGCGTGAAGACCCGCGAGGACGCCCGTCGGCTCATCGCCGCCGGCGCCACCCGGCTCGGCACCAGCGCCGGCCCGGTCATCGTGGGGGAGCCGGTGGGGGAGGGGGCGGCCTGAGGGCGCCCGGGCCAGGAAGGCGAAGGTGCAGGGATTCCCGGTCGTGAAACCGAGGCAGCAGGCAGGAGGCGTGGAAGGCACTTCGTTCACAGGAGGACGGCAAATGAGGAAGTTCCTGTTCGGTCTCGTCGCAGTCGCGTTGCTCACCCCCCAGGCGTTCGCCAAGGACAAGCCCACGAGGATCGCCTTCTTCGTGTCCGACCTGAGCAACGTCTTCCACCAGGCGCAGTTCGCCGAGGCCAAGAAGTACGCCAAGGAGAAGTACGGCGCCGAGGTCTTCGCCTTTGACGGCAAGTCGGACAGCGCCACCATGACCGCCAACATCGATCAGGTGGTGGCCCAGGGCATGGACGCGGCCACGCTGCACATCTGGGACGGGGAGGCGGCCAAGCCGGGCGTCCTGGCGGCCCTGAAGAAGAACATCGTCATGACCGCCTTCTTCAGCCCCATCGCCGACACCGGCATCCCCACCGCCCGCAGCGACGAGGCCAGCGTCTCCTTCGAGATGGGCGCGCAGATGGCCAAGCAGTGGAGGGCCGCCCACCCGGACAAGCCCATCGTCATGGTGCAGCTGGGCTGGCCCAACCACACCGAGGTGAACTCGGGCCGCACCGCCCCCTTCGTCAAGGGCGTGCTCTCGGTGGACCCCAAGGCCACCAACCTCGGCTGCCAGGACGCCAGCAAGGGGCCCGACGCGGCCAAGCAGATCGTCCTCGACCTCGTCACCCAGCACCCGGAGGTCAACCTGATCTACTCCGAGGCCTCCAACCTGACGGTGGGCACCATGGCGGCCCTGACCCAGGCCGGGCGAGGGGTCTTCAAGGACGGCAAGCCGGCCACCGAGATCGTGGCCAGCGTCGACTTCGACGAGGTCGAGTACAAGACCATCTACGATCCCAACAGCTCGCTGAAGCTCTCCATGGGGCTCCCGCCGGTGGAGACGGCCCGCGGCCGGATCGACCTGATCATGGACGTGAAGGCCGGCAAGGTGGCCCGCACCAGCCAGCCCGCCAAGGAGTTCTTCTACAAGGCCTACACCATCTCCTTCTGGACGATGAAGAAGGCCGATGCGGCCTCCTGGCTCAGCAAGCAGTTCGGGGCCAACGTGATGTGAGGCGTCGAGGGGACGCCCGCCGGCGCCGCGCGCGGGGCGCGGCGCCGGGCCGGGCGCAGAGGTGCGGAGGGAGCCATGGACCGGCCCGACAACGTCCTGGAGATCCGCGGCCTGGTGAAGGACTACGCCAGCGTCCGGGCGGTCAACGAGGTCAGCTTCGACGTTCGCCGCAACACCGTGCACTGCCTGGTGGGCGAGAACGGCGCCGGCAAGTCGACCCTCATCAAGATCCTCACCGGCGCGGTGGGCCGATCGGGCGGCCGGATCCTCCTCAACGGCCGCGAGTACGCGCCGCGGAGCCCCCGCGAGGCCAGGCAGAGGGGGATCAGCACCCTGTTCCAGGAGCTGAACGTCGTCGACCAGCTCACCGTGGCCGAGAACCTGAGCCTGGGGAGGGAAGACACCACCCTCGGGTTCCTGCGCCGGACCGACAAGGTGCAGCGCATGGTCGGGGTGATGAACAGCCTCGAGCCGTCCATCGACCCCCGGCAGCGGGTCTCGACCCTGAGCGTGGCCCAGAAGCAGATCGTGGAGATCGCCAAGGCGGTGGCGGCCGAGTCCGAGATCCTGATCATGGACGAGCCCACCGCGGCCATCTCCGAAGGGGAGATCGCGCGGCTCTTCGCCATCGTCAAGCGCCTGCGCGAGCGGAACGTGACCGTCATCTACATCTCCCACCGGCTCGACGAGATCTTCGAGCTGGGGGACGCGGTCACGGTGATGCGCGACGGCCGCCACGTCGCCACCCGGCCGCTGGCGGAGGTGAAGGACCGGGCCGAGCTCATCCGCATGATGCTGGGCAAGGCGGTCTTCGAGGGGTACCAGGCCCGGCCGGCGGGCTCGCGGGAGGTGGTCCTGCAGGTGAAGGGGCTCTCCAACCGCAAGCTGCAGGACGTCTCCTTCGAGGTCCGCCGCGGGGAGATCGTGGGGTTCTACGGGCTGGTGGGCGCCGGGAAGACCGAGCTGGCGCGGGCCATCTACGGCGCCGACCCGCACCGGGGAGAGGTCCTCTTCCAGGGGGTCCCGCTGCCGCGCCGGCCCGACCAGGTCATCGAGGCCGGGATCGCCCTGGTCCCCGAGGAGCGACGCTCCCAGGGGCTGTTCACCATCCTCACCGTCAGGGGCAACGTGCCGGTCATGAACATGGCGCGCATCTCCCGCCACGGCTTCATCCGCGCCGGCGAGGAGCGGCGGGCGACGCGGGAGGCGATCCGCCGCCTCCGCATCGCCTGCAGCGGCCCGGAGAAGGAGGCGGCCAAGCTCTCCGGCGGGAACCAGCAGAAGGTGGTCTTCGCCAAGTGCCTGTTCGCCGACGCCCAGCTGCTCCTGCTCGACGAGCCGACCCGCGGGATCGACGTCGGGGCCAAGAGCGAGATCTACGCCATCATCCGGCGGCTGGCCGAGGAGGGGAAGTCGATCCTGGTCTTCTCCTCCGAGCTCCCCGAGATCCTGAGCCTCTGCGACCGCATCCACCTGCTCTACGACGGTGCGATCAAGGGCACGCTCGAGAACGGCGCCGGGGTGGACAGCCAGGAGGTCATGCACGTCGTCACGGGAGGGCGCTGACCGTGGATACCGCCGCCGTGGACCAGGGGTCCGTGCAGGTCGGGCCGGCCGCCGGCCGGCTGAGCAACGAGTCCTTCATCACCTTCTTCATGATCGCCGTGCTGATCGGCCTGTTCGGCATGGCCTGCGCCTTCGTGCCCAACTTCTTCCTGCCCCGGAACGTCCTCAACCTGCTCACCAACTACTGGTACATCATCATCCTGGGCATCGGGGTGACCTTCCTGCTCGTCACCGGCAACTTCGACATGTCGGTGGGGGGCAACGTGGCGCTCACCGGGGTGGTCGCCGCCTGGGCCTGCCAGGCGGCGGCGGCCTCGCCCAACCCGCTGGCGGTGGGGCTGGGGCTGCCCTACGGGGTGGCGGTGGCCCTGGCCCTCTGCTGCGCCGTGGGCGTGGGGGCGGTGAACGCCTTCTTCATCGTCAGGCTCCGGGTGCCGTCGATCATCGTCACCCTGGGGACCATGATGCTCTCGCGCGGCCTGGCCCAGGTCATCACCCGGGGGGCGCAGCGCAACACCAGCCTCCCCGAGGTGTTCGGGGTGATCGGCAACACCTTCCTGCCCGGCACCCCGGTCAAGGTGGCGGTGCTGATCATGGTGGCGCTGGTGGCGGTGGCCTCGGTGGTCGAGAAGGCCACGGTGAGCGGCCGGCGCACCTACCTCATCGGCGCCAACGCCGAGGCGGCCCGGCTCTCCGGGCTCAAGGTGGGCCAGCACGTCGCCCGGCTCTACCTCCTGAGCGGGCTCCTGGCCGGCATCACCGGGATCCTGCTCTCCTCCGAGTTCAAGGCGGGCGTGTCCGGCCGTGCCAGCGGCTACGAGTTCGACGCCCTGGTGATCACCCTCCTCGGCGGCGTGAGCATCTCCGGCGGATTCGGCTCGGTCCTGGGCATGTTCGTGGGAGCCATCATCCTCTCGGTGGTGACCTCGGCCGCCACCGGGCTGCTGCTCTCGCCCGACTGGCAGTTCACTCTGAAGGGCGTCGTCACCTTCCTGGCCATCCTGGCGCAGCGGTTCGCGCTGGACCGGCGCAACGGCTAGCGGGAGGAGCGTCATGACCGAGGCGAGGGCGAGCGTGCTGCGGGCGGACGGGGCCACGGCGGTTCGGGCCGCGGTCAAGAACCTCTACATCTACGCGGTCCTCCTGCTCATCGTGCTGGCCTTCAGCGTGGCGCGGCTGGACCAGGTCGAGCTGTTCGGCCCCGGCCACTTCCTGAGCCCGGACAGCGTGGTGAACATGCTCCGCATCGCCGCCCCCATCCTCACCCTGAGCGGCGCGTTCACCCTGCTCATGATCTCCGGGTACATCGACCTCTCGGTGGGGAGCGCCATGAGCCTCGCCGCGGTGGTCTTCGCCTTCCTGGTGCGGGCCGGGGCCCCGCTGCCGCTGGCCCTGCCCCTGACCCTGCTCCTGGGGCTGGGCTTCGGCCTGCTCAACGGGCTCCTGGTCATGCGCCTGCGCATCACCCCGGTCATCGCCACCCTGGTGACGCTCAACCTCTTCAAGGGGGCGGCGCTGCTGGTCGTCCCCAAGGGCCTCTCGGCCATCAAGGGCGTGCCGGGGCGACCCATGCCGGCCTGGATCAACGACTACGCCCGCGCCGAGGTGATCCTGGGCCTGCCCTGGGCCTTCTGGGTGGCGGTGCTGCTCGTCGGCGTCCTGGTGGTGGTGCAGCGCCGGACGGTGCTCGGCAAGTACGCGGCCGCCATCGGCGGGAACCGCACCGCGGCGGAGCTGTCGGGCATCGACCCGGTCCGCTGGGTCTGGATCCTCTACCTCCTCGTCGGGGTCTGCGCCGCGCTGGCCGGCGTGGCCCGGGCCAGCTACATGTCCCTGGGCGACCCGCTCTCCGGCGACGGCATGGAGCTGGACTGCATCATCGCCGTGCTCCTGGGCGGGACCGCCTTCTCCGGCGGGGAAGGCTCGGTCGCCAAGACGGTGGTGGGGGCGCTCATCATCGTGTGCGTGACCACCGGCCTCATGACCGTGATCCCCGCCTTCTGGCAGACCTTCGCCAAGGGGACGGTGCTCATCGCCGCCGTGGCGCTCAACCACCTGCTGGTCCGGGAGCGGACGCCGCTCTAGAGAGCCCGGCGGAGAGCCCATGGCCTACCGGAAGACGCAGGGGAGGCGGAGGGGGGGGGTGCGGGGCCGCTCCCCGCGGCGGCGGGTGCGCCAGGACGAGGGCCGCGGGCCCTCCCCAGCGCGCCGAGCCAGCGCGCCGGAGCGCAACCCTGTCGGCCTGGCCGGTCCCGGCGTATCCTCCCGCGGGAGGAGGGCAGGAATGAGCTCCCGGCTCGACGTGCAGCTCGTGGTCAAGGTGGCCCAGATGTACTACCTGGACGGGCTCAAGCAGGAGGAGATCGCCAAGCAGATCGGCATCTCCCGCTCGCTCATCTCCATGATCCTCACCGAGGCCAAGGAGCGGGGGATCGTGGAGATCGCCGTCCGCGATCCCTTCCTCAACGACGACGAGCTGTCCCGTGCGCTGGCGGCCCACTACCCGAAGACGACCTTCACGGTGATCCCGACCTCGTCCCGCGACGCCACCGCCCGGCGCAAGCTGGTGGCGCAGCGCGCGGCCGACCTCCTGGCGCGCTCGCTCAAGGGCGGCGAGGTGCTGGGGCTGGCGTGGGGCCGGACCTGCCTCGAGCTGGTGAACGCGTTCCGCCCGCTCGAGGACCGGCTGAGCCTGAACATCGTCCCCCTCATCGGCGGCAGCTCGCAGACGGCGCCCTACTTCCAGAGCAACGAGATGGTGCGCGTGCTGGCCGAGCGCTCCGGCGGGACGCCCCACTTCATCCACGCTCCGGCGCTGGTCCTCGACCGCAAGGAGCGCGACCTGCACCTGAACGGCTCGGCCATGCAGCCGGTCCGCCAGCGGTGGAGGAAGATGGACGTGGTGGTGACCGGCATCGGCGCGCTGGGCGCCGAGCACCCCGACCGCGAGAGCTACCTGGGGGAGAACGAGGTCCAGCGCGACGTGCGCGAGCGCGACGCCGCGGGCGACATCAGCGCGCGCTACTTCGATCACCGGGGGCGCTTCATCCAGGACGAGCTCTACGACCGGGTGGTGGGCGTCCCGGTGGAGGACCTCAAGGCGGCCCGGACCGCGCTGTGCATGGCCTCCGGGGTGGAGAAGGCCGAGGCCATCCTGGGCGCGCTCAAGACCGGCGTGCCCAAGCAGCTGGTGATGGACGAGCCCACCGCGCGGGCCACCATCGAGCTCCTCGGCGCCCAGAAGGGCTAGCGCGGTGGACCTGGGGCTCCGGGAGGAGACGGCGCTGGTGACCGGGGCCTCGCGGGGCCTGGGGGAGGCCATCGCCCTGGCGCTGGCGGCCGAGGGCGCGCGGGTGGCGGTGGGCTACCGTCGGGAGGAGGCCGCCGCCGCCCGGGTGGTAGAGGCCTGCCGGGCGGCCGGGGCGGGCGCGGCCGCGGCGGTCCGGCTCGACACCGCCTCCGAGGCCGCGGTGGTGGCGGCGTTCGACCGGGCCGAGCAGGAGGTGGGAGCGCCCACCATCCTGGTGAACAACGCGGCGGTGTGCCCGCACGGGCCGGCGGTGAGCACCAGCCGGGCCGGGTTCGACGAGGTCCTGGCGGTGAACCTGACCGGCGCCTTCCTGTGCTGCCGCGAGCTCCTCCGCCGCCTGGGCGGGGCCGGCCGTCCGGGGCGCATCGTCAACGTGGCCAGCACCGCCGCCTTCACCGGCTCCTCCAGCGCGCGGCAGGTGGCCTACGACGCGTCCAAGGGCGGGCTGGTCTCGCTGACCATCTCCCTGGCGCGCGAGGCGGCCGCCCTGGGCGTCACCGTCAACGCCCTGGCCCCGGGGTACATGCTCACCGACATGATGGCGGAGAAGTTCCGGGCCGCCCCGGCGCGCTACCTGGGGCGGATCCCGCTGGCGCGGCTGGGCGAGCTCGGCGAGGTGGCGGCCGCCGCGGTGTTCCTGGCCTCGCGGCAGGCCGCCTACCTGACCGGCACGGTCCTGAACGTCTCCGGCGGGCTGCTCATGGGCTAGGGTCGGCCCGCAGGAGGCGACCCCGCAGCTCCGCGCTTGACAAACGTTACGACAAATGTGAACCTCTGGGTCGCGGGTTCGGGCCCTGCCGCGGCGCGCTTCGGTCGGGCCCTCCCCCGCGAGCGCGTTCACCAAGGCGGAGGAGGGAGCGAACATGGCTGAGAGTCTGGAAGGGAAGGTCGCAGTCATCTCCGGCGTGGCCTCGGGCTTCGCCAAGGCCACCGCCGAGCTCTTCGCGGCCAAGGGGTGCGGGCTGGTCATGTTCGACCTCAACCCGGCCGGCCTGGAGGCGACGGCAGAGTCCTGCCGCCGGGCCGGGGCCCGGGTGGTGGCGTTCCCGGGCGACGCCACCCAGCAGGCGACCTTCGAGCGGGCGCTGCAGGAGTGCCTGCGCGGCTGGGACCACGTGGACTTCGTCATCAACTACGCGGGCGGTGCGCTCAAGGTCGCGCCCATCGAGGAGATGGACGACGCCATCTGCCGGAGGATCATCGACCTCAACCTCATGAGCACGATCCTCAGCTGCCGGACGTTCGCCCCCCAGCTCAAGCGGCAGCGCGCCGGGCGGATCGTGAACGTCTCGTCGGTCTGCGACCGCCGATCCTGGCCGGGGTGGTCGGTCTACTCCGCCGCCAAGGCCGCGGTGAACGCCTTCTCCAAGTGCCTCTACACCGAGCTGCGCCCGCACGGCGTGGGCGTGACCCTGCTCGTCCCGGGCGGCTCCAACACCGGGTTCCAGGCGGCGGCCCAGGGCGTGAACCGGTTCGAGTGGGACGAGGGGCTGGCGGTCCGTCCGGAGCACTTCGCCGACATGGTCTACCAGGCCTGTGCGCTCAGCCGCGGCGGCTGCGTCTCGGAGATGGTCCTCATCGGCCTGGCCCAGGACATCTCCGGCTTCTAGGAGCGACCCATGCGCGAGCTCACCTACCACCGCCTCGACCCGGCGGCCTTCGCCCCCTACGGCAGCTACGCCGCCCTGATGGACCCGGACGCCGGGGCGCGCCCGGCGCAGAGGATCGGGGCCCCACCGGTCGAGTTCTTCCGCGATCTCCTCCAGTCCGGGCTCGGGCTCGACACCACCGTCTCCTTCGGCGTCTGTCGGGTCACCCGTCGCCCCCCGGTGGTCGACGCCTCCGAGTACCACGACGCCTCCTGCGAGGCGCTCATGCCCATGGACGGCGACGTGCTGGTGCACGTGGCGCCGGCCGTGCCGGGCGGTCGCTTCCCGGCGGAGCAGGCCGAGGTCTTCCTGGTACCCCGGGGGACCATGGTGGTGCTGCGGCCCGGGGTCTGGCACCACGGCCCCTTCGCGCTGGGGGCGGAGCGCGTCAGCTGCCTGGTGGCGCTGCCCGAGCGGCTGTACCAGCGCGACTGCCACGGCGTGGAGATCCCGCCCCAGGACCGGATCCGGGTGGTGGGTGAGGGGCTGTAGGCCCGGGCCTCCTCACGACAGCGTCCGCGCCGGCTCGATGCGGGCGGCGGCGGCGGCGGGGGCCAGGGCGCCCAGGACGGCGCCGGCCACGGGGACGAGGAGGCCGAGCGCCCAGAGCCAGGGGGGGAAGGCGAAGAAGGTGTCGGGGCGGAAGGGGAAGTCGGGGAGGAGCCGCAGCGCCGCCCGGTCGGCGAGGAGCGACAGGCCGAGGGCCAGCAGGGTCCCGGCCACGCCGCCCGAGAGGCCCACCATCCCGCCCTCGAGCAGCACCACCCGGTGCACGTCGGAGGGCGTCGCGCCCAGGGCCTGGAGCACGGCGATCTCCCGGGCCCGCCCCCGGACGCTGGCCGAGAGGGAGCGGGCGATGGCCAGCGCCGCCAGGAAGCACATCACCACCGCCAGGAACACCAGCGCGCCGGTGGTGACCGCCACCACCGCGCCCACCCGCTCGGCCGCGGCCCGCTCGTTCTCGTCGACGTTGAAGCCCATGCGCCGCACCGCCGCGGCCACGGCCGGGACGTCGTCGGGACGCCGGGCGGCCAGGGTCACCTGGGTGTAGCCTCCCTCCTTGCCGTACTCCGCATGCAGGCGGCGGGCGGTGTCGAGCGGCACCGCCATCATGTACATGGGCACGCGGTCGGAAAGGCCGGCCAGCCTCACCCGCGCCTCGTAGACCCGCCCCTCCTGCTTGCCGGGGACGATGGAGAGGCCGATGCGCACCGGCATCTCCAGGCCGAGCAGCGAGACGCCGGGGGGCAGCCGGGGCAGGTTCCAGGCCGGGGCGATGGTCTTGTCGTAGACCTCGAGCAGGCGGCGCGAGAGCAGCACCGGGATGGGCCCCCCGCCCGGGCCCGGGTCGGCGAACCGCTGCCCGGGGCCCACGTCGCCCTTCACCATCCCGGGCGAGAGCCCCACCACCGGGATCTGCAGCGTCATCCCCGGCGGCCAGCTGGCCGCCATCCCTGGCGGCGCCTCGGGCGCGGCCACCGGGACCTTGAGGACCAGGCGGGGCCAGGCCGCCTCGACCCGGGGGAGGGCCGAGAGCCGCGCCACGGCCGCGTCGTCGAGCTGGCCGCCGCCGAGCAGCCCGCCCAGCGAGACCGCCGAGGGGATCACCTCCACCAGCCGGGCCTCGGCCGGGAACATCCGCCGGGCCGCGGCCCCCACCCCGAGCCCCAGCGCCAGGAAGAAGACCAGCGCCGCCGCCCCGGCGCAGGCGGCGGCGGCGTCGAGGAGCGTCCCCCGGGCGTCGGCCCGCAGCCGCGCCCTGGCGATCCAGGCGAGCCCGCGCGCGCTCAATGGAGCCGGCCCTCCCGGAGCTGCAGCACCCGCCCCGCGGCGCGGGAGACCCGCTCCTCGTGCGTCACCACCAGCACCGCCATGCCCTCGGCGGCCAGCTCGGCGAAGAGCCGGATCACCTCCTCGCCGGTGACGGCATCGAGGTTCCCGGTCGGCTCGTCGGCGAGCAGCACCCGCGGGCGGGAGAAGAGGGCCCGGGCGATGGCCACCCGCTGCCGCTCGCCGCCGGAGAGGCGCGAGGGGGGCGCCGCCGCCCGGGCCGCCAGGCCCACCCGCACCAGCGCCTCGGCGGCCCGGGTCCGCACCGCGCCGGGCGGCTGGCCGGTGGCCTCACCCAGCATGCCGGGGAGCATGACGTTCTCCAGGGCCGAGAGGCCGGGGAGCAGGTTGAAGGACTGGAAGACGAAGCCGAGGGTGGCGTTGCGGAGCCGGGCCAGCTCCCGCGGCGAGAGGAGGGCCAGCGAGCGCCCGGCCACCGCCACCTCGCCGCGGTAGTCGCGGTCGAGGCCGCCGGCGATGTGGAGCAGGGTGGACTTGCCGGAGCCGGACGACCCCACGATGGCCACCAGCTCGCCCGGCCCCACCTCCAGGTCCACGCCGCGGAGGATGGGCACCGGCCGCGGGCCGTCCTGGAAGCTCTTCTGCACGCCGGAGAGGGCGATCACCGACCCCCCTCCTTGCCGGGGCCGGGCGGCGCCTCGGCCAGGACCTCGAGCAGGAGGGCCTCGTCCAGGAGCTCGGCCCGGGCCGAGACGGCGGAGATCCGCTCGGCCGGCTCCAGGAAGCGCTCCACCAGGGAGCGCACCACGAAGCCGGACGGCCCGGTGCCGTAGGCCTCCTCGGGCAGGGCCCGCAGGCTCGCCGCCAGGCTGCGCGGGTCGAGGACGGCGCCGCCCAGGCCGCCCTCCAGGGCCTCGGCCGAGGCCTGGGTGGGCGGCGACCAGCCCGCCCCGGCGCCGCCCTCCCGCGCCGCGAGCGCCTCCAGCGCGCCGGGCGGCCCCCCGGCCAGGAGGAGCCGCTTGCCAAGGAGGCGCCAGGCGATCTCGCCGGAGGGGGTGAGGACCCGCCCGGTGGCGCCGGTCGGGTCGGGGGCCGGCTGGGCCGGCGCGGGGCCGGCCGGCTCGGCCAGGGCGGCGAACAGCGCCGGCAGGCGGGCCAGCGAGGCGCGGGCCGAGGCCTCGTCCCGCACCAGGCCGGCCACCTCGAAGCGGACCGCCCGCAGGGGGTCGGCGCGCAGGGCCACCTGGGACAGGCCGGCCAGGTCCAGCCGGGGCGAGGGGGAGAGGGCCAGTGCGGCGCCGGGGGCGAGCAGGTCGAAGAGGTCGCGCTGCAGGTCGAAGCCGTGGGCCGCCAGCCACTCCCGGTCGCGCGGGAGGGCCGCCGCCACCGCGTGGCGCCCCAGCTCGGCCAGGTCGCCGTCCCAGCGCGCCACCAGCGCCGAGCCGGGCGAGAGCCACCGGGTGAGCGGCCGCGCCTTCCCCGCGGCGCGCAGCGCCCGCAGGCCGGCGGCGCGGTCCCCGAGCCGCAGCGAGAGGCCGAGGCGGATGGAGCCGGCCTCGGCGGAGGCGCCCACGGCCAGGCCGTCGCGGCCCCAAGGCGGGAGCCGGGGCGACGAGGGGAGGGCGGCGGCGAGGATGGCGGGGCGGCCGCCCAGCGAGGCGCGCAGCTCGCGGAAGGCCGAGGCCTCGGCCAGGCTCTCCGCGGCCGGCCGGGTGAGCGCGGCGGCGGTGGCCTCCGGGCCGGAGGGGCCAGGGGCGAGGGCCAGGGTGCGGTCCGGCGAGGACAGGGCGTAGGCGAGCGCGGGCGGGGCCCCGGCGGCGGTGCGGAAGGTCACCACCCGGAGCGCGCCCCGGTTGGCCACGGCGCGCTCCGGCGCGCCCAGCCGTTCCCGCGCCAGCCGCCCGAGCAGGGCCTCGATCCTCCCTGCGTCGCCGACCGGGAGGACCAGCACCGGCACGGGCGGGGCCCCCGGCTCGGCCTCGTAGCCGAGCGCCGCGCCGCGGGCCGGCTCCAGGCCGGCGCCGGCCAGGGAGGCCGGGTCCCCCGGGTCGAAGCCGAGCTGGGCGGCGATCGCCGCCCGGGCGCGGGAGAGGTCGGGGGCGAGCCCGGGGAAGGCGGCCAGCGTCTCGCCCAGGGCCGAGAGCTGGCGCGCGGCGCGGCCCAGCTCCGGGACCACCACCACCCCCTGGGCGCGGGCCGAGAGGAAGCGCTCGGGGGGCGGGACGGAGGCGGCGCGGCGGCAGGCCGCGGTCGGGGCGAGCGCGCCCAGGGCCGCGAGGAGGAGGAGCCTTCGCCGGGCGGAGGTGGACACGGTCCGTCTCATACCACGAGGGGTCCTCGTGGACCGCCATCCCGTGCGCCGCGCCCGCGCCCGAACGCGCGGCGCGGATGGCCGGTCCGTGGTAAAGCCCGGGCCGGGTCATGTTCATCTCGCCAGAGGACCTCGCCCCCATCGCCCTGGACCTCCGCCCCGACTGGCGGGCGCGCTTCGGCGCCGCAGCCGAGCGGCTGGAGCTGGAGATCGGTCCGGGGCACGGCGGCTTCGCGCTCTCCCTCGCCCGGGCCCACGCCGAGCGGGCGCTGGTGGCCATCGAGCAGAGGCGGAAGTTCGCCGAGGTCCTGGCCGACAAGGCGGAGCGGCGCGGCCACCGGAACCTGCTCGTCCTCCACGGCGACGCGCGCCTCCTGGCGCCGCGGCTGTTCGCGCCCGGCTCGCTCGTCGCCATCCACGTCCACTTCCCCGATCCCTGGTGGAAGCGGCGCCACCAGGGGCGGCGGCTGGTCGACGACCGGATGTCGGTGCTGCTCCGGGCTCTGCTCTCGCCGGGAGGGCTCCTGGACCTCCGCACCGACGTGGAGGAGTACGCCCTGGGCGCGGCGGCGAGCCTGGAGGGGGTGGGGCTGCGGAACGAGGCCGGGCCGGGGCGCTTCGCCGAGCTCACGCCGGGCGAGATCCCCTCGACGCGCGAGAAGCGCTACCTGGCCACCGGCCAGCGGGTGTGGCGGCTCCGGTTGCGGAAGTAGCCGGCCACCCTGCCGGCTTCACCTCGCGTCCAGGTCGCCCCCGACGCGCAGCTCGCCCGCCGCCACCAGGAAGGCGGTGAGCCCCAGCAAGGCCACCGCCACCAGGGCGGCCAGGGCCTCGCCGCCCCCCAGCCCCCCCGCCGATCGCAGGGCGGCGTCGACCGCGCCGGAGGAGCGCGCCACCAGGGCGGCGCCGGTGCAGGCCGCCAGGGCGGCGCCCGCGCCGAGGAGGAGGCCCCGCGACGGGCCGCGGCGCGGGGGCAGGAGCCGCAGGACGCCGCGGGTGAACGCCTGGCCGTCCTCGAGGTCGGGCGAGTGGGCCAGGGCCTGCTCCAGCGGATCGCCCGATGGGGGAAGGGTCATGGGGCGGCCTCCAGCTCGGGGAAGAGGTGGCGGCGCAGCCGCTCCTTGCCCCGGGCGACGTGGGACTTGAAGGTGCCGAGCGGCCAGCCCAGCAGCTCGGCCGCCTCCTCGTGGGTCAGCTCCTGGCCGTAGGCCAGGGCCAGCGCCGCCCGCTCCTCCTCGCGCAGCACCGAAAAGGCGCGGGCCAGGTCGTGGCGCGCCTCGGCCCGGGAGAGGGCGGGGTCGGCCGACGCGGCGGGCGGGTCGGGGGAGGCGGCCAGGCGGCGGCGCGCCTCGGAGAGGTAGGCGTTCCAGGCCACCCGGTGCAGCCAGGTGCCGAAGCGGGCCTGGCCGCGGAAGGAGGAGAGCCGGCGGTAGGCGCGGAGGAAGGTCTCCTGGGCCAGGTCGTCGGCCCGGGCGGCGTCCCCGGCGCAGAGGCGGCGGAGCAGGTTGCGGATGGTGGCCTGGTGTCGGAGCACCAGCTCGGCGAAGGCGCGCCGGTCGTCCCCCGCCAGGACGCGGGCGACCAGCGCCTCGTCGGCGGGCCCGGTGTCCGCCGCGCTCCTCATCCCTGCTCGGGGCGGGCGTTCGCGGTCCTGCGGCGGGCGACGGCCCAGGCGCCGATGTAGGCGAGGCCCATGAGCCCGGGGATGAGGCCCGCGGCCCACTGGTGATGGGCGCCGGAGTAGGGCGAGAAGCCGAGGTAGAGGCAGGTGCCGACCCCGACGGCGAGCAGGACCAGGCCGCGGCGGAGGTCGCGCAGCCCCGGATCGCGGTCCTGGTGGTCGACCGGGTCGAGCAGGTCGGCCGGCAGCGGCTGGCCCTTCTCCAGGGCGAGCCGGATGGTCTCGTGGCGCAGCCGCTGGTTGCGGTGCCGCGCGTAGGCGACGACGGCGACGATCACCGCCACGAAGCCAAAGGTGGAGCCGATGGCGCCGAGGGGGACCAGGATGTTCTCGAGGTCGACGGGCATGGTATCCGCGGCGCGGGGGAGGGCCGGGACGAGGGCGAGGAGGGCTGCGGGGGCGAGGCGGGTCATGGTGGGCTCCGGTCCGGACGAGTCTGGCAGGTTGGACGCGGGCCGCGGGGCGGCGGATGCAGAGGAGGAGGTCCCTGTCGGGTAGGGCTGCCGGAGTGCGCGTGCGGCGGCCGGGCCGGATAGACTCCGGCCGATGACACGCACCCGCCGCTGCCGGAACCTCACCCTCGCCCTCGCGGCGCTGGCCGCGCTCGGCGCGGCCGGGTGCCGCGCCCCCGAGGGCCCCGCCGAGCGCTACCGGCGCTTCGCCGAGGCGGCGCGGGGCGGGCGGGCCGCCGAGGTGTGGGCCATGCTCTCCCAGGGCTCGCGCCGGGCGCTCTCCCAGGAGGGCGAGGGGCTCGCCGGCAAGGTGCCGAACCCCGCCGTCGACCTCTCCGGCCCGGAGCTGGTGCTGGGGGACCTGGCTCCCACTGCGCCCAGGGTGAAGTCGGTGACGGTGGTCCGGGAGTCGGGGGACCAGGCCGTGGTGGCGGTGGAGGACGAGGGCGGGGCCCGTGGCGAGGTCACCCTGGTGCGCGAGGGCGGGGAGTGGCGGGTCCGGCTGCCGGGAGGGTGAGCCGGGCGCCCCGCGGCAGTGGATCCCGAAGTAAGCCTCTGTTATTCAAGCGGTCCGCATGAAGACCCTGACCGCCGCCCAGATCCGCGAGTCGTTCCTGCGCTTCTTCGAGGAGAGAGGGCACCGGCGCGCGCCCAGCTCCTCGCTCGTGCCCCAGAACGATCCCACCCTGCTCTTCACCAACGCCGGCATGGTCCAGTTCAAGGACGTGTTCACCGGCCGCGAGAAGCGCGACTACTCCCGGGCCACCACCTCGCAGAAGTGCGTGCGGGCTGGCGGAAAGCACAACGATCTGGAGAACGTCGGCTTCACCGCCCGCCACCACACCTTCTTCGAGATGCTGGGGAACTTCTCCTTCGGCGACTACTTCAAGAAGGACGCGGTGGCCTGGGCCTGGGAGTGGGTGACCTCCGACGCCTGGCTGGGGATCCCCCGGGACCGGCTGGCGGCCACCGTCTTCGCCGGCGAGGGGTCGATCCCCTGGGACGAGGAGGCCTTCGGGCACTGGCGGGCGGTGGGGATCCCGGCCGAGCGCATCCACAAGCTCGGCGCCAAGGACAACTTCTGGGCCATGGGCGACACCGGCCCCTGCGGCCCCTGCTCCGAGCTTCACTTCCTGCAGGGGGACGACATCCCCTGCGCCGAGGAGCTTGCCGGCCGGAAGTGCCTGGGGGTGGCCTGCGACTGCGACCGGTGGCTGGAGATCTGGAACCTGGTCTTCATGCAGTTCGAGCGCGGCGCCGACGGCAGCCTGACCCCCTTGCCCAAGCCCTCCATCGACACCGGGGCCGGGCTGGAGCGGGTGGCGGCGGTGGTGCAGGGAAAGCGGTCGAACTACGACACCGACCTCTTCCAGAACGTCATCGCCTCGGTCCAGAGGATCTCCGGCAAGCGGTACGGCGCCGACGCCGGCGACGACGTCTCCATGCGGGTCATCGCCGACCACGCTCGCGCCACCACCTTCCTGGTGGGCGACGGCGTCCTGCCCTCCAACGAGGGGCGCGGCTACGTGCTGCGCCGGATCATGCGGCGGGCCATCCGCCACGGGAAGCGGCTGGGGCTGGAGAAGCTCTTCCTGGCCGACGTGTGCGGCGCGGTCATCGAGGAGATGGGCGCGGCCTACCCCGAGACGCGGGACAACCGCCCCTTCATCACCAAGGTGGCGGCGGCCGAGGAGGAGTCCTTCCGCCGGACCCTGAACCGCGGCCTGTCCATCCTCGACGAGGAGATGGCCCGGCTCCACCAGGCCGGGGAGAAGGTGATCCCGGGCCGGGTGGCCTTCCAGCTCTCGGACACCTTCGGCTTCCCGCTCGACCTCACCCGCACCATCGCGGTCGAGCGCGGGCTCACCGTCGACGAGGCCGGCTTCGACGCGGCCCTGGCCGAGCAGCG
>Ga0335069_10004168_pt1 | contig 21601 bp, 25 predicted proteins | sample Lox_Sample_11_FD_206714 | JGI IMG/M metagenome (GOLD analysis project Ga0335069, IMG submission 206714) | Soil microbial communities from Loxahatchee National Wildlife Refuge, Florida, United States - Lox_Sample_1.1 | ecosystem: Environmental > Terrestrial > Soil > Wetlands | place: USA...
CAAACGGGGTTGTGGGGACCCCAACGTTAGGAATTAGTGAGGAGTTGAGGATGGTCACAACTATTGAGGAAACAACAAAGACGCTGGTCGAGTACCGCACCGAGGCTGGTGTGGCGGTGATCACCATGACCGATCCGCCGGCGAACACCTACACCTACGAAATGAACCGGCAGCTCGACGAGGCCATTCTGAAGGCGCGGATGGATAACGATGTCCATGTGATCGTGCTCACGGGAGCGGGTGACAAGTTTTTCTCGGCGGGCGCGAATATCAAGATGCTGGCGAGCGTGGATCCGACGTTCAAGTACTACTTCTGCCTGCACGCGAACGAGACGCTGTTGCGGTTGGAGCACACGCCGAAGCTGGTCATCGCGGCCCTGAACGGGCACACGGTCGGTGGAGGGCTGGAGATCGCCATGGCGTGCGACCTGCGGATTGCGCGCGGAGACACGGCGGACAAAGTTGGCCTTCCCGAGGTGAACCTCGGTGTTCTGCCGGGCACCGGTGGAACGCAACGCCTGTCGCGCATGGTGGGGAAATCGAAGGCAATCGAGCTGATGGTGACCGGCAACACGTTCTCCATGGAAGAAGCGAAGGAACTCGGCCTGGTGAATGAATTATTGGATCGCGAGAGTTTCATGGAGAGCGTGATGGAGTACGCGCGCCAATTCTGTCCTCCGAACAAGGCGGCAAAGGCCGTAGGGCACATCAAGCGTTCGGTGCAGACGGGGTGGGAAATTCCGATGGAGAGCGCGCTGGTGGTCGAGCGCGAACTGCAGGCACTGCTGTTCAACTCGCAGGACGCGAAAGAAGGTTTGAACGCGTACGTGGATAAGCGGCCAGCGACGTTTACGGCGAAGTAACTCTAACCACAAAGGGCACCAAGGACCACAAGGGATTGAAAGAAAAACCCTGAGAGTCCTTCATGATCCTTGGTGCCTTTTGTGGTTGAAAGATTCTGATGCGCGAGACTGCATCCAAAACCGCGAAGACCGAGCACTACCGCAAGCTGGAGCAAATGTACCTGGCGGCGCCGATCAATGCGTTCTACTCGCCATCGATCTGGATTTCGCATGGCGAGGCGACGATCGAGATTCCGGTGAAGCCGGAGTTCTTCCACGCTGCCGATGCGGTGCACGGGTCGGTGTATTTCAAGCTGCTGGATGATGCCGCCTTCTTCGCGGTGAATTCGCTGATCGAAGACTACTTCGCTCTTACCGCCAGCTTTACCACTTATCTGCTGCGTCCAGTATCGGAAGGAACGATGAAGGCAAGCGGCAAAGTTGTGTGGTCGGGAGGACGGTCGTTCCTGGCCGAATCTGTTGTCGTTGATAACGAAGGCCGCGAGATCGCGCGCGGGAGCGGGAACTTCGTCGCCAGCAAAATCAAGTTGACGGCGGACATGGGTTACTGCAATTAACCACCAAGGGCACAAAGGATCACCAAGAATTTCTGAAAGAAAACCTAAGAACCCCTTCGTGATCCTTGGTGTTCTTTGTGGTTCAAAAGAAGTGGGGAATTATGCCCGGCAAAGTAATGCGCATTGGAACGTTTAGTGATTGGCAAGGCCTGTTCGAAGAGTGGCGCAAGGAGATTGGCGTCAATCGCGACGAGATTGCCAGCTTTAAGTTCGACACGCTCTTCGGCCAGATCGAAACCGACGAAATCCAGTTCGGCCACTACAGAGGTAAGAGGAAGTGGGAGAACCTGCGGCAGATCCCGACGCAGCAGATGCGCGATGCACTGATGACGATGATCGTGTACCAGGGCGACACCGAGTTTGCCAGCGTCGAGCAGCAGCGGTGGTTGTTCGAGACGGCTCCGACGGACTGGGATCGCCGTGCATTGACGCGCGTGATGATCGAAGAGATGCGCCACGGATGGCAGATGTGCGCGCTGCTGGTGGAGTTCTTCGGCTACTCCGGCAAAGTGGAAGCGCAGAAGATGCTGGAGCGCCGGGCGTTCGAAAACAAGCGCCTGCTGGGCGCTTTCAACGTCGACGTCGATAACTGGATGGACTTCTTTACCTACACCGACTTTGTCGATCGTGACGGCAAGTTCCAGTTGCAGATGTTGAAGTACTCGGCGTTTGCCCCGCTCGGGCGTTCCATGTCCTACATGTTAAGAGAAGAAGCGTTCCATATGGGGACCGGAAACGATGGGCTGCGGCGAGTGGTGGAAGCGGGGAAGATTCCAAGCTGGCTGATTCAGAAATACCTGAACAAATGGATTTCGACTTCGTATGATTTGTTCGGCACAGACCATTCTTCGTCGGCACATTGGGCGTACGTGTGGGGCATCAAGGGGCGCTATGACGAGCCGGAGAATGAAACGACGGCGGATCTTGACGATCTGAACGACTACAACCGCAATCTCTATCGCGATGAAGTTGCGGGGCTGATCGAGCGCTTCAACAAGTATCTGAAGCCGGGGCAGGAGCCGCTTTTCGCACCTGACATCAAGTTCAATCGCGCCATCGGAAAATACAAGGACCAGCAATTTCACGTTAAAACCGGCGAGCCGTTGAGCGATCGCGAATACGAGCAGCACTTTGCCGAAGTGATGCCGAATGCCGAGCACAAGAAGTTGTTGCTGGAGATCATCAACAACGATAAGAACTGGATAGTTCCGAAGGCCGGGGCGAAGGATCCGCTGGAGACGATTGGGGAAGTGCGGAAGTCGGCGATTAACATCTAGCTCTCAGCTCTCAGCCAAACCAGCTGACTGAAAGCTGACAGCTGAGAGCCCAGTGCGCTTCAGGCATTACAATCTCATTCAGCCAATGGCTGAGAACAATTACTCCCGCCTAATGGTTTCCCTGCAAGCGCCGGTGACGCGCGTCATCCTGGCGAACGCTCCCGTCAACGTCATTGACCTCGAAATGATGGACGAACTGATGGCCGTCATGTCGGAAATTGAGCAGCGAGCCGACATTGTGAGTTTGGTTTTCGCGGGCAGTGATCGGGCGTTTTCGGCAGGAGTGGACATCGGGATTCACACGCCGGAGACGGCCAGGGAGATGCTCGAGAAGTTCCACGCTGTCATTAAGGCGGTGGTCGCGTCGAAGAAGGTCACGATTGCAGCGGTGCGCGGGACCTGCCTTGGCGGAGGCGCCGAGCTGGCGGCTGTCTGCGACCTGGTGTTTACTTCCGATTCGGCGAACTGGGGATTCCCAGAAATCTCGTTGGGCCACTTTCCCCCCGTCGCCTGCGCGATGTTGAGTGGACTCATCGGGCAGAAGCACGCGGCAGAACTGATTCTTACAGGGCGCCAGATCTCCGGCGAAGATGCGATGCGGATCGGTCTCGCCAATGAGGCGCTACCGGAAGATGAGCTGGCGGAGATCGTCGATGACACTTGCGATCGCTTGTCGCAGCTGAGCCCGGCGGCTCTGCGGCTGGCGAAGAAGGCCCTGTACACGTGGGACGCGATGCACTTCGATAAGGGACTGGCGAAGGCCGAGCAGATCTACTTCGACGAGCTCATCAAAACGGAAGACGCGAGTGAGGGCGTGAAGGCGTTCCTGGGGAAGCGCACGCCGAAGTGGAAGGGAAAATAAAGTGCGAAGTTCGAAGGACGAAGTACGAGGTCGCTGATGAAATGGAATTTGAAATTACTCCCGAAGAATTAAAGCAGAAACTCGACACGGGAGCCGACATCACCGTTCTCGACGTCCGCGAGCCGTGGGAGTATGATGCCGCGCACATCGAGGGTTCGAAGCTCATTCCGATGGATCAGATTCCCGCGCGCGCGAACCAGGAACTCGATCCCGAGGATCACATCGTGGTCCTCTGTCATCACGGCATTCGGTCGGCAAACGTTGCGGCGTGGATGCAGCAACAAGGCTTCGAGCGGGTACAATCTCTGCGCGGCGGAATCGACCGCTGGTCACGGGTGATCGATCCCAGGGTGCCGCTCTACTGATGCTCATTACTGACTGCCACATCCACATCGAGCCGTACCACATGATCAAGCCGGCGGCGATGGAGCTCATCCGCAAAAAGCGACCGAACTTCGCAGAGCTGGAGGAGTACAGCCGCGAGCCGAAAGAGTTTCTTGCGTATCTCGATCGGTGCGGTGTCGATCGCGCTGTGCTCATTAATTATCCCGCACAGGAAGTGCTGGGTTTCAGCCACGAGGTTAACAATTGGATTGTCGAATATTGCAAGGCTGATCCGAAGCGCTTGTTGCCCTGTGGGGGCGTTCATCCGCGGTTCTCGACCGATGTTGCCGGGGACGTGGAAAGACTGATCCGTAGCGGCATTCGGTTGATCAAGGTCCATCCGCCACATCAGTTGCTGTACCCCAACGCATATCTCACTGACTGCAAACCCCTCGCCGATCTTTATCGCATCGCCGAGGCTGAAGGTATTCCGGTGATGATTCACACCGGCACGTCCGTGTTTCCCGATGCGCGCAGCAAGTTCGGCGATCCCATTTACGTTGACGATGTGGCGGTTGACTTTCCGAAGCTGAAGATCCTGCTGGCGCACGGCGGGCGCCCTCTATGGATGAAATCGGCGTTCTTCCTGCTCCGCCGGCACAAGAACGTGTGGCTCGATATCAGCGGCATTCCGCCGAAGAATTTGCTCGAATACTTTCCGCGGCTCGAGGAGATTTCGTCGAAGACGCTGTTCGGTACGGATTGGCCGGGGCCGGGGGTGCCGGATGTGGGGCAGAACTTAAGAGACTTCAGAGCGCTGCCGTTGAGCGAAGAAGCAAAGCAGACAATTTTGTCGGAGACGGCGCTAGCTCTGTGGCCGGAGTAGCGGAACTTCGCTCCGCCTGACCGGGCGGCCTGCAAGTGTCGGCGTTACGGTAGCGACCACGACGATTTCAGGTCTTTGTAAATCTTCGCCGGAAGCTGGATTATTACAGGCTTCTTTTCTGGATCGAGCCAACTCAACATTTCCAGCAACGTTTCTTCCTCCATCGCGGTACATCCTGCGGTACCGTGGCCGGGGCCGCTCCAGATATGCATGAAGATGCAGGAACCGGCGCCCGGCAGACGCTCATCGTTGTAGTTCACGATCACGCCATGCTGGTATTGATCCACCGTGCGCATCTTCTCGGAGCTATTCCAGTCTGGGCTGGGCAGTTGCTGCCGATCAACGAGTTCGTTGTACGACGACGAACTCGGGTCATCGACACACTCAATCGAATCGGTAAGGTGACGGTAAGAGAGCTTGAGATCAGGCGCTGAGGGGGAGAATCCGAAGGCGTCACCCAGGGTGAAGATGCCGGCTGGGGAACGACCATCGCCCTCACGCTTGATCTCGGCTTTTGGCGGCTCGGCAACTCCGTCCCAGGCAAGGCCGTTCTTCCCAACCACGATGGGGACTCTGACACCGACAGGAAGCCACTTGCCCTCGCTCTTTTCGTAACGCTGAAGCGTTCCATCCACGCTGTTCCAGCCGGGCGTGGTGACGACGATGGCCTGCCCGGCACCGGAGAGCAACTGCTCGTAAGCGGCCGGCTCAGGCAGAGAAGCCGGCTTCCCTGCAGCGGGAACAGGCTTCTTGCGTTTAGTGGGTTGTGCCAACGTTATGCAGGAGAAGAGAAGCAGGATCGTGAGAAAAACCGCAGCGTGCCTGTCAGTCCGCATCACCGCGACATAGTATCGCAACCACGGGCTTGCCGGCTTGCGCGCTGATTGCTCGATTTGGAAAGCCGCGATTTTTGCGATATAAAAGTTGGTTGCCCGGATGCAACATACGCGACTAGCGCAGCGGTTCCGGGTATTTAGGTGGTTGGCGCTGGCGATGGTTCTCGATCCAAGTCAAATAACAGACAAGTGAGGCAATTATGTCCAGCAGCACCGTGGCTCCCAAGGGTTTAGAAGGAATCGTCGCTGCCAATTCCAGTATCTGCTACATCGATGGCGATGCCGGCGTGCTCGCGTATCGTGGGTACGATATCCACGACCTTGCCGATCACTCGAATTTTGAGGAAGTCTGTTACCTGCTCTGGTTTGGCCGCCTGCCCAACAAGCAGGAGCTGCAGGACCTGCAGATCAGTCTTTGGCGCGAAAGCAAACTCGACCAGGGCATCATCAGCCTGTTACGCCAGGCGCCAGGGCACACGCTGCCGATGGACGTGCTGCGGACGGTCGTTTCGGCGCTGGCGTGGTTCGATCCGGAAGAGAAGTGCAACGACCACGGCTGCAACGTGCGCAAGGCGATCCGCCTGACCGCGCAGATTTCGATGATCGTGGCGTACTACGATCGCATCCGCAAGGGCCTGCCGCTGATCGAACCCGATCGTTACCTCACTCACGCGGGAAATTTTCTTTACATGCTGACGGGGCAACGCCCGTCGAAGACCGCGGAGAGGGCGTTTGATGTTGCTCTCATTCTGCATGCCGATCACGAATTGAATGCTTCGACCTTCGCGGCGCGTGTAATCGCGGCAACACTGTCTGACATGCACTCTGCCGTTACGGGTGGCATCGGCGCCCTGAAGGGACCACTGCACGGCGGCGCGAACGAAGCGGTGTTCCGCATCCTGGAGCAGATTGATCAGTCGGGCGCCGATCCGGTCGAGTACGTGAAGGGCATGTTGGCGCAGAAAAAGAAGGTGCCGGGATTCGGGCATCGCGTGTACCACACCGAAGATCCGCGCGCAACGCACCTGCGCAAGATGTCGGAGGAACTCGGGCAGTCGAGCGGAACTCCGAAGTGGTTCGAATACTCGCGCAAGGTTGAAGAGTTCGTGCGCGGCGACAAGAAGCTCAACGCCAACGTGGACTTTTACTCGGCTTCCACCTACCACACGCTCGGAATCGATGTCGACCTGTTCACCCCGATTTTCGCGGTGTCGCGTATTTCCGGATGGACGGCGCATATCATCGAGCAGCTCGACGACAATCGATTGATCCGGCCGCGGGCGGAGTACGAAGGCGCAATCCCGCCGCAGAAGTACGTGCCGATCGAGCAGAGAGGGTAAGAAGCTCTCGAAGTTAGCGACTAGGCCCGGTGCGAGCCGGACCTGGTCGTTTGCGGCGAATCTCTCGAATTGGCAGAGCATCTACAATAGTGGCTGAATTCCATGCGCCGCGCATATTTGGACAACAACGCCACAACACCCATCCTGCCGGAGATTTTGGTGGCGATGCAGCCGTTCTTCCTCGAGGAGTTCGGCAATGCGTCGTCGATCCATCACCACGGCCAGCACACGCGAGCGGCGGTGGAACGGGCTCGGGAGAGTGTCGCGCAACTGCTGGGCGCCCGATCGTCGGAGATCGTCTTCACCAGTGGCGGTACCGAAGCCGATAACCTCGCCATCTTTGGATTGGCGAAGCCGGGCGATCATGTCATCACCTCAACCATTGAGCATCATGCGGTGCTTAACGCTTGCAAGCGACTGGAGGAGATTGGGTGCGAGGCGACGTATGTTCCAGTTGACGGACGGGCGCTGATCAATCCCGACGACGTAAAGCGTGCATTGCGGCCGAATACGAAGCTGGTTTCGATCATGACCGCGAATAACGAAACGGGCGTTGTCCAACGCATCGCGGAAATCGGCCAGGTCGCGGCGGAAGCCGACGTTTATTTCCATACCGACGCCGTGCAAGCGGCAGGGAAGATTCCGATCAACGTTGCGGAGTGGAGATGCGACCTGCTGTCCATCTCCGGCCACAAGATTCATGCGCCGCAGGGAATCGGTGCGCTGTACGTCCGCAAGGGAACCTTGTTGCAGCCGCTGTTTTACGGTGGTCGTCACGAGCGTTCGCGGCGCGCGGGAACGGAGAATGTGCCGGGGATCGTGGCTTTGGGCAAAGCGGCTGAGATTGCGCTCGCAGGGTTTGGGAACGGCAGTGTCGAGAATATCGCCAAGATGCGCGACGTGATCGAGCGTACTGTGATCGAAACGATTGAACTTGTGGGTGTGAACAGCGGCGCGGCACCTCGGGTTCCGAATACGACCAACATCTACTTCGATTGCATCGAAGGCGAAGCGATGGTGATTGCGCTCGATCTGAAGGGCGTCGCGGTTTCGACCGGAGCTGCTTGCTCATCGGGTGCCATTGAGCCTTCGCACGTGCTTACCGCCATGGGGTTGAGCGCCGACCGCGCCCGGGCGAGCATCCGCTTTAGCCTTGGGAAACAAAATACGACCGACGATACCGAGCTGCTGCTCTCGGTTGTGCCGGAAGTGGTGGGAAGGCTGCGGGAGTTGAGTCCGGTTTACAATAGGAAGTAGTCAGTTGTCAGTAGACAGTAATCAGTATCTCCTGCCCTAACTTGATTTCCCTGAGAGCTGCGTGCAAAAACTGAATACTGAGAACTGACAACTGACAACTGAAAACTATGTCCAAGCAGACCATTGCCGTCGCCATGTCAGGAGGTGTCGATTCTTCGACCGTCGCTGCCATGCTGCGTGCGGATGGGCATAATGTTATCGGCCTAACGATGCAGCTATGGAACCAGCGCCGGTTGGCCGGTTCACATGGCATGCCGGAGGCGGTTCATGGTCGCTGCTGCTCGCTCGACGACGTCTACGATGCTCGCCGAGTCGCCGAGACACTCGAGATTCCCTATTACGTCGTCAACCAGGAGAACCGGTTCGAGCACGACGTGGTACGTCCTTTTGTAGAAGAGTATCTTTCCGGCCGCACGCCGATTCCGTGCAGCCTGTGCAACAACCACTTGAAGTTCGATCAGCTCTTGATTACAGCGCGACAGATCGGTGCTGATCTGCTGGCAACAGGACACTACGCGCGAGTCGAGCAAAGCCCAGAAACTGGCCGTTGGCTGCTCAAGCGTCCCGTCGATCGCACTAAGGACCAGACATATTTTCTCTTCGGCCTCACACAGGAGCAGTTGAGCCGCACGCTATTTCCGCTTGGCGAGATGACGAAGCCCGAAGTGCGCGAATTGGCAAAGCAACACAAGCTCGCATTGGCAGAGAAGCCGGACTCGCAGGAGATCTGCTTCGTCCCCAATGGTGACTACAAGGCATTTATCGATGCCTATCTCGAGGAGCAGGGCGAGCGACTGCCTGACACCTCGGGCGAACTGGTGACGGCGTCCGGCGAGGTGATCGGTGAGCACACCGGTATTCACAACTTCACTGTCGGTCAGCGTAAGGGGCTTGGCGTCGCGACCGGGTCGCCGCTGTACGTCATTCAAATTCGTGGCGACAAGAAGGAAGTGGTGGTTGGCTCCGGCGAAGAGTTAATGACGAACACGCTTACGGCGAACCGGCTGAACTGGATTTCCATCCCCGATCTTACCGAGCCGATTCGGGTGACGGCAAAGATCCGTCATCGGCACGAGCCTGCGGCGGCGACAGTGGAGCCCGCAGGTAAGGCCCTCGTTACCTTCGATCAACCGCAGCGCGCGGTCACGCCTGGGCAAGCGGTGGTGTTCTACCAGGATGATGTTTGCGTGGGCGGCGGGTGGATCGGGTAAGGCGGACATCTCTCTACTTACATTTCGCCAACAGATGTACCGGCGCCATACCGTTCAATGCCACAAACGGCTTTTGCTCTGATCGACAGTAGTCGTCTTTTAACGGATCGTTCGGAAATCCGTTTAGCTCGGCCCGGTACGCGCGTCCCCGCACCCCGTACAACAGGTGCAGATTGCTTCGTCCCGCACGGCTGTCCTCTTCGACGCCCTGTTCTCCTTCGAGCAGCACATGCCACGAGTATCTCGACGATTCAGCAATCTCGTCGAGCACTATGGGGATCGGCACTACAGGCAAGGACTGTGCCTCGAAATCGTACGAAGCAGAGGTAGCTTTATCGTTAACAACGACCGGCTTAGCCTTCGTTCGGTCCGACACTCCCGGATAAAACACTCGCGAGTTCACCCCCCCCGCTCCTGGGAACTATGGAAAGAAGGTAATTACCCGGCTGAAGGTCGTCGAAGTAAAACCTGCCATCCGCCTCAACCGATGTCGCACGGACCGGTTTTGAACCTGCGTTGACGTTAACCATCTCAACTTCAACCGAGTGGCCGATACCTGGCAAGAGACGACCGGTTAGCTGGTAGTTCCTCACCGAGATGTCGCGCTCCTGGCAAAGTCCCTTTTCGACCGGGTAAATCCCGAGGCCGGCAGCGTATTGCCGATCATCCAATCGGGAAACCGGCGAGTACAAGCTTGAGGGGAGGTTGCGCATTTCGTAAATGCCGTCTGCATCGACCTTAGCGTGATAGCTATTCCCCGAGTAATCCACATACGTGACTTCGTGGACATTCATGGGGCGGTATAGCCGTTTGTCGCGATCCCATTCGCCGCGGACATGTCCAATGATCGTGCCCCCCGGCTCGGAGCAATGCGTGCCATCGAGGGTCCGCAGGTCGACTTGAGCCCCCTTGAGAGGCTGCGTCCGGCTGCAACCGTTCACCATCAGCACTCCGTACCTGCCTTTCCAGCCGGCAACAAGATATTCCTGGCCTTCCTCCATTCCGATGTCGCAGGGATACCTGCCGTCCAAGAGAACAATCTTCGGCCAGTACCATGGCAGGCCCCAGTAGCGTTGGTGAACGACCGCCAGCGCTAAACTGGACTCGCGCTTGCCATCCCAGTTGTAAATTTTTCCGACCAGTTGGACGATGCGCGCGGTAAACACCGCGTGCTCCGGATCGGTGTACCTGGCATAGGATTTCTGAATAGGAGTGCTGTTCGAGCAGGAACAGGCGACTGCAGACGAGGTGCCGAATGTCACCAACAAAGCAACCGTCGCGATCAATGGAACACGCATAGAAGCCATAGACACTAAATACACGAAAGTTGTTCCCGCCGCTGTGAGGCCACCTCTAGGCTTAAGTCTCTTTACGAGACATGTTCCAAGCAGATGGCTGGGTTGAATGCATAGGGACTACTATTGGCCTGCAATGAGTACGATGACGAAAACGATGGCTGGACGGAATGTGTGGCGCTTGGTGCTGACTACAGCAATCGTCGGCGGAATTCTTGCCACCGTCCTGTCGGCATTTTCGTTCGTTGCACTACAGGCATTGGGTGCGTTGGTGACGCACACACAGGGGTTTGAATCGGCTCCAGCATTGCTGGACGTCATCAAGGGAACGGTGCTCTTCTGCGCGCTCACGGTCGTGTGGTCTGGTCCCTATGGCGTTCTGGTGGGAGCCGCCGGCGGGCTGGTTTTGCACTTCAGGTCAGGAAAGGTTCAGAACCGGCGTCGGCTGTTTATAGAAGCATCGATTTTCGGGGTTCTTGCTGCCGTCGCGAATCCTTTCTATGAAGCTCTCGTGAACTGGATACCACCTCGACGTCTGATGCACTACTATTTTATTCCTCAGTGGGTTGGCAGTTTTGTCGGCTGCGTCGCCATAAGTTTGCTGTGTGTGACGTTAATGCGTAAGCGATTGCTCGCTAACAACCATTAACCTAATTGCGAAGGTTCCTGCCAAACTTTCCGTCAAGATCGCCCGCGTTTCAGAAGACCTAACCTTCTTGATCAGTCTTCTTCTCCGGCATCGCCTCATGTGTCCGCTCGCGGAAGCGGGCTTTCAATCCGGTTCCCAGTGACACCGCGCCTTCGCCGAACTTGTCGCGCAGTTTGTCGGCGGCGGAAAGCGCGTTCTTCCAGCGCTGTTGCTTGTCTCCTTCGATCAGCGATAGTTGCCCGGCTTCGTGCTCGAAGCCGGAGACGTGGACGCCTAACAGTCTGACAGTCGCGCCTTTTCGCCAGTTGCGCTGGAAGAGCAGGCGGGCGGTGCCGAAGATCTCGGTGTCGATCTGCGTAAGCGTCGGCAGCGACAGGGCGCGGGTGATGGTCGTGAAGTCGGTATAGCGGAGCTTCAACTGCACAGTGTGCGCGTGCAGGCCGTGTTCGCGCAGGCGACGGCCGACCATCTCGGAGAGGCGTGCCAGCGTTGCTTCGAGTTTCTGTTCGTCGGCGGTGTCTTCGTTGTAGGTGTGCTCGTGGCTGATGGATTTCGGGTCTTCACTGGCCCCGATGTCGCCGTCGAACCAGCCTCCGGCATCGGTACCGTGAGATTTGCCGGCGAGCGCGAGTCCCCATTTGCCAAAGCGCTCTTCCAGAAAGCTCTCCTCAAGTTTCGCGAGGTCCCCAACGCGCCGGATGCCGATGTCGTGCAGGTTCTTCTCCATGACTTTGCCGATACCAGGGATCTTCCGGACCTCGAGGGGGGCCAGGAAGCGCGCTTCTTCCTGATCGGGAATCCAGAGGACGCCGTTTGGCTTGGCCTGGTCGGAGGCGACCTTGGCGATCAGGCGCGAGGTACCAATGCCGACGGAGCAGTTGAGGTCGGTTTCGGCTTTTACCTTCTGGTGCAGCGCATGGGCAGCGGCCAGCGGTGGTCCGTGCAGCCGCTCGGTGCCGGTCATCTCGAGGTAGGCTTCGTCGATCGAGGCCATTTCCACCTGCGGCGAGAAGCTCTGCAGGACTTTTCGTACCTGGCCTGATTTCTCACGGTAGCGCTCGGGATGGCCGTCCACGAAGATCGCCTGCGGACAAAGCTTGTAGGCGGTGCGCAATGGCATGGCCGAATGCACACCGAACTTGCGGGCCGCGTAACTGGCGGCGGCGACCACGCCGCGCTCGTTGGCCTTTCCGCCAACGACGACTGGCTTCCCCTTCAACGTCGGGTCCCAGAGTTCTTCCACCGAGACAAAGAAAGCGTCCATGTCGACGTGGAAGACGGTGCGCGGCATGGACAGATTGTACGGCGAAAATAAGGCGAAGTCGCGTACTCTTAGTGGCTGGTTTTCAGATACTTGGCGATTTCATTTTCCACAGCGGTGACGGCTTTGGCCACAGCCTGCCGAACCTCCGGCGTCAGTTGCATACCGGTTTCGAACGAAAGAGCGCCGATTCCGATGGTTTTCGCCGGCGGAGCCTGACCGAAAAGTTCGGAGGCGGTGGCGAGCAGGGCCGAGGGCTTCATGCTGTGGGCAAAGGCTGCGGGCGAGAAGCGATCGGGCGAGACTGCGGACACGCGTACCTCGCCAGGCTTTAGTTCGACGGAGGCGTCGATGAAGATGACGGCGCGGGTTTCGGCGATGGGCTCGGCGAGTTCCGGGCTGAGCTGGTGACAGGCGACGACCTGGACTTTTGAATCGGGTTCGCGGTGTAGCTTGGCGAGTTTTTCGGCGATGACGGGACCAACGCCGTCATCGCCACGCAGCGGGTTGCCGTAACCAATCACCAGCACATCGGCACACATCAGCGGCGCACCTCCGAGATGAGTTCGCCGGTATCGTCGTAGACATCGACCTGCAGGTCCATGTGTCCGTCGGCGTGGGTGGAGCAGCTCAGGCAAGGATCGAAGGCGCGAATGACCGCTTCAACGCGGTTCAGCATACCTTCCTGCACCACCCGCCCCTTGATGAAGTGCTTGGCGGCCTGCGTGATGCCACGGTTCATCGCGAGATTGTTGTGCGAGGTGGCGATGATGAGGTTGGCGGACTGGATGAGCCCGTTCTCGTTGATCTTGTAGTGATGGATCAACGTGCCCCGCGGCGCTTCGGCGACGCCGACGCCTTCGTATTCATTTGGTCCAGCAAAGGCACGAACGTGAGTCGAGAGGATGCCTTCGCTGTTGAGCAGCCACTCGATGCGCTCGACGCAGAAGAGGATCTCGATCAGCCGGGCGTAGTGGTAATAGAAAGAACTGAGGACGAAACGGCGTTCGAGTTCGCGGAACTCAGCGAGTTCCTGGTCGGCGAGCGGAGTGCCGCAATGGCGGGCCATGTTCAACCGGGCCAGCGGTCCGACGCGGTACATACCGAGCGGATAGCCAAGCGGCTTGTAGTAGGGGGACTTCAGATAGGAGAAGTTCTCGACCGCTTCGCCGATGTGCTCCTGGTAATCGCGGGCCTCGAAGTTATCGACGATGTCGCCGTCAGCGTTCACGATGCGCATCCAGCCCTTGTAGAGGGCGAGGCCGCCATCGTCTTTGGCCAGCGCGAGGAACATCGACGGGAAGTTGGCGAAGACGCGAATCTCTTCGCGGAAGTTTTCGAGCTGGCGCTTGAACCAGACGAGCGTCCGTAGGGCGATTTCACGCGCTTCCGGGACCATGGAGAGAATGGCGTCGCGGTCGGCTTCCTTCAATGGATTGCTGACGCCGCCGGGCACGATCCACGCTGGGTGTATGCGCTTGCCGCCGAGGATGCGGATGACTTCCTGCCCGAATTTGCGGAGCTTGATGCCATCCTGCGCCAGTTGCGGGGTATGTGCGGCGACTCCAAACAAGTTGCGCTTGGCTGGATCGGAATCGAGACCGAGGAGGAAGTCGGGGGAGGCGAGGTGGAAAAAGGCCAGTGCGTGCGACTGCACGAATTGCGCCAGGTGCATGATGCGGCGCAGGCGCTCGGCAGTCTCCGGGATGCGTACGGCGAGGATGGCGTCGCAGGCCTTCGCCGACGCGATCAAGTGCGAGACCGGACAGATACCGCAGATGCGAGCCATCAGGGCTGGCATCTCGTAGAAGGGGCGTCCCTGGCAGAGCTTTTCGAAGCCACGGAACTGCGTGACATGAAATTGCGCGTTTTCGACCATTCCCGTTTTGTCGAGGTGAATGCTGATGCGGGAATGGCCTTCGATGCGGGTTACGGGGTCGATGACGATGGTCTGCTTCTTGGGCATGATCAGGCTCCGAAGCGGGTCAGGCCGCTGAGTTCGGGGGTGCGTCCGGCGAGCAATTCCGAGAGCGCGAAGTGGATGGTGTCGGCGCTCGGCGGACAGCCGGGGATAAAGACATCGACCTTCACAACTTCGTGGAGCGGCCGCGCTTTCGGCAGTAGCTTCGGGATGTTCTCCGTCGGAGCATGCCCGTTGATGTCGGCGTTCTCCTGGTAGCCACGGCGCAGTACGCAGTCCACATCGAAGGGATTGCGCATCGAGGGAACGTTGGCCGTTACGGCGCAGTCGCCGAGCGAGACCAGCAGTTTTGTCCGCGAACGGAAATGCTGGATTTTTTCCAGGTCTTCGACGCTCGAGATAGAACCTTCGACCAGCGTGACGTCAACGTCGGGTGGGAATTCCTTGATGTCCACAAGCGGGCTGTAGACGACTTCGATCTGGTCGCCGAGAGCGAGCAAGCGCTCATCCATGTCCAGGAACGACATGTGGCAGCCGGAGCAGCCGTCCATCCATACAGTTGCTACACGACTCTTGTTACTCATTGGCGTTCCTCCCGCATGAGTGTGAGATAGGGCAGGAACTGCCCGCGTTTGGTCATTTCACCTGCCGAGCGGCCCTTTTCGATGAGAGCGCCGGTGGGGCAGACATGCACGCACTTGCCGCACGCAGTGCAGCTCTCCGATTCTCCCCAAGGCTGATTGAGATCGCTGATTACGCGGGTGTTCACGCCGCGTCCATTGAGGTCCCAGGTGTGCGCGCCCTCGATCTCTTCGCAGACGCGAATGCAGCGCGTGCATAGGATGCAGCGATTGTGGTCGGCGACGAAGCGGCGGTTGGAGGCATCCACTTCCAGCCTGGGGTGCAAGTAGGGCACGCTGACATGCGTCATGCCGAGCTTCTGCGCCAGGAATTGCAGCTCGCAGTGGTTGTTCGAGACGCACACCGAGCAGATGTGGTTGCGCTCGGAAAAGAGCATCTCGATGATGGCGCGGCGGTATTCCTGCAGCCGCGGCGAGTTAGTGGTGACCTCCATGCCTTCCTGCACCCGGGTGACGCAGGCCGGAAGCAGCTTGTTGGACCCTTTGACCTCAACGAGGCAGAGGCGGCAGGCACCGACATCCGTGAGTCCGTCGATATGGCAGAGGGTGGGGATGAAGATGTTGTTTTCCTGCGCCACTTCGAGGATGGATTCGTCGGCTCGCGCGCTGCAGTCGCGACCATCGATTTGAAGCGTGGTGATCTGGTTCTGCGATGGCTTCACGCGTGCGCCTCCTCCGGCTTCGGTTCCTGCGTCTCCGGCGGCTCGGTCTTGATTTCACAGACCCCCGCCGGGCATCGGTGCTCCTCGATGTGCGCCGTGTATTCGTCGCGGAAGTACTTCAGTGTGGTCGAGACCGGGTTGGGTGCGCTTTGCCCGAGTCCACATAGCGAAGTATTGCGGACGACATCGCAGAGTCGTTCGAGCAGGGCCAGGTCTTCTGCGCGAGCCTCGCCCGCCGTAATTCGCCGCAGCATCTCGTGCATGTGCACGGTGCCGACGCGACAGGGAATGCACTTGCCGCAGGACTCGGTGCAGCAAAAGTCCATGAAGTACTTAGCGACGTCAGGCATACACGAAGTTTCGTCCATGACGATGAGGCCGCCGGAGCCCATGATCGAGCCGACCTGGCCGAGCCGCTCGTAGTCCACCTGCATGTCGAGGAACTGTTCGGGGATGCAACCACCTGAGGGGCCACCCGTTTGCGCGGCCTTAAACTTGTGGTTGTCGGGAATGCCGCCGCCAAGTCTAAAGATGATGTCGCGCAGTGTCATGCCCATGGGGATCTCGATCAGTCCGGTGTTCTGCACGCGTCCGGCGAGAGCGAAGACCTTGGTGCCTTTGCTCCTCTCCGTGCCGATGGAAGCGTACCATTCGCCGCCGTTGCGAATGATCGGAGCGATGTTGGCGAAGGTCTCGACGTTATTGATGAGGGTGGGGGAGTTCCACAGGCCTTCCTGCGCCGGATACGGAGGACGTGGGCGCGGATTGCCGCGCTTGCCTTCCACGGATCCGATCAACGCGGTTTCCTCACCGCAGACGAACGCGCCGGCACCGAGGCGAAGCTCGATCTTGAAGCTGAAGGTGGTGTCGGCTATGGAGTTGCCGAGCAGGCCGAGCGATTCCGCTTGCTTGATCGCCGTGCGCAGACGCTTGATCGCCAGCGGATATTCGGCGCGGACGTAGATGAACCCGCGGCTGGCGCCGACGGCATAGGCGCCGATGGCCATTCCTTCCAGGACACGCTGCGGATCGCTTTCCAGAACGCTGCGATCCATGAACGCTCCGGGATCGCCTTCGTCACCATTGCAGATAACGTATTTGGCTCCGGTTTGCGAAGAGGCCTTGGCGACGGTGGACCACTTCAGCCCGGTAGGATAGCCGGCGCCCCCGCGCCCGCGCAGTCCGCTCTTGGTGACCTGCTCGATCACTTCGGCGGGGCGCATCTCGGTGAGCGCCGTCAACAGCGCTTCATAGCCGCCTGCGAGGATGTAGTCCTCGATTCGCTCGGGATCGATGGTGCCGGAGTTTTCGAGCACGATCTTCTTCTGATCTTGGAAGAATGGAAGATCAGGAGAGAGAGCCAGTCGATCAACCGACGCGCCGGTCAGCGAGTCAACGATCGCCGCCGCGTCCCCGGTTTCACCGGGTTGCACGTTTTGGTAGAGACGTTCCTGCGATGGGACCGAGACCAGCGGCCCGGCAGCACAGAGTCCCATGCAGCCAACACCCTTCACCTGGCAGCACTCTTTCAGGCCGCGGGCCTCGACTTCTTTTTCGAGCGAGGCCTTGACCTGGTCGCTTCGCTGCGAGAGGCAGGCCGCAGCCGTGCAGACGTGAATGCGGTGCTGGTATTGCTTCTGCTTTTCCCGTTCTTTTTCCGCGATTTCGCGAAGTTCTTCGATGGTCATTGGTGCACCCAGTTCTGGACGCGTTCCGTCATCTGTGCGGCCGTGACTTTGCCGGCGACTTCGCCGTCGAATACGACGGCGGGCGCCAGTCCGCAGGAACCGACACACCGTGCCACCAGCAGCGAGACCTTGTTGTCCTCGGAAGTCTCGCCGGGCTTGATTTTGATGGCCGCATCCACCGCATTCAGCAACGCGGTCGAGCCCTTGATGTAGCAGGCGGTTCCGGTGCACACGACGCAGGTGTGTTCGCCCTGCGGCTTGAGGGTGAAGAATTGGTAGAAAGTCGCAACACCGTAGACCTTGCTGGGCGGCAGGCGCAGACTGCGAGCCACCCAGCGAAGGGCTACGTCATCGAGGAAACCAAAGCATTCCTGTACGGTATGAAGAACTTCAATGAGTGCGTGTGATTGATAGCCATGGCGCCTCATCGTGCCTTCCACGATGCGCCAGCGTTTGTCGTTGCTGGGCGGCGCGATGGGTCCTGTCCTAAGCAGCATCCGTCCCTCCAACAGCGCTTCTTGCGACTGAGTTCTCCGCGAGACGGGAAGCGCAGTTTTAGTTTCGCAAGTTATGGGCGTTTGGTGAGTGTGCTGGGTCACGTTAGGCCGTGATTCAACGCGAGCGAAGTTGTCACTTCTGGTTACGCGTCTCCGTGGCACGCGATATGCGGCTATCAGTGCTGCTTATGAGAGTTCCCAAAATGTGACTCGTGATCCGATTCGGCAAAGCTGAAAACCAAATCCTCGGGCCAATGCAGCGAGCTCCGCAGCAACTCGCGATTTTCGGCCATCCCCTGTCGCCGGGCGAGCCATCAGACGTCGGGAAGCCGAGAGTGTTTCGCCACTTCGCGATTTCGCAAACACAGCCGGCACGCTGTAACGGGAGGAATTTAGAACATGCGCACATTGGGGATGACGGCCGCTACGCTGTTACTCGCGTTCGGAGTAGCAGCCGCGCAGACATCAACACAGGATCAGTCGACACAGCCGAGTAACAGCAACAGCTCGACCATGTCGCAAACTCAAACCAATCCAAACGGAAGCCAGACAACCACGACGACCACGACCACCCAGCCGTCGAACGATCAGAGCCAGAGCCAAGTCGGCAACACCAACACCACCGGCACCAGCTCGAATAGCAGCGCAACCGGTTCGATGAGCAGCACGCCGAGCTCGACCGACCAGAGCAACTCGACCGCCACGACGCCGAGCAGCTCAGCTCCGTCGGCTACGACGCCGTCGCAGTCTTCGAGCGATACGACCGGCAGCAGCGCGACGAGCTCGCCGTCCGCCACAACGCCGAACAGCTCGACCCAGAGCTCGACCACGCCGCAGACGACGACCGACCAGTCAAACTCGACTCAGTCCAACAGCTCGACTACGTCGGCCGGCAGCACCAGCGCCAGCCCGTCTTCTTCGAGCTCCAGCAGCACGACTCCTCCGGACTCGTCGGCGACCAGCACCACGGGCGCTTCGAGTTCCACTTCGGCCGACAGCGCGGCCCCGGCGGCTGCTCCGCATAAGGAAATCACGGACCAGAACGCTGATCCGAATGCTGCCGCCAGCCCGAACTCGAACGCCGGTGCAAACACCAGCAACAGCAACCTGCCGCAAACCGGTTCGGAATTGCCATTGTTGGGCCTGATTGGACTGGGTACGATCAGCGCCGGAGTGTGGAAGGCGTACTACAAGAAGTAAGTGCGAAGTTCGAAATACGAAGTACGAAGCAAAAAAGGCGAAAGTCGGAATATGCGACCTCGCCTTTCTTGTTTTTGATTTCGTACTTCGACCTTCGTCCTTGCTAAGTTGAGGTGATCACGTGCGACGCGATCTTTTCGCCGCCGAGCTTGTCGTGCAGGCTTAACGCAACCGTGATCAGGTTGTCGTCTACCTTCTTGTTGACTCCAAGAGCGTCGGTCAGGGGAATGGATGTGATCTCGTTGCTCTTCAGCGCCGCCATGCGTCCCCACTCGCCACGATGAATCATGTCGATGGCGCCCACACCGTAACGGGTCGCCAGTACGCGATCGAAGGCTGTTGGGGATCCGCCACGCTGCACGTGGCCTAGCACAGTAGCGCGTGTTTCGAAGCCGGTGCGGCGTTCGATTTCACGGGCGAGCACGTTGCCGATACCACCCAGGCGCACGTGGCCGAATTCATCGCGCCCGAGATCCTGGACGATAGGAGCCGAGCCATCGCCCGTGGTGGAAAGTTCGGCAAACTTCGCGCCTTCCGCGACGACCACGATGGAGAAGTAGCGTCCGCGGGAGTGGCGTAGCTTAAGAGCTTCGGCGACTTCCTCGATGTCGAATGGCCGCTCGGGAATCAGGATGACGTCGGCGCCGCCGGCGAGGCCGCTGTACATCGCGATCCAGCCCGAGTCGCGTCCCATTACTTCGACGACGATGACGCGGTTGTGCGCTTCGGCGGTGGTGTGCAGGCGATCGATGGCCTCGGTGGCGATCTCGACGGCGGTGTCGAAGCCGAAACAGAAGTCGGTGCCGCTGAGATCGTTGTCAATGGTCTTGGGAACGCCGATGACGTGGAAGCCGGCTTCGTAGAGTTTCTGCGCGACCGACATGGTGTCGTCGCCGCCAAGTGCGATTAGCGCATCAACGCCGTTGCGTGTGAGATTATCCATGCAGCGCTGGATACCGCCTTCGCGCTTGGCTGGATTGGTGCGCGAGGTGCGCAGGATGGTGCCGCCGCGCGGCAGAATGCCGGCGACGCGCTGCAGGTCGAGGGGCTCGGTCTTGTTCTCGAAAACGCCGCGCCACCCTTCGGAAAACCCTATGAATGTATCGCCGTAGTGAAAGACCCCTTTGCGCACGATCGCTCGGATTACGGCATTCAGTCCCGGGCAGTCCCCGCCGCCGGTCAGGACACCAATCTTCATTGCTTCTCCTTATCTGGTCCCCAGCTTGGATTAGAGCAAATTATGTTGCGATTCTATCGTTTTAGGCGCACATTTGTCTCAGTCGTGGGGATAGCCAAAGCAGTTCCAATGATCGAATAAGCCTGACTTATGAGCGCACCGCAGTTCGCCAGTTACAACGAATTTTTCGCCTTCTACCTGCGAGCCCATTGCCACCCGATGAATCGCGCGCTGCACTTCTGCGGATCATTGCTGGGAATTGCCGCTGCCGTGGCGGCGATTGCGCTCAGTCACCCGTGGTTCGTGCTGCTGTGGCCAGTGATTGGGTACGGTTTCGCCTGGTTCGGTCACTTCGTCATCGAAGGCAGCAAGCCCGCAACGTTCGGGCACCCGTGGTGGTCGTTCATCAGCGACTACCGCATGGTATGGCTGATGCTGACAGGTCAGCTCGGAAACTGGCTGCGACAGGCGGAAGGCGCGCAGCGCTCCTGAAAACTCTGCCACCCGCAATGGGTTCAACCTCAATGCGCCTTCGATATTCCTTCCTACTCCCCGTTTTGCTCGCCTGTTTGGGCTCTTTTGCGCCGGCGCAAACAATGCCACCGACGAATGCCGAAACACTCTCCGGCAAAAAGATCACGTTGCCTGAGACCGTGCGTGGACACCTCTCCATCCTCATTGTTGGTTTCAGCCGTAAGGGTGGCGAACGAACTGGTGACTGGAACAGGCGCCTACGGCAGGAGTTAGCAAGCGATCATGGCATCGAGATCCATCAGGTGGCGGAGTTGCAGGGCGCGCCGCGACTCCTTCGAGGGATGATCGTCTCCGGCATGAAGAAGGGCACGCCGGCTGATCAGCACGACAGCTTCTTTGTTCTCTTTGAAGGAGAAGGCGCGTGGAAGCAGTGGGTGGGGCTCACGTCGTCCGATGATCCTTACGTTGTGCTGACCGATAAATCGGGACAAGCCGTCTGGAAGACACATGGCCTAGTGAACGACGCTGCGATCGGAGAGCTCAAAAGGCAAGTGCAATCGGCGGAGTCACATTAAGGTTCTGTTTGCTCTCGCGGCCGATCGCCTGGTCTTCCGAGAACGGAAGACTGAAAAGCTGACACCAGGATGTATCATGCCCGCCATGGAAAGTGATCCCTCCCTGGAATGGCAACGCATGCAGGAGGTCTATTCGCGCATGAGCGAA
>Ga0335069_10004169_pt1 | contig 21597 bp, 25 predicted proteins | sample Lox_Sample_11_FD_206714 | JGI IMG/M metagenome (GOLD analysis project Ga0335069, IMG submission 206714) | Soil microbial communities from Loxahatchee National Wildlife Refuge, Florida, United States - Lox_Sample_1.1 | ecosystem: Environmental > Terrestrial > Soil > Wetlands | place: USA...
GACGTGCGCCGCATCTGCCTTAAATAACTTCTTCAGAACCTGCGCTACCAGCGTAACGCCAAAGCCCCCCGCGAATAACACCGTTACGAACGGCCAATAGTTACTAATATCTAAGTTCATGACCTTCTTCCTCTCAGTCTCTTAATTAAACCGACGGCTGTACCTGCTACGGCGGCAGTCTTGTGGTGACCCTTGTGGTACCCCGCCGCTGTCTCTGAGCTTCGAGCCTCATCAGGGTCGAACAAATCTTCCGGCAACAAATCGTCGTCAGGGTCACCGACACGCTGCAAGCTCTCAATCGGCAGTCCATACCATGTCCCCTTCTCAATGCTGCTCTGACCGCGGCAGTACTTAACTCCATCTTTCTCGAACGTCCCGCCCGCCATGACCTTGGTACCGGCCGCATAGCTGACGTCGGACTGTTCGCCAGAAAGGTCGTGGAAGGTTGAGTCAACCGTCAGGCGATACTCGACCGGATTCATAAAGCGCTGGAAGGTGCGTTGCCAAGCATCCGGCGCGGGCGGCACTACACGCACCTCGATTTTCTGCTCGTCTGATCCGGCGGGGTTGGGATCAGGGCTTAGAGCAACAGTCTTGACGCTTAGCTGACCGTCGTTGAAGAACACGCCGTGCTCGGTCTCGTATTTGCCGATAGCGGTGAACTTGCTGTCTTTCGGCACGGAACCGACCACTTCACCAGTCGCGGGATCGTAAGTGTCGGTCGGGTCGTTCTTAGTCAGCAGGTGCATGGGGTTGTCGAAGCTAGTCAGTGCTGGTGGTCTTGGGCCTGGTGCTGGCACCACCTCGTTGACGGGAACGCCGCCGACCTGGCTACCGGCTGGAGCGCTCGCGTCCTCGCCTTCGCCATGGCCCACACCCGGGAACTCAGCCAGCGTGTCAGGACCGGCGTAGATGGCGACCTCGCCAAAGTCCTGGGTCTGGATGAGGTAGACGTTCGGCACTGGACTTCCGAGGATGTCGTACGTCAGGCCACCGAACTGATGCGGATCAAGTACATGAGTTGCATAAGGCAGCGTGTACGGGCCACCCGGCTTATAGACGTGCCAAGCGCTTATGCTCGGTGGCAAGTAGAGCTGTGCGGGAATTGACGGACCTGACGGCTTCGGCGAAGTGCCAGCGGCTTTCGGCGCTGACACAACTGCCGCTGGAGTGGCTGTAGCCGAAGGGTGTGAGGTGGTGTAGTACTCGTAGGTTGCCCACGCTACTGGCATACCGTAGTACGACTCATACTGCGCAGGCGTTTTTACTTTACCATCCCACGAATCAATAATCGACTTATCAGCGTGGCTGTTGACTGCGCAGAAGTGGGTGATCTCCTGGCCGTTCGAGGCTTTGTAGCGGAACTCGACCGCAGCCAGATCGTTTACGGGGAACCCGGCGACACCCGTAGCCGTAGCCACCAGCTGCGGACAAAACCTTGTGACACTGTTCCAATTCAAGTCATCATTAGCGTGGTCGGCAACGTCGTAGATATAGACGTTATGAGCAGTGTAGAATCTGTTTAACGCCTCGGGGTCTTCGGTTATATCACACTTCTTTAATAAGTTCGAGCCGGTCGTCTCAAGACAGCCAGCAACCGAGATGGCAACGTGAGAGTCGCCGATATATTCGGGGTAATCTATTTGAGCAAAATACTCTGCCATTTCGCTTTTCCTCGTTTAGTGTAGCACGTTATTTAGATTGTCAGAATCCAAATTTGCACAGACCCACCCATGCTCGTCAAAGTGCTCCCGATACGCTGCGTTGCGTACACGTTCAGGGCGGTTGTACTCGATTGTGCGGCTGGCATCTGGATAGTGCCGTATACTGAGGATACATTTGCAGTATTGGTAATCGTGCATTGAACGAATGTGCCGCCCAAGTTCGACATGCCGACCGGAAGCGCCGCGCCTGTGACTAATTCATACTCGGCACCACTCGCCCAGCTAGCCACACTCCAGCCCCAGGCGCGAGCGTAGAGTACGAAAGACCCGAAGGTATATATTGTCCAGCCGTTGGCGTCCGTAGTCGGAGTCGCAAAGGTATTGGAACTGTCGAAGGTCTTGTTTTTAACCGTAGCTGTCGCATTATTGAGCATCACCGTGTCGTCGGCTACATTTGGCACTACATGGCCAGACGTGTTGCTGGAACCGCCCCAGATCCTAGCGTAGGTAGCAAACGGCGGCCTGGCGTCGGCTATGTAGGCCGTCACGATCTGCGTGGCATTCTGCGGCACAGTCACCTGGGCAAGCCATATCCAAGGCACGCCAGCTCCCAGCGCGGCCTGTATAGCCGAACTGTTCGGAGCGACAGGGCTGCTTGCGGGCGTTCCCTGCACGTCCATGAAGGCCAGGGAGCCAGGGTTATTACTGTTCGTCGAACTGACCGCCGACATGTTTATGTAGGCAACTACGGCGTCGATGCGGGGATTGAGCGCACTTGCCGTTCCGATAGCTAAGTTGCTTGGGGCGTCTTGCCAGCCGTTGTATCCAAACGTACCAAGTGAGTTCGGGAGTAAAGCCGAACCGATCGAGATGTCCACGGACATATTTGCACCAGCCGCGTGCTGGACAACCTGTAAGCTCGTCGGCTGATAGATACTGGGCACCCCTTGGTTGCCGAGGAGCATCGAGATTGCCTTGTAAAAACCCTCGGCGGACGTTTTCCCGTTGTCTATGATGGCGCTATAGGTACTCACGAGGAAGAATCCGCATTGTTACTTAATCGTTTCGACGTGAACATAATCTTATTACTCAGTTTATCATATCGCAATTGGGCCTTAAAGAGGGCATACGCCTTGACAGCAAGTACTAATAGTAGTATATATTATATCGATGAAGCTACCGAAATTAGATTTCAAAATAGGTGTTGCGACTATCGCCGTGACTTTTTTAGGCGGTGTCGCCGTGGCTGCGACGCCATCATCTCAGCCACCGCATGAGTTACATCTGACTTCCGACACAAGCCAACCGGCAGCGAGTCAGACACCCCAGAGCGCCCCTTCGGCAAGCCCGACCGACGCACAGCAAAGCAGCGGGACGCACGACCAGGCGAGCAGCTCGGCCAGCCCATCGATCGCATCGTCTACTGTCACTGCGCCGCACGCTGCCACGCATGACAACACGACAGGCACTACAGCCGCCTCTACAGACTCGACCAGTACAACCGACCAAACTCAAACCCAAGACGACCCTGCGCCGCCTGTGACCGCCGTGAGCGCAACCATGTCCGATTGGACAGATCCGGTTCCCTACACGCCAAGCCCATTCAGGGAGATCAATACGGTAACTGGTCAGGCCACAGTCTTTCCAGCCACCGTCTCATACGAATATTGCACCTACACCTACAGCGACGGTTCGACGCAACAAGTCCTGGCTGGCACTAGCTATGCACAGGCACCGGGTTCCAGCGACACAGAGTCGATGACGGCGGGAAACATTGGTGCGGCCTGCACGCTCGCTAATGCGCCAGCCGCTAACTAGCCACTCTTGGTACTTACCGTGCTCGAATTCCTGGAGGTGGCGATGACCCGACCTGTACCCTCACTGAATGCCAGGTTATGCGTAGGTGTCTTCTTTAGCAGTTCGACAAATTCTTCGTGACTGATGTCCAGCCTTGTGCGCCTAACAACATCGGTAGTTCGTCCGACAGTTACGCCGACGCTGGGTCCACGTTTAATTAGCGAACTCGTGCCATCTTTCAACTCAACCAGTTCAAATATAAATTCTTTGTCGGTCATCACGTTTGATTCAAGTTTGGCAAGTATGCCTTAAAGAATAGGTAGTAGGTATGCACGGAAGTGTCGTTGTTAATAAGCCAAAACTTCCAGACGCGCCCATTGGTCGAATCTGACGAATTAGCCCAGTCGGCATTGTGATGAAGTTGAAAGTTGAGTTGTCCAGGCGTCAGAAAAGAAGTGTCCTGAGATAGCGGCCACTGATGTTGGGCATCAGGAATACCCCCGCTAGAAAAAGAAGTTGGATCGATATAGAGCGTCCAAAACAAGTTCCACAAGGTAAGAGTATTACTGTCGGGCTGTAGACTGACCAGGAATGGGTATTCCCCTCCCCCCGAGCTCAGGCTAATGGAAACCGAGTAGACACTACCGGCAGTCGGAAGACTCTGCACTTGTAAAACATCAGCCCCGATCTTCTGCGGTGTCTTTAGCTCGCGGATGTTGCGGGACTGCGTCTTGATTGTATTTATCAAACGCCGCTCGGGACGGAGAGTAATTTTATTCAAACTCATGCTAATTCAAGCTCGTCGTAATTGTTACCTGCTCGAAGTCGTTATCGTCGATCTGCACCTTGACTTGCTCCACGCGGTACATACCATTTATATCATTATACAATGGATGGTTACGCACGCGCACGTGTACCCAGTCACCCATGCTAAAGTCCGTGATATACGGCGGCTTGCTGCCATCAATTATTATACTCGGCAACACTAACGGCGACTGGTAAAGTGCTAAGTTCCAGTTGGCATAGTCCTGAAGCGAGCTATCGCCAACGTCGAGCGAGCTGGGGCTGACGTATTGCTGTCGGACTCCGTAAGCTTGCATTGAGGCAGCAGCCGGTGTGCCCGTGACGGGGTTCGGTGCGGTCCATATATTCTGTGCGGTCGTACCATTGCCAGAACCCTGCGCAATAATTTGGTTGAAAACTTGCGTGCCGTCCTCGATGGCGTCAACCTCAATGATATTACCGGGATACTCGAACAATATGTCCGGTCGCTGACTGCCGAGTATGGTGTAGGTATTGAAGCGGTTGAGGTAGTCGAACTTGAAGTCGAAACTGCCAGCGTTGGTGTTGGCGAAGTCGGTCAGGGCGTCAGACAGCGCCATGTTGTTGTAGACCCGATCATGATTGCCGACCGTGGCGAGCGAACCCTGAGTTATCCCTAGATTCCAATACGAAGTCGGCACCAGGCCACCGGAGTACTTGCCCGTCGTAGTATTGAGCGTGCCGGTCGTATCATTGCCGCCCGTCTGAAACGTGTTGATTAAGTCCCAGGCGATAGCGGACGCATCTGTAGCCGTGTATGTCTGCCCTGGACCAGTAAACGCGGTTGTCAGTAAGTTGTAGAAACCGGCAGCCTTGATCTGCAAAAGGTTACCGCTACTGTTCTCGGCGAGCGTCCCGTACTTGTAGTTGAGCTGGCCTGCCGCGAAATATTGTCCCAGGCGCTTGATGCGCACGTTGGTCTGGTTAGTGACGAAGATTGTCCGCGGATCAGTGTAAGTCTTGTGGCAATACTTCTCTATCTCATCGATATTCAGATACCACTCGATGTCATCGGCCGCATTACGCGTGACGGTGAAGCTTCTGTTGGCGGCTCGACCGCCTAACTCGGCCAGGACTTGGCCCGCGGGATTAGCTAGTTCAACTGAATACTTACTGGATGGGTAGGCGCTCACGATGGCTTTAGTATATCAAAGCAACGGCGGCGACTGTAGCGCAGCCAACGCCCCGATCCCTGAATTAGACGCCAGCGTAGGCCGGATACACCGATACGCTAACGTAGCCTCCGTCCCCTGAGTTACTTGTGCTCAGCTGAATCGTGTTCTGGCCCGGTAATATCGTCCACCAGAAGTTGTTCGTCGCGTCCATGGCGCTGATGAGATTCTGGCTGCCGTTCAGCACAACCGTCTTGTTGTACATGTCCACGACCACACTGCTGCCGCCAGGAATCGTGTAGTCCAGCTGGAAAGCGTAGCTGCTCGTCTGGTTCTGCACATATGGACTCGTCAGCGGGCCGGTGAATGTAATGATCGGATGGCTCTCAACGTTGCCGCTATTGGTTATGGTTGCCGAGCCGCCCGAACTGCCTGACCCGATGACGGGCACGACGCACGGCACCACGAAGCCGCCACCGATGAGCGTAGTAATACTGCCGATCGTCTGCTGACTCGTCCCGTAGATACGACCGTCTGGTGCAACTAAGCTCACCTGATACTTCGTCCATGTTAGGTAGGTGTCAGCAAAGACTGGCCTCTTGGGGATGACGTTTACGAAGTAGCTGTTGCCGTCCATGGTTGTGAACTGTAGCTTGGTCGTTACTGGATAGCCGTTACTGTCCCGCTGTAGTAAACAAGCTGTGGATAACGCCTGGCGTCGCTGTCGGTAGTCGGTCGGATTTTGGCCTTGTATCATTCCTTCAAGTGTGATAGTCCGGGCGTCGTAGAAATTAGCGCTGACGCGGGCGTAGTCCTGGCCGGGGATCGGGTACTGCACGATGCGGTAGTCAGGGGCATCAAGACCCTGGACGTTCGGACTCAGGGTAACGCCGTAGCCAGAGGTCGGAGCTGGACCGCAGATGAAAGCCAGAGTGCCGAGCGTCATATTCTCCATCAGCTACCCACCGCCGTAGCTAATTTGAAGGCTAACTCTCGATTGGCTTCGGTCATATCCACTTGATTATATATGTTGTTTTCTTGGTTGAGGACTATGCCGCCGTTGCTACCGCCAGCGCTCGTGAGGCCGCTCCCCGAACTCAACATGCTCCGCGTTTGACTGTTTGTGAATATCTGTGAACCCTGCGGAACGTACATCGCCTCTGGCCCGCTTTCACCAACAATAGCCATGCCACCTGGTGCGCTTACGGTGCCACTTGCAAACGTGCTGGTATAGGTAAGAGTACCGCCGCTCCCCTGCTGCACCATCTTGACATTGCCCTTGCCGGTCGAGGTTCCCCACCCACTTTTCTCGGCCTTCTTATCGAGAGCATCTATGGCGTTGCCCTCATCGATCAAATCTCCCTTGAGTGTCTTCGTGATACCGTCGAGTACAGACTGTGCACCCTGAAGCTTCGGCAAGTCCTGCGCCAATTTGTTAGCTGCTTGCCGAGCTTTGTCGGAATTTGGACCGAATAACTTGACTGCGATGTTTAAGTTCTTCTGATCGCTATCCAACTGTAGCGTCCACTTATCCACCTCCTGCTTAGCCTTAACTTCCTTATTATGTTCCTGGTATACCTTGTCGCTGGCTAGTGCCTCATTCAACTTCGCCTTCGCCAAGTCATTTTGTGCAACCTTGAGCTTTTCTGATATTGCGTTATCTTGGTTCTTTGCCTTTGTAGCAGCTTCTTGAGCGGACTTTTGTTTACTCTCTGCGCCAGTCAGATTCTCTACAGCCTTCACGTACTGCGGCGAGTTGGCCCCATATTTATTGTAGGCAGTGATGACGGCCTGCGTGTCCGTGGCAACCAGTCGATTCGCTCTGTCGAGGTCGTATTGAGTCTCCGTTACGGTAGCGGTTGCTTCTCCCTGCTGCTCAGTTAGGGTTGTGACAGCTTGCTGCGATTTGCTCAAGTACTCTTGGGCGGCGTTCAGGTTTGTAGCCGATGCATTCTGAATATCCTGCGCGTTCGACACGCCTAGAACGGCGTTCTGCATGGCCTTCTGTTGGTCTGTGTACTTCTTGAACGCCGCATACCCAATGCCCGTTGCGGCGGCGGCACCCAAAATTCCAAGTGTTACTGGCCCACCAATGAGCGACGCGAAACCGGCCAGCATAGTTTCGCCTTCGCCAGCTTCAGTCAACCCTCCAACTCCCCCAAGCAGGCGCGCTATGAGTCCGACCTTGCCAGCGTCACCCGCCACACCGCTTGCCGCGCCGCCAGCCGCAGAAGCCGTGTCGATTAGCCCAATGCCTTTAGCGATAGCCATTGCCGCACCGCCGAAGGTCTTGGACAGCGTCAGTATCTCATTGATCGACTTAGCAAAACTTCCGAATATAAATAGCACTGGCCCTACTGCCGCAGCCACACCGGCAGCATCTATCACAAACTGTTTCTGGCCACTGCTCAAATGCTGGAACCAGTTACTAAGATCAGATACGTCGTGAGCCACGCCCTTCATTGCCTTCGACACATCCGGCATAATCGCTTCGCCCAGCCGTATCATATCGGCCTCGATACCGCCCCACGCCTCGTCCCACTCCTGCTTCATGGTCTGCTGCTGCGACTGCCAGTTGCTAGCGAAGTTGCCTGAGTCGGTGCCGATCTGCTGATACTTAATATCTAAGCGACTAGTAGTGTCGAGTAACTGCAACAGAGCGGCATCAGTACGACCACCCCCAAAGGCTTTAGCTAGAACGGTATCCGTCTGGCTAGCGCTTAACCCAGCTGCTTCAAGGTGTTGTTGCAGGTCTTGGATAGCGACACTTATGCCATTTGGCTGTCGCAGGTCATCGGCTAGCTTAGTTGTGGATAACCCAGTCTCGGCAAAGACCTGATTCATCGTCCCGGTAGCCGTGCTCACTTCGTTCGTGGTTAGGCCGAGGTCGCCAAGTATCTTGGCGGCGGCTGCTGACGGCGACGCCATCAACGTCAGCATCATGCGCAGCCGTGTACCGGCAACAGCTCCACGTTCGCCTAAGTCACCGAAGTCAGCCAGCGCCGCGCCAGCTGACCGTAAGCTCACGCCAAAGACGGAGAGTGTGCCCATGAGGCCGGTGCCAATAACATCGTTCAAGTCCTGCAAGTGCATATCACCGGCCTGGACGATGCCGAGCAGTGTACCCATGGTTTGGTTGTAGTCGGTTGCGCCTTTGACGTTTGCAGCCAGCGTCGAGGTCAGGGCGTAGGTTGTATCGTCTAAGTTAGCCTGTCCGACAGCCGCACCTTGAGCCGCCACTTTCAACTGGTCGAGCATCTGGCTCGTGCTGAATATGCCTTGACCGGCGGTCGCAATGTGGTAGAACGCCTGGGCTAAGTCATTCGGTGTCTGACCGACTTGGGCGGCGAGGTTGAGTATAGAGTTGCCTAAGCTCTTAATCTCGTCTTGGGGGATGCTGGCGTTAGTATGTAACAGTTCCATCGACTGCTGGAACGTCATCGCCATCTTGACTGCTTCGTATCCGATGCCAACAATAGGAGCAGTCACGTAGGTGGATAACGAGCGACCGACTGCCTGAGCTTGGCTGCCGAAGGATTTAAGACCGCTATTAAATGTATCGAAGTTTGATGAGGCAGATATGGCTGATGCGCCACTCTTTTTTGCCTCGTCCCCCAGGACTTGTAACTCAGCCGTTGTAGTCTTCAGCGCTCCATCGTCAGCAACGGTGGTAATCAATACCCCGATAGTATTTTCGCTGCCAGCCGAGGGTAAAACCGCCATATTTTTTTATGTGAGCCTTTCCACTGCGTACATTATGCCATGTTCGGCGGCTGTTGCATGCGCGCGGCCTTAATTTGGTCTTCAATTTCAATCATCTCAAGATAGGTATCGAGATGTTTACGCGGCACTTTCAGCAATTCCCAGTACGGCATGTTAATATCTTCGCGCCGAGCGATTTGCAAGAGCTTATATTCCAGCGGCGGCTCTACATCAATCTCTTTGCCGTCAGCCAGGTTATCGAGGTAGAGAATTAAGTTTTTTTTTCCGTAGTCGAGAGGCCGGTTTCCGGCTCATGCATCTTCTGCTGCGTTAGGTACTCGAAGTCAACCTTCGGCATCCGTAAAATAGCTTCAAACGAGACAGGAATGGGTGTGAGGTCTTCTTCCGTAAAGTTCCACTCGACAATACGCTTGCTCAGCCAGCGGGCGAAACGCACATAGCTGTTCGGGTCAAAGTCACTGTAGACAAGTGAATCTTCAACCCGAGCAGCGCTAAGGTCGATCTTGACCCAGGCTTGTTTGTCCTGCGGCAGACTTTTCGTCGATGGTAAGAATAGCTGCTTAATGTACGGCTCGTAGGTAGGTAGGACTGGCATTACGCTGGTACTTCTTTCTTCCATTTAACATCTCTAAAGTAATTCCACCCTATGAGCTTATGGCATGGTTTACAAAGTGTGCGGCCATTGCTAATGACTAGACGAAGATCGGGATATAGACTGAAGGGTTTAACGTGGTCCACTTCAAGGCTACCCCCGCGCTGCCCACACTCCTGGCAAGTAAAGTTGTCCCGTTCAAATACAGCTTTGCGCCATCCCTTATACTCCTTGGATGTACGAATAAGGTGGTTGACCGAGCTAACGCCGCCCCTCCAATTATTATTGTTGTTGCGACTTTGGCTGGCGCTCATCTTTTTTCTTGTTTCAGGAGTACATATATATCGTACTCTGCCTTTATTAGCAGCTGATACTTTACGGCGCCACTCTTCATTGTGCACCTCGGCAGTGATCTTACGAACACCTACACCGATTTTCCGTCTGTGCTCTTCGCTGATTGGAACGCCCTTTTTTGTTCGGATGTTAAAATCAGCGATGTTGGCCGAGCCTTCAGGAGATAAATTATTTTTCCTGCCCACCTGGGCCATGTTGCGACAGTCAAGGCCACAATACTTGTACTGACCACGCTTGAGATAGATTGGTGCAACTTCGAATCTCTTACCACAGTTCTGACAAGCGGTTTCCTGTAAGTTGCTATATCTGGTAGCTGCCTTAGCGATCATGCGATTGAGCTTGTACCATTTATTACCGAAACTGAAAACATCTGCGAGTCTCCCGTGTCGTATTGCGTGGAGTATTTAATATCGGAATAGTTGACCGCCTTACTCTTTATGTTCGGCGTTGGGTTTGGCGTGACAAGGTGGTTGATGGTGATTCGCATCTCATATTGGTTGCTGGACCCAGCGAAGTGCCTCACGACACAAGCCGTCTTCGTCAAATCAGTGAAGTTGATCGTGTCATCAGGTGTATCGAAAAAGTGCTTGACATCTAAGTTGGCCTTGCCAAGCATACGGACAAGTGACGCCGGGTCGGCGCTACCGGAGCGCTGTGAGCCGCTGTCACTCTCGAAGCCGTAGTCCAGCTCCCATGTGCTGCCTTGCTCCAGCCGAGTCTGCGTAGCGGACAACGCGGCGCTGGCGGTTGCACCAAAGCAGAACTGCGTGTTGCTCCACAGGAACGGGTTCAGTAGCGAGAAGCTGACTGTCTGCGGTCGCAAGTACATAAAGCCGCCAGAGCTAAAGCTGCTGACGTTCGTGGTCGTCGTTATCGTGTTGCCGTTCGTAATGCTGGCAACCGTAGCGTCAACCGTGGCGCTACCGGATTTGTAGAAACGAATCAGGTCGCCTACTACAAGCTTGCCGGTCAAGTTCGGGTCGTAAGTGCTGTCGAGCACAACCGTGTACGGGCCTGAGCCGCTGACGCTCGTAACGTTCGCGCCTTCAAAACTGCCGAGCGCGCTCACGCTGCACTTCAACATGAGTTGGTTCTTACTCTGGCTCATGGCGATCTTAGAACACTGCACCCCGACAAAGCGCTTCACGACGTTGCCGGTCGAGATGTCCACAGTTTTGCTATTCGGGATCGTGGACGAGCTAAGCGTGAATGGCCAAGTGTCGGTGGTGTTAGTGGCAGCCGAGAAGGTGATTGTCGAGTCGCCCGTACCTGACGCCTTGGTCAGAGTGCCAGAAGTAGCTGGCGCACCTGAGCTAGTCATAAGGAGCGTGGTAGCTGATGAGATAGTAGCGACGACCGTGAACGTCACGCTGTTATTGGTGTAGGTTGCGCCGACGGTGGCGTTGGCGCTGCTAACAGTGAAGGTATAAGCCTGTGTTACTGTCCCGCGTGTCAGAAACATATCAAAGACTTCAGCCGCGGTGTTCGGCTCAGCCACCATACTTATGTCGCCCTTGTGGTCACGAAGACCTGGCAAGACTTGAAACGTCTGGGCCGGGTTGCCGAAGATCGGCTCCTGGTCTTCGAGGTTATAGTTGGTGTTCAAACTTTCTTCATCGATCAAAGTAAAAACGGTCGGTGTCACTGCCGTACCAGGGGTTGATTCAGTTACTAAAGCCACATAACCTAAGTTACCAACCCATTCGCCGTGGTTTGCCATTACTCATTCTCCTTGTTTGCTGGTTGTTCGTTTTGGGGCGGCGTAGTGGATGGATTATTTGGAGCCGGTGGCGTGGCCGCTTGAACGGGCGCGGGGATCGAGGCAGCTGGCGCAGCAGGGGCAGTTTGTTGCGGCGGTGGAGTTTGCTCGTCCACCCTCACCAAGTTGGCGCTCTCCAGGTTTTCCGGGCCTTCGATCTTGCCATTGACAATGTCGCCGACACCAGGCACAAAGCCCGTCTTCGTCCCATCTTTTGTTTTGTATAGCGCGCACATAGTTTTCCTCCATTCTGATTTATTGCGTATTCTTTGTCAATCACGAGCGTCCTTGTACGACCACACGCCGCTGTGTGCTTAACCTAGTCAGCGCATAAGCAACGTTTGTGATGTCGTCTTGTAAACGCCCGACGTCATAGCTTGTCTGCACGCTACTATCGATAAGCCAGATCGCACCGCTCGACTGTAAGAGCGTCAGGTAGTGCCTGAGCATGTAGTACAGCGTGTCGGCCTTATAGTCGAGCGACGTAGGGTCTTGACCCTGGACAAACATCTCTAGCTCGCGCTTGGCATCAGTGCGCGGATTTTCACCGCCTACTGAGTCGGCGAGGCTTCGCAGCACGCTTATGTCTATGACCTCGGTAACTTCATCAGTCTGCGTCGGGCCAAGCACGGCTCCGTCGGTCTTGCGGTCAATAATCAGACAGGGCATTTCTTCTTTCACTGGCGGCGTGAGGGGGAAAGCCGGATAGACCGTATAGACGTCCCCAAACTGGCCCTGTAATAGCTCGTAGAGCCGCTGGACAGTGTCTTTGGCGTAGAGTTGGTGGTTGTCCATCAGACACTTGTCCCCGCTATCTTTGCGCGGATGTCCGCTTCCATGACCGACTTAATCATCGCCTCGACGGTCGAATTGACGCCGATCATTTGGCGAGCAGGGATATTGTGCCCACGACCTCTACCCTCCGAGGTGCCAAGCTGATGGTAGGGAAAATATGGTACGGAGTTAGATACCAAGAGCGTGTCGGGGGTTACATTGCTATAGAAACCCTGCTGCATCGCGCCGGTACGTACCAGCATCCCGCGTCCACGCCAGTCACGATCTTTTTCGGCTTGGGTCGACGCTGCTAGCGGCGTCCAACGCTTGCCAAGTGCCGAGCCTTCCGATATAAACACACTCTGGCTATAGAAGATAATCAACTGCTTGCCGAGCGTTGTCAGCGCGCTCGTGAAATCGTGCAAACTCGCACCAAGTTGCGTTAGACGTTCCTGTGCCTTATCAAGTCCCGTGACGTTGATTTGAATACTGAGCATCAAAACACCTCGTCAATCGTGGCCTGGAAGCCGTAGTCGTTGCCTGCTGGCGGTGTAGCGACGTTCGGGTTGCCGTAGACGTTCTGGGCAAGCTCGGTCGTCTCGTCTGGCCAGCCAGCGACGCCCTGGCCTTCTTCAGTCACCAGCTCGTTGTAGTTGGCGTCTTCGAGTACTACCGAGCGGTCGCGCAGCTCGTCGAGCGAGGTGTGCGAGCCTCCGCCATGCCGGGCCATGTCTGCCTTGGCCTCACCCTCGGCCGCCATCGCAGGATTGACTTCTAAGTACTCCTCGTGCATCAGCTCGCCCGCAGCGATGTTTAGGGCTATCTGCTGGACGATCGGGTTCGTCGGCTGGGGCAGTGGAAACTGATACAGCGCCGTCAGGGCACCGTTGATCTCACGCTCGGCAGCATCGCGCTTCTCAGCAATGATGTCATCAGTGACTTTCAGGTTTGTTCGGAAGCCAGCCGCACGTCGAATCTGGTCAAGGCTGACGTAGTGGACGGCACCGGCCTGGACGGCAACGCTGTCACTCAGGAGCGTTTCGCCGGTCGAGGTCGAGTCGTAGTACGTGAACTTGTACCACTGGCCAGCCGTGCCACTCGCGTCGGTGTAGGCAGTAAATGGCCTATTGGCCGTGATAGTGACGGTCGAGATCTTATTGAAGTTGGCGTCTGGCGGTTGCGTGCCGTTACCGGCTACATCGTTGGCTCGGTAGACGTTGATCTGGTTGCCGAATAATAGCGTGACGGGATCGTTGAAGTTGTGTTGCAGCAGCGTCCCGCTCGATGTAGTGATGCTTGTTGAAGTTGGCGCTGCACTGGCTATCAGCATCTCCGATGTGCTACTGCCGAGTGCGCCGATAATAATGTAACCGCTTGACATGCCGGAACTGTTGTTGACGGGCAACGTGGTCACGCTAGTACTGGTCAGATCGGAACTCAGCTGTGTCTGAGCAACGATATTGTTTGAATCGAAGTTGTCGATGTCAATAGTTTGGGACATTTGGTTTTAGTATAGCCTATTTTAAGTGGATCGTACTGTCATCCTGCTTGCCGTGTAGTGTTTCAGGATTGCTCTTGACATGAATTTCGGTCGGCCTGCTTCCCAATGTCGGCCTGCTCTGGTCGGAGCGGATATGCAGGATGTCTTGCGTGAGATGTAGGAAGATAGGCTTAGTAGGAGTCGGCACGCTGTTGCGGTAGCTATTCGTGAGCACACTGGCGAAGCTCAGGGCACCCCTCAGTACTTTGTTTACTTGCCGACTAAATGTGCCGCTTGGGCTGACCGACGCCGAAGGTAGGCTCTTATTGACTTGCTTAGTCTGGGTGCCGCTGAAGCCAACACCAGCTAGCAGCCGCTTGAAGGTACTTCTTGGTAGGGTGCCTGCAAAGCTAATTCCGGCGGCTAGACTCTTGAAGATCGAGCGCGTTAAGTTTGCACTTGGCAAGATAGTAGCCGAGAAGACTTTATCGACAAGCCTCGTGAGCGAGCCGTCTGGCGATACCGCGGCCGACAGGTTCTTGTACGCCGTCTTACTGAAATTTCCGCTTGGGCTGACGCTGGCTGAAGCGAAGGTCTTGTCGGTCTGTCTGACCAGGGCGCCAGTCTCGGTAAGGTTAGCGGTCAGATTTTTTCGTACCTGTCTGCTCTGCGAACCACTGAAGGATAATGATGCGCTGGTCAGAAGCTTGTTGACTTGCTTGGCTACGGTGGCCGTGAAATTTATTGTCGCCGTTAATGGCGCTTTGGCGATGGACTTGATGAAACTGCCTGTGAACGTAACACCGGCAGATAGAGTCCTAGAGATTCCCCGGCTCTCACTACCCACGAACGTTACAGTACCGCTTAGGTTCTTATTAACCTGCTTTGATTCGCTGCCCGTAAAGCTCAAACTGCCGGTCACGCTGCGGATGTAGGCTTTGCCGCTCGTAAGCAAGCCGCTGAAGCTCAGCGACGTCGCTGTCAGTATCTTGTTGATAGACTTGGTTAGTGAACCGCTCGGCGTCTCACTGGCGACTATAGTCTTGGTGATAGCCCGACTCTCATTACCCGTAAAGGTTAAGCTGCCGGTGAGCAACTTATAGATGTTCTTAGGGCTTAGGAGACCGGCGAACGAAACAGTAGCGCTAAGTAGCTTCGCCACAGATTTATTAACGCTGCCGCTGAATGTTACTGAGGCTGCCGTTAGTTGCTTGTTGTCTGAGCGGTTGAGTATGCCCGTGAAAGATAGCGACGCCACGACGAACTTCTGAATCGCCTTCGAAACCGAACCGCTGAACGTGAGAGATGCTTGGAAGTTCGTGTCGGCCAAACTTATGGCCTTGGCCTGCGCCCCAGTGAAAGATAAACTGCCTGATAAACTCTGCGTGTGAAGTACCCCCCCAGCGGCAGGCGGAGCTTGCGAGACGATCGCGCGACTCGGAAACGATCGTCCAAGGCGAGCCATCAGTAGTTACCCGCCCGATTGACAGCCTGGCTTATGGTCACTGCATTGGCGACTGGTCCAGCGGAAGCCACCGAGAGCAGCATGCTGTTATAGGCGTGTAAGCCGGTAGGCGTGCTCGTCGCGGTCGCCGCAAAGTCAATTAGGTCATCGTCGTTGACGACAACATTCTGTCCGGTGAGGTTATTTGCCCGTCCCGACGAGCCATCATTCGGCGAAGGCGAGGCGTCGTTAATGGTATCGGTAGCTGTTGTATTACCGGCGTTCTGTCTGACGGTGAAGGCATACGCCTTTGGCGACACGCCTGGCGACACACTCGTCTGAGAATAGATACCAAGTATAGTGGATGCCTGTAACATGAACTGAACGGCTGTTTCGGTCGAGTTCCAGCTAGCGGTACCAGGACCAATACCTTCATAATATTGTGTTCCGCTGGTTGGAGTGTTGCCGCCACTAACATGCCCAATGAAACTCTGGCCGTCGGTTGTCGGCGCGAAGCTAATACCCCAACTGCTAGCCCTACCCGTACCGGAGTTGGCAATGGAGACTCTATCTCCAGCTACTACCGTGAAGGTATGAGTCGTGTCGTTCGCCGTCGTGCCGCTCATACTGCCGGTGGTCATTGTCTGGGCTGAGCCGTTTTTATAAACAGTGAAATTGGCGCCCGATGCGCTGGATACGACGTATAGGTTTTCGATTGTCCCGCCAGTCGGAACGATAATGCCGGCGTCCCCCGTCGCAAGCGTTGTAGTATTATAGCCCATGACAGAGAATTGGCCTGTGAGGGTCGTGTTAGCTGTTCCGAGTATGGCGGTCAAGCCGGTCGCGGTTTGGCGGCCGGTCCAATACAGCGTTCCAGGCAACGTAGCGCTGGAACTCGGCGTTATCTGGAGCGTGATGAGATCCCCAGCAGAAAACGCAACGCTATCAGTCAAGTCCTGCGCCGCCTTATTAGTACCGGATATGGTCGTGGTAAGGGCGGTTGTCGAGCCGTTCTTTAAGACAGTGAAGACGATGTTATTGCCCGAACCTGGAGCGGTACCAACTTTGACCCTCAAGCGATCGAGAGTTATAGCATGTGGTAGCGGCTGCTCGAAGCCTGAGTTTACGGCATTTGACCAGTTGTTCGCGGAGTTGTAAACGAAGGGAAGGTAGTTATTGCTACCAGCCGTTCCGGTGCCGGTATTGACACCGACCAGAAACGACTTCATCCTAGACCTCGATTATTACATAGCAATACATGTTCACGCTCGCGCCAAACGTGACACGTATCCGCAGACAGTTACCTGGCTTTAGTTCAGGCTCACGTCCGAGCGGGAACTGTTTGACATACTGGTTGGTCGGGGCAATGAGCTGGCTGTCGAACTCTCTCGTCGCAGTTATTGATCCCTCGGTGCCGGAAGCTGTGGCAAAGCCCGTGAGGGCAGTGCCGAGGTTGAAGGGCACGCCCGAGCTACCGGAAGTGTTCGCTGGCGCATTGGGATCGTTCCAGGGGATGATGTCGCCGACAGCCGAGGCCGTCGATACAGTGGCAAATACAGTGCCGGTTTCGACAAGCTCAATCTCTCCTGGTGTGGCTGCGGCGCTGCCATCGAATGAACAGCCCCACTCGACTACTCTCGCCGCTGGAAACGTGCTCGACAGGGCAACCTGTAACATGGTGCGAATAGCAGTGCCGGTCGGCTGCTTCACTGGCGCGGCAGTGGTGGTGCCTGTTGTGTTTTGGATTAGGTAGAGTTGTGCCACGCAAATAAGTCTTGTTTATGCTGGAATTATAAACCAAAGGCGCGGGTGACGCTATAGCGCCGCAAACACAATATTGTGTGAACCGCAGTCTCCGCAGATAGCTTGGGCGCCCCTCCCATGACGGCCGGAGCGTAACTGTAAGTTTTCGATACGGTTATCAGTCTTGTTGTTATTGATGTGGTGGACTGTTTCGTGGCGTTCTAGTTTGCGACCGAAGTGCTTCGCCATAACCACGCGATGCTCAAAAGCCTGACCCGATGGACGGTCCGAGTATTCTGGTGCATAGATCAGTACGTAACCTTGGGCTGTAAGGTACTTGCTGTCATCACTCTTATGTAAGTAGCACGGACGACTGCAATATATTTGGCCAGCCTTCTTCTTCGGATGAAATGTCTTGCCACAAGTTTTGCAGTTACGGTCACCGAAGGTGCGGGGTCGGCCAGGAGTACACTTAATCGAACAGTACTTTTGTGAGTTACGCCAGGGGCTATATGTTGTCCCACAGGCCAGACATTGCTTGGGTGGCGTGCTTTTATACCGAACTTTAGAGCACTCCTTAGAGCAGTACTTTTGTTTATCGTAGCGCGTATGAAAGAGTTTGCCACAGTTAGGGCAGTTTATGTCAGGTCTCCTGAGCGGTCTGCCAGGTCTACACTTTAACGAGCAGTACTTGGAGTATCTGTCCGGTGGCCTATATATCTTACCGCATGTATCACAATGTCTATCCACTAAAACTCTAGGTCTACCAACTTTACTTGTCATACACTTTAGTGTATTCTATTCGTTGGCATAAATCAATACTAACTTGACTGAATTCTACCCACCCGAGTTAATGGTGAGTTTGTATGTGAATTGAATGCTATCTAGGTTGTTAACATTTACTGCGCTGAACACCTTGTGATCCCATAAGACCGGCCTCAAGGTAAATGCCTCGGTGTTACCGGGAGTTGTGCCAGCGCCGTCGTTGCTGTTGGCATACCATGCCGGGATCGTCAAAACGGAGGTGGTGTTGCTCAGTACTAGGCCCCAAGAGGCAGTTGTGCCAGCGAATACTCCCTGGAACTGTTGACCGGCTACGGTTGAACTGGATGCGGTATAGGGCGTACCTGTAACTGTAGCCGTCGTGGAAGTTACTGCCGTGAACGGCGTGCCAGTCGTAGCCGACAGTGTGCCGCTCGTATGCAGCCCCCACTCAGTCACGGCTTCCGATCCGGTGTAGCTTATCGTCGCAACCGTCTGATAAATCGGCGCTGTACCAGAAGCCACCAAACTCTGCGTACCGGCAACCGCGGATATGGAGTCCCACGTTTGCAGCTTCTTGTCGGTAGCAGCTGCACTAGTTGTGCCGGTACCCGTGGCGTGATAATTAGCAAGCGCCAATACGGTGTTTACTGAGCCAGATGGGTTAGCCCAGGCGTACTCGTTCGCCATCGCCAGGACGCCGATGTCAGTCACAAGGCCAGTACCGAGATTGATGCGCAAAGCGTTTGACCGGATGTTGTTCCAGAACCGTGCTGAACGGCTCATGACTTTCTGTGCGGTTTTCGGCTTGCCGTCAGGCCCAAAGACTACAGCCGACAGGTGTCCTTGCGGTCGTGAGCCGCCAAAGATGTCTTTGTGGATAGCACCGACACCTAAGCCGGACTGTTCGCGCGCGACTGGGTTACCAACAACTACGCGCCCCACATATGGGATTTTGAAGTCAAGCATTGGTTTGATCTCCTGTATTTGTTTCGATCTCTGAGGCACCCTGCACGTTCGCTGGCTGTGCTGGAGCGGCGCCCTGTTCCTCAACCTGTTGCCGAACACCTAGCGTCGGTTGGCCTGGATTAGTGGCTTTCCAAGCCTTGTAGGCAGCCTGACCTTCAGCTACTTTCGCCTTGTGCTCCTCATCTGTAAGCCCGCTGACTTCGACGATGCCGGGAAAGTTAGCTAAGTTGACTGGCGTCGGGTATTCACTAACGACGCTGAGCCGATCGCCCGCCGGAATATCGCCGATGCCCTGGACGTATATCGTCTCGTCCGTCGTATTTTCATACAGCTTTGTTATTTGCGCCATGCATACTCCTCGTTTGTTTTAGGCTGACGTTACCGTAGCTCCACCCGATAGAGCTTTCCAAAACGCATAATAGGTAAGTACGCCAGCGGTAATGTCGGCTGTCCCGGCCGTGGCTATGATTGTCTCGGAGTTGAGGGCCACCTGGTTTGGCGTCACATTCGGTGCAGTGCCAGCAGTAACTAGCCCCGTAATATCCCACGTCTTGCCAGCCGTGAGCGTTGTAGCAGTGAGCGACGGCAAGTAGCGGGCCGCAGATGTTGAGTTACCAACTTCGAGCGTTGCAGAAGCTCCAGTAAGCGTGGTACTGCAAACCGCGATGACTGCGATGAGTACCTGACCGGAGACATTGAATAATGTCTGTGGGTTGCCGGTGCCGTCGTAGTCACCGTTAGCATTAGCGCCGTTTGTGTACGTGACTGTCTTACTAGCAACCGCGCCTGTCATCGACAACATGCGTAGTGACTGACTGGCTGTGTCGAAAGCAAGACCTTCGTAGCTCACTGGGCACTCCTTACTACTTTACTGAGGCTGCCGTAGCAGCGACTTCAGCCTCACTTGGCTGCGCGTTCTTGTCGGCAGTTGGTTGTTCAGCCGGTGGCTGCGGTGCCGGTGGCTGTTGCATTTGGCCTTGGGTCACAGGCTGTTCAGCTGCCATGCGGGATTTGAAGGCTTCCTGTTGCTTCTTCACGGCGTCAGCCGACGGCGCTACGCCGGACGTGCCGAGCGGTACAGCTTCTTGAGCGGCGTTGACGAAGTTACTAGAGTGCGTTGCTGGGTCACTCGTCTTCTCGACCAGGCCGCGGTCAATGAGACTGTCAGCTAACTGCTTGAGACCACGCGCATCTTGGTCAAGATCGACCACCATCGCCGGGATGGCCGGTGACGTTACGAGCCCAGCCTCGTTTTTCTTCTCAGGCTGTGCTGCCTTGAAGATGATGCCGTTGTGCATCACGTTGCTTAAAAATTTCAGGTTCATTGTCTCTCCAATCCTCCGTTATTAGCTGGTTGCAAACGGCGTGGCGATTGTGCCGCTGCCGCTATCGAAACCTGTTACTTCCCATTCAGTTGCGCTGACACATTCGAAGGCTAAACGCGTGCCAATCAAGCCTCCGGTAGTCGTACCATTCATGGTGACTGCTACATGCGTAGCGCCATCGCCGAAGGTCGCCAGGTTCGTGCCGTCAGCTGCCTTCGTTACCAAGATTGTTCCTTGCAGGAACACGGTGCCTGCACTGGTGATGATCTTATAGCTGTTACTTGTCACAGAAGTCGTCACCACAAAGGTGTACTTGAGTCCCGCTACTGGGCTTGGCAACGTAACTGTCGTGCCGGCTGCACGATTCAGCAAAAACGCTGTGCCAGACTGAGCCGCGGTTGGCGCATAAGTGGCGACGTTGCCGATAGCGACGACGCTAGCTTGCTCATTGACCGGACCAGCATTGGTTATGCCGCCCGCGCCGACCGTCACACTGTAAAGATACGCATTGTTGTTTGACGTGTTCTGCGCGCCAGGCTTGTTGACCTGTCCTAAGTATGGTTGTCCCCACATAATCAGACCTCCTAAGCCACTACGCTTTGCAGCATGTAAAAGGCTTCAGGGCCGACGAGGAATTGACTGTAGTAGTCGTTAACGCGAACGTAGGTCACCTTCTTGTCAAGGACTGGCCAGCCATCAACGTAGCGACCGTTGCGCAGTACGAAGGTGTACATGCCGTTCACTTCTCGCAGCGCAGGGCTATTAGTGCAGTAAGCCAGCCATAGGTTCTTGCCCCAGATGTAACCGTTCGAGAGTGTGCCTGGTTCCGGCACCTGGTCGGTGCTGGTGTCGTAGACAGCTCGTCCGACGTACACATTGGTGATCTGGATGCCAGCCGCATCGCTGATGATCTGACCGAATAACTCGGTCGTCAATGTGCCAAGTCGCGAATACTTAACGCGGTCAATGAAGTCTGGGTGGTTGGCAAGTTGCTGCCACACCTGGTAACCCATAAAGATTGTATTCGGAGTGCGCAAGCCATTAAGCAGAATCGTGCTGACAGCGCTGGTAATGTCCATGATGGGCGAACCGGCACCTGTCGAGGCGTTCCACTGCGTGCTTGGGCTTGAGTACTGTGTAACTGTTGACGTGCTACTAAGCGTTGTGGATAGGTTGATCTCACGCTCTAACTGCATGTCGTCCATGACTTTGCGGGTCGCGTCCATCATCGGCTCTAGCGGGGTCAGCGATTGCTCTACCTCATCCTTGGTAACACC
>Ga0335069_10004172_pt1 | contig 21576 bp, 14 predicted proteins | sample Lox_Sample_11_FD_206714 | JGI IMG/M metagenome (GOLD analysis project Ga0335069, IMG submission 206714) | Soil microbial communities from Loxahatchee National Wildlife Refuge, Florida, United States - Lox_Sample_1.1 | ecosystem: Environmental > Terrestrial > Soil > Wetlands | place: USA...
CCAACCCCACCATCACGCTCGTGTGGCTCATCCGCTCCAACAGTTCCAGCGACGGCAACCGCCACACCACGTCGCTGAACTTCCGGATGCGTAGCACGCGCTCTTCCGCCAGGTACATCACGCTCAACACGCACGACAATGCAAATCCCGCATACGCGAGAATGCTCAGCGTCACATGCAACGCGAACACCACCCCATGCGGCTGCGAAGGAGTCGGTGGATGGTCAGGTACTAAGTAGGAAGCGAAGAAGAACACCAAAATGATCGGGACGATGAACGCCCCCACCGTCCGCTGCCGGTGGTAAATCTCCAGGCACAAATAAATGACCGCCAGCAGCCATCCAAACAGGGACATTGCCCCCTGCAAATCGTGGTAAGGCACCGAATGCGCAGCCTTGGCCCTCGCCAGCAGCGCTCCGTAATGGCACGCTAACCCCAGAAACATCAATACGGTAGCCAGCCTGCCGGTAACTTCTTTTCCGGTATAGAGAAAGCTGAGGTAAAGGCCTGAACTCAGGAAGTAGGCCAAAACCGTCAGCAAAACGAAGGTATGAATCATCGGCTCGGGTCCTTGCCGAGTGAATACGCAACACAACTACGCGCTTTCCCCAGCCTGTGGAACCTCTCAAATGCGTTCAGTATAGCGTAGTCCCTGGGTTCTTCCATCGGTCTGCATACTCAAGTCTCGCATTAGTTTACGTTTGGCTGAACATCCCCGCTGTGACGAACTTCACATCCGCTTTCTCCACGTGGCACCGGCTTCAGCATGTGCGCCACTTGTGATGTATAACCTTTCTCAGAACGCCGGAACCTGCCAGATTTGTTATGCTGATACTACAGGACTTATGACAAATCCGGCCTCTTCCATCACCCGTAAAGAACTTTTCCTTCGTGCCGCTCGCTGCGAACCCGTTCCGCGGCTCCCCGTCTGGATGATGCGCCAAGCCGGCCGCTATCTTCCCGAATACCGCGAAATCCGTGCCAAGCACTCGTTCCTCGAGGTTTGCAAGACCCCCGATCTCGCCGTCGAGGTCTCCCTTCAGCCCTTCCGGCGACTGGGTGTGGACGCCATTATCATCTTCTCGGACATCCTGATTCCCGCCGAAGCCATGGGCCTCCCCCTCGAGCTCGAAGACAAAGGCCCCAATCTCCCCGAACCCGTCCGCACCGAGGCGGATGTACGCAGGCTCCACATCTTCGATCCTGAAATAGAAACCGGCTTCCTGATGGAAGCGCTCCGCCGTGCCGTCAAACAGGCCGGCCCCGATGTCCCCGTGCTTGGCTTTGCCGCTTCCCCCTGGACGCTTGCCTGCTACATGGTCGAAGGCCGCACCAAGGAAGGCTTCGCTACGGTCAAGAGTTTTCTGTACAGCGAGCCGACGGTTTTCCGCGAACTGCTCCACAAAATCGCCCACGCCACGATTCTTTATCTAAAAGCCCAAATCGCCGCGGGCGTCGCCGCCGTGCAGATCTTCGATACCTGGTGCGGCGAACTCGATCTTCACGACTACACGGAATTCGTCCTTCCCGCCGTCCAGGAGATCATCTCCGGCCTGGGCAACAAAGTTCCGGTAATCTACTATACGAAAGCTTCACACCACCTTCTGCCTTCGGTCGTAAAAGCGGGAGCCAGCGTCTTAAGCGTAGACTGGCGCATTCCCCTCAGCGAAGTCCGCAAACTCGCTGGCCCACGCGTCGCGCTGCAGGGCAATCTCGATCCTGCGGTCCTCTTCGCGCCCCAGGAAAAAATCCGCCAGCAAACGCTGAAGATCGTTGCTGAACTTTCCGGCCACGGTCACATCCTGAATCTGGGCCACGGCATTTTGCAGTACACACCCGTGGAAAATGCGCGACTTTTCATTCACACTGGCCAGCAAGCCGTGCTGGAGCAGGCACAGCCAACCGCGCCGTCGCGCCACTGAGCAAGGAGGAACCCGTGCCTACGATGAATCCAACGCTCACTCAAATGCAGGAAGACCTCTCGGTCGGCGAGGAATTCGTCAACCGTTACAACCGCCCCGGCCCGCGCTACACGAGCTATCCCACGGCCCCGGTCTGGACCGACTCCTACGGCCCCAACGACTACGAACAGGCCATGCAGTCCGCCAACGCCAAAAAGAGCCCGGTATCGCTCTACATGCACCTTCCCTTCTGCGAAAGCTTGTGCCTGTTCTGCGCGTGCAACGTCATCATCCGCAAAGACAAGAGTGGCCTGCCCCCTTATCTCGACATCCTGAAAAAAGAAATCGATCACATCGCCAGCCGCGTTTCGCGCGATCGCGAAGTCACCCAATTCCACTGGGGCGGCGGCACGCCCACCTATCTCTCCCCGGAACACATCGAAGACCTCTTCGAGTACACCCGCGAACGCTTCACCTTCGCGCCCGACGCCGAAATCGGCATCGAAGTCGATCCCCGTGTCACCACCCGCGCGCACATGGAAGTCGTCCGTAAGATGGGCTTCAACCGCCTGAGCATGGGCATCCAGGACTTCAAGCCCGAAGTCCAGAAAGCCGTCCACCGCATTCAGCCTTACGAAATCACGCGCGACATCATCGCCATCGCCCGCCAGCTCGGCTTCGACAGCATCAACGTCGACCTGATCTACGGCCTGCCCTACCAAACTGGCGAAAGCTTCGCGCACACCGTCGAGCAGATCGTCGGCCTCTCACCCGATCGCATCGCCATGTTCAGCTACGCCCACGTGCCCTGGCTCAAAAAGCAGCAGGGCTCCTTCGTGAAGTTCCTTCCCGAGGGCATGAAGAAGTTCGACATCTTCCGCAGCGGCCTGCTGAAATTCCTCGAAGCCGGCTATCTCTATATCGGCATGGACCACTTCGCCAAGGAAAACGACGAACTCGCCGTCTCCCAGCGCAACCGCACGCTGCACCGCAATTTTCAGGGATACACAACCAAGGCCGGCGCTGATCTTTACGGCATGGGCATCACCGCCATCAGCGGCATCCAGGAAACCTACGCGCAGAACTACCGCGACATCCCCTCCTGGGAAAAGTCCGTCAACGAACACGGCGTCGCCACCATGCGCGGCTATCACCTTTCCCAGGACGACGTCATCCGCCGCGAAGTCATCAGCCGCCTGCTCTGCCACACCGTCATCGTGAAGGACGAAATCTCGAACAAGTTTGGCATCGATTTTGACGAATATTTCGCTCCAGAACTGGAACGCCTCCGAATGCCGCAGGAGGATGGCCTCGTCGTGATCAACGACAAGGAAATTCGCACTGCCTGGCTGGGTCGCATCTTTATCCGCAACCTCGCCATGGTCTTTGATCCGTATCTCGAAAAGCAGCAGCTCGCCGCCCGGCCGCTCTTTTCCAAAACCCTCTAGCGCATGCAGGCGAGGCTGCGGATGCTGGAACGGGGGTCGGAGTTTAGTCGGGGGTCGGAGCTTTAACTCCGACATTTGAGAGACGCCGAGAATGGGGCTTTAGCCCCTGAGGAATTGTTTCGCTCCTTCTCCTGGTCATTGATGAGGCGCCCAAGGACCAAAGACCACGCACATGTCCAATCGAACTGAAGCTCTCGTCGTCGGCGCTGGCATTTCCGGCCTCACCACCGCCTACGCGCTCTCCAAATCCGGCGTCGCCGTGCGCGTCCTCGAAGCAGCCCCCCGTCCCGGTGGCGTCATTCAATCCGTTCGACGTGACGGCTATCTTCTCGAATGCGGCCCGCAAAGTTTCAGCGGCAACGGTGCCATCACGTCTATCTGCAGAGACCTCGGTATTCTCGAAGAGCGCGTCCTCGCCGATCCCAAAGCAGCTCGCTATGTTTTGATTGATGGAAAACTCCAGGCCGTACCCATGGGACCTGGCCTGATTACTTCTTCCTTCATGAGCGGCGGCACGCGTGGCGCGATTCTTCGCGACATTTTTGGCAAAAGCGAAGCCCCGGAACCCGATGAATCCGTCGCCTCCTTCATCCGCCGCAAATTCTCGGACACGCTGCTCGAACGTCTGGTCGGACCGTTTGTCTCCGGCATCTACGCCGGCGATCCTGAAAAGCTCAGCCTCCGTGCTGCCTTCCCGATCCTCTACGAAGCAGAAAAAGCCGGCGGCAGCATCATCCGCGGCGCTTTCACGGTAATGAAGCAGCGCAAAGCCGCCAAGGCCACCGCGCCGCAGACTCCCAAGGAAAAACCCACGCTGCAAACCTTCCGCAACGGCAACGAAACCATTATCAACGCCATGGCCAAGCACCTCGGCGATCGCCTTTCCTGCGGCGTCGAGGTTGTTCGTATCGAGTCTTTGCAAACGAATCAGGAGCCAAAAGCCGCGCGCTTCCGGGTTGTTTTACGTGGCCCTCGCGGCGAAGAAGCCATCGAAACCGAGCGCCTGATTCTTGCAACGCCTACGGAAACATCGGGCAAACTCCTGGCCTCTCTGGATGGAGGCTTCGACGCGCCACTCGGCGCCATCGGTTATTCCGGTGTTGCCGTTGTCTCCCTGGGCTATGCCAAACAGGACGTCGCCGACCCGCTTTCCGGCTTCGGCTTCCTTGTTCCGCGCTCTTCCGGCCTCAGCATTCTCGGCACGGTCTGGAACTCTTCCCTTTTTCCCGGCCGCGCACCCGAAGGGCACGCTTTGCTCACCAGCTTTGTCGGCGGCGCCACCAATGCCGCCGCGCTCAGCAAATCTCCTGAAGCCCTCGTTGCCCAGGTTCATCGCGAACTCACGCCGCTGCTCGGCGTCCGCAAAGACCCCGTCTTCTCCAACGTCACGCTCTGGCAGCGCGCCATCCCGCAATACAATCTCGGCCACACCGCCAGAATCGCGGCGCTGAATAGCTTGCGCGCCCGCTTCCCCGGCCTCTATTTCTCAGGTAATTATCTCAACGGTCCCGCCATCGGCACCTGCGTCGAACAATCCCTAAGAACCGCCGATGAAGTCCGCGTCAGCTTCACCAACTAGCCAGAGACTTGGTGGTCGAAAACGCGAAATTCCATTTGTTTAACGGCCGGACTGTCGAAGGACACTCCGGAATCAGCATGCTTTCGATATGGGTAGATGCGTTCCTCTGACAGAGTCCCATCTTGTTCCATGCGAATGATGACGGAGGCCAGCTGCGCCCCGGCGATTGGTAGAACCAAAACCTCAGCACAATAACATACCGTTTTACTCCTCTTCTCATTCGCAAATCGCCGCAACTGGCTTACCCAATAGGCATCCAACTCCTCAAGTTTTGCGTCGCGTTTGATGTGCGACGGTCGGATCAAAGTAACTAGAAGTTGTTGCATAACCCCTTTTCACCTCAATGGAATCAATAACTTAGCCAGGTTATGCAATACGCTCTAGGCGATTTGGGCCCAAGACACTACCGAAGGGACGGATTCCACCATCATCCTGCAGGAGTTTCTTTGCGAGTTGGAGCACTACTCTTAACAGCAGTTCTTTTTCTTCTTGAGGCGACATAAATGACGGCAGCAGGTTTCTTTACTTCTTCTGGCTCTCTCGATGCGCCAACCGGATCTCGCGCCGTTTCCCTGCGTCTCTCCAACGGCGCTTCTCCTCCGCCGTCTTCACAATCAACGGCGGCACTGGCCGCGGCTTCCGTGTGGCCTCATCAATCGCCACAAATGTCACGTACGCCGTGGTCGTCGGCTTGCGTTCCCCGGTCAACAAATTCTCTGAACTTACCTCCACGCCAATCTCCAGTGACGTGTGAAACACGCGATTCACCTGCGACTTCAGCATCACAATCTCGCCCAGATTCACCGGGTTCTTGAAATCAATGTAGTCCACCGACGCTGTCACCATATAACTGTTCGCGTGCCGGCTCGCCGCCATCGCCGCCACAATGTCCACCATGTGCATCACGTGCCCGCCCAGCAGTTTCCCCAGCGCATTCGTCTGCGCCGGCAGCACCACCTCCGCCATTTCCGAAGCCGAAGCGTGCACCGGTTTGGCCTTCAATTCCCATCCATCCACCCGCTGACTCTTCTCCACACTCTTGGCCTTCATCGCTCTCCTTAACCAGAGGCCGTCTGAAATGAACAGCCTGGGGGTCGGAGCTTTAGCTCCGACATTGAGATCCACCAAAAACTGGGCTTTAGCCCCTGAGGAATTGCCCTTCTTTCTTCAAACGCTCTTTGGGCCAACCACCCTGCTCCTCGTATAATACGCAAGACGCACATGACCGCACAAAACAAAACCCGCCGCCAGAAGTTGGAAGAATTCCTCGCGCAAAACCCCAACGATGCCTTCACGCGCTACGGCATCGCCCTCGAATGCCTCCGCGAAAACGATCTCGCCGGCGCCGAAGCCCACTTCCAAGCTTTATTGCAAACGAATCCCGATTACGTCCCGGGCTATCAGATGTACGCGCAGACCCTCGCCGAGCACGAGCGCGCCGAGGAAGCAAAAACACTCTTGAATCAAGGGATCGCCGCGGCCAGCCGCCAGGGTAACCAGCACGCCCGCTCCGAAATGGAAGGCCTGCTCGCGCAGCTTAGTTAGCCGTTTCCGGCCTCTTCGCCACGAACATCCCATATACAAATGCGCCTGAGGTATATGCCGCGCGCATCGCCCGGAAGGACTTCAGATTCTTCACAAAATCCCGCCCCAGCTTCGCCGCCAACACCCAGAAGGATGGATCGGCCACAATGTCCAGCGCTAGGTCCCACGACTTCGCGCACTGTTTCGTCAAATCCTCGCGGCACACAATTTCCATGCCCGCGGCTCTAAGCCACTCCTCATACTGACCCATCTCCGCCAACTGCACAAACATCCCCTCATCAATCGGCGCGATGTACTTCTTTTCCTCCGCCGCCGTCAGCCCCGGCCGCTTGAACCAGTCCGTCAGCGCAAACACGCCTCCCGGCTTGAGAAACTTCACCGCCGAAGAAAAGAATCTCGCCCGGTCGTGATAGTGCGAAATCGACTCGGTCGACCACAGCACGTCAAACGGCGCCCCAAACGCCATCGTCTCCGCGTCCATCCGCAAAAAGTGCGAATTGGCGCCCTCCTTTGCCGCAGCCTCCTGTGCCATCTGGACCTGTACTTCCGAAATCGTGATTCCCGTCGTCGCTGCCCGGTAATGCTTTGCCAGATAAATGCTGGTGCCGCCGAATCCGCAGCCGATGTCCAGAATCGTCGCCCCGGCGGTAATACCAGCCTTCCCCGCCACATAGTCGATCAACTGGTCCTGCGCCTGTTCCTTAGTCTCATCGCCCCGGATCCACAACCCGTGATGGATATGGTTCCCCCACAGCTCCTGGTAATACGGACTGATCACGTCGTAGTGCTCGATGATCTTGTTCTTATCGTTCGTCAGGGGCATTGCGCGTCGATCTCCTGGAAACTGCGGTGCGGCTCGGGCAAGTCGAGTCGTATTGTAAACGCTTCCCACGCCCGCGCAAACCCAAAGCCCCGTCCGCGCCTTCAATCCGCCAAGCACCCAGCTGGCCCCGCGATTTGCTATCATCCCCCTAGGCACCCATGCGGCCGGAACGCATACCGTTGTTTCCCTTGAACGTCGTGCTTTTCCCCGGCGAACAGCTTCCTCTGCACATTTTCGAGCCGCATTACCGCCGCATGGTGCGCGAATGCCTCGACGCCCAGTCGCCCTTCGGCATGCTCCTGGCTCTGGAAGACGGCGTCACCCGTGTCGGCTGCACCGCCGAAATCCTCGAGGTCGTCAAGCGCTACCCGGATGGACGCATGGACATCATCACCGTCGGCCGTGCTCCCTTCCGCGTCGTCGAGCTTTTCACCGAAGATCCCCTGCTCGAAGGCTGCGTGGACTATCTCGAAGACCGCGATCTCCCCGTTGACTCGCCCCTGCGCCACCAGTTGGTCGAAACCTACGAAACCTGTCACACGCTGCTCTTCAACAGCCTGCCGCGCAACTTCGCGGAATGCGCTTGCGGCGAACTTGCTTACGCCATCGCCTCTTCCCTGCCTCTCGATCTCCTCTGGAAGCAGCAAATTTTGGAACTCCGTTCCGAAGGCGAACGCCAGGATCGCCTGCTCAGGTACCTCCGAGAGTGGGCGCCGCATCTACTCAAAGAGAAAGCGATGCGCCAGGCGGCCAGCGGCAACGGCCACGGTTTGAACTAGGTTTCGCGGGCTATGCGAGTGGTCCGCAGATAGAGGCCCCATGTCACCAAGCACGTCCACTCATCCTGCAGGTCATCCCAAGCCGCGCACTTTGGGCGAACTGAAGCGCATCCCGGACTTCGACGCCCGCTCCGCTGCTGTTTCGGTGAAATACGAAATTCGCCGCAATCTCCTCCGCGCCATCGAGCGCAACGAACCGCTCTTCCCCGGCGTCCACGGCTACGAAGACACGGTGATCCCGCAAATCATCAATGCCTTGCTCTCGCGCCACAATTTCATTCTGCTCGGACTGCGTGGCCAGGCCAAGAGCCGCATTCTCCGCGGCTTGATGCAATTCCTCGACCCGGAAATTCCCGTCGTCGCCGGCTGCGAAATCAACGACAATCCCTTGCAACCCATCTGCCGCGGCTGCCGCGAAAAAATCGCCGCCGAAGGCGACAACACTCCCATCGCCTGGCTGCCCCGCGACCAGCGCTACGTGGAGAAGCTCGCCACTCCTGACGTTACGATGGCCGACATCATCGGCGACGTTGATCCCATCCGCGCCGCCCGCGGCGGCCGTGACCTATCCGACGAACTCACCATCCACTACGGCCTGCTGCCCCGCGCCAATCGCGGCATTTTCGCCATCAACGAACTCCCTGACCTCGCAGGAAAGATCCAGGTCGGCCTGTTCAACATCATGCAGGAAGGCGACATCCAAATTAAGGGCTACCCGCTGCGCCTCCCGCTGGACGTCCTGATCGTTTTCTCCGCGAATCCGGAGGACTACACGGCCCGCGGCAAGATCATCACGCCGCTGAAAGATCGCATCGGCGCCGAAATCCGCACCCACTATCCGGCCACCATTGATGAAGGCATCGCCATCACTTCGCAGGAAGCCTGGACCGCCCGCGACTCCGGTATCCAGGTCGAAGTCCCGCAATATCTTCGCGAGGTCGTGGAAGAAATCGCCTTCCAGGCTCGCGAAGACAAGCGAGTGGATCGCCGCTCCGGCGTCAGCCAGCGTCTACCCATCAGCACACTCGAGAGCGTCGTCAGCAGCGCCGAACAGCACGCCGCTCGCGCCGGCGAAACTAACGTTGTTGCCCGCGTCGCGGATCTCTACGCCGCTTTGCCCTCCATCACCGGCAAAATGGAACTCGAATACGAAGGCGAACTCAAAGGCGCCGAAGTCATCGCCCGCGAACTCATCCGCACCGCCATTGGCCGTGTCTTCTCGAAACACTTCGCCGAAGTCAACTTCCAGCCGATCATCCAATGGTTTGAAAACGGCGGCGAACTGAAAATTCCGGACCTCAGCTCCACCACCCAGCGCCTTCAGCAACTCTGCAAGGTACAGGGCCTGCTCGACCACATCAACCGTCTCGGCGTCACTAGCCGCAAGGACGAGGGCCACGCCGCCGCGGCCGCCGAAATGATTCTGGAAGGTCTTTGGGCGCATCGCCGCATTGGCCGCAGCGAAGAGCGCGGCTTCTACGCGGAAAAGCAGCGCCCGCCGGAGCCGCGCGAGTCGGTCGCGCGTCCCCGCAGGAATTACAACTGATGTAGGGGCGGCTTTACGCCGCCTTCTTAGGTATGTAGGCGCCGGGCTTTAGCCCGGCAGGAGACTGGATATCAGCGATCAGCGAGCAGGTAACAGGAACCAAAACCATTCACGAAACAAGGTTCCTGCTCGCTGCTATCTGTTATCTGCTCGCCAAAATGTAATAGCCGACCTTCAGGTCGGCAACGGTGTAAGAGGAACCAAGGTCGCACAATGAAATTCACCAAATATGGCAAATACATTGGCGAACCCGCCGACGCCATCGACCTCGACGAGCTCATGAAGCGCCTAGGCGACTTCCTCCTCCAGAGCGGCTTCGAATCCCAATACTACGGCCTCTCCGAAATGGACGCTGCCCATTCCATGGAAGCCCTCCGCGAAGCCATCCTCCGCGCCCTGCAGGAAGGCGACCTCCTCCCCGATGACGCCATGACCGACGAACTCCGCGACCTGCTGAACGACCCCGGAGCGCTCAACAGCGAAGCCATGCGCGACCTCATTGACAAGCTCATCGAACGCATGACCCAAGAAGGCTTCATCAATCCGCAGCAGCCTCCCCAAGTCACTCCGCCGCCGCAAAACACGCCTGGCGGCTCGCTTGGCCAGCCGCGCGAAAACACGGAAGCCCGCTTCGAAATCACGGACAAGGCCATCGATTTCCTTGGCTTCAAAACGCTGAAAGATCTTCTCGGCTCGCTCGGCCGCAGCAGCTTTGGCCGCCACGACACACGCGACCTCTCAACCGGCGTTGAATCCGGCGGCATCTCCCGCCCCTATGAATTTGGCGACACGCTGAATCTCGACATCAGCGCTACGCTCGCCAGCGCCATCCGCCGCGAAGGCGCCAAGGTTCCAATGGAAATGGACTATCGCGACCTCATGGTTCATCAGTGCGAATACCAGTCTTCCTGCGCCACGGTGCTGCTGCTCGATTGTAGCCACAGCATGATTCTCTATGGCGAAGACCGCTTCACTCCCGCCAAGCGCGTCGCCCTCGCGCTCTCGCATTTGATCCGCACGCAATACCCCGGCGACAGCCTGAGCCTCGTCCTCTTCCACGACTCCGCCGAGGAAGTTCCGCTTAGCCAACTCGCCCGCGTTCAGGTCGGCCCCTACTACACCAACACGCGCGAAGGCCTGCGCATGGCCCAGCGCATCCTGCTCCGCCAGCGCAAAGACATGCGCCAAATCGTCATGATCACCGATGGAAAGCCTTCCGCCCTCACGCTCGACGACGGCCGCATCTACAAAAACGCTTTCGGCCTCGATCCCTTTGTCGTTGGCGAAACCATGGAAGAGGTCAACAAGTGCAAGCGCGCCGGCATTATGATCAACACCTTCATGCTCGCCACCGACTACAGCCTCATCCAATTCGTCCAGAAAATCACGCAAATGTGCAAAGGCAAAGCCTACTTCACAACGCCCTACAACCTCGGCCAGTACCTCCTCATGGATTTCCTACAGCGCAAAACCCGCACCATTCACTAGCAGGCATTCGGGGGGTCGGAGCTTTAGCTCCGACATTTAAGACTCAAGAAGAAAGGGGCTTCAGCCCCTGAGGAAATGATTCTTCCTGCTCTTCGTACTAAACTGTCTCCATGTCACTGAAACGAAAATCTGCGAATCTAATGGGCTAGGAGGCACCCTTGACCACAATCGACGCCGGACAGACCGCACCGCAATTCTCTCTGAAATCCCTCGACGGCAAGGAACACTCACTCTCCAAACTCCTCGAAAAGGGCCCCGTCGTCGCCGCCTTCTTCAAAGTCTCCTGCCCCGTCTGCCAGTTCACTCTCCCGTTCATCCAGCGCCTCGCCGAACGCTACTCTGGCGACACCGCCACCATCCTCACCATCTCGCAGGACGACGCGAAAAGCACCGCCTCATTCAACAAGGAATACGGCCTGAAGCTCCTCACGCTGCTCGACGACCCGGCCAAGTATGCCGTTTCGAACGCCTACGGCCTCTCGATGGTCCCCACAATTTTCCTGATCGAACCCGACGGCAAAGTGAAAGTAAGCTGCATGGGCTTTGGCAAAGCCGACCTCGAGCAAATCGCCGCCGAACTTTCCACCCGTAAGAAAATCGCCGCCGCGCCGCTCTTCCTCGCCAACGAAATCATCCCCGCCACCAAACCCGGTTGAGGCTCCAAGAACTAGGTCCGGTCGGACCTATCTAGGAGGGTTGACCTAGGATATCCAGGCGAAGAGGGCAATCGCCACGCAAAGAACGAGTCCGCAACTGGCAAGGAATGCCCACACACATCCAAATCTCCGCGCCAGCCAATTCAGAAGTCGGCCAATCAAGAACCACTGTGCAGTTCCCAGAGACAAAAGCAAGAAACTAAAAATCACGATCAGCTCAACATTCAGATCCAACTTGAGCCATGGCTGAGCCTTTATCGCAATTTCTGTAGCAAGGTCCTCTGCTGAAGCTGCGGTAAATAGGTCAATTTTCTGAAGGAATTTAAATGCCGCATCGAATCGAGGCCCAGCTGGGGCAGCATTCGTATGCCATCCAAAAATCCAAGTTACAACTACTGACAGCCACAACAGGAAATGTCCAATCATCAAGACCGTGCTGGCACGCCGAAATGATCCGTCCGGCAATTTGGGCATAGTTCCCACATTCCAAATTCTGATTATCCTTCCTTATCTTTAGACACCACGCCGCCCGAAGAGTTCAAAGCACTATAGTATTTGCGCCCCTTATTTCGACCGTCAAGGGGACGACCACTCTTCTATACCCACTGCTTATTCGATCTCGGCCAGTAGATCGGGTTTATGCCTCTCCGGCTTCTTCCGCTTGTCGGGAATCACGCGCGTGCCCGCTGGTGCAAGCCCGGACCTCCGCGCCCGACGTCGCGCCTCCACGCCTTTATCCAGACGCTTTTTCTTCCGCTTCGCCATGATTAGCTCTTCTTACCGGTAATCTCCGTCACCGCGCGCCAGCCCTGATCGATCGCCTCATTCGTATACGCAAACATTCCCGCATCCGAATTGGCAATGTGAATATTCCCGAATGGTTGCCGCCCAATCTCGTGCGGCGCCTGCCCCTTCGGCCAAGTGGGATCGAACAGCGACAAATATTCGTAGGAATACCCGTGCGGCCATCGGTTCAACGTAATCGCCTCGATATCCCGCGCCGGATCGAACCCGCCTTCGCCCAAAACGCGTCCCAACTGATCGCGAATCGTCCGCTCAAACGTCTCGAAGCTCGTCGCGTACAATTTCATTCGTCCCGTCCGCTGCATTTCCCGCGCCGTCTTCCCCGGCCCCACGGGCACATGCTGCATGTGCAGCACACAGGGTTGATCGGGGCTCTGCGTGAATTCGTAACCGCCCATGCTCACCGGAAAATCCATCTCGATCCCATAGAACATGCACCCGGGGCACGAAATGCCGTGCACCTTTAGCTTGTCCAGCGCCTGCCAGTTCCGCAACTGCACGTTCGTATACACGAGCGGCACCTTGATGTTGTACGCCAGCCCCTGCTTCTGCGCCTCCGGCATTTCCGGGCACAGATACGGAATCACCATGTTCCAGCACGCCAGGATGCACTTCTTCCCTTCGACCGCGTACGCTTTCCCGCCCCGCACATAAGTCACTTCCACGCCCTTCGCGTTCGCCGCATCGCCCAGATTCCGCGCGTGCACCACCGTCGAATTCAGCCGGACGCGCGTCGCCGCGTTTTCCTGATCCAGCTTCGCGTAGTCAAATTTCGCCAGGACCACGTCTTCCATCGTGTTCCCCGGCGCCACACCCGGCACCAGCCGCCGCGCCAGCAATCGCGCGATCGACGCATTGCCATCCGGGAAATGGTAGATGTACGGCTCCTTGTCCTGCCGCGTAACTTCCAACCCAATCCCCGGCCCGTCGTTGTCCTCGATGCCCAATCCATCAAACCCAGGCAAATCGCCGAGCCCCGCCATATCGCCCGCGGGCACCGCGTCAATCGTCACGCCATACAAACCCAGCATGGAATTCTTGAACAGCGGCAGGATCTCCGCCGTCGCCTTCACGTTCTTCAGCAAATATTCCTGGTAACTGGTTTTCGCGAGGTAGGCTTTCTTCGCCGCCGTGTCCATACCTTGCAGGTAATCCACTCTTTCTGTATACAGCCGCACCAGGTCTTTCTTCGCGGCCTCCGAAAGCGGCATAGCCGCCACTGCTTCTGCCGATGGCACCCCGTATCCACCGAATCCACGCACCAACTTGTCCGTCCCGAACGTCTCCTTGTCAAAGAAAACCGCGTGCTCCATGCCCCGTCGGGAATAAAAAGCCCGATCGTTGTACGTTGTGAAGCGCTTCATCTCAATGCCCAAGTGCGTAAGCAGCCGCTTCGCCTGCGCGCTATAGAGATTCGGCCCGGCGATCGATTGCGTCCCGCCGTACCCGATCACCAACTTCCCGCCACTGGTAAATTCATTCCTCTTCGCGTGTCCGCCAAAATCATCGTGATTATCCAGCACCAGAATCTTCGTGCCTTCGCCCGCCTGCTGCCGGTAAAAATATGCTGCCGCCAGCCCGCTGATCCCCGCACCCACGACAATCAGGTCGTATGATTCCTTTAGCTTTTTCCCCTCGTCCCACTTTTTCCCGTCGCGCATCGCATGCGCCGTTTCCCACGACCCGTCGTGATCCCCACGCAAACCCGTCTTCGCCGGCGGATAATAGCCCGCCTGCTTCTCCGGTGCGTACCCCTCGTCCGCCGCCTTTAACATCTCTCCCAGAACCGTATTCGGCGCCACCAAGGACGCGCCCACGGCCACACTCACCCCATTCAGAAAATCCCGCCGCGCAATCTTCCGCTCCATCCCCAGTTCTCGGTCCCGCTTCCGCTCGTTCACTCCTTCTCCCCTTCCGAATGGCCCCTCTGCGCACACCAAGCCGCACAGGTTTAGATTTCCACCTAAGCTTATCCCACTTTTCCGTGGATGTTAAAAACTGAAGCTTACCTGCAAATCGATTCGCCGGTTATAACTCGAGCCGCTGTACGGTCCCAGAGCCAACGAATTCGATTCGCCGAAAATTGGCGACCCCAGATTCCCCACGGGCGTCCCCGGATTCACATTGTTGAAAATATTCCGGCCGATCACGCTGAACGTCAGTGCGTAGCGATGGTTCGTGGCGCCCGCATCCATCCTGCGTCCGCCCCGCGGTCCGCCGGGACCTCGTCCGAAGGTTCCGCCACCCATCGGCCCGCCGACACCGCCGCCGGCGCTCTCGTTCACCGGCCCAAAACCAAACGTCTTGCTCACTCTCAGATTGAACGTGAACCGCCCCGGCCCCTCGGCGTAGTAGGTCGGAATCGGCGCATACTCGCCGGTCACAAAACTCGGGCTTGCATTAAAGCAGCCATACTTCGTCACCGTCGCGCTCACCGCGGAGCAGGATACAAACTCAGGCCTCACGTTATACGCATTGCTCTGATATGGATCCGTGCCCGTGGTGACGTTGAATGGTATCCCTGAACTGGCGACCACAAACGGGCTCAAGCGAAATCCCCGTGGCAATCCCCACGTGCCCCCGATAAACACTCGATTGCGAACATCAAAGCTCGCCCGCCCGTAATCCAGCCACACCATTTTCGGCACCGACGCGACGCCATTCGCATCCGATGTATCGCTGTTTGCGTGCCCATAGGTGTAGTAGCCGAACAGCGATAACTTCGATCCCATCTGAATTCTGCCGTTTACAATCAACTGGTTCTGCTCGAAATCCGCTCCCGACTCATACTGAAAAACGCTGCCGTGGGTTGTATCCGACCGGGTCCCCGACGTCGGGTCCGCCGCGTTCAGATTGTCCGTAAAAAACTGGTGTACGCCGCGTGAATTCAAATAGGTCACCGCAATATTCGCGAACTTCGTCAGCTGCCGTTCCAGCGTTACTCCGGTCTGCATCGTATAGGGCGCCTTCAAATGCGAATTGAATTCATAGAAGGAAGTCTGCGCCGCTTCCGGCGCCAAGCCAGAAGGGATGTTCGGAAAAAACGGCGGGTTCGGGATCTGCAACTGCTCCTGAATCGGGTTCAACTTGTCGAACAGTTGCTGTTTCTCCACCAAATCGTAAGTATACCGGTCGTAGAACAATCCAAATCCTGCGCGCAACACCGTCTTCGGCGGATTCTTTGCGTTTCCGCCGATGCCCCAGGCAAATCCCAGGCGAGGCGCAAAATCCGAGTGGTCGCTGAAGTTGTTCTGCGTCTCAAACCGCAAGCCATAGCTGAGCGTCACATTCGGACGGATTTTCCAGTCGTCCTGCACAAAAAGCCCCGCGTCCACCAGCGTCGTCGTCACCGGAACCACCGTCTGGCCGCCCGCGCTTGGAAACGTTTGCGTGTAGTAACTCGCTCCGCCGCCCATTCCGATGATCGTTGAAAGTGGCGTGCCGGCGGCCAGCTGCTCGACGGTCAACTGATAGGCCTGAATCCCCGTGAGGACGCATTCACCATTCACAAGCGGGTTAGGACAACCCGCAACAGGGGCTTGCCGCGACCCGAAGGAAAACGTCCCCGTGAAATTCCCGCTGGTCTGATCGTGGTCGTCGGTGGCGCGCAGCCTGCCCCCGAATTTAAACGCGTGCTTCCCCACGTTCCAGAAGGTCGTGTTCTGATATTCGTAGCGCTTCTGGATCTCCGAAGATCCAAGCTCGCCGCTGCCGTTGCCATTAAACGCGCCGCCGACGTTCAGCGAATAGAGCGTGCTCACCGGCGTGTTCTCATTATCCGAGTGGATAAACTGGAAACGCGATTCGTTGATCACGTGCGCGCCAATCACCTGCGTGTCGGTGGCCTGCAGCGTGTGCTCCACCTCCAGTGTGTTCGCTCCCAACTCTGGCAAATTAAATTGTCCGACGTTGCCGTTGGTCTCCGAATCGCGCCAATACTGATACCTCACGGTCAGCGTATTGTTCGGCGTCAACTGGTAATCCACGCGTGGGCTCAAGTTCGTTCGAGTCTGCGGATTGGTAATCGCCTGGCTATAACCCGGGAGTTGGCTGAAAGGGGCCGTCCCTGTCGGGCACGGAATATTCAGAATCGAATCGCCGCATACTACCGTGGCGTTCACCACGTTCAATGCCCCGATGTTCCTGCGATCAAAGTCAAAGAAGAAGGAAGCCTTCTTATTAATCGGCCCGCCGATATTCCCCCGGTAATATTCCGTGTTGTAGTCCGGCGGCGACTCGCCGTCCGGCAGATTCTCATACGGGTTCCGCGCATTGAATGCCGAGGCGTTCCCCTGGACTTCGAATTGTCCGTGGAATTTGTCCGTGCCCGGCTTCGTGAAAATTTCCACCCGGCCGTACCCTAGCTTGTCGTATTCCGACGAAAAGGGGTTCTGGTTGATGCGGATTTCGCGAATCGAAGCCTTCGGTGGCAATTGCCCCGCTGTAAATCCGTCAATATAAATCTGTCCGCCATTCGGCCCCGCGGAAGGTCCCGCCAGCGCCTGCAATTCCGACTGCAATTCATCCGGATCGTCGGAAAGCGCCTCCAGGTCCTTCCCCGAAAGCGTAATGCTGTTGGCGTTGTTCTCCGGGCTGGTGTCCACCTGCGTTGTCGAGGAATTCACCACCACTTTTTCCTGCTGCACCTCGAGCGCCAACGCAAGATCCACACGCAGCGTTTGTCCCGCCCCCAGCGCCACGCCCGGCTTGTCGAGCAGTGCAAATCCCGCGGCCACCGCTTTGATCTCGTACGTCCCCGCTGCCAAACCCTTGAATTCGTAAATGCCATCCTTGTTCGTGGTGGTATCCATCGAACCGCCCGACGGCGTCGTCAAAAGCACCGTCGCCCCGACCACCGCGGCTGCCGATGGATCGGTCACCTGCCCGCGAATCGTTCCCGTCTGTCCCTGCGCCCAATTTGGCGCGGCCAGCAACATCAGCAGCAACAGGACAGTAATGCCGCGTCCCCCCATCCTCTTGCCCATCGTTTTTGTTAGCACCGGAAATTTCCGCCCTTGCTGAGTGTTTGCTTCGCCGCGCTACTGTGCCGCCGCGTCTCCGCCGCCGTTGCTCAGGCTCCAGGGCGACAAAATGCTCGCCGCCTGCTCCCTCGTGGTGCCCTCAAGCAAGGGTTCGACCCCGCCCAAAACTCTTATCGCCGTTACCTGCGTGTCTATCACCGAACCCGTCGCCACAATCCACACCGCTTCGCCTTTCTTAAACTCCGCCAAGGACGACGCCGGCAGACGATTCAGCGCTTGCTGAAAATCACCGCCGCTCCTGCCGGAACCTCCCGCCCCGCTCTTCCCGCCTGTGCCCGCGGGCCCTCCGCTCGAAGCCGCACCGCCGCCCGCCCCCGCGCCTGACCCCTGCGGCCCACCCGCGCCTCCCTTTAGACGCATGACAATGCTTTGCGCCATGTCTGCCGGCAATTTCTTAATCTCAGTATCGGTAGTCACTTTGACCGACTCGGACTTCTTCGTTGCCAGATCCACTACGGAAATTGTTCCCGCGCTCGTATCCACTGCGGTAATCGTTCCGCTAATGTTCCGAAATGCTCCGCTTACAATCTCATCCGCCGTGAACGTCGTCCCGTCGGCTCCGCGCACGCCGCGGGCCTGCAATTGGTCGTCCGGCTGAATTTCCACTAGGGTGCTTGGCTTGGCTTCGTCGATTTTCGCAGATCCCGGTGCGTACCGCCGGACAATCGCGCCCTTCGGTATTTGCACGGTGACGTCTTTCTTGCCCGCCGCCGTCACAATGCTAATCGTGACCGTTCCCTGCGCCGCATCCACGCTCTTCACCAGGCCCCCGATGCCCCGCCTCCACGCTTCGTGTTCCTGCGCCTGTTTGTCCGCGATTTCACGCTTTTTCATCGCGATCACGCGGAGTGCCTCACAAGGAGAGGAATCCCCCGCACAGCGAACCGACACGAGCACCCGGTCCCCCGGTTGAAATTCCGTCACCGGTATCTCCACGGCCTGTGACAAATCCTTCGAGCCCGGAGCTACGCGCAGCAATTTCGTCGTCTCGGTCACGGTCACTTTGCGTTCGGCTCCTGCATCCGTCGTGACTGTCATCGTTGATCCGTCAATGCTTTTGATTGTCCCGACAACCGGAGGAGTCCTTGCGGGCGCTGTCTGCGCGGCAGCCCATTCAAAGATTGACAGCACGAGCGCAAGCGCAAACGCGGAGCGCACCAGCCTCGACACCCATACACCTTTACTGTCCACAAATGGCTTTCCCATTAATCGCTCCTCAAGTTCCCGGATGCAAAGGAGAGCGAGACCCGGCCAATTTACACACTTCCAGAGGGAGCGGACCTACCCTTTAGACGCCGCCATGCCCTTCTCCCGTTTCAATGATGTAGCAATAAAATGGATGCGAGGCTTTAAATGCCGACAATCTCCCCTGTTGCATCCACGTCCACTTCCGCTGCCCGCGATACCTTTGGCAACCCCGGCATCAGCATCATGTTTCCCGAAATCACCACCACAAATCCCGCTCCCGCCGAAAGCGACGCGTCCGTCACCTTCAACTCCCACCCTTTCGGCGCACCCATCCGCTTCGGATCATCTGTAAACGAATACTGCGTCTTGGCAATGCAAACCGGCAGCTTCCCAAAGCCCCAATTCGCAAAGTCTTGCAGCTTCGCTTTCGCCTTGTCGCTCAGCACCACGCCGCTTGCTCCGTAAATCTCGCGCGCCACTTTTTGAATCTTGGTTTCCAGGCTCTCCTCCGCCTCATAAACATGCTTCGCGCCCGCGCCCGGATTTTTCTCGACGGCCTCCACCACTCGCCGCGCCAGTTCCTCGGCGCCCGCTCCGCCATTCACAAAGGCCGTATGCCGCGCGCTCGTCGCTCCATTCTCACGGCAGGCGCGCTCCAGGCGTTCCAGGTCCGCATCCGTGTCCTTCGGGAAGCGGTTAATCGCCACGATCGTCGGCAATCCAAACGTCCGCAAAATGTGCAGGTGCTGCACCAGGTTCGGAATGCCCTTCTCCAGATCGCCTTCGCCCTGGTTGCGCAGGCTCTGCACCGTCGTCACCAGCACCGCCGCCGACGGACTGATCCCCGTCGCTCGATAAACGATGTCAATGTACTTCTCCGCGCCCAAATCCGCGGCGAATCCGCATTCGTTAACCACGTAATCCGTCAGACGCAGCCCCATGTCCTGCGAGACCACGCTGCTGGTACCGTGCGCGATATTCCCAAATGGCCCCGCGTGCACGAATGCAGGCACGCCTTCAATCGTCTGCACCAGGTTCGGCTGAATCGCCTCCGTCAGCAGCGCCATCATCGCACCGGTCGCGTGCAAATCCTTCGCGTAAACCGGCTTTCCATCCCGCGTGATACCCACCAGGATGTGGTCCAACCTGCACCGCAGGTCCTCGCGGTCCTTGGCCAGCGCAATGATGGCCATGATTTCCGAAGCCGCGGTGATTACAAAGCCCGTGCGCCGCTCCACGCCGGGCTTCTTGCTTCCAGCGCTCACGATGATGTCGCGCAGCGCGCGGTCGTTCATGTCCATCGTCCGTGGCCAGGAAATCCTCTCCGGATCCAAATTCAAGTCATTCCCATGAAACAGGTGCGCGTCAATCAATGCGGCCAAGAGATTGTGCGCCGCCGCAATCGCATGAAAATCCCCGTGAAAGTGCAGATTGATCTTTGCCGCAGGTTCAATCGTCGAACCTCCGCCGCCCGCCGCCCCGCCCTTCATCCCAAACACCGGACCCAGCGAAGGCTCCCGCGACGTGATGATCACTTTCTTCCCGATCCGCGCCAACCCCTGCGTCAGCCCAATCGAAGTGACCGTCTTCCCTTCGCCGCTCGCTGTTGGCGTCGTCGCCGTCACGATAATCAACTTCCCTCGCCGCGGAAATGCCGCGTCCTTCAGAAAATCCAGCCGCACCTTGCCGCCATACGGCCCAACCTGCTCGAAGTATTTTTCCGGGAGTCCAAGTTTCTTGACGATGTCCTGAATCGGACGCAGAGCTTTGCTCATGGTTTTTCTGGGAGCCTTTCGGGCTCTCTCCTGATTTCACTTTCTCTGGAATGCGGAGTCTCGGGAGGGTTTTTCCTGCTTCTCTCCAAGCTGCACAACTCTCTTTTTCAAACGCCCTTTAGAATAGCACCGCACTCTCCGCCCGTGCGTTCACTGCGCCAGCCATGTTCTTTAACCGCACAACTATTGCACGTGTAGGGGCGGCTTTACGCTTCCTTCTTGTAGTGGCCGGACTTCAGACCGGACAGCACGCATCAGGCTCAACACAAATCCCCCATCCCGTCCTCTGTCCTTATCCGCCTAGATCCTTTTCTTCGGTGCTACTATTCTGGTCTCATCATAATCCAGCTCCATTTCACGAAAGGCAAAGGACACGCCCCCTTCCCACATGCCTGAGCCCGCTGCCATTACCACTCCCGCCATCGAGTTCCGCGACACAGGCTACTCGATCTCCGCGAAGGACCCTCGCTCCATCCTCAGCGGTATTTCCCTGCGCATTGCCGAAGGCGAAGTCGTCGCCGTCCTCGGGCGCAGCGGCAGCGGCAAAACCTCTCTCCTCAAACTCATCAACCGCATTCTTCGCTTCAGCTCCGGCGACGTCCTGGTCGGCGGAAAATCCGTCAGCGAGTGGGACCTGATTCAACTCCGCCGCGGCATCGGCTACGTAATCCAGGAGACCGGCTTGTTCCCGCACCTCACGGTGAAAGAAAACGTCTGCCTCGTTCCCGAACTCGAAGGCTGGCCCCGTGACCGCACGCGCCTGCGCTTCTACGATGTCATGGCCCTCGTGGGGCTCAACGCTGACGAATATGGCAAACGCTACCCGCGTGAACTCTCCGGCGGGCAACGCCAGCGCGTCGGCGTAGCCCGTGCCCTGGCCGCCGATCCGCGCATTCTCTTGATGGACGAACCCTTCGGCGCGCTCGATCCCATCACCCGCTCCGAACTTCAGCAGGTCTTTCTCGACCTCTCGCGTCGCGTCTGCAAAACCATCGTCCTGGT
>Ga0335069_10004173_pt1 | contig 21575 bp, 17 predicted proteins | sample Lox_Sample_11_FD_206714 | JGI IMG/M metagenome (GOLD analysis project Ga0335069, IMG submission 206714) | Soil microbial communities from Loxahatchee National Wildlife Refuge, Florida, United States - Lox_Sample_1.1 | ecosystem: Environmental > Terrestrial > Soil > Wetlands | place: USA...
GAGCCCCCATTACCACACAAACCGCACGCAATGCCCTAAAATCCCCCACCATGACACCCGACTCCCTCTTCGCCACCGTCGCCATCGACCAACCCGTCGACGCCACCTACACCTACCTCGTCCCCACGCCAATGCACCGCGACATCCGCCCCGGCTCCCGCGTCACCGTCCCCCTCGGCCGCGCCAACCGCCCCACCCCCGCCACCATTCTCTCTCTCTCCACCACCGCGCCCGAGCTCCCCCCAATCGAAAATCGAAAATCAAAAACCGAAAATACAGTCGAGTCCACCCTGTTTGCCGCCCCCGAAGAACTCAAGACTCAAGACTCAGCACTCAAGACCATCCTCGACCTCCACCGCGACGTCCTCCCCGTCCCCCCTGACCTCCTCCAACTCGCCCAGTGGATCTCCACCTACTACTGCGCCCCCATCGGCAGCACCCTCGCCACCATGGTCCCCGCCGCCGTCAAAAAAGCCACCCGCCTCCCCGCCAACCTCACCATCCACCTCACCGACCCCACCACCCCGCCCGAGCAGCAATTCGAAAACAAAAAAATCTCCCCCAAGACAAAGAAGGTTTTCCAGCAACTCCATTTCTTCCTGGCAGAAGGTCCCAAACCCGAGCACGAAGTGCTCACCCACGCCCAAATCGCCCGCCCCATGCTCAAACGCCTCCTCTCCCTCAACCTCCTCCGCATGGAACGCAACCTCCAACTCCCCGACGCACACATCCTCGGCGCAACCCCCGACTCAATCGAAAATCGAAAATCGAAAATCGAAAATCTCACCCCCGACCAACAAACCGCCCTCACCGACATCACCACCGCCCTCGACCAGAACAAATTCGCCGTCCGCCTCCTCCACGGCGTCACCGGCTCCGGCAAAACCGAAGTCTACATCCGCGCCATCCAGCAAGTGGTCGACGCCGGCAAGCGTGCCATCGTCCTCGTCCCCGAAATCTCCCTCACCCCCCAAACCGTCCGCCGCTTCACCGCTCGCTTCCCCCGCGTCGCCGTACTCCACTCCGGAATGAAAGATTCCGAACGCCACCAGCACTGGCACGCCATCGCCTCCGGATGGGCCCAGGTCATCGTCGGCGCCCGCTCCGCCATCTTCGCCCCCGCCTCCGATATCGGCCTTATCGTCGTCGACGAAGAACACGACCCCTCCTACAAACAGGACAACCTCCCCAAATACCATGGCCGCGACGTCGCCATCCGCCGCGCCCAAATGCTCAACATCCCCATCCTCCTCGGCTCCGCCACCCCCGCCCTCGAATCCTGGCAAAACGCCCAGCCAGCAGCGGTAGGCGGTGGGGGGGGGCACAAAGATTGGAAACTCCTCTCCCTCACCTCCCGACCCCTCGGCACCGCCATGCCCCGCGTCCTCACCGTCGACATGAAATCCCAATCCAAGGAACGCCGCGGCCTCCACATCCTCTCCACCACCCTCGAACATCACCTCCGCCAAACACTCGAACAAAAAAAGCAGTCCATCTTCCTCCTCAACCGCCGCGGCTACGCCCACTACGTCATGTGCCCACGCTGCGACTGGGTCCTCATGTGCGACAACTGCGACGCCACCATGGTCGTCCACCGCAAACGCCCCGACGTCGACACATTCGAAAACCGAAATTCGAAAATCGAAAATCGAGGCCTTCGAGGAAAGGTGCAATGTCATTATTGCCTGACGGCAATGATGCTCCCCGACTCCTGCCCCCTCTGCCAGGCCCGTCTCACCCACCTCGGCCAAGGCACCCAGCGCGCCGAAGATGAACTCCTCCGCAAGTTCCCCAACATCCGCCTCCAGCGCATGGACTCCGACTCCATGAACAACGCCCGCGACTACCAGGAAACCCTCGACGCCTTCGGCCGCGGCGATCTCGACCTCCTCATCGGCACCCAGATGATCTCCAAGGGCCTCGACTTCCCCAACGTCCAACTCGTCGGCGTCCTCAACTCCGACCTCGCCATGACCATCCCCGACTTCCGCGCCGCCGAACGCACCTTCCAGTTAATCTGCCAGGTAGCAGGCAGAGCCGGCCGAACCATGAATGACCCCGTTCAAATCGAAAATCGAAAATCAAAAATCGAAAATTTCTCCGGCACTGTCATCGTCCAAACTTTCCAGCCCCACGAACCCGCCATCCTCCACGCCTGCAACCACGACTACCTCGGCTTTGTCCAATCAGAACTCCCGCATCGCAAAGAGTTCGGCTATCCCCCCTTCGGCCGCATCGTCCGCCTCGTCCTCGCCCACAAGTCCTACACCAAAGTCCACGCCGCCGCCGCCGACATGCACCGCCTCGCCACCGCCATCACGCAAAAAATGAATCTCCCCATCCGCATCCAGGGCCCGTTCCCTCCGCCGATGGAACGCCTCGTCGAACTCTATCGCGTCGAGCTGATCTTCTTCGCCGCCACCCCGCGCCCCCTGCAAACCCTTCTCGCCAATCTCCGCGCCCGCGGCCTCCTCCACGCCGGCCACACCAGAGGCACTCCGGGAATATCGAATGTGGCCATCAACGTCGATGTCGACCCGCTGCACATGATGTAGCGGATGATGTAGCGGAAAACGCTATCCCCCAACCCGCGAACAGGTATAATTACCCCTCCCGGTATCACCATGGGAATGTCTATGAGCAAAATCGCGCTGGCTGTCTCCGATCGATGGACCCCCGACGCACGCGTCGATTCCATCGGTGATTTTGCTGCCAGACTCGGATGCTCCATCATCGCCGTGCACGTCGCCTATGGCACCGAAGGCTCCGGCGCCGATACCATTCCGGGCGAGCGCGTTCTGGAACTGATCGCCACGCAGCTTCGCGCCAGGCAGGTGAAAGTCGAAACGCTCATGCTCTTCAGCGACGACCTCGGTGAAGCAATCCTGAAAACGGCCGAGGAACACCGCGCCACGATGCTCGTGCTCGGCCTCTCCAGCAAAGGGATGCTGACCCGGCTCATTGAAGGAAACGTCGCACAGCAGATCATTCGGGGCGCGAAAATGCCGGTGTTGCTGCTTCCCCCGGATTGGTCGACCCCAATTTAGTCCCGTAAATTACTGCGATTCGCCCGTCAGCGGATTGAGCTCAACACCCATCGGCTGCGTCGTCGGAGCACCCGGCGTGCGGACATTCGCCGGCCCGGTTGTCGCCGGCGGATTGAGCGTGTCGCGGACGTTGTCAGCGATCGTTCGCACGCGCGGGGTCTGTCCCTCGCGATTGGGAAAATCGACCGTCACGAGCGGCACGCCTTCCGCGGTTCCGGCCATCTCCTCGCCGAGCGCATCATTGTGGTTCGCCGGATTCTGCACCGCGCGAGTCGCAACGGGCTTTGTGCGATCGGGCGCGAACTCGCTTTCGCAGGCGGCCGCACCGAGAGTAACTGCTGCAAGCAGGGTCAGTTTGCCGATCGCGCGAGTCATAGATCACCTGTGTTAGCGGCGTTGCTGGTTATTTTGTGTCCAGAAGGCGGGCGACTTCCATGCAGTCCTTGTCGCCGCGGCCGGAGAGGTTGATCAGCAGCACCTGGTCTTTGGACATCTTCTTAGCCACTTGCAAAGCGTAGGCCACGGCGTGGGAACTTTCGAGGGCGGGGATAATCCCTTCGCGCTGGGCCATGAGCTGAAACGCATCGAGTGCCTGAGTATCGGTGATGGAGGCATACTCCACGCGACCGGTGTCCTTCCAGTAGGCGTGTTCGGGGCCGACGCCGGGGTAATCGAGACCGGCGGAGACGGAGTGGACGTCGGCGGTTTGTCCGTCCTCGTTCTGCAGCACGTAGGTGAGTGTGCCATGAAGAACGCCGGGTGCGCCCATTCCGAGAGAAGCGGCGTGTAGTCCGAGGGCTGATCCTTTGCCGCCGGCTTCGACGCCGTAAAGCTTGACGGAGGTGTCTTCGACGAAGGGATAGAAGATGCCGGCGGCGTTGGAGCCGCCGCCGACGCAGGCGACGATGGCATCGGGGAGCCGGCCGAACTGGTCGAGGCACTGACCGCGCGCTTCGGTGCCGATGATGGATTGGAAGTCGCGTACGATCCTGGGGAAGGGGTGCGGGCCGACGACGGAACCGATGATGTAGTGCGTCGTTTCAACGGAACCCATCCAGTCGCGCATGGCTTCGTTGGTGGCGTCCTTGAGCGTCTTGAGGCCGGACTCCACGGGCACGACGCGCGCGCCCATGAGTTTCATGCGAAAGACATTCAAAGACTGGCGGCGGATGTCTTCGGAGCCCATGTAGACGTCGCACGAGAGGCCGAGGACGGCGGCCGCGGTTGCGGTGCCGACGCCGTGCTGGCCGGCGCCGGTTTCGGCGATGACACGTTTCTTGCCCATCCGTAGTGTGAGGAGCGCCTGTCCCATGGTGTTGTTGATTTTGTGGGCCCCGGTGTGTGCGAGGTCTTCGCGCTTCAGGAAGATTTTGGCGCCGCCTGCAAGTTGGGTGAGTCGTTCCGCGAAATAGAGCGGCGTCGGGCGACCGACGAAATGCTTGAGATAGTATTTCAGTTGCTCGTGAAAGGCGGGATCCTTCCTGGCGCGTTCGTACTCCTCCGCAAGCTGGCGGACCGCGACCATCAGCGTTTCGGGAACATAAACGCCGCCGTAGGGGCCGAAGCGGCCTTCGCCGTCCGGGACGCTGCGCACCGCATGCGGCTGCTCGCCCCCCCCTCCTGCGCGGGAACGCGCGACCGAGGCGGACGAAAGACGGCCGGAACGAGTTTCGGTGCTCATGCACACCCTTTCAAGAGATCCAATGCATCATAGGGGCGATGCGCCTCGGAGTTCAACGCATGCCAGCGGTCAAATCAAGTGACGCTTGCCTCTGGGGGGTAAACTGCTAACATGGCGAATCTGCGGGGACGTAGCTCAATTGGGAGAGCACTAGCTTTGCAAGCTAGGGGTTGCCGGTTCGATCCCGGTCGTCTCCAGTACTTCCCTCAAATTCCAGCCTTTCATGGTGAGATGGTCCGATCAGACGTGAAGCTGATCGGATGTCGGTCAGGATTTGCGAGTTAAGGGGTTTGCGCGCCTCGCAAGGCTGTACATTGCTGCAAGCCACGATAAGATGAGCACGAAAAGTGGTTGAGCGGGCATTTTCGTCGAGGCTGTGGACTCTTCCAGCGCGTTGCCGGTCCGTTCCTCGCCGCCTGCAATCGTTCGTCAGTGACAATTCAGGTTGGGGCAGATCGCGTTTGAAGGTGCGTGAAGCGAACGGTAATGAGCACCTTTGAGGAAGGAACACCGCCATGGCCGCACACACTTGGTACAAATCCCGATTCAGTCTTTTTTCGCTCGCGCTGCTTTCCTGCTGGAATGTGGGGTTCGCGCAAACGGCGCTGCCTACTGATCAGGACCTGCAGAAGATGTTCGATCAGAAGGAGTATCGCAGTTGCCTGCAGCAGACGGCCCGGGTGCTGCGGCTGCAGGGAGATGCAGCGAAGGCGTATGACCCGTTCACGCTGCAGATGCGGCGTGGGGAATGCTTTCTGAATCTGGGGGATTGGCCGACCGCGGCGTATGCCTATCACGCAGCATTCACGGCAGCGCCCTCTGCCGCCCAGGCGGAGCAGGCGCGGGCCATGGAGGCGCTGGTGAAGGCGAGCCGATCTGGACAATATTTTTCGTCAAAGTCACCGAACGATCCGATCAACATCATTTCGCTGAAGACGCGGCAGGAGGCGATGAAGGCATTTTTCAACGACCAGTTTGCGGCGGCGGCGCCGCAGATCAAAGCCGCGCAGAACGCCACATCACTTGTTCCGCTGATCCACTTTGTGCCCAAGGCGCAGGAACTTCATGCGCTGGAGATGGCCGGTTTCGGGGCCGATCCGCTCACCCAGCCGCTCCTGTTGTCGCTGGGTGACCTTGGCCGGTCGATGATCACGACGGAATTGAACAACAAAAATGCGCTGATCTCAGGCATCGAGAATCGCGCGAATCAAATGGCATCGTCCGGATTCAACTGGGTGACGTCGGCGAACGGTTCGGAATTGCTGGTTGCCGACACACGCGTTGGTCTGTCGTCAACCGACCGCGACACGCTGCGGCAAATGATCCCATACCTGGATGAAATCGTGAAAGCTACCATTCGCGGCAAGCAGGTGGCACAATCATTCGGTCGAGACGGCACGCTGTGGGATCCGGTGATCGCGCAGGCGAAGGCTGTCGCAGATCGGGCACAGAACGTGCTCGATGCCGAGTGATTCGGGATCGACCGCGATTGCCCTGGAATGTAGAACCGATGCTTGAACCCATTTCCGTCCGGCCGGCGGGGGATGACGATCTTCCCGAGATCGCGTCACTTGCCCGGGCCATTTGGCCGATCTGTTATCGCGAAATCATCAGCCCCGCGCAGATCCGTTACATGCTGGAGCGCATGTATTCCCTCGAGCAGCTTCGCGCAGACCTGAGCGCGGGGGTTTCATTCGATTTGCTCGTCGAGAACGGACGTGCGATTGGGTTCGCCGGTTACGGTCCGGTGGAATCGAATCCGGGTGAATGCAAACTGCACAAGCTTTACCTGCATCCGTCGCACCACAGGCGCGGGTATGGGTCCCGGTTGCTGAAGCATGTGATTGAGACGGCCCGCAGTGGCGGGTATTCGAGCCTTGCGTTGAATGTGAACAAGAACAACACGATCGCTATCGAAGTTTACAAGCGCCACGGATTCGCCGTGCGCGAGGCGGTGGTAGTGGATATCGGCGGCGGCTTTGTGATGGATGATTATGTGATGGTGCGGACGCTTTAGCGGAACCTGGGCTCGCCCGAAGAGCGATCCCTTCATTCCTCCCTGGCGATGCCGAAGAATTCCTTCAGCGTTTTGAACACCTGTTTCTCAACCTGAGCGATGGACTTCCCCGCATCCACGACGCGGTAGCGATCGGGCCACTGCTTCGCCTGCCAGAGATAGTTTTCGCGCACGCGCACAAAGTAGTCGCGCGCCCGCTGTTCGATCCGGTCCTTTACCGCGGAATCATCGAAGAGGGCGGACTGCTGTTCGTCCGTTTTTTTCCGGCCGCCGGACCAGAGCGGATTCAATCGCTCCATGGCGACGTCGGTGTCGAGGTCGAAAACAATGGTCAGGTCGGGCCAGGTGTTGTCGACGGCGATCTGGGCGACGCGCAGGATGTCGTCCACCTTCATGCCGCCGCCGCCGCCTTGATAGGCGAGCGTGGAGGAAGCAAATCGGTCGGCGACGACGCACTCGCCGGCCTTGAGCGCCGGTTTGATGTGCTCGTGAACAAGCTGGGCCCGGGAGGCCATGTAGAGGAGCATTTCACAGTGGAGGTCCATTCCCTCCGTTTTTGTGGAGAGGAGCAATTCGCGAATCTGTTCGCCGATGGGAGTCCCGCCCGGCTCCCGCAGTCGGCGGACCGTCACGCTTTCCTGCTCCAGTTTGGTGATGAGGGTCTTGAGCTGGGTAGTCTTGCCACAGCCGTCGGGGCCATCGAAGACGATGAACTTACCGGCAAGGGCACGGAGGCCGGCACTGGCGGCAGGGGGGGGCGAATGGTGGGAATGCGAAGCCGATGACGCAGAGGAGGAGGGGGGGGAGGAATCAGGGGGGCGGCGGTGGCCTCTGGCGCTCATGCAAATCCTTTTACTTGAACAAGGGCGATGCTAAAGAGAGCGCTTCCCGGCGTCAAACCAGTGGCCCGGGAATCTCACATTTCTGCAACTTCCCCCAGGCGGAGGCGTTCGGACTGACGGGCAATCCATTTTTGGTCGATCATCACAGGACGAGTAACAGCCCCAGACCCTTGTGTCCCTAGGCGGGGAAACGCATGTCCGAAAATCTGCTCCAGCCGATCTGGTCCGCCCGGCCCAATACCTGGGATTCAAGAATGGCGGCTCATCTTCTGCGGCGCGCCGGCTTCGGTGGCACGCTGACGGAAATCGATCAGGCGGTTGCGGATGGGCCGAAGGCGACGGTCGCAAGGCTCGTCGATTATCAGAACATTCCCGACGATTTTCCGGAGGTCACCTTCGGCGATTTGAGCGCGCCGCTGCGGGCCAAAAAAAAGGATGGCGGAATGGGGCGGCAGGCGGATGGGACGCTCTATCGCGACCTGACGCAGGATGAAAGGCGGGCGCTCGAAGGGCTCGTCAACATCGCCCAGCGCGGCAAACTTGAGGAGATGAAGCTCTGGTGGCTGGACCGGATGATTCGCACGCAGCGGCCGCTGGAAGAGAAGATGACGCTCTTCTGGCATGGGCTGTTCGTCAGTTCGGCGGTCACCGTTCGCAATCCGTACCTGCTTTACAAACAGAATCAGCTCTTCCGGCAGTTCGCGGTCGGCAATTACCGCCAACTCACGCATGAAGTGAGCAAAGATCCAGCGATGCTCGTTTACCTCAACAACAACATGAACAACAAGGAGCACCCCAACGAAAATTACGCTCGCGAACTGATGGAACTCTTCACGCTGGGCATCGGCAATTACACGGAAAAGGACATCAAGGAAAGCGCCCGTGCCTTCAGCGGCTGGAAGAATGTCGGCGATCGCGTCTTCTTCACCCGGTTTGATCACGACAACGGCATCAAGACTTTCCTCGGAAAGAGCGGGAACTTCGATGGCGACGACATCGTGGAGATCATTTTCCAGCAGCCCGCCTGCTCGAAATACATCGCGACACGCCTGCTGAAATTCTTCGCGGTGGATGAGCCGCAGCCGGAGATCGTCGATGCGATCGCCGCGGTGGTGCGCGAAAAGAATTTTGACATGAAGCCCGTGCTGCAGACGCTCTTCGCCAGCGAGTGGTTTTATTCGACTGATGTGGTTGCCCGGCAGATCAAGAGTCCGGTCCAGCTCGTGGTCGGCAGCCTGCGGTCGCTGAACGTGGGCCTGATGCAGCCCGGGCAGGTCGATTCGGCGCTCAAGCTGATGGGGCAGGAGTTGTTTAGTGCTCCGACGGTGAAGGGGTGGGACGGTGGCCGCGCGTGGATCAACACCAGTACGCTCTTCGCTCGATACAACCTGCCTGCGTATCTCGGCACCGGCCGGCTGCCCGCGACGGGGAAGAAGCCCGGCGATGCGGACATGCGCAGCCAATACTCGGATTTTGAATCCGGATGGAACCCGCAGGAAGATCTCGCCGCCGCGAATGCTTCGACGACCGATGCGGTGGTGGATCTCTATATTCGCAAGCTTGTCGGCCCGGATATGATTGACGCGCAGAAGCGGGACGACCTCATTGAGTTTGTCAACGCCACCGGCGATGCGAAGAGCCATCCGCATGATCCGATCAGTGCCGAGAGCGATCATCGTGTCCGCTCGCTGGTGCATCTGATCATGTCGATGGCGGAGTACCAGCTTTGTTAGAGCTCGGCGGAGATCGGTAGTTCGGCAGGGGGGTTGCAAGGAGCCTGAAATGAAGACGATGCACACACGGCGCCACTTTCTGAAGCGCGGCCTGACGGTTCTCTCCGCCGCCACCACCATGCCGCTGTTTTTGCAGCGCACCGTCTCCGCGCTCAACAATCCGCACGATCTGCCGCTGACCCAGGCCGCGATGGGGCAGGGGGAGCAGATTCTCGTGGTCATTCAGCTTTCCGGCGGCAACGACGGCCTCGCCACGGTGGCGCCGATCGACAACGATGACTATCGGCGTGCGCGGCCGCGCATCGCGCTGACGCAGAATCTGCTGTCGCTGGGCAGGGACTCCGGCGTGGCGCTGCATCCGGATCTGGTTTCGTTCAAGGAGATTTTCGACCAGGGGCAGATGGCGGTGATTCAGGGCGTGGGGTATCCGAATCCGAACCGCTCTCACTTCCGCTCCATGGAAATCTGGCAGACTGCCGATCCGCTGCATCCGCCGAAGGATGGCTGGCTCGGCCGGTATTTCGACAACCAATGCAATGGCAGCGATCCCAAGAATGCGCCGGATCCAAAGGCGGCGGTGAATATTGGCTCGACGGCGCCGCTCGCGCTGCAGGGGGAGAAATTTGCCGCGGTGTCGTTCCAAAATCCGCAATCGTACCAGTGGTTTGCCGGCAATAAGGCCGTCGACAAGCGCATGCGCGATACCTTTGCGGCCGTGAATGATCTGAAGGCGGCGGGCAAGGAGGCGATGGTGCCGACGGGCAACCCGACGCTCGATTTCCTGGAACGCACGGCACTCGACGCCCAACTCTCCAGCGAGGAAATTCTCGCCGTCACCACAAAATACAAAGCTGGCGTGGGCTATCCCGCCACGCCGCTGGGCCAGCAACTGCAGATGGTCGCCCAGATGATCGCCGGCGGCCTGAAGACCCGCGTCTACTACGTTTCCATGGGCGGCTTCGACACGCACACCAACGAAAAGGCGCAACACGATCGCCTCATGCAAACGCTATCCGGCGGCGTCGGGGCCTTCATGAAGGACCTTAAATCACAGGGGAACGACAAGAAGGTCGTCGTGATGACCTTCTCCGAGTTCGGGCGGCGCGTCAGCGAAAACGCCAGCGGCGGCACCGATCACGGCACCGCGGCGCCGATGTTTGTGTTTGGCGCGCCGGTCAAGGGCGGTGTTTACGGCGGCCATCCCTCGCTGAGTCCGCACGATCTGGACCAGGGCGATCTCAAGTTCCACACGGATTTCCGCAGCGTGTACGCGACGATCCTGAGCGACTGGCTCAAGGCCGACAGCACGAAAATCCTTGGCGCGTCCTTCAAGACGATGCCCCTGATTGGCTGAAGCGGCCTCTTGCAATCGCGTCCGACACCCGCCACTCTATGCATAGTCCGCAGGAGGAACGCGCGTGTCGAACGATCTGCCCCTCGTAAACAAAAACACCGAACCCGGCGCGCAGGATGTCTGGCGCGTGTTTCGCATCATGGCGGAGTTCGTCGAAGGTTTCGAAACGATGGCGCGCGTACCTGCCGCCGTGAGCATCTTCGGTTCAGCGCGAACAAAGCCGGATGATCCCTTTTACGGCAAGGCTGTGCAGATGGGCCACGCTCTTGCGAAACGCGGTTTTGCCGTCATCACCGGCGGAGGCCCCGGCATCATGGAGGCCGCCAACAGAGGCGCACGCGAAGCCGGCGGCGTCTCCGTCGGCCTCAACATCTCACTCCCCATGGAGCAGAAATCCAACTCCTACCAGACCATCTCCCTCAATCACCACTACTTCTTTGTCCGCAAAGTCATGTTCATCAAATACAGCCACGCTTTCGTCTGTTTCCCCGGCGGCTTCGGCACCATGGATGAACTCTTCGAGTCCCTCTGCCTCATTCAGACCCGCAAAATCGATCCATTCCCCGTCGTTCTCTTTGGTACCGAATTCTGGACCGGCCTCGTGGAATGGCTGCGCGAAACCATGCTCGATCGCTTCAGCACCATCGGCGGCAACGAACTCAATCTCTTTCGCATGACGGACGATGTCGACGAAGCTGCCGAATATCTCCAGAAATGCGCCACCTGCGCCAAACCCGGCGGCCCCGCTTTTCTGCAGTACGATCGGTCCCAGCAATTCACTGCCGAAGGCACGCGCTATGGAATGCGCCCAACGGTTGCCGACGCTCAACCCGGAAGCGGGAGCCGCGACGATCATCGCGCCGCGGAAAACGCCGAAAGATTCCCCCAGGCGTAATCCTGCTTCGGTCTCCACTCATCGATCGAAAAAGAAGCGGCGCAGCCTGCCTCAGTGCGCCACCGGCGTTCCCAACTGGCTCCCCACCTCTTCCAGCTTCTTGTGCAGCAGGTCCGCCGTGCTCGCCTCAATGTTCAAGCGCAGCAGCGGCTCCGTGTTGCTCTTGCGCACATTGAACCACCACGTGTCATACTCCAGCGTGATGCCGTCGAGATAGTCGATGGCCGCATCCTTATAACGCTCCGCCAGCCGCTTGATCGCCCCATCCTTGTCCTGTACTTCGAAGTTGATCTCGCCTGACGCGTAATAGCGCTGCAGCGGCTTGAGAATCTGCGACAGCGGCATGTCGTAGCCCGAGAGCACCGAGCACGTCACCGCAAACACAATCGCCCCCGAATCCGTCTTGAACGAATCCCGGAAATAAAAATGCCCCGATAGCTCCCCGCCGAAGCATCCGTGCGAATCCGCCAAGGCCTTCTTCATGAACACATGCCCCACCCTTTCGCGCTTCGGTACCCCGCCGGCGTTCAAAATCTCCTCCCGCACCACCCGGCTGGACCGCAGATCGTAAACAATCGCGCTCCCCGGATTGTTCTTCAGAAAATCCTTTGCCAGAAATGCCGTGAGAATATCGCAGCGCACAATCTTCGCCTGTTCGTCGACAAAGATGCACCGGTCCGCATCCCCATCGAAGCACACGCCAAAGTCCGCCGCATTCGACAGCACCGCCTCCTGCAACTCCCGCAGGTTCGCATCCACCAGCGGGTTCGGCTCGTGCTTGAACGTCCCGGTAATGTCCAGGTTGATCGGAATGATCTCCAGGTTCGGCTGGCCCTCCTTGCCGATCCCGAAAATGCTCGGCACAAACTTTCCCGCCATCCCGTTGGAGCAGTCCACCACCACCTTCAGCGGCCGCTGCAACTGCAGGAACTGCATCACGTGCGTCTTGTAAGGCCGCGATAAATCCATCGTCTCCACCCGCCCCATCTGCGCCGCCGGCCCCTTGCGGATGTTCATCGCGATTCGCTTGATTTCGTTGAGCCCCGTGTTCTCCCCGATCGGCCGCGCTTCGATTCCCGAAATCTTGAATCCGTTGTACTCCGCCGGATTGTGGGATGCCGTCACCTGGATCCCCCCGCAGCACCCCAGATGATTGATCGCAAAATAAATCTCCGGCGTATCGATCATCCCGATGTCGATGACGTTCGTCCCCGTCGAAAGAATCCCGTCGATCAGCGCCTTGGCAAGAGACGGCGAACTCGTCCGCATGTCCCGCCCCACGATGATCATGTTCATCCGCGGGTCCGCCTTCGCCAGGCCCGTCAGGTTCATCCGCAGAAACTGCGCCGTCGCATAACCCGTCTTCCACGCAATGTCTTCGTTCAGCGGCTCCGGATAAATGCCGCGAATGTCGTAAGCCTTGTACACCTTGTCAATCATGGAAACCTCATACAGGGGTGATTCCAGCGGCCGCGCATCTGCTGGTTGTGTTGCGGGGTTCCAGCGGCAGCCCGGACACTTGGGGTAGTGATGTTTCCGGCGTTGAGCGCAAACCGCATCCGAAATCTTGTAATGCTCGCCAGGACACTGGCGATAGTAGTCATTCAGAACTTGCAGTTGCGGTTCGCTCACCTGTTCTCCCGCGAAAATTTGTTCCCAAGAGGATATCGCATGGACTCAGGAGCGACAATGCAAGTGCGCGGGTTCGTGCGCGGGTTCGTTTGGAACTCCAGACGACAGCTCACGACCCGGCGGAAAGCGCCTCCCGCATCACCCGTCGAAAAACGTCAAGCGGCGCGTCCTTCCCCGTGAACTCCCGGAACTGAATCGCCGCCTGCCCCACAAACATCTCCGTCCCCGCGATCGTCTTCGCACCCTTCGATTCCGCCAACTTCAGGAACTTCGTCTTGGGCGGGTTGTAAACCGTATCGAACACCACCGTCTCCGCATTCCACGCGGGATCACCCTCTATAGGTGACGTCTTCACATTCGGATGCATCCCCAGCGGCGTGCAGTTGATGTACGTCTCGGAGCACGACTTGCACAACTCTTCCCACGGACCTGCCACAACCTTCGCCTGCGGATACTTGCTGCCAAACTCCGCCGCGAGTGCCTCCGCCTTCTCCCGGGTACGGTTGTAAATCACGACCGTCGCCCCATGCGCTGCCAGCGCCGCGACAATCGCCCGCGCCGCCCCGCCCGCCCCAACCACCGCAATCCGTTTCCCGCGCACATCCTCGCGCTTCCCGCTCCACGCCGTCACCAGCGCATCGAGCGCCCCCGCATAATCCGAATTCAACCCGCGTACCTTCCCTCGCTTATCCCACAACATCGTGTTGATCACCCCAATCGAACGCGAAATGTCGTCAATCTCATCCCCATGCTCCCGCACATACCGAAACGCATTCTCCTTGTGCGGAATCGTCACGCTCAACCCACGCACGTTCATCCCCTCCACCGCACGCATTCCCTCCACCGCCGCACGAAACGACTCATACTCCGGCCGAACCGGCAGCGGCACATACACCCCCCGCGCACCCACCGCATCAAACCCCGCATTGTGCGCGTGCGGACTCAGCGAATGCCCCACCGGCCAACCCACCACCCCGAACACCGGCGTGCCCGCATCCTGTTTCGCCCACCGATACCGCCCGACCAATTCCGCCACCGTCGGCTGCCCCGGCGCCGACTCCTTCCCACGCGTCGCACTGGCAAACGTAAACCCACCCCCGGCCGCCCCAAACTTCTTCGCCAAAATCCGCGAAATCTGCCCCTCTTCCCCCATCGCCAGCGCCACCACCGGCCGCCCATCCTGCTCCCGCACCTCACGCGTCAGCCGCAGCGCATCAATCCCATCCAGAATCGACTCCGCCTTCCACGCAATCTTCAAAACACTCGCCGCCTTCACCGCCCGCAGCCGCTTCACCCGCTCCATCAAATCTCCCGGCCGCCCGCCGAACGAATGATTCGACACCACCACCCGCGTCCCCGTCTTCTCTGCCGAATCCTCAATCGCCTCCCGTATCGCCTTCGATTTCTCCCACGCCACCAATTCTACGTCTATGTAATCCGCTCCTGCATCCATCGCCTCTAACCAGAAATCGATGCGATCTTTTTCTGATTTCTCGGAAAAACCTCCCTCCCACGTGGGCCGAATAGTCACGATTGCAGGCAAGCGTGTAATCTCGAGCGCTTCGTACATCTGATTATTTCTCGCCGTGTCGCAGCGCAACTCAATCATCCCCTCCGTCCCGCGCAAAGCGTCCTCCGCCTCCCCAATCACCTCCTCCAGATCCACCCCATCTTTCACAAAAATCGGAACGCAAATCGCCGTCATTTCTTCCCAGCCTTCACGCCTTTTGTTTTCGTCCCAACAGTCGTCTTCGTGGTCCTTCGTGTCTTCGTGACTTCGTGTTTCGTCGTCGTCTTTTCCGCAAACTCCTTCGGCTTCACATCCTTCCCCGCCGCCAGCCCACGCAGCAACTCCAGATTCACCTCATCCCAGTCCCGCCCATCCGGCGCCGGCTCCTTCGGCGTCTCCAGAATCTTCGGCACCTCCGCGAACCGCCCATCCTGACAGATCACCCCAAACGCTTCAACACCCACGCACCCGCGCCCAATATGTTCGTGCCGATCCACCCGCGACCCCAGCGGCTTCTTCGAATCATTCAAATGCCACACCTTCACCTGCTCCAACCCCACCACCCGATCCAACTCCGCAATCACGCCGCGCGTCCCCGCCGCCGTCGTGATGTCGTACCCCGCCGCCAGAATATGGCACGTATCCACGCAAACCCCGATGCGATCCTTCCGCTCAATCTTCGCCCGCATCTCCGCCAACTGCTCAAACCGGCACCCCAGGCACGACCCCTGCCCCGCCGTCGTCTCCAGGCAAACCGTGACCTTCCCGCTCTTCTCCCGCTCCAGAATCAAATTCAAAGCCTCCGCGACGCGCCCAATTCCGCACTCCTCCCCACTCCCGCAATGCGCCCCCGGATGAATCACGAGATACGGAATCCCCAACTGATCGCACCGCCGCATCTCATCAACGAACGCATCCATGCTCTTCCGCCACAGCCCGTCATCGATCGCCGCCAGGTTAATAAGATACGACGCATGCGAAACAATCTTCCCAAACCCCAGCCGCTCCGCGTGCGACCGAAACTCCTGGATCGCCGCATCCTCCAGCGGCCTCGCCACCCACTGCTGCTGATTCTTCGTAAACACCTGCACCGTCCCCAGCCGCAACTTCTCCGCCGCCAAAAGTGCATTCTGCATCCCCCCCGCAATCGAAAGATGAGACCCGAACATTCTCACTCCAATACAGCGCTTGGTTCCAATTCACCAGTGTCGGCGTATCGTCTCAGAACGCGAAGAACGAAATCGACGTCATGGCAGACAAATTTTTCCTCCATCTCACATCCCTGATCACTCGTCCAAACGTGGAGCCATTTGTTGCTGTGCGAGGGAAACCTGAAACGACGGTGGACGCCGTTAGGGTCCGTCACTGCCATAACGTAGTCGCCGTCTCCTCCCATAACTTCGAAATCAGGAACTTCGTCATCGGCGGCGTCGGCGGCCAAGAATAGCCAGACAAAAGGGAATTGGACTTTATTGAGTTGTCTCACCCCATTCTCAATATCATCCCACGTCGGGTCGGCGAGCCGGGATGTCTTACAATTCCAGCCCGAGTCATCGTACCTGAAGAACCTCGCCAGCTTAATGAGCATGCTCAACCTCGATGCATTTCCTGATTAATTGATTGTTCATAAAGACTAGCACCGTCCCACATACGCCTCCTTCAACGACCGGGAGCACCTCCCATGATATACTGCCCGATATTTCCGCACACCGGATTCGCCGATGCACCAACCTCCTGCCAAAAGCGCGACGTCGCGGGTCAAACAAATCAAGGGCATTGCCCTTGCTCGCGCCAGAACTTCCAAAACCAAACGCAAATACACTCTCCGCCAACTGTGCATAGGAATGACCCCCGCCAAGAGCCATCCGGAATTCGACTGGGGCGGCAAAAACGTCCGCAAGAATAATCAATAGCCCCGTAAATGCCTCTGTGCCCTCTGTGCCCTCCGCGTTCTCTGTGTAAATCTTCGTGGTCCTTCGTGCTCTTCGTGTTCTTCGTGTTTAACTCGTCGCCGCCTTCACAATCACCCTCAACCCGCTCACCCGCAAAATCTCCACCTCCGTCCCCGCCACGATCACCTCCGCCTCGCTCACCGCATCAATTCGCTCCCCGTTCAATTCAATCGTCCCCGCCGGCCGCAGCATCGTCGCCGCCACCGCACGCTGCCCCACCAGCCCCGCCAGCCGCTGACTCTCCGCCGCAAACGGATCCATCACACTCGCCGGCGGCGATTTCAGCATCACCCGCTTCCCCATCGACGTCTGCGGATACAACTTGATCGCCCAGAAAAACACGATCGGCGAGCAGATCACTATCGCCACCCCAATCCCGATCCCAAACACCGGATGCGCCCGATACCCCGCAATAATGCTCCCCAGCGCCAGCAGCCCCGCACACAGCGTCAACACCCCATGCGATGGCAAAAACAACTCCGCCGCCACACACGCCAACGCCGCAATCAAAAGCAAAACCGCGCCAATTACCAACTCAATCCTCGCATCAATTCTCCTCCCAGAAATCCGTCTTCGTGGTCCTTCGTGCCTCCGTGACTTCGTGTTTACGTCGTCGTCGTCGTCGCCTCCGTCCGCGGCCGCACAATCACCTTCACCCCTGCAATCTGCATCACCTCCACCTCCGTCCCGCGCGCCACGAACGCCCCGTTGCTCACCACATCCACCAGGTGCTCATCAAACCGCGCCTTCCCCGCCGGCCGCAGATCCGTCGCCGCCTTCCCGATCGCTCCCACAAACACCGCCTCATGCGCCGGCCGATCCGCCGCATCCCGCAAAACCGTTGCCGCCGCCGCCACTTTCACCCCCGCCGGCGCCAACTGCAACTTCCGGAACCCCGGCGTCATGTACAAATACTTGCTCAACGCAAAAAATCCCGCCAACGCCACCAGCGACCCGAACACCACCACCCCCAGCCCGCTCTGCAACGCCACCCACGTCTGCGGCAACGTCGGCACAAAACCGCCCCCCGGTTCCGCCGGCACAAAACTCGCAATCAACCCGAGCGCCATCAAAATAAACCCCGGCACCGCCAGCAGCCCGATCCCCCCGAACACAAACAGATCCGTCACAATGATCCCCAGCCCCAGCACAATCAGAATGATCTCCCACGCCTGCGCCAGCCCCGTCAAAAACGGCGCCCCCACCAGCAGCACCAGGCACGCGATCGCCGCCACCCCCGGCAATGTCGCCCCGGGATGCGAAAACTCAATCCACGCAAACACCAGCATCCCCACAAACAACATCCCCCGCACCCAGAACTTCGTCAGGAACGCCGTCGCAATCTCCGCCCAGTTGAAATCCAGTTCCAGAATCTCCCCCCGGATATTCAGCGCCGCCCGCAAATCCTGCTCAGTATCCACCGTCGCCTTCGACAACCCCATCTGCAACGCCAACACATCCGACACCGTCAGCAACTGCGTCGGGCTGTCCACCATCTCATCAAACTGCCACGGCCGATGCTTCCCCCCGCCAGCCCCGCCCGGCCCCGCCACTTCCTCCTTCAGCAGCTTGTCCTTCGTCTCCGTATCCACATACCGCACCTCCCCCGTGTCGTTGTTGTGCACCTTATCAATCTCAATCTCCGCCACCACCATCGCCCGCAGCAGCATCTTGTCGTAATGATTTTGCGCTGCCGATTCATCCAGATCTTCAATGATCGGCGACACCGCCTTCGCACGCTCCGCCACCGGCATCGGCTCGATCCCCCCAAACACGCTGTTCATCTGGATCGGCGCACAATCCCCCATCGCCGCCTCCCGCGCCATCACAATCTGCTCGCACGACACCGATATAAACGCCCCCGCCGAATACGCCTTGTCATGCACCCACGCCACCACATGCATATGCTCGCCCGGCAGCTTCTTAATGATCTTGTCGATCGCCAGCGCACTCGTCAGATACCCCCCATACGTATCCATCTCCAGCACCACCAGCGTGCACCCCGCCTTGCGCGCAATATCCAGCCGCCGCTCCAGCGACCCCTTCATGATGTCATCCACTTCCGCATTCAGCCGGATAATCGCCGCCTTGTCGTGCGGCGGCTGTAACGCCTGAGCGGCAGGAACCGCCGGCGCCGCCGCAACCCCCGGCGCAGTCGCCTGCCCCAGCGCCGCCGAAGCTGCCACCACCACCACCAACCACACCCAGCCCAAGATCATCAAGAAGTGCGTGCGTTTCATCCCCCCATCATACCCGACCTCCCAAACCCGCGCGTAGAAGAGCCGTTGGAGTTTGAACCGTTGGAGTCCCGCCTTTAGGCGGCCGTCCTTAATCGACGCTGAATACGCCCCGATACGCGCCCGCGATTTCCGCGTTACAATTGTCTTCTCGACACGGAGGTCCACATGCCACAGCTTCTCCTTCTCCCCACTCCCAAATCCCTCACCCTCACCACCGGCCACTACACCCTCCCCAAATCCCTCTTCATCTCCCTCGAATCCCACCCCGCCACGCGCGACATCTTCGCCGCCGAACGCTTCATCATCGAAGCCGAACCCCTCACCGGCACCGCCATGCACATCGCCATTGTCCCCCCCAACGCCGCCCCCATCAGCAACAACGAACTCCGCGTCCGCTTCAACGACCAGATCCAACACGACCAGGGCTACTCCCTCCTCATCACCGGTGGGGGGGGGATCGAAATCTCCGCCCGCTCCGCCCCCGGCACCTTCTACGCCTTCCAAACCCTGATCCAAATAATCCGCCAGTCCGCTACCGGTGGTGGGGGAAACAATCGAAAATCGAAAATCAAAAATCGAAAATCTCCCATCAAACTCCCCCAACTCTCCATCCACGACCACCCCTCCCTCCCCCGCCGCGGCTTCTACCACGACTGCTCCCGCGGAAAAGTCCCCACCGTCGACACCCTCCTCCAACTCATCGACGACCTCGGCCACCTCAAATACAACGAATTCCAGCTCTACATCGAAAACACCTTCCAATTCCGCATGCACCCCGAAATGTACGACGACACCACCCCCTTCACCGCCGAAGAAATCCTCCTCCTCGATTCCGCCTGCCGCGCACGCCACATCGACTTCGTCCCCTCCCTCACCTCCCTCGGCCACTTCGAAAAAATCCTCTCCCGCCCCGCCTTCCGCCACCTCGCCGAAGTCGAACCCGAAGACCTCAAAAAAGCCGGCGTCAAAACCTGGTCCGAACAACCCTGGACCCTCTGCACCACCGACCCCGCCGCCAGACAATTCCTCAAAGACATCTACGACGAATTCGTCCCCAACTTCACCAGCCCCACCTTCAACATCTGCTGCGACGAATCCTGGGACCTCGGCAAAGGCCGCTCCAAACCCGAAGCCGATCGCATCGGCACCGGCCAGATGTACGTCAACTGGATCAACTACTGCAACACCCTCGCCAAATCCCACAACAAAAAAATCCAAATGTGGGGCGACATCATCCTCAACCACCCCGACCTCATCCCCCAACTCCCCGAAGACGCCACCCTCCTCGAATGGGGCTACGAATCCCACCACCAATTCGACGAACACTGCAAACTCTTCGCCGAACGCATCGCCACACCCCCAGAACAATCGAAAATCGAAAATCAAAAATCGAAAATCTTCTACGTCGCCCCCGGCACCGCCTCCTGGCTCTCCCTCGCCGCGCGCACCCGCAACGCCCTCGGCAACATCCACAACGCCGCACTCGCCGGCCTCAAACACGGCGCCACCGGCCTCCTCCTCACCGACTGGGGCGACAACGGCCACCAACAACTCCTCGCCGTCTCCCTCCTCCCAATCGCCTACGCCGCCGCCGCCTCCTGGAACCTCAACTCCGTCCCCAACCCCGCCATCAAAGACCCTCCCAACTGGGACACCGGCCTCGTCCCCCCCCCCTCCCCCGCCTCCAAACAATCCGACCGCGCCCTCACCCCCTTCCTCCAAGCCTCCTCCCTCCACCTCTTCAACGACCCCACAAAAACCATCGCCTCCCTCGCCTACGACCTCGGCCTCACCTACGAACGCTTCTCCTGGCAACGCTTCAACGGCTCCCTCGAATGGTTCCTCTTCCGCGAGAAATGGGACTTCGCCAACTACGTCAACCGCGCCACCCCCAAAGACCTCCCCAAAGTCATCGCCGCCACCCAAAAGCTCATCCCCCAATTCAAACGCGCCAAATTCGACCACCCCCACGCCGACATCATCAAGGAAGAATTCCTCCTCACCTGCGCCCAGATCATCCACACCTGCAAGCGCACCGCCCTCCGCCAACACTGGCTCGCCGCTGATCCCGCCACGCGCAACCTCGAAGCCTGTGCGCAGGGAACCCGTAGCGTAAGCGCCGGCCAATCTCATCTTCGAACATCCGGACGCCACCCCGCGCAGGCGGCAAAAGACCCCTCACCAACACCCATCCCCCTCCCCAAATCCTTCAAAGCCCAACTGAACCAGCTCGAAAAAGAAGCCACCCACCTCGAAAAACAATACGCCACCCTCTGGCTCGCCCGCAACAAACCCTCCCGCCTCGCCGACATCCTCCAAGAATTCCAACGCCTCCGCACCGAATACAAAACCGTGGCATCGGCGTCCCGCCGATGATCGATGAATCGGCCTCTATGGCCGATTCATCGATGCCCGCCCCCGCACTAAACCCCTCCCCCACACGTTGAACTCCCATATGAACATAAAACAACTATCCATCCTTCTCGCGATCCCCCTCACCGCCACCCAACTTCCCGCCCCCAGGGGCCCCCCCCCCCCCCCCCCCCCCAACACCCCGCGCCCCGCCCAAAAAAAAAAAAAAAAAAAAAACCCAGCCAAGAGAAGGAAAAAAAAAAAAAAAAAAACAAAAAAAAAAAAAAAAAAAAAAAAAAAAAAAAACACCCAAAAAAACC
>Ga0335069_10004174_pt1 | contig 21570 bp, 17 predicted proteins | sample Lox_Sample_11_FD_206714 | JGI IMG/M metagenome (GOLD analysis project Ga0335069, IMG submission 206714) | Soil microbial communities from Loxahatchee National Wildlife Refuge, Florida, United States - Lox_Sample_1.1 | ecosystem: Environmental > Terrestrial > Soil > Wetlands | place: USA...
ATCGCGCCGATTGTGAATGCCCTGAACACGTTCTACAACGCGCCGGGCATGTACGCTTACAGCACCTATCAGGCGACCGAGAGCGGCAACAGCCCTTCATCGGGCAACGGCCCGAACGCTTTGATCTACAACACCACCACGGTGCAGCTCTTGGCCTCGGTGCCGGTGGACCCGCCGGGCGGCACCGGCCAACTCGGTTCCAGCAGCGGCATGTACCGCGAGGTGATGCGCTACGAGTTCGCGCCCGCCGGGGTGATCCCCTCGCCGGCCAATGAGTTCTACATCTACGTCAGCCACTACAAATCCGGCACGACTTCCAGCGACCAGACCGATCGCACCGGCGAAGCCACTATTATCCGCAATAACGAAGCCACCAACAACGTGCCCGCCGATGCCCGTGTGATCTACGTGGGCGATTACAACATCAGCACCAGCGCGGAAGCCTCCTACCAGATCATGCTTGCCGCCGCCTCCCCCAACGGCATCGCCCAGGGCCAGGGCGTGGATCCGATGAATCTATCCGGCTCGGCAAACGTGGACTGGACGGCCAATTCCCTGCTCAACCTGAAGAGCGAGTCGGCCACCAACCTGCGCTACCGGGATGACTTCCAGATCATGACCACCAACGTCTATTACGGCACGCCCGGCGGGCTGGCGTTGGTACCGGGCACCTACCACGTGTTCGGCAATAACGGCAGCACCGCTTTCCAGGGGACCGTGAACTCGGGCACGAACAATTCGCTGACCAATCTGCAATCCGGCGCGCCCATCAGCGCCGCGCAGCTCTACCAGGACCTCGCCAACGCCAGCGATCATCTGCCCGTGGTGGCCGATTACGCCCTGACGCTCTCGGGGCCGGCTCTGGCGGTGGCCCCTGCCGGCGGGCTCGCCAGCTCCGGCCCACAGGGCGGGCCGTTCAGCCCCTCAAGCCAGGTGTACACGTTGACGAACACCGGCACCGGTACGTTGAGCTGGGCAGCGAGCTTTGCGGCCAACTGGCTGACGCTCTCCGCGACCAACGGCAGCCTGGACGCCGGCGCCGGCACCGATGTCACTGTATCCCTCATTACCAACGCCAATGCTCTGGCTCCGGGCAGCTACTCGGACACCGTGTCGTTTACCAACACCAGCAATGGCGCGGGCAGCACCACTCGCCCGGTCAGCCTCATTGTGGCCCAAAATGCGCCGCAACTCGCCGTCACGCCCGCATCGGGCCTCGCCGCGAGTGGCCCTATCGGTGGACCCTTTAGCCCGCCCAGTTTGACCTACTATCTCACCAACGGGGGAGCGGGCACACTGTCCTGGACGGCAACCAACAGTTCCGCCTGGTTAAGCTTGTCCGCCACGAGCGGCACTCTCGCCGCGGGCGCGGGCACCACCGTGACCGCCTCCATCAACACCAACGCCAATGCCCTGGGAGCCGGCGGCTACTCGGACACGATCGCGTTCACCAACGTCAATAACGGCAGCGGCAATGCCACCTTCGCCGCCAGCCTCACAGTCAGCAATCTCGCGCCCGCCCTCTCCGTGTCCCCGAGTGGCGGGCTGAGCGCCGGCGGGCCAGTGGGCGGGCCGTTCAGCCCCGTCAGCCAAACCTTCGGCATCACCAACACCGGCAGTGCCGCCCTCAATTGGAGCGTGAGCAAGGCCGCTGCCTGGCTAACGCTCTCGGCCGCCAGCGGGACACTGGCCCCCGGCCAAGGCACGACGGTCACGCTCTCGCTCAACACAAATGCCACCACGCTGGCAACGGGCACTTACTCCGACACGGTGAATTTTGCCAACCTCAACAACGGCGTCGGCAACACCACTCGTGCCGCCAGCCTGCTCGTCAGCAGCTTCGGGTTTTACGACGACTTCAGCACCTTCGCGGCGGGTAACCTGGTCGGCCAAAGCAATTGGATGCAATACAGCACGTCGAGCAGCGCGCCGCTCCAGGTTAGCGCCGGCAGGGTCGCCATCCCCGGGGGGCAGACGACCGACACACAGGATGCCTACAAGAACTTTACAGCCACCAATATAACCGTGTTTTATGGCCTGACGCTCGCGGTGACCAGCGCCGTGAATAGCACCAGCGCCTCCTATTTCACCGCCCTTTACACCAGCAACAACGCTGCGGGCTTCGCCAACTTCCGCCTGACCGCCAAAGCGGGGAACGCCAGCCTCACCAACTTCGTGCTGGGAGGCCGCGTGACCGGCCAATCCGGCGACCCCTACACCTTTGGGACCACTACCCTGAGCTTCGGCGTCCAATACCGGGTAATCGTGGAGGCGCCCGTCGGCTATACGAACCTCCTCGCTTACGTCAACCCAACCGGCGCCGACCTGGCTTCCCAAACCGCGTATCTCACCAATCCCATTGGCACCGGCACCGCCCCGACGACGGTAGGCTCGATTGTCATCTCCCAGTATGGCACCACCTCGGTGCCGACGGATGGTATATCCATCGGCAAGGTCGTCATTTCGGAGAGCTTTGCCACGGTGTATAACGCGCTGACGCCGCCCGCGCCGCCGCCCATCGCCGCGTTCAGCGCCTCTCCCCAATCCGGCCCGGCCCCCCTGACTGTGGCCTTTACCGATGCCTCGACCGGCACCATTACCAATCGCCTTTGGCTTTTTGGCGACGGGGCCGTGACCAACACAACCAGCACGAATCTGACCCACCCGTATGCTGCCGGAACCTATGACGTCACGCTCGTTGCCAGCGGGCCTGGCGGCGTCAGCACCAACTACCAGCCAAGCCTCGTGACTGCCCTCACTCCGTTCCAGAGCTGGCAGGTCCAATACTTCGGCAGCACTACCAATCCAGCGGCGGCGCCGACCGCCGACCCGGACGCGGACGGCATGAGCAACGCTGCCGAATACCTGGCGGGCACTGACCCCACCGACCCCGCCTCCGTGTTTCGGATTGTTTCCATCACGCCCCAAACCAACGGCATGCTCATCACCTGGACTATGGGGGCTGGCCGGACCAACGTGCTTCAGCAAGCGGACAGCCTCGGCAGCGACGCCTTCACTGATATCTTTACCGTCCAGACCACCGGGTCGGTCACCAATTACCTCGACATAGGCGGGGCGACCAATTCCGCCCAACGCTATTACCGTATCCGCCTGGGACCGTAGCTGGCCTGCCGGTGTTCGGCGGTTTAACCCTCTGGCGCTTGGTGACGGCGGTGGCTCAGCCAACACGGGCCACTTGATGCCTGCGCTCTTCAAAAGCCGGGGCAGGCGTGGCCGCCCTGGGCCTGGCTTACGCGCCGCCGGCATGCAAGCATTCCCGCTGACGGGCCCCCGACGCCGGTTCTACCGGATTGAGCGCATACGCGCGGCACTGAGCCGCCTGCAGGCTGATCCCTGAGGCAAGGCTGGCGTTTCGGCTAAGGTGATCGGGCTCGAGTCCGTCGTGCCCGCGCGTTATCGGCATCGAATAGGCGCTTGCGCGCAGGCGGCCGTGCGTTATTCTCGACGCGGACCCGGTGGCGGGGTAGCCAAGTGGTAAGGCAGGGCTCTGCAAAAGCCTTATGCGTCGGTTCGATTCCGACCCTCGCCTCCATTCGTAAGTGCCTGACGGCACGATGCGTATGGAGCGGTGAGGGGTGAATCTTCAACGCTTTCTTCAACGATTTTAGCTCTCGCCCACTATCCGGCGCACGCACGGGGCGTACACGCCCACTGCCCGGATGCGAGAGAAAATCAGCCGCCATATCCTTACAAAATGATGACGCAGGATATGTCGCAGCGATATCGCAAATTCAAACGCACTTGGGGAATGTACTACGCCTATGACAACCTCACGGGCAATTCCGTCAGCCTCAAAACCCGGGTGAAGGCCGAGGCGGAGCAGAAGGTTAACGCGATGAACGAAACGGAGCGGCAGCCCGGCATTAGCCTGGGCTTGGCCCGCGTGTACCTCAACGCGACTGACCCCAAGCTCGCTACAAGAACCTGGCAAGAGGTGATGAAGCACATCGTCGAGAAGAAGACCGACGAAACCCGCAGGCGCTGGGAGGTCGCGATTAAGGATCGGAACTTTGACTGCATCCGAAAGTTGGCGGTGGCGGAAACGCGCCCCGAGCATTTCGACCGCGCGCTGGCTGACGGCAAAGTCTCTACGAACGTCTACCTGCGGCGCATCCACAACCACGCTCTGGGCATGGAGTGGCTCCTCAAATCAGTCATCCCGCGCCTGCAATGGCCACGGCCCGTGTTTAAGGCGAAGCGTGCCATCACCGCCGCCGAACACGCTGCGATCGTGGCACGTGAAGGCAACGCCGAGCGGCGAGATTTTTACGAACTGCTTTGGCATACCGGAGCTTCACAGACCGACGCGGCCTGCCTCACCGCCGAAGACCTTGACTGGGATCATCGCACCCTTTCCTATAGGCGGAAGAAGCTCAAATCTCGCGGCGGGACCGGGATTAAGCCGGCCCTGATTCGTTTCGGCGATGAAGTTGTCGCAATTCTGCGGCGGCGGCCCGCAATAGGGGCGCTCTTCCCCTACTTACGAACGCTTCGCCCTTGTGACCGAGCCACCGAATTCCGGCAGCGCTGCGCGGGCTTGGAAATCGAGGGCGTGACGTTGCACTCCTACCGCTACGCCTGGGCGGAGCGGGCGCTCAAGTGCGGGTACCCGGAGCGGTTCGCGCAACAGGCGCTGGGGCACAATTCCAAAGCCGTGCATCACGCCTATTCAAAGCATGCCGAGGTGACGGTGCCGTCGCTCGGCGATTGGGAAAAGCAGTGGCAGCAACACTCCCAGGCGATGAAGCCGTCTGTTGTTGTGGCGCTGGACTTCCAGCCGCAACCGGCCAAAGCCGATGGCAGCACGCCCGAAGCATCTATAATAGCCGCGGCACAGGCTCAGTAGAACCCAGCAGAAGCCCAAACCTATAGAAGACCACGACTGCAGTTTTCCATGTTCGTAGGCGATCTGTATGACCGGACGGGGCGTCATTCGAAGCGGCTGAGTCTCGAGGATCAGGTGGGCGAAATCATTGATGAACTCGCCAGGTCCGAGGAGGAAGCGAAGTGCGTGCGATTGGCGAGAGAGGAGCGAGATAAAAGGTGGGCAAAGGAGCAGGCGCAACGGGAGGAAGAGGGGGCAGGGGATCAATCCGTTCGATTACCTGAAAGATCTGTTCGCACGCTTGCCCGCGGCGAAGATCACCCGGATTAAGGAGTTCACGCCGGCGGCTTGGGCCAAGGCCAAAGCTTAGCAGACGCTGCTCGCTCAGGCTGCTTGAGCAGGTGGGCCACCCGTCAGACGAAGGCCAGGAAGCCCCGGCCAGAGACTCGCCGGCATAAACTTGCCGCCCCCGTGCGCGGGCCGCGCTCCCTTCACAGCTCTCATTTGCGCGATAAGTCAACTAATGCGAGGGTGTGCCCGTAGCCAGTCATAATCCCGCCTGAGGGGTGTGGGGGCGCCTGATGGATTCCATGCAACCTATGAAGAAGATGCTCGCTTTGCTCGCGGCGGCGCTGCTGGCCCGAAGCGCCTCGGCCAATATCTACAACGTCACCGGCACCGCCGACGGCTCCGGCTCGCTCTCGGGCGGCCCCACGATTTTCAGTGCCACGACGCTCCGCGCCGCCGTCAATGCGGCGAACCTCGCCGCCCCGGGACCGCACACGATCAACCTCGCCGCCGGCACCTACACCGTCACCAGCGAGCTCCCGGTGGGTCCCGCCTCGGGCGGCCTCACGGTGACGTTCAGCGGCGCCGGCAGCGCAACCACCATTATCCAGCATGACCTCACCAGCCCCGTCGCGCGGGTTCTGGACCTCGACCCCAGCATTCTCGGCAACGTCAATGTCGCGTTTCAGAATCTCACCATCGCCCACGGCCGGAACAGCGACGGCACCGGCGGCGCGGGCATCATCTGCGGCAACCAAACACCGCCCGACACCACCACCGTCACGAGTTGCGTCCTGCTCGACAACCAAAGCCTGGGCACCGCCGGCGCGGGCGGCGGCATTGAGAATGTCGGCGGGAATCTGAGCGTCATCAACTCGACGTTCATCGGCAACACTGCCGGCTCGACCACCAACGGGGGCGGCGGAATTTACACGACGGCCGAAAGCGGCAATTCCCTCGCCGTTTCGGGCTCGGCGTTTTTCGGGAACCAAGCCACCGGCACCGCCGCGGGCGGCGGCGCGATTTACAAGGACGGTTCCGCCACTTTGGCTGTCACCGGCTGCAATTTCTCCACCAACCAGGTGCTCGGCTCCAGCAGCACGCTCAACGCCGCGAGCGGCGGCGCGGTGAACGTCAATGGCGGAGCGGCCACCATTCAGTACTGCCGTTTCTTCGCCAACACGACGGCGGCGGCCAACAAAGGCTCGGCGCTATTCGCCGCTTCCGGCAACGGCGCCACTGCGACCGCCAACAATAACTGGTGGGCGTCCAACACCGGTCCCGGGTCGGGCGTGTTTACCGCCGGGAACGGCGCCGGCACGGTGAGTTCGTGGCTGGAACTGCGGCATTCCGCCAACCCGTCCGCCATTGCGCAGAATGGCTCGAGCACGCTGACCGCAGGTTTCCTCACCAACTCGCTGGGCGCAGCCATTGCCGCCGGCAACCTCGGAGCTTTGGTCGGACTCCCCGTCACTTTCAACAACGCGATCAAGGGAACGCTTTCCGGCGCTCAGGCGTCCATCCAGGCTTCCGCCACCGCCACCGCCGCGTTCAACGCCGGCAGTATCCCCGGTAGCGCCAGCGCCGATGCCATCGTGGACGGCGTGGTCGTTACCGCTCCCATCACGATCCTCTGTCCTACCATCACGGCCGGCCTCACCGGCAGTACCAACATCTGCGCGGGCAACGCCGCGGTCCTCACCGTCACCCTGAGCGGCGGGCTAGCGCCGTACACCGTGACCTTGAACAACGGGGGCGGCACCAGGACCGGAAGCAGCCCGCTCAGTTTTACCAATTACCCAGCCGCCACGACGACTTATGCCATCGGTTCCGCCGCCGACGCCAACGGTTGTGCGGGGACGTCAAGCGGCAGCGCGACCGTCACGGTCAATGCGGTGCCCGCGTCGCCAGCCATCTTCGCCTCGCCCGGCGCCCTCTGTTCCGGTTCGGCTGGCAACCAGGCGGCCAGCGTGACGAGCGCCTCGGCCTATTCATGGACCATCAGCAACGGCACCATCACCAGCGCGACGAATCTGCAAACGATCACCTACACGGCGGGCGGACCCGGCAGCACGACGCTGAATCTGACCGTGTTCAACGCCTCCGGCTGCAGCGCCGCCGCCTCCACCAACGTGCCGGTCACCGCATCCGTCATCACGGTTGCGAACGCCGGCGACAGCGGCCCGGGCTCCTTGCGCCAGGCGCTCCTCGACGTGTGTCCGGGCGGCACCATCCTGTTTGCCCCGGGCCTGAGCGGCCAGACCATCACGCTCACCAGCGGCCAATTGACGCTCACGAACAGCGTGACCATTGACGCCTCCGGGCTGCCGGGCGGCATCAGCATTTCCGGCGGCGGCGACTTGCGGGTGTTTAACGTCATCAGCAACGCCATCGTGAGCTTCAACTCGCTGGTCATCCGCGATGGGTATCCGCCCGCCAACGGCCAAAACGGCGGCGGCATCCAGAGCCAGGGCAACTTGACATTGAATGCGTGCACCCTGACCAATAATGGTGTCAGCGGCTCGGGAGGCGGCATCTGTATTGTTGGCGGTGTGGCAACATTGAATGAATGCACCGTGTCGGGTAATGCCGCGAACGCATGGGGACTTACTGGCAAATCGGGAGGCATTGGTGGCGGCATCTACAACCCCGGCAGCACGCTGACCTTGAATCAATGCACGATCGCGGAGAATGTCGCCTATGGGACGACCGGGGGCGGTGGCATCGCTTTCGGCACCGGCGGCGGAACGGTGGCCTTGAACCAGTGTACGGTATCGCAAAACACCGCCGCCAACTTCGGAGGCGGCATCTATCAATCGGGCGGTTCCCTGGTGGTGTCCAATTCCATTGTGGCCGCAGACACCCAGTCTTCCGGCTACGACATCACCAACGCCAGCGGTACCGCCACTTTTACCGGCGTGAACCTCACCAACGGCAATCCGTTGCTCGCATCGCTCGGCAATTACGGCGGCCCCACGAAGACCTTGCCGCCGCTGCCCGGCTCCCCGGCCATTGACGGCTGCACCAACGGCACGAGCTTTGCCAAAGATCAGCGCGGCCTCCCGCGAGTCGTCGGCGCGTATGCCGACCTGGGCGCGGTGGAAGGCGTTTACAATCCGGCCATGTCCCTGCTCAGCCCGGTTTATTTGGGGAATGGCTCCTTCCAATTCGGGTTCTCCAACCTGAGCGGACCGAGCTACACGGTGTTGGCGGGTACGAATGTGGCCGCGCCCATCAATACATGGTCCAACCTCGGCGCGCCGTTGGAAGCGCCCGCCGGCGCGTTCCAGTTCACCGACACGCAAGCGGCGAATTATCTGCAACGCTTCTACCGCGTGAAGGGGCCGTGACCGGAGAAATTGGCGGATCCCGCGGCGGGTCCGCGGCTCCATGCGCGAGCGTGGAATTGAACCCGGTGACGTTCCCCGCTCACCAACGCCGCGAGGTTTTATCGGCTGAAGAATCAATGAGACGCTGACAGCCACCGTTCTGACATCATAGACCGGACGTGCCCGCCCAGACGGATACGCTTGAGTGCTACCAGTAGCGGGCTTTGGATGGGACGATTGTGGCGGATGGCCGGTGATGGCGAGGGCGAGCTGCATCGCCAACTCGGTCTTGGCGACTCCGGGCGGACCAGTGAAGATGAGCTTACGCTCCAGCGGGTCGAGCGTGGGATCGGCGAGGCGGGGCAGGACCTGGCTGCGAATGAGGGCATCAATGATGCCGGTCTTTCCGATGTAGGGGCTGGTGTACATATACTTGCTAAAGGAAAAGGGCCGGGAGGATTGCTCCCGGCCCCAACGAAGGAACGGATAGAAAACCTGTTCTGGGACGCTCGTTAAGGTTTGGCGTTGACCCTGAACGTCCTGCAATGATGGCGCCAATGGGTGTAGGATTTCTCGGGTACTGATCGAGAGGTGACGTAGCGCACAAGTCTCTCGGACTCAACGGATTGCATGGAGGATTTGCATCCCTGAATATACGAACCAATGGTTCGTTGTTGCCTTCCGTTCACGTTAACGTTTGGAGGTTGACATGTTCGCAGCAGAGCAGCTAAACTGCGTCTCATGAAGGTCTTGGAGCGTCCGGCGGGGGTCCGTGATATACGAACCAATGCAGTATATTCAGCGTTAGAGCCGAGACCGCGTATGCAATCGATACTCCTCATCCTAGTGGTGGCTGCGGCTTCGACGTATGCCGCTAGCCTCGTTTGCCGCGTATTGCAGTCGTGTCACCGCCGACCAGGATGGTTCGTGGCCCCCCTTGTCGCCGCATGCTTGGGCTCGTTGGCGGTGCTTGCTGTCTTCCAGGGCGACCTGTTTCGTCCGTCGAAGTGGGACAGTGGCAAGGTCTCCTTGGCAATGATGGCGCCGATCTGCTTTGGAGTATCGAGCTTCATCGCTATCATTCCCGCCTGGTACGTCGTGGCCCACTACCGAGACAAAGCCGATGAGACGGATGCCCAGCTCTAACGAGGCAATGCACCGAATGAGCGGCACGCACATCTGTTCGGGATTCGGGTGCCTCTGGCTGCCGCTCATCGGTGATCTTGGTCGTTAGATCGGGGTCCTGCGATGCAGATTGGCAGTTTGAAATTCTGGTGCTCGCCAAGGCTCTGCTGCCTGTTGGCGATACTCTTCGCGCTCATGACCATCCTCTTCTTTTGGTTTGCGGCGCTTGAAGGGGGGGACCTCTCCCTTTGCGACTTCGGCGCTATCTCCGGTTGTGCAGCGGGGATTTTTGGGATCCTCGGTCGTCGCGCGGCACGAAGGGCGCCCAAGGTATGATGGGATCTAACAAGAGCGCTCCAGGCAAGCGCGGGATTCCCGCTCTGTTCCATATCGGACGCCCTTGCCCCGCGCTCCCTGAGCGCTGTCGTTCGGCTCCACTACGCGCATGAAACAGCAACTGACAGCCGCATTCGTTTGCCTCCCCTGCCGGAAGGTCTTCAAGCGCCCGTCTCATCGGCGAGTTGGCGACCGTTACCAGACGCTGGATTACGCCCCAGTATGCCCGCAGTGTCAGACCGCCTTGATCAGAGTTGGGGATGCGTTCCGTACGCCTTCGCAGGACGACTTGGTGGCGTGGGAGAAAGTCGAGCGGGACATCAGCAGAGGGCGCACGTTTGTTCGGGACGAGGGATTCGGACGCCCTCCGGTTCGTCGGAAGCGCCAGCATACTCCGAAGGGAGTTCATTCTCTTTTCCAGTTACCGGCAAGAAAGAGACGCCGGAGAGTCGAACCAAGCGGATTGAGCCAATGAGGGGGAGCGCGTTCAGGTTGGTCCTTTATTCGGGCGTCAGTGGCGCGCTCCCCCTCATGGCTCATCCGCGTCGTTCGGCGTAGCCGTATGCGCAGCACACTTCTCTTCTTGCTTGCCGTATTCGCCTCGACGGCGCTCGTCGAGTTCGGCATTCTGCGGCGGTGGTTCGGCCGCCGCAGTCTCAAGGTCTGCATCGGCAGCGTAGCAGCAATCAGTGGAGTATTTTGGCTGGCATTCGCGGTCGCACTGAGCTGGATCAATGTTGGATGGAAGTCCGCGACTGAACCGGCGACGACCGGCTCTGATCTGTTGGCGGTCGGCTTTCTCTTACTTTTGGACGCATTGCTGCTTAGCATCGTTGCATTGATCCCGGCAGGACTTGTCGCGGCTATTTACCGGAGACTGAAATGTCCGTCATGAGATGTTCGCCGAACAAAATCACTGGACCGAACGCAGGCGGGCCGCGTCAGTGCCCAATTCGGACGCCACTGGCCGCCCGCGTCGGTCAGTTCTGTCGTTCGGCGGTGCACACGTTATGAACACGAAAGCCCTGATCATCGTTGGTATCGTAGCCGTCCTGCTCGCTGCCTACAGCATTTCGATTATCCCCAGGGTGCGGCAGCATTCAGAGCTGAAGAGGATTACGACCGCCCTCAAGAGTCTACCCACCGAGCGGCTTGTCGCTGCGGTTGAAGCCTTCGCTCGTGATAGAAAAGCTACCAATGCGGTGGTGCCTGTCACCGTCTCGCTTCAGGAGTTGGTTGCTGGCGGATACCTCGCGAGCGATGGCATGTGCGCGTTGACGGGACGCGACGCCACGGTTTCGGTGACCGCGGTGAACGCTACGAATGTGGATCCCTCTGCGGCTTGGATTCGGGTTCGGGCGCTCAAGTACGACACGTGTCTCATGGCAGATGGGAGCATTCAGGGGGTCGCCAGATGACCTCGCCGAACCACGTCACTGGAGCGACTGCGGGCGGAGCACCCCGCTTGCCCATACGAACGCGCTTCGCCGCCCGCATCGCTCAGTTTTGTCGTTGGACAACATGGGCGAGTCATGAGTAAACGTGCTTTCTTCTTGGCTGCATTCTTCTTGGTGATTACAGCTTTGGTCACGCACAGTGTTGCTCGCGGTTTTCTCCAGGAATACATGCACCGGAAAGCCGCCCGTCTCAGCGAGGCATCGGCACAGCACACACCCTACGTAGCCGACCCGGTGGCAACTCAAGCGGGCCACGCTTATGATGTTCTGACTACCACGGGCATAATGCTCACCGTGCTGTCTGTTGTTTGCATGGTCGCAGCCCTGGTGCGGCGCGAGTCAGGCTGGTATCTGATCTTGGCCATGCTCCAGCTTTTCGCTATTGTGGCAGCCATGCTCTTATGAACTCCAATTGTTCGTCCAACCACTGCGTGCAGGCGACGCCGGGTTGCGCCTTGTGTTTATTCCTGAGTCAGAGACCCGGCGCGCCTGACGCAGAGCGTTCGGCGGGTGCAAACCACAAGGCGATTTATGAACAAGAGAACGCTTAGAGACCTGTTAACCTTCATGGCCTACGTTGCGGTCGGAATTGGCATGATGTTGTCGCTGATTTACTGCTTCGGCGAGCTTCACGGCCTTATCTCTACCGTGGTGATTTTCATTGGGCAGACTGGCTTGCTATTTATGCGGGTCGGAATGCTTCAACGCCAACTGCAACAGGCACAGCCAGGACCTGGGGCGTGAACTCCGAGCCGAACCAAAGCGTGCAGCCAACGGGAGGCAGCCGTTTCGCTCAGTCTGAATTCGACCCTCAGCGGCGGCTGCCTCGCGTGGCTGACGCATGTAGTTAGCATGGAGCTTCTATGAAGCGAAGAATCATATTCAGCATTCTCTGGGCGGCGGCATTCTGCGCTGCTGCACTTCTTGTTGGGATGCTGGCCTTGGGCATCGTGGGTCTTGCAGGCATGGCGTCCTTGGGGCAGACGACCGTCGTTTTCATCGGGCGATGTTGGTCCCTGTTCTTGTTCGGTATGCCAGTGCTCGGGGTTATCCTCGGCCTGCGTGGTCTGCTGCCCGGTACCAGAAGGAGCACGCAGCCATGAATGCTAACCCGCCTGCTTCAGTGGACGGCGGGATCACGTTTCTGTCACATGCCGGAACCTTTTGCCCCGCCGGAAGGCCGCCCGCCGTCAGGTCCGGGAGAGTTGAGTGAGCGTGTTTCGTTGGACGAGTTTCGCAGTCGGCTGAGACGGACGCTCGACTTTGTCCGCACCAACGAGCGCCCACATTGGCAGACTGTTGTTGCGGAGCATGGAAAGTTCTTGGACTCTATTGAGCATGTTGACCGGTGAGCTTAACAAGACGCTTGACCGAATGACGAGGAGCCCGGGCAGCCGCGTGTTCCAATTGGGGCGTCCTTGGCGCGCTCCTCGTCATCGGTCAGCTTTTCGTTGGGCATCTTTACACGGGTGAACACTTCCACCCTTTTATGAAGACCACATACCTACTGCTAGCCGTTCTGCCTCTCGCATTGATCGGCTGTTCGACGACAAACCGCAGCTCAGTAAAGCGCGACCCAGAGACGGTGCTTGTCACGTATCACGTCAAGCCGGGCAAAGAGGCGGAGTTTCAGGCGGTGCTTTCACGGGCATGGGAGGTTTATCGCGGTGAGCTTCTTGTATTCGCAGAGCCGCACATCGTCGTCCAAGACACCGAGGACGGAGGCAAGCCTCGGTTCGTAGAGATTCTGACGTGGGTCAGTCGCTCCATACCTGAACACGCTCCTGAAAGTGTGAAGACGATTTGGAAGCAGGAGGAGTCTCTATGCGAAAAGCGGGGCGAGCATTACGGCATCGAGCCTGGTGAGGTCGAGCTCCTCGTTCCATCCAGGAAGTGAGCTTATTATGAGTCTGAGAATGCCCAACCTGGCGGCTCCAGGCAACTGCGCGGCTACGGTTTTGTTCCATGTTGGACGGCTTGGGCGCGCCGTGCCTGAGCCGCATCGTTGGGCGTGACGTATGCACAGCCTCGCGATCACAACCACGGCGATTTTGGGCACCGTGTTGCTTGCCTTCGCCAGTGGCGCAGCCGACCTCAAGGACGTCAACGTGAAATACATGCTCAGAGGCTACTGCTATGCCGCAAGTCCGACCAATACGGCTGCACCTCGTGCGCGACCGCCAGATTCGAATGTTCCAAAGCCGCTGGGTCAGAACAGTTACGGGGCAGCCGGGGAGCTGTCGCTCGTAGTGCTGCCCAGAGAAGAGGTGCCGTTCAACAAGGAATATCGCGGTTTCCGCCTGCTACTGGTCAACCGCACGGGAAGCGAGACAAATCTCGTTTCCTGTGATGGGCGCCTCTCCATCATTCAGGAGGCGCTGCGGGGCGAAGGATTATGGACGCCCGTCGAGTATATGCCGGCCAGTTGGTGTGGCAACAGCTACTGCGGCGTCACGCTGCCGGCAGGACACTATTGGGAATTCGCCGCGCCCCGTTATACTGGAACAATCAAGGTCCCTCTGCGCTTTGTGCTCGAGACTGGAGAGGGACCCCGTATTACCTCGCAAGAGTTTTACGGCAGCGTGAACCCTGAGCAGTTCACGGTGAAGCAGGGCCACAACGCCAACAATCTGATGGACCCTTACGACGAATGAGCACCACGCCCAACAAGCGCCTGGAGCCGACGCGGTTGGCGCTTCCTGTTTATTCCTACGTCTGTGGCCGCGCGGCTCAGGCGCGTCGTTGGGCCGCTTCGCACACGTAGCATGGCTTACTACCTTAGCAAAGAGCGCAACCAGGATGTCGTCGGCTCATACCGACGCTATCAGCAGTATTTGCGAGAGCATCAGGCCAAGTTTCCGCCAGGAGCATTTGCGCTCGGCACTGCCGAATGGTGGCAATCGCCCCACGACCACCGTTGCCCACACGATGCTTGGCTTGAGACCATCACCATTTCGGAGCCAGCGAAGGGAGAGCGTAGCGCAGAGCGCATTACCGGAATTCTGGTGAGGCTGCTGGGCGCTCACCACGACGGTCACATCGAGCTTCTCTATCCCCGCGCTTTCAGTTACCACCTTCAAAGTCCATCCTGCACTCGTGGAGTGGGTGATTGGCTCTGCGACGAGTTCACGCTATCGCCGAACGGACACATCATTCACGAGATTGAGTGGGCTGGTTTTCCTGATGGGGAAGGCTCGCGGTGGATGATCGAGGCATCAGACATTGAATTCCAATGGATACCGAAATGACGCGGCCCAACCCGGCTCATGCACTGGACGGCGGGATTCCGCCTCTGTTACACATTCGCTGTCGCCGGCCCGCCGCCAGTGATGAGCATTGTTAGACCACTAGACGCGATGACCAAGATCGAATCAAAAGTTGTAGCAGCTTGGAAGGAAGCATCGGTCGATTTGGGATTTCAGTTTACCTCACCCATTGTCGTTACTTTGCCAGATGGCAGCCGACAAGAGTATCTTGGATTGGTTCATCATTTTGGCCGTCGGGTTGGCACGCTGATTTCAGTTCTCTATGAGCCATCAGAGCGTTTTGACCACTCTACAAACGATGATTACTATTGGTCTATCCTTGGCCCAGGTTACGGACAATACAAGCGAGACGATTTCATTGAGACGTTAAATGATTGGGGATATTTTGGGCCGGTTGACCGTCGCCCTGATTGGTATGCACCCGCAGCACATTGGGGAGCGAATGGTCCGATGGGAGTTTAGATATGACTATTTGCCAACCGTGGTCTAACAAGCGCCTGGAGCCGACGCGGTTGGCGCTTCCTGTTCATTCCTGCGCCAGCCGCCGCGCGGCTCAGGCGCAGCGTTATACCTGATGCGATGCGAGCTGTTGCCCGACATTATTGGAGCTTGGTTGTTGGTGCCAGGAGGTGGTTTGGTTTTGCTTTCGCGCTCTTTCTCTGCGGATTTGCTGTAGGAGTCGTAACGGGCCTGGCAAAGCCAGACGTGACTGACCAGACGCTGAGGCACATGGCTTCTGGTGATCCCGGCAAAGGCTGCGCGGTTGGAGACTTCAAGATTATTCTCACGCACAACCTGACCGCCGCATTTCGGACGATGTGCGGTAGCTTGATCCTCGCTCTGCCCGCCCTGGGTTTCGTGGCGAAAATGGGGTTTGTGAATGGAGGCGCTCTGGTCGTGGCTTGCAAGAACTATTCATTGTTTTATTGGTTTCTTAGCACCGTTCCTCACTCAGTCATCGAATTTCCTGCGTTCCTCCTCTGCAGCACATTCTCGTTGAGGCTGGGCCTGAGGTGGTTGTTCCAGAAGCACGGAAGCGATCGTAAGCGGGTATTTCTCAGTGACTTGGCCAACGCCTGCAAAACCGGGCTATTGTGTATCCCGATGTTCTTTGTCGCAGCGGCCCTTGAATCCTTCGTCACACCCAGAATCGTGGATCTTTTCTATGAGGAGGTCCAACCAGGCGCTTCAGGCGACGCCGGGTTTAGCCCTTCTGCGTATTCTTGCTCGTCGACCGGCGCGCCTATAATTGCGTTGGGCGGAACTGAACGTATGAAAAGACTTCGTTCCCTGCTGGATCGCTACGATAGGCTCCTTATTGTGGTGGTGGTCGCCCTCGCCGCGGTCTTGCTTGTTTGGGAGCACAGCCTCCGCCTGTACCCTCCGCTGCTGCTCTTTGCGCTCGGGATATTGGTCTCTGCGTGGCGGCGCGAAGGTTTCTTTCTCGCCAGGACCGCAGCTATCTTGGTGACCGCCGCGTACGCGGCGACGGGGTTTCCTGTGTCCGTGCCAGGGATGCTGCCATCGGGGCGCTTGTGGACCACTATGCTTACCTGGGGATGCGGAGGAATGGCGCTCTTCCTTGGCCTGATAGCCGCCGTCTTCGGAATCCTGGCGCGTTCATCCGATCCAGGCGATAACGAACGGCTGCTCCCTCCTTAAGATGAACCCGCTCAACCAGTCGCGGCAGCCAACGCCGGGAGTCCGTCTCGCAGGGCAGCGAACATTGTCGGCCCGGCGTGGCTGCGCTTGTCGTTAGTCGTAAAGCAGCGAATGCATGTCGGGAGTGCATTGAAAGGAAGCAACATGAAAAGAACAATGGCTCATTCGGCACCGTGCGTTCGTACGTGCGCTTTCACATTGATCGAACTTTTCGTGGTAATAGGGATCATTGGAATCCTGGCGGCGCTGCTTTTGTCGGCGGTATCACGCGCCAGATTGAAGGCGCACCAGGCCCAATGCCTCCACAACATTCGTCAATTGGGGCTCACGGCGTTCATCTACGTCGGCGATAACAGTCAATATCCGACCTTTATGCATCCCGCAGTTCCACTCACAGGGATTTCCTGGATCGCACATTTCATGGATGCAAAGACCAAACCTCTGCTCACCTGCCCCTCGGCCCCGCTGCGGCCGCCGGTTCCGGATGGCGGTAACCGTCAGGGTACCGCCGATTCGGCTTGGGTGAGGTGGACCGGTGACGGAAAGACCATGTTTAGCGCCAGCTACGGCTACAACTCGTGGTTATATCCCGACCTGTACAAGTATTTCCCCGGCTCAGCACCTCAGGACATGGTGTTTCCCAGGGACGGGATCGAGCAGCCTTCCTCGACGCCGGTGTTCGTGGATGCCAACTGGTGCGGCTTGACCCCGAAGGAAGACAATGCACCTGCGCGTGACCTTTACAACGGGTTGACCATGGCGACCGAAGGACGCATGGGCCGTTGCACGATTGCCCGCCATGGAGGCAGCAGCCCGGGCAGCGCACCAAGGAATGTTCCTCAGGGGCAAAAGATGCCCGGGGCGATCAATGTGGCAGAGGCGGATGGTCGTGCCGGTTTGGTGAAACTCGAAGACCTGTGGAAGCTTGCTTGGCATCGCCACTGGCTGGTCCCGGCTCAGCGCCCTCCCTGAAGGACGTGTCCTCACCCCACCATGCAGCCGACCGGAGCCAGCCATTCAGACAAGTGCCAATTCGCGGCTCAACCGCGGCTGGCTCCGGCGGCTGATGGTGAACGTTAGCTTCGGAGCCATGAAGCGGTTTTCGCCATTCCTTTTGTCACTCACAGGCCAATGCGTGCTGCTTGCCTGCGCGATGTGCTTTCTGGACAGTGGCCGATTAGCGATAGCTTGGGCGTGTGCCTGCGCGGTTTGGGATCTGCTCTTGATTGCCGACTGGGGCGCTTCGAACGTCTCCGGGTTTCGCCATCAGCCAATCATTGAGCTCGCCCCGGTCTGGGTTTCTCTGGTCGGGCCGGTCCTTTTATCGCTTCCAGCAGGCTGGGTCGTGGCCTATCTTGCCACCAGATATGGGAGCTAACTTTTTGGTCGAGCGAATGACGGCGGGCGGCACCTGTTCCCGAGTTCGAGCGCTTGTGGCCCGCCGCCATCGCTCACCATAGCGTTAGCGCATGCCCTCCAAGCGCCTGTCATATCCGTTCGTGCCGCGCTCGACGGCGGCGCTGCTGCCCGGGCATTTCTGGGCCATCCCGCTTTCCGACAGGGTCCTTTGGTTGTGGGCGGGTCGTGGCGTTGAAAGCACCTGGGAGCGTCGGTGCAAGAGTGTTATTCCTGGCAGCGGTGTTGGACTGGCATGCCAGTGTGCCCCCTACAGTGGACACTATTGCCGGGGCCAGATGCCTCGATCAAGGTCAGGCACACCTTAAAGTGATTACAGAAAGCGGAGGCGTTGTGCTGGGCCACCGTCCATTAGAGCTGGACAACATTGAGCCATGGGAGTTTCGTGGCGCCATGTTCCACGCGAATAGCTTCGTGCATAAGGGCCTGACGCCTTTGCGTCCGCAGCAGCCCATCGACATGCGCTTGCCAATCCTCAGCACGTGGGGGTTCCGGGTACCTGCGGGGATTGCTGAAGCGCAGTTCATCAAGAAGCAGAAATGAGCCGAAGCGCTAACCCGGCACATGCACTGGACGGCGGGATTCCGCTTCAGCCCAATCCCGAGCCTCCTTGCCCCGCCGCCAGTGATGTGCGTCGTTAGTCGCATATGCAGCCCGATTCCTACGAAGCTGTGGCGAGGGCGCTGGCGAAGCTCGGCTTGGTGGGCCAGATGCAAAGTGAGGATCAGCTCATCGTTTCTTCGCAGCATGGCCCAGTGTGGCCAAACCGCGGCAACAGCTTTTGGCTTTCTCGCAAGGACGGCACTTGGTATCTGAGCACATGGCTGCCTGCTGGCTACAGAGTCCCGGCAGACCAGGATGTTGTGGCGCTCTGCTCAGCATGTATGGGTGGCCCATCGGCGATGCATCGGGTTCCCGCAGACATCGTCGAGCGGTTCGGGCTTCATGAGCTTGATGAAAACGAATATGAGCGGCTATTTCCGAGCGACTAACCAGAGCGCTGCACGCAAGCGCGGGATTCCCGTTTTGTTCCACACCGGGCGCCCTTGCCCCGCGCTGCCTGAGCGCTATCGTTGGCCGTATGAGCCTGTAGGTTCTCTGACCGTATTTTGATCCAAACTCCCAGGTATTCCGTCTAAGGCTTGAAGAATCATGCGAACGGAGAAGGACGAGAGAAGCGTATCGGGCGGTGAGCGCATCCTGGCGGTTCTCATGTTCGGTGCCGTTGTGGCCGCATGGGGCTGGTTTGTCTTCGGATGGGATGGCTTCCCGCCAGCGATACCGACTGTCGGGAGAACGGCTCCATCCCTGGCTGCTCCGGAAACGCAAGTGAATGGACCCGAAGCGTTGCACAACTGCTTTTGAAAGTCGCGCACCATCCGGCCAACCATCCGGCTGCAGGCAAGGCCGGGTTGGCGCTTCTGTTTGCAATTGTTCATCATAGGCCCGGCCTGCCTGAGGCGGGTCGTTGGACCTGTTGACACATGCGCGACACTCATTCCCGAGTAAGGCGAGCGTCGGAAATCATCAAATGAAAATGCATAGTGGAGTTGAGATTCTGGCGCAGTGTCTGGCCCTCATCCTGGCACGCATTGCTCTCGTTTCCTTGCCGGTGCACGCGTGCACCATTTTCGTGCTCACCGACACCAACCGTGCCTTGTTCTGCAACAATGAAGGTTCGCCTAACCCGAACTCGAGAATATGGTTCATCCCGGCCGGGACCGGTTACTACGGTGCGGCTTACGTCGGCTTTGATAATGGGTATGCCCAGGGTGGGCTGAATACCGAGGGACTCGGCTATGATTGGGTGGCGGGATACAAGGAAACATGGAAGCCGAGTCCGCATTCAGAGACTTTCCGGGGAAATCCAAGCCAGCGAATGCTCGAGACCTGCGCCACAGTCAACGATGCCATCGCCTTCTTTCGGACCCACGAGTATGCGGGTTTTGCGCGGGCGAAAATGCTCGTGGCAGACCGAACCGGAGCTTCGGCCATCATCGGGGCGAGGGACGGCAAACTCCAGGTTGTGCCGGGCAAGCCCTGTTGGGGGTTCGGCTATGGAAAGCAAGCGCTGGAACTGGCGATTACCAGGGATCCCGAGCCCACCGTGGCCAATGGCTTCAAAATCTTGCGGGATTGCTGGCAACCGCCTCCATACCCCACCGCGTATGCCAACATCTACGACTTAAAATCCGGCACGATTTTCCTCCACCCATTTCCCGGACGCGATGACGAGGTGAAACTGAAGCTGACGGCCGAGCTGGAAAAAGGAGCGCATTACTACGACATGCCGCAAATCCGCGAAGAACTGGCTCAAGCGCCCCGGCCCTTGCCGACCAACATGAAGCGGTTTCCCCTGGACGAATACAAACCCATTCCGGACAAGGAACCCAATGTCACCGCCCACCTGCGGGCGATGATCCAGGACGCGTTCAACGGCACCATGAATGAAGAGGACTATGCTGCGGAAGCGTGGAAGAAGGCCTTTTCGAAGCTGAAGGAAATCCAGGATGGTGCCAAACTGCTCGGTGACTTGGCCTCGATGACCCTGGTGGAACGCAGCCACACGAATGAGTTTCACAGCTACCGCTACCGCCTTGAGTTTGCCCAGGTTACCCTTCTCGAACACTTTGTTTTCGACCGCCAGAACAAGCTGGCATCCGGTTCGGTGGAAGCGGTGGAATGGAAACCCGGCGCGGCTTTTCCCGAATCGCCCGAGGAGCGCTTCTTCGGGATTGGCGTCGAGCTACGCGTGGAGGGCAAAGACATCGTCGTCCAGAAGATCGTCCCAGACTCACCCGCTGCCGCGCAAAAGGACATCCACGCCGGGGACCGGATTGTGGCCGTCGCCCAGGATCAAGGGCTGGCTGTCCCGGTTGACAGCGGAAAGCTCGGCCAGGCGATTGCTCTGATGCGCGGACCGGCCGGGAAAACCGTTCGTCTGACCCTGGTTTCTGCCGGAGAAGATCGCTCCCACGCCCGGGTGGTGAGTTTTGTGCGCGCGGAACTGAAAGCCCCGCCTTATTGAGGAGCGAGATGAACTGAAGCAATGAAGGCGTGGTCCACCAAACCAGATGCAGCGAACCCGGCGATGACGCTCTCGTTGACAATCGAAGATCAGTGGCGCCGGGTCGCTGATCTGGAACGTTCGGCAACTTGAGACGGTGCACGCGAAAAGGAGAGAACACTATGCTTGTGAATCGTTCGGCTGCGCCAGGACCCGTGGTCCCGGTCCTCGTGTACGCGAATGTCGGCAAGGCGATCAAGTGGCTCAGCCAGGCGTTTGGATTCACTGAGCGCTTCCGCTATGGGCCGCCGGGGAATCCGGACGGCGCGCAGCTTGCGGTCGGCCAGGGATGCGTGTTTCTCACCAGCCCCCGAGTGGGCCAGTCGCCCAAGTGGGACGATCAGGCCGTGTTTCGAGCGCCACGCGCCGGTGAAGTCACCCACTCAGTGGTGGTGCAGGTTGAGGATGTGGACCGCCATTTTGAGCACGCCAGGCTGGCAGTCCGCCGCGCCCAGCCCGCCCCTCTCCCTGCCTCCGCCGCGCCCTCGCCCGGGAGGTTGCCGGGACAAGTCCGGAGATGACTGACTTGAGGAGTGGGCAGTGTCCGGATACGCCTGGTCCGCGCGGGCGCAAGACAGAATCCTTCGGAGGTTGAGGGATTTGCCCATTGGGCGCCTCTTGTATATGAGGAGCCCTATACACGCCACCCGCGTGCTAGCCAAGGGGTTTGAGCCACCGGCGGCTTTGCTTTCAGGCCAAAGGCCTGCTTCATACCAGCCCAGGGCCAACGCCCTGGGTTCATGGCCCCGTTTTGGTTTTGCAGGCCAAGGGCCTGCCT
>Ga0335069_10004175_pt1 | contig 21569 bp, 17 predicted proteins | sample Lox_Sample_11_FD_206714 | JGI IMG/M metagenome (GOLD analysis project Ga0335069, IMG submission 206714) | Soil microbial communities from Loxahatchee National Wildlife Refuge, Florida, United States - Lox_Sample_1.1 | ecosystem: Environmental > Terrestrial > Soil > Wetlands | place: USA...
CCGGCGAGCATCACGCCGCGCTTGATCGCGTCGACGAGCTGCGGCACGTTCGCGTGGCACGCGTTGTAGTCGCTGCGCGTGTCGGCGATGCCGACGATCGGACGCTCGAGGGCGTCGTCCGAGAGCCCCATCGCCTTGATGAACGCCTTGCGCAGGAACAGCGAGAACTCGGCGTCACCGTACGCCGTGAGGCCCTTCTTCATGCCGGCTGTCATGCGGCGATCGTAGCGGGAGGGTCGCAAGCGTGTCGTGCGTCAGCCCGGCGCAGAATCGGCGCATGAGCACCGAGCCCCGCCGCCGCTTCCCCGAGATCCGCGACGCCGTGCGCGACCTGTGCGGTGCGTTTCCGGACACGTACTTCCGCGAGATCGATGCGCGCCGCGCGTATCCCGAAGCGTTCGTGGACGCGCTGACCAAGGCCGGGTGGCTCGCCGCGCTCATCCCGCAGGAATACGGCGGTGCGGGGCTGGGGCTGTGCGAGGCCTCCGTCGTGATGGAGGAGATCAACGCCGCGGGCGGCAACGCCGGCGCGTGCCACGGCCAGATGTACAACATGGGCACGCTGCTGCGGCACGGCTCGCCCGCGCAGAAGCGCGCGATCCTGCCGAAGATCGCGAGCGGCGAGCTGCGCCTGCAGTCGATGGGCGTCACGGAGCCCTCGACAGGCACGGACACGACGAAGACGCGCACGACCGCCACGAAGCGCGGCGACCGCTGGGTGATCGACGGCCAGAAGGTGTGGACCTCGCGCACCGAGCACTCGGACATCATGATCCTGCTCGCGCGCACCACGGCGCTTGCCGAGGTGCAGAAGAAGACCGAAGGGCTCTCGCTCTTCCTCGTCGACCTGCATGCGGCGCGCGGCCGCGGGCTCACCGCACGCCCGATCGCGAACATGGTCAACCACGAGACGCACGAGCTGTTCTTCGAGGGACTCGAGCTGCCCGAAGACAGCCTGATCGGCGAGGCCGGGCGCGGCTTTCGCTACATCCTCGACGGCCTGAATGCCGAGCGGACGCTGATCGCGGCCGAGTGCATCGGCGACGGCCGCTGGTTCGTCGAGCGCGTGACGCGCTACGCGAACGAGCGCATCGTATTCGGCCGGCCGATCGGCCAGAACCAGGGCGTGCAGTTTCCGATCGCCGCCGCCCACATCGAGGTCGAGGCCGCCGACCTCATGCGCTGGCGCGCCTGCGAGCTGTTCGACGCGCGTGAGCCGTGCGGCGCCGAGGCGAACATGGCGAAATACCTCGCCGCGAAGGCATCGTGGGAGGCGGCCGAGGCTTGCCTCCAGTTTCACGGCGGCTTCGGCTTCGCCGCCGAATACGACGTCGAGCGCAAGTTCCGCGAGACGCGGCTCTACCAGGTGGCGCCCATCTCGACCAACCTGATCCTCGCCTACGTCGCCGAGCACGTGCTCGGCCTTCCGCGCTCGTTCTGAAGGCCGGCCGCAAGCACGCGAGAAGCGTGACTTATTCGGCCTTGATCCGCGGCCCGTCCGCGCGAGCCGACGCTATGCTGTCCGCTCACCTCGAACATCCACGCGACGGTGGGATTCCTCGACGACTTGAAGCGCCAGGCTGAGGCCGCACGCGCCCAGCAGAGCAGCCACGCCGGCTCGCACGAGCGCAACTCGATGCTGGCCGACAGCGCATGCAATACAGCGCTGCGCTACTTCACCACCCTCGCGCAGCAGTTGAACGTGCTGCACCCGACGTCGAAGATCACCTACCGGCTCGACAATCGCAACCTCTGCGCGAATCTCAAGCTCTGCGAGTTCAAGGCGGACTCGCGCCTCAAGAAGCTGCGCAATGCCGACGTCTACGACTACGTGGTGCTGCGCTGCACGGCCAAGAGCGGCCAGACGCTGCGGATGGCCAAGGACTTTCCGCCCGACAGCGAGAAGCTCGAGGCGCGGCTGCGCCAGGCGGGCGTGCCGTTCGAGGTCGAGCAGGTGCGCAATCCCGAGACTGGCAAGTACCTGGAGACACGCTACGAATTCGTGGCCGACTTCGGCGTCTCGGCGCGCATCACGCCCGACCACGACAGCGGCTGGGTGAGCTTTCGCCTCACGAACTTCGACGGGTTCGAAACGGTCACGGTCGACTTCCCGGCGATCGAGATCGGCGGCGCGCGCCTGGACGAGCTGGCGCGATGGCTGGTGGGCGAGCCCAACGCCTTCCTGCAGGGCGGTCAGAACCTGCGGCGCATCGAGGTCTGACGCCCGAGGGTGCAGCGGCCCCTCGGTAGAATCGATCGGTCGCGTCCCCGCGCCGTCTGCTCAGCGCTCGACGGCGCCTCTCTCGCCGCCCCCCGCCCGCCATGCCGCTTTTCTGGAAGCCCTACAAGTCCGACGTCACCGCGTTCATCGAGGAGCTGAAGGCCAGGAAGCCGACCCTCGAGGAGGAGCAGCGCGCCGGCCGCGCCCTGCTGTGGGACAAGCGCATCGATCGCGCCGTGCAGGCCGAGAACCGCGCGTCGCGGATCGCCCAGCAGCCCTACGTCTACCAGACGAAGACGGACCGCGGATGACCGAGCTCGCCCCGGAGCTCGAGGCGCCGACCACGGTCGTCGCCGACACGGTCGACGGCGTCGCGGTCGCGCGCCTTTACGGCGAGCCGCTCTTCCAGCTGCCGAGCGACCTGTACATCCCGCCCGATGCCCTCGAGATCTTTCTCGAGGCGTTCGAAGGCCCGCTCGACCTGCTGCTCTACCTGATCCGGCGCCAGAATTTCAACATCCTGGACATCCCGCTCGCGAGCGTCACGCGCCAGTACCTCGCGTACGTCGAGCAGATCCGCGCGCACAACCTCGAGCTGGCGAGCGACTACCTGCTCATGGCGGCGATGCTCATCGAGATCAAGTCGCGCATGCTGCTGCCGCCGAAGAAGTCGGCCGACGGCAGCGAGCCCGAGGATCCACGTGCGGAGCTGGTGCGCCGGCTGATCGAGTACGAGCAGATGAAGCTCGCGGCGATGCGCCTGGAAACGCTGCCCGTCGTCGGGCGCGATTTCTGGCGCGCGCAGATCGCGGTCGAGGAGACGATGGCCGTGCGGCTGCCGGACGTGCACCCCGACGACCTGCGGGAGGCGTGGGTCGACATCCTGCGGCGCGCCAAGCTCCACCAGCATCACCTCGTGACGCGCGAGCAACTCAGTGTGCGCGAGTACATGAGCGTCGTGCTGAAGAAGCTGCAGGGCCGGCGCTTCGCGCTCTTCGAGGACCTGTTCGACCCGCACCGCGGCGTGCCCGTGCTCGTCGTCACGTTCATCGCGCTCCTCGAGCTGGCACGCGAGCACCTGCTCGAGGTCACGCAGGCCGAGGCCTTCGCACCGATCTACGTGCGGCTCGCCTACCAGGCGGCCTAGCCGACGCGCGCCGCGATGGCCACCGTGGTCGCCGTCGACATCGGTGGCACTCAGGCACGCGTGTGCCTGCGCTCCGACGGCCGCGAGTCGTTCGAGGCGTTCAGCACGGCCCGGCGATGAACGGGGCGCGGGTCACCGCCGGACTGCGCGCTCGCCTCCAGCGCTCGTCTCCGCGCACGGCGGCGATGGGCGGCGCGGTGGGGAAGCGCGCGCCGCACCGATCGCCCGCGCGCCGCGGTACGCTTGCGCATGGACCTCGAACTTCAGCACAAGCGCGCCCTGGTGACAGGCGGGAGCCGCGGCATCGGCAAAGCCGTGGCGCGAGCCCTGGCCCTTGAAGGCGCGAGCGTCGCGATCCTCGCGCGGCACGAGGACGCCCTGCTCGCCGCGGCAGCCGAGATCGCGAACGAGACCGGCGCCACCGTCGTCGCCGTGGTTGCCGACACGACCCGCGACGACGACGTGCAACGGGCGGTGGCCGAAGCGACCGCAGCTCTCGGAGGAGGCATCGAGATCCTGGTGAACGCGGCGGCCGAGCCCGGCGGCTACGCACCGCCACCGAAGCTCTCCCAGTTCGACGCTGGGCAGCTGCAGCGCGAGATCGACACCAAGGTGATGGGCTACGTGCGCACGGCGCGAGCGGTCGCGCCCTACATGCAGTCGCAGCGCTGGGGCCGCATCGTGAACGTGAGCGGGCTCGCGGCACGACAGAGCGGCAACGCGATCGGCAGCATCCGCAACGTGGCGGTGGCCGCGCTCACCAAGAACCTCGCCGACGAGCTCGGGCCCGCGGGCATCAACGTGACGGTCGTGCACCCGGGCGTGACGCGCACCGAGCGCACCGACGGCCTGGTGCAGAAGCGGGCCGTTGCCGAGGGCGTGGCGCCCCACGTGATCGAGCAGCGCATGGCCGAGATGAATTCCATCCATCACCTCGTGACCGCGGCCGAGGTCGCCAACGCGGTGGCATTCCTGTGCTCGCCCAAGTCGATCGCGATCAACGGCGATGCGATCGCCGTGGGCGGCGGTGCGCCGAGGTCGATCCACTACTAGAGGGGCGCGCCGCGACATGACCGACGACGGTTCCGCCTTCGACGCCGGCCTGCGCGACCGGCTCGCGATCCGCGAGGTGATCGAAAACTGGGTGGTGTGGCGCGACGCCGGCGATTGGGAGCGCTTCGCATCGGTCTGGCACGACGACGGCGTGATGATGGCCACATGGTTTCAGGGCCCTGCCGCCGAATTCATCCGCGTGAGCCGCGAAGGCTGGGAGCGCGGCGTGAGCATCCTGCACTTCCTCGGCGGCACGTCGATCGAGGTGGCCCGCAACCGCGCGGTCGCGCAGACCAAGATGACGATCTCGCAACGCGCCAGCGTGGAAGGCGTGCCGTGCGACATCGTGTGCACCGGGCGCTTCTACGACTTCTTCGAGATGCGACCGGGCAAGGGCTGGCGCATCGTGCTGCGCCAGCCGATCTACGAGAAGGACCGCATCGACCCGGTCGCGCCGGGCACCCTGCCGGCGCTCGATGCCGCGCTGCTCGCCCAGTTTCCGCAGGGGTACCGGCACCTCGCGTATGCGCAGACGCGCATCGGCTATGCGGTGAAGCGCGACATGCCGGGGTTGACGGGTCCACAGGTGCAGGCCCTGCGCGAACGCGGCAGGGCGTGGCTGGAAGGCGCTGCCGCGAATTCGCCTGTCTGACCAGCGCCTCGCCATGGACTCGTCGATCCAACTCAGCCGACAGCCTTCGCGCCGGACGACGGCCGCCATGCCGCCAGCTTGAACGACCATGGTCCGCAACTCGAGGCCTTCGCGCACGGCGGCGGCGTCCTCGACGACGAGCGATTTGCGGCCCTCGAGCGTGGACGCGGGCGAGAGCCCTGAGCCGCATCAGCGCCACAGAACGATCACCGCGGCGCACAGGAACGCGAACGCGACGTACAACGTGTACGTCACCCACGGAATCGCCTGCCCCCGTGGGGCCTCGACGGCCATCGCGCTCGGAGGCCGCTGGACGCCGGGCGTCGCGAGGAACGGCACCCAGCGCTCGAGCATGTGCGCCGCGTCGAAGGCCTGCTTCGTCGTGAAATCGAGCCGTTCCTGCTCGAGCTGCGGATGCGTGGCGTCGAAACCTTCGGTGGATGACGTGCCGGTGCCGGGCACGAACCAGCCGAACACGCGCGCCCAGCCGCCGTCGCGCCCGTACTCGTGGCGCACCGCCTGCACTTGGCCCCGCTCGAGGATGCGGTCCCAAGGGTAGCCCCGCGGCAGCAAGGATCCCGTGAGCAGCACCTTGTCGAAGCGCAGCTCGGGGTCGCGTATCAGCGCCTGGCCGAGGATGTACGTGCCGAGGCGGTGCGCCACGATCGAAGGTGGTGGCGTCTCCGAACCGCGCGCGGGGTCACCGAATTCGCGACGGTAGGTGCGTCGGAACCAGCGCACCTTCGCCCGGCGCGAGCGCGGCAGCAGCAGCCGCAGGATCCAGAAGCGACCGAAGTTCCAGTGGTCGTAGCGCACGTCGAGGCCCGCGCGCACGCCCGCGGTGGCGAACGCGCGCTGCCAGGAGGCCGGCGTGCCGAAGCCATGCAGCGCGACCACGGGCTGGCGTTCACCGGTCCCTTCGTGGGCCTGCACGAATCCACGCAGCGCGTCGTGCAGCGCGAGCACGCTCGGGTAACGCGCCCGCGGATCGGCCTTCAACCCGCGCTCGAGGATTGCGGTGAGCGCCGGTGGCAGGGCGGCCGTCGCTTCGGGTTCCGGTTTCCATCCGGGCGGCAGCGGAAACGGCACGCGCGCGTGCGTCAGGAGCTCGTAGAGCAGTGCGGTGACGGCATAGACATCGGTGCGCGTGTCGACCCGGCCATGGGCCTGCTCGGGAGCGGCGTAGGCGAGGTCGTTGACGAAGCTGCCCGTCTTCGCGAAGGCGTCGAGCTCGGGATTGGCGTCGCGTGCGAGACCGGGATCGAGCAAGGTCGCATGCAGGTCACGGCCCGAGACCAGCACGTTGCGGGGGCGCACCTCCCGGTGCACGACGCCGTGCGCGTGGATGTGCGCGAGTGCGTCGCAAAGCTGCAGCGCGATCCACACCGATTCCTCGATCCCCGGATGACGCTGCTCGGCGAACCGATCGAGCGGCAGTCCGTCGACCAGCTCGCTCACGATCAGCGCGGGCTGCTCGCCGAGAGCCGGGTGCACCTCGAGCACCCGCAGCACGTTGGGGTGTTGCAGCTTGAGCCAGACGCCGCCGCCGCGCAGCAGACGTTGCTGCGCATCCGCGTCCTTCGACGGTACGACCTTCACGCCCACCAGGGCGCTGCGCACCGGGTCGAACGCCTTGTACAGGTCGCCGGAACGGCCGCGCGTCAGCCGCTCGTGCAGCGTGAAGCGACCGACCATGCGGCCCGAGAGATCCGCATGCGGAGAAGGCGGCAACGCCTGCGGTGTGTGCAACGGGGCGATCGCCGGCGGCGTGAGAAAGCCGCTCGGGTCGTAGGGATCGACGCCACCGGGCGGCGTCTCGGCACCGGCGCCCTCGGCCCCTTGCCATGCCGCTGCAGGCGGGAACGACGACGCCGCGCTGGCAGCGAGGACGGAGAGACCGTCCGACTCGCCGGCGGGACCGCCGCGGAGGGCGGCGAGGGGCAGGACGTCCTGCGACGTCGGCGTTGCTTCGCCTCGGTCCGGACCCGGTGGCCGCACGATGGGCCCGGTCGGCTCGCCACCAGGCTGGATGGACAGCACACGGCGACCTCGGCCTGCATCCGGTGGACCGCCCGATGCTGCTTCGCTCTCATCCAGCAACGATGGGTCCCATGCCTTGGGCATGCCCGACAAGATGACGACCACGTCGCCGAGAGACGGTGGTCGCTCGGCGGGCTCCCTCTCGAGGCAGGCATGCACCAGCGCGGCGAGCCGCGGGGGGCACTCCGGCACGAGCGCCTGCACGCGCGGTGGCGCCTCCTGCAACGCGCGCAGCATGAGCGCCGTGGCGTTCTCGCCTTCGAAGGGCGCGCGCCCGGTGAGCAGCTCGTACGCGAGCGCGCCGAACGAGTACGTGTCGGCGCGCTCGTCCCCGGGATCGCCGCGGATCGCTTCAGGGGCCATGTACTTGGGCGTGCCGAGCAGAGCGCCGGAGGCCGTGACGGTCGACGGCATCTGCACGATCCGCGCGATGCCGAAATCGAGCAGCTTCGCCACGCCCTGCGGGGTGACGACCACATTGCCCGGCTTCACGTCGCGGTGCACGATGCCCTGCGCGTGCGCGTGCGCGAGCGCCTGGGCCACCTGCACGAGCAGGCCGGTCGCGATGTCGGATTCGAGGCCCTGCGGATGGCTCGCGATCAGCTGGGCGAGGTTCGCACCCTCCACCACCTCCTGGACGACGAACACTTCGTCGGCCTCGGTGCGTCCCACGTCGAACAGGGTCGCGACGTTCGGATGGTGCAGGCGCCCGGCTGCGCGGGCCTCCTGGATGAAGCGGGCCTGCTCGTCGGCGCCCTGCGCGCGCAGGACCTTGATGGCCACCGGGCGGCCGATGGCGGGATCGATGCCCCGATAGACGGTGCCGGCGCCTCCTTCACCGATGACGCTCAGCGCCTCATAGCGCCCGATCTTTCGGGGCAAGCCGTCGGGCATGGAACGAGAGCGCGGGAGACGAAGGCAGAAGCGGCGAGAGACTACGCGAGGCGTGCGGTCGAAGCAATCGGGACGCGCACGGCCTCGGCACCGCTTCACGGGGGTGATGGCGACGGTGACACGGTCGAGAGCAAGGCGGCGAGCTCGGGCGGGTCGACGGGCTTGACGAGATGGTGCGCGAAGCCCGCTTCGGCCGAACGGCGACGATCGCCGTCCTGGCCCCAGCCCGTGATGGCCACGAGCACGAGCCGCCCTGCCCACGGCCGGGCGGCGAGGCGACGCGCCAGCTCGCATCCATCCATGCCCGGCATGCCGATGTCGAGCAGGGCCACCTCGGGCCCGAAGCGCTCCGCCAATTCGAGCGCCGAGACGCCATCGAATGCCGTCTGCACATGATGGCCGTCGAGCTCCAGCATCGCGGCGAGTGCCATGGCGGCGTCGACGTTGTCGTCGACCACGAGGACACGCCGCGAAGGCATCTGCGACGAACCCGCGTCGGACACCTCGGTCGATGCTGGTGGAGCACGGCTCGCCCGCAGCGGAAGGCCTATTCCAACGGCCGGGGCCGGCGCATCGATGCGCGGCAGCCGGAGGATGAAACGGCTGCCACTTCCCGGGCCCGCACTGGCGGCTTCCAGGCTTCCCCCGTGCAGCTCGACAAGACGCCGGCTGAGTGCCAGTCCGATGCCGAGGCCGGGCTGGGAAGGCGATGCCGCGGATTCGATGCGCGCGAACATCTCGAACACGCGAGGCAGCATCTCGGGTGCGATGCCGACGCCGTCGTCTTCCACCACGGCCTCCGCCCGGTCGCCCGCAGCGCGCAGCGCCACCGTGATGCGACCGCCCGGGGGCGTGTACTTGGCGGCGTTGTCGAGCAGGTTCGCCAGCACCTGCGTGAGCCGCGTCCCGTCCCCGTCGACCCACAGCGGCTCGGTCGCGAGGGATGTCATGAGGCGGTGTCGGTTGGCCGCGATGAGCGGCGCCGTCGTCTCGATGGCGGCACGCAACACGGTCTCGAGGTCCACCGGCGCGCGCTTGAGTTGGAGATGTCCGCGACCGATGCGGCTCACGTCGAGAAGGTCGTCGACGAGCCGCACCATGTGCCGCACCTGCCGGTCGATCATGGCCACGGTCTCCGCTTGCGCGGGACGGTCGCCGAGCGTGCCCTGGAGCACGTGCACGGCGCTGCCTATGGGCGCAAGCGGATTGCGCAGCTCGTGTGCAAGGGTCGCGAGGAATTCGCTCTTGCGCCGATCCTCGAGCGCGAGCGCCTGCTGCGAGCGCACCGCTTCGTCCTCGGCCCGGCGCCGCACGGCGATCTCCTCGAGCAGGCGCGCATGCGCGCCGCGGATCACGACGCCGAACGCGATGATCGCGCCCGACGAGAGCACGTAGGCCAGCAGCGCGATCCCGTAGCCGTGGCCGAACAGCCCGGACGGAATGGGCTGGCCTGCGACGACGGCGTTCGAACCCAGGTAACCGATCGCGGCGGCCACGATCGCGGGCCCCGCCCCTGCGAGCCACACGGCCAGGGTCACGCCGCCGAAGGCGAGCAGGAAGGGAAGGTGGCCGTGCAGCCACGGCTCGAGCGCCGCGCGCAGGGCGAGCGCGATCAGCCCGGCACCGATGCCGATCGCGTAGTTGCGCACGCTGGCTGCCCCGCCGCTAGGCGAGCTTACCGTGGCACTGCTTGTACTTCTTGCCGCTGCCGCAGGGGCACGGCTCGTTGCGGCCGACCTTCGGCACGGTCGCGACTCCACCCAGCCCCGGGCCGGAGCTGGCGGCGGCGCTGGCGATCGCCGCGCGTGCGATGGCGGCAGCGGCCTCCTCCGAGACGGAGCCGTCGTCGTTCGGGTGCGTGTAGCGCACGTTGGCGACCTGCTCGGCGCGCTCCTCGATCGCCTCGGCCGCGCGCGCGGCTTCCTCCTCGCTCTGGATGCGCACGTTCATCAAGATGCGCGTCACGTCCATCTTCACAACGTCGAGCAGCTGCGAGAACAGCTCGAACGCCTCGCGCTTGTATTCCTGCTTCGGGTTCTTCTGCGCGTAACCGCGCAGGTGGATGCCCTGGCGCAGGTAGTCGAGTGCGGCGAGATGCTCGCGCCAGTGCGAGTCGAGCGACTGCAGCAGGATCATGCGCATGAAGGGCGTGAACTGCTCGATGCCGACGCGGTCGACCTTGGTCTGGAACTGCGCGTGCGCCGCCTTCTGCACGAGCCCCACGATGTCGTCGTCGGTGATCGCGTCGCTCTTCTCCACCTCGGCCGCGATCGGCACGTCGAGCTGCCATTCCTCGCGCAGAGTCCTCTCGAGTGCGGGGATGTCCCACTGCTCCTCGACGCTTTCCTTTGGCACGAAGGTGCGCACCACGTCTTCCATGGCGCCTTCGCGCAGGCTCGCGATCTGCGCCTCGAGACTCTCGGCCTCGAGGATGTCGTTGCGCTGCTTGTAGATGACCTTGCGCTGATCGTTCGCGACGTCGTCGTATTCGAGCAGCTGCTTGCGGATGTCGAAGTTGCGCGCCTCGACCTTGCGCTGCGCGCTCTCGATCGAGCGCGTCACGATGCCGGCCTCGATCGCCTCGCCATCGGGCATCTTGAGCCGTTCCATGATCGCGCGCACCCGGTCGCCGGCGAAGATGCGCATCAGCGGATCCTCGAGCGACAGGTAGAAGCGCGACGAGCCCGGGTCGCCCTGGCGCCCGGAGCGACCGCGCAGCTGGTTGTCGATGCGCCGCGACTCGTGGCGCTCGGTCGCGATGATGCGCAGCCCGCCCTCGGCCTTCACCTTCTCGTGCAGCCCCTGCCATTCGTCGTGGAGCTGCTGCGCGCGCCGCGCCTTCTCCTCGTCGGGGATCGAGGCGTCGGCGTCGATCAGCTTGATCTGGTTCTCGACGTTGCCGCCGAGCACGATGTCGGTGCCGCGGCCGGCCATGTTGGTCGCGATCGTGATGACGCCGGGGCGTCCCGCCTGCGCGACGATGCCGGCTTCCATCGCGTGCTGCTTCGCGTTCAGCACCTGATGCGGGAGCTTCTGCTTCTGCAGCAGGCCCGAGATCAGCTCCGAGTTCTCGATCGACGTGGTGCCCACGAGCACCGGCTGCCCTCGGGTGTGGCAATCGCGGATGTCCTCGATGACCGCGTCGTACTTCTCGCGCGCGCTCTTGTAGACGAGGTCGAGCTCGTCCTTGCGGATCGTCGGCTTGTTCGGCGGGATCACCACCGTCTCGAGGCCGTAGATCTCCTGGAATTCGTAGGCCTCGGTGTCGGCCGTGCCGGTCATGCCGGCGAGCTTGCCGTACATGCGGAAGTAGTTCTGGAAGGTGATCGAGGCGAGCGTCTGGTTCTCGCTCTGGATGGGCACGCCTTCCTTCGCCTCGACCGCCTGGTGCAGGCCGTCGCTCCAGCGCCGGCCCACCATCAGCCGGCCGGTGAACTCGTCGACGATGATGACCTCGGGCTCGCCGCGCTCGCCGCGCTGGACGACGTAATGCTGGTCGCGATGATAGAGATGCCGTGCACGCAAGGCCGCGTACACGTGGTGCATCAGCGTGATGTTGGCCGGGTCGTAGAGGCTCGCGCCTTCAGCGAGCAGCCCGGCCTCCGACAGGATCCGCTCCGCGTTCTCGTGGCCTTCTTCCGTGAGGAAGACCTGGTGGGTCTTCTCGTCGACCGTGAAGTCGCCGGGCTCGATGACGCCCTCGCCGGTGCGCGGATCCTTCTCGCCGATCTGCTTCTTGAGTTTCGGCACGACCGCGTTGATGCGCACGTAGAGCTCGGTGTGGTCCTCGGCCTGGCCGCTGATGATGAGCGGCGTGCGCGCCTCGTCGATCAGGATCGAGTCGACCTCGTCGACGATCGCGTAGGCGAGGCCGTGGGCGACCCGATCGTTCACGTCCTGCACCATGTTGTCGCGCAGGTAGTCGAAGCCGAACTCGTTGTTGGTGCCGTAGGTGACGTCGGCACGGTATGCGGCCTGCTTCTCCTCGCGCGTCATCTGCGGCGTGTTGACGCCGACCGTGAGGCCGAGGAAGTTGTAGAGGCGACCCATCCACTCGGCGTCGCGCCGCGCGAGGTAGTCGTTCACCGTCACGAGGTGAACGCCCTTGCCGGTGAGCGAGTTGAGGTAGACCGGCAGCGTCGCGACCAGCGTCTTGCCCTCGCCGGTGCGCATCTCGGCGATCTTGCCGGCATGCAGCGCCATTCCGCCGATCAGCTGCACGTCGAAATGGCGCATCTTCAGCGCGCGCTTGCCGGCTTCGCGCACCACCGCGAACGCCTCGGGCAGCAGGTCGTCGAGCGTCTCTCCCTTGGCGTGGCGAGCCTTGAACTCGTCTGTCTTGGCACGCAACTCGGCGTCGCTCAGCTTCTCGAACGCCGGCTCGAGATCGTTGATGCGAGCGACCACTGCCCGATACTGCTTGAGCAGGCGGTCGTTGCGGCTGCCGAAAATCGAGGTGAGAAGCTTGGGCAACATCGGCGTGCGGGGTTCGAATGAGACGCGCCGCGGAGCGGACGCCGGCGCGCAGGGCGCCGTCCTTCGGAGGTGCGGCCGCTCCTCACGAAGGCAAGGCAAAGCGACCCGCAAAAGCCTTGGAGTTTAACATTCGACCCCTCGCCGCCATGGCCACCAAACCCCCGCCCGCCACTCCCGACGCCGTCGGCATCGCGTCGGCGCTCGAAGGCAGCGAGGCACTCGCCCGGCTGCGGATGGCGCTGAAGGCGTCGCAGGCGCGCTACGAAGCCATCCGGGCGGTCCTGCCGCCCGAGTTGGCGCCGCATGTGCGGCCGGGGCCGATCGATGCGGAGGGCTGGTCGCTGCTAGCGGCCAATGCCGGCATCGCGGCCAAGCTGCGACATCTGAAGCCCATCATCGAAGCGGCGCTGAGCGATGCCGGCTGGGTTCCGGCAAGCGTGCGCGTCAAGGTGATCTCCCGCTGATGAAAACGGCGCGGAGGTACATCGCCATGGCGATGCCCGTTGGTGCCGGCTGTCCGAATCGAACGGACGACCTTCCGCTTACAAGGCGGGTGCTCTACCAACTGAGCTAAGCCGGCGCGGAGCGGCGGGAGCTCCGCTCGCGATGCTAGGTCATCGGCGCGCGCGGCGCCAACGTCACTTCACGCGCTTGAGCGACGGCTTGCGACGCGGCGGCGGGGCGGGTGGCGGTGGCTCGGTGGGAGGCGCCGATGTCTTTCCGGCTGGCGCACCCGGGGTCGTGAGCGCGAGGGGCGTCGGTTTCGGCGCAGGTGCGAGCGCATGCGTGATCGTGCCCGGTGCCGGTGCGGGCGCCGGCGCGCCCGAGCCGCCGACCTCGGCCGGCATCGGAAACGCCATGCCCTGCCCGTTCTCGCGCGCATAGATCGCGATCACGTGGTCGACCGGCACGACGATGTCGCGCGAGAGCCCGCCGAAGCGCGCCTTGAACTCGATGGTCTCGTTGCCAAGCTTGAGCGCGCTCGTGGCTTCGAAGCCGACGTTGAGCACGATCTCGTTGTTCTTCACGTACTCGACGGGCACCTGCACCTGCGCGTCGACGTAGACGGCAAGGTACGGCGTGAAGCCGTTGTCGGTGCACCAGTCGTGCAGCGCGCGGATCAGGTACGGGCGGGTCGAGGTGCCCGCGGTGGCCGGCGCGATCGGCGGTGAGGTGCTCATCGTGCGTCAGCCGCGGAGCGCGCCGGCTACTTGCGCATCACCTTCTCGGACGGCGTGAGCGCCTCGATGTAGGCCGGCCGCGAGAAGATGCGCTCGGCGTACTTGAGCAGCGGCACCGCGTTCTTCGACATGTCGATGCCGTAGTAGTCGAGCCGCCACAGCAGCGGCGCGATCGCCACGTCGAGCATCGAGAAGTCGTCGCCGAGCATGTACTTGTTCTTGAGGAAGATCGGCGCGAGCTGCGTGAGGCGGTCGCGGATTTGGGAGCGCGCCTTCTCGAGCTGCTTGTCGGTGCCCTTGATGCCGCGGCCCTCGAGCACGTTGACGTGCGCGAACAGCTCCTTTTCGAAGTTGAAGAGGAACAGCCGCACGCGCGCGCGCGCCACGGGGTCGCCGGGCATCAGCTGCGGATGCGGGAAGCGCTCGTCGATGTACTCGTTGATGATGTGCGACTCGTACAGGATGAGGTCCCGCTCGACGAGGATCGGAACCTCGTTGTACGGGTTCATCAGCGCGATGTCCTCGGGCTTCGCGAACAGGTCGACGTCGCGGATCTCGAAGTCCATGCCCTTCTCGAAGAGCACGAAGCGGCAGCGGTGCGAATAAGGGTCGGTGGTTCCGGAGTAGAGCACCATCATGATCGAGAGCTCCCAATGTGCGGGGAAGGCGGCGCCGCGGCCCCGCCTCGAGCGGCCGCGCGGCGCGCAGGGCCCGCGGCCTTCGACGGGCCGCGGGCGGCGGAGATCAGGTCACCTCTCTCCAGTAGGCGGCGTTCAGACGCCAGACGATCACGGTCAGCAGGGCGAGGAAGATCAGCACCCACACCCCCACGCGCGTGCGCGTCGCCTGCGCGGGCTCCGACATCCACTGCATGAAAGCCACCAGGTCGGCAACGGATTCGTCGTACTCGAGGGCGGTCTGCTTGCCGGGCGTGACCTGCTCGAAGCCGGTGAAGCGGCGCTCGGTCCGGTCCGGCTCGTGCGGATCCTTCACCTCCTCGAAGTGCGCGCGGCGCTGGCCCTGGAGTTCCCAGAGCGCGTGCGGCATCGCCACGTCGGGGAACACGAGGTTGTTCCAGCCGGTGGGACGCGCGTCGTCGCGGTAGAAGGTGCGCAGGTAGGTGTAGACGTAGTCGGCGCCGCTGCCCTTGCCAAGCTCGGAGCGCGAACGCGTGATCACCGAGAGATCGGGCGGCTGCGCGCCGAACCACTCCTTCGCCTGCTTCGGGTCGAGCGACGTCTTCATCGTGTCGCCGACCTTGTCGGTCGCGAACAGCAGGTTCTTCTTGATCTGGTCTTCGGTGAGCCCGATGTCGCGCATGCGGTTGTAGCGCATGTACGCGGCCGAATGGCAGCTGACGCAGTAGTTGACGAAGAGCCGCGCGCCGTTCTGGAGCGAGGCCATGTCGGTCAGGCGGCTCGTGGGGAACGTGTCCCACGGGTAGCCTTCCTCGGCTTGCGCGCCGAGGTGCAGGCCCAGAACCGCGACGAGGGTGAGGAGGATCTTCTTCATCGGCGGCCCTGTCAGTGGGCGTGGAAGACCACGCGTTGCGGCACCGGCTTGAAGTGGCCAAGGCGGCCCCACCATGGCATCAGCAGGAAGAAGCCGAAGTAGACGAGCGTGCCGATCTGGGAGATGTAGTTGCCGGCGACCGACGGCGGCTGCGAACCGAGGTAGCCGAGCACCAGGAAGAAGAAGACGAAGACCGCGTACACGAGCTTGTGCCAGCCCGGGCGGTAGCGGATCGAGCGAACGGGACTGCCGTCGAGCCACGGCACGAAGAACAGGATCAGCACGGCGCCGCCCATCACGACGACGCCCCAGAACTTCGCATCGAAGGTCTTCAGGAGCGCGATGCCCACGATGGCGCCCACGGCGAGCGCGATCTTGCCGGCGGCCGAGAAGCGCCCGCGCAGGATGCCGAGCACGCCGGCGAGCGCCAGGATCACGGCGAGCACGTTCACCATCAGGTCGGTGGTGGCTCGCAGCATCGAATAGAACGGCGTGAAGTACCAGACCGGCGCGATGTGCTGCGGCGTCTTCAGCGGGTTCGACTCGATGAAGTTGTTCGGCTCGAGGAAGTAGCCACCGCCCTCGGGCATGAAGAACACGACCGCACTGAAGAAGAACAGGAACACGCACGCGCCGAACATGTCGTGCGTCGTGTAGTACGGGTGCGACGGGATACCGTCGAGCGGATGGCCGTCGGGCCCGAGGTTCTTCTTGATGTCGATGCCGTCGGGGTTGTTCGAGCCGGTCTCGTGCAGCGCGATGAGGTGCGCCACCACGAGGCCGAGCAGCACCAGCGGCACGGCGATGACGTGGAAGCTGAAGAAGCGGTTCAGGGTGGCGTCGCCCACCACGTAGTCGCCGCGGATCAGCAGGGCGAGATCCGGCCCGATGAAGGGGATCGCGGAGAACAGGTTGACGATCACCTGTGCCCCCCAGTAGCTCATCTGGCCCCACGGCAGCAGGTAGCCCATGAACGCCTCGGCCATGAGGGCGAGGAAGATGAGGCAGCCGAAGATCCAGGTCAGCTCGCGCGGCGTGCGATAGCTGCCATAGATCAGCCCGCGGAACATGTGCAGGTAGACGACGATGAAGAACGCCGAGGCGCCCGTCGAGTGCATGTAGCGCACGAGCCAGCCCCACGGCACGTCGCGCATGATGTATTCGACCGAGGCGAAGGCGAGCCCGGCGTCGGGCTTGTAGTGCATGGTGAGGAAGATCCCGGTGAGGATCTGCATCACGAGCACGAGCGCCGCCAGCGAGCCGAAGATGTACCAGACGTTGAAGTTCTTGGGCGCGTAGTACTGCCCCCACTGGTCGTTCCAGAGCTTCGTGAGCGGGAAGCGGTCGTCGACCCAGGTGAGGAAGCGTCGACCGGTCGAGGCGTCGGCAGGCACCGTGCGGAATTCAGCCATGCGTGTGGTTCTCCGGAAGGGCGAGGCGGCGGCGAGCCTCAGGCCTTGCTGTCTTCGCCGATGAGCAGCCGGGTGTCCGCGAGATAGGTGTGCGGCGGCACGCGCAGGTTGTCGGGCGCCGGCTTGTTCTTGAACACGCGGCCGGCCATGTCGAACGTCGACCCGTGGCACGGGCAGAGGAACCCGCCCGGCCAGTCGGCCGGCAGCGACGGCTGGGCGCCCGGCGTGAACCGATCGCTCGGCGAGCAGCCGAGGTGCGTGCAGATGCCGACGACGACGAGGTATTCCGGCTTGATCGATCGTTGCTCGTTGCGCGCATAGGGCGGCGTGAACTCGTCGGGGTTGCGTTCCGACTTCGGGTCGGCCAGGAGCGGGTCGTTCTTCGGCAGCTCGGCCACCTGCTCCTTGGTGCGGCGCACGATCCAGACCGGCTGCCCGCGCCACTCGACCGTCATCTTCTCGCCTTCCTTCAGGCCCGAGATATCGGCTTCCACAGGCGCACCCGCGGCGCGCGCGCGCTCCGAGGGCTCGAAGCTGCTGATGAAGGGAACGGCCGCGAAGCCGGCTCCCACCACACCGGCGCAGCCGGATGCGATGATCCAGGTGCGCTTGCCGGAGTCGATAGGCTGATCGCTCATGAAGGTCGGTCCTCGGGGGCGAACGTCGAGTCCAAGTCAACCTACGATTCTAATGGACGTGTCAAGCCGAGCCGCGGACGACGCAAGTCCTCCGCCTCGGCGCACGCGGGAGACGACATGAGCTTTGCAAGGGAGTTCCGCGAGTTCGCGATCAAGGGCAACGTCGTGGATCTCGCCGTCGGCGTGATCATCGGCGCCGCGTTCGGCAAGATCGTCGACTCGCTCGTCAAGGACCTCGTGATGCCGGTCATCGGCCGCATCTTCGGCGGCCTCGACTTCTCGAACTGGTTCGTGATGCTGGCGCCACCGCCCGCTGGCTATGCGGGGCCGATGACCTACGAGTCCCTGACCAAGGCGGGCGTTCCGCTGTTCGCCTACGGAAACTTCATCACCGTGGTGGTGAACTTCGCGATCCTCGCGCTCATCGTGTTCCTGATGGTCCGGCAGATCAACCGGCTCAAGCGCCAGGAGGTGCCCGCGGCGCCGGCGGCACCCGCCACGCCGGAAGACATCGTGCTGCTGCGCGAGATTCGTGACGCGCTCCGGCGCTGACCGGCAGCGCCCGAGGAGCGCGCCGCGGCGACGCGGCGGGTCGTGACGCAATGCCGCCGGGCGCGCCGTCGGCCGCGCGGGCGCACGTCCGTCGGCGCGGGGTTTGCGTTCATACTTCGCGGGTCGTGGCTGGCTCAGAGGGGTGAAGGTCGCGCCGGGCGACGCCGTTCCGAGATGAATCCCACCGAACCTCGAACCCAGGCCGCGCTCGACGCTGCCGTGAACCGCATCCGGCAGACCGTCGCGCAGGTCGCGACGCGAACGGTCGATGCGCTCGGGGCCGTGGCCTCCTCGACCACGCGGGCGGTGGAGCGCGACGCGATCAGCGCGACCCAGCATGAGTTGCGCCGCAACGCCGGTCATTTCCAGGATGTTTTCCACACGGCGCTGCGCGAGAAGATTCAGCAGGAGCTTGCTCCCCGGGCCGAACCGAAGCGCAAGCTGGCGAACGCCGACTGGCAATCGCTGAGCCTCGTCGACGACGGCGAGGTCGAGGCCCGCCTCAACTACGAGCGCATCGGTCAGATGATCTCGCACGAGTGCGATTGGCAGCTGCGCGAGCTCGCCGCCTACATGGGCGCGATCACCGGCACGGGCCGCGCCGACGAGGACCGCAATCCGCTGCGCAGCGACGTGATCGGCACGGCTCTCTACCGGGGCATCGAGGCCGTCACCGACAACCCCGACGGCCGCAAGCTGCTCGCACGCGAGCTCGGGCAGGCGCTGGCCCACGCGATGCCCGACTGCTATGCCGACATCCTGAAGAGCCTGCAGCAGCGCGGCGTGCAACCGGTGAACCTCACCGTGCGAACGGTCGAGGGCCCCGGCGTGCATCTGGGCGCGGCGAACTCCGGCTACGCGAGCGCGAGCTCGTTCGATCGGATCTCGACGCGCAGCGGCTACGGCGAGATGGGCGGTCCGTCGACGGGCAGCGGCATCGACCTCATGTACGAGCATCGCCGCGCGATCGCCGCAGCGGAAGCGGCGTCGCTGCCGCCGGCCAGCCGAGCCCCGGCGGCCACCCGCGCGGAGGGCCGTCTCGGCAGCCGCGGCGATCCGCGCCAGGACCTGCGAGCCGACTCTCGACATCCGCTGCCCGGTCGGCGCCCTCCGGCGAACGACGCCGGCCTCGATCCACGCCACGCCGATCCGAGCTACGCGACCGGCCATGCACCGAGCCTCTACGGCGGCGATTACGGGGCCGCCGAGGCCCGCGCCGCGCGTGCCGCGTCCGACGCCGACCAGCAGCTGATGACGCTGCTGCGCCGCCTGACCGCGATCGCAAGCCGTCCCGGTGACTTCTCCGCCGCGCCGATGGAGCGCAACCTCGGCGCGGCCGGCAGCGGGTCGGCGATGGCGGCCGATGGCGCGGCGAGGACCGCGGACTTCGCGCGCTCAGGCGGCTCCGCGAGCGGTGCCTCCCTCGCCGGTGGCGGCGCTTCCGTCGCTGGCGGCGCGCCGGCGGCGTACGCGGCCGACGGGCTGACCGGCCTCATGGCGGTGAACCTGATCCGCGCGCACCGCGAGGAGCTGCTGCAGGCGTCGACGGGCAAGCTCGACCACATGGTCATCGACGTGGTCGGGAGCCTCTTCGACCAGATCCTCTCCGACTCGCGCGTGCCGCCGCAGATGGCGCGCCAGATCGCGCGCCTCCAGCTCCCGGTGCTGCGCGTCGCGCTCCAGGACCAGACGTTCTTCTCGACGCGCCGCCATCCGGTGCGGCGCTTCATCAACCGCATCGCGTCGCTCGCCTGCGCGTTCGAGGAATTCGACGACGGGCCGGGCAAGCAGTTCCTCGGCCGGGTCTCGCAGCTCGTGCAGGAGATCGTCGAGGGCGACTTCGACCAGGTCGACCTCTATGCCGAGAAGCTGCGCGAGCTCGAGCGCTTCATCCACGAGCAGACCGAAGGCGTCGTCGAGCAGACCGGCGCCGCGACGACGCTCGCGAACAAGGAATCGGAGCTGCGCATCCAGCAGCGCTACATGCTGCAGCTGCAGGGTGCGCTCAATCCGCTCGAGCTGCCGGCCTACCTCTCCGAGTTCCTCGCGCAGGTGTGGACGCAGGCGCTGATGACCGCCGTGCGACAGGACGGACCCGACTCCGATCGGGCCAAGCGCTTCCGCCGCGTCGGCCGCGACATCGTGATGAGCGTGCAGCCGAAGGGTTCGCCGGCGCTGCGCAAGAAGTTCCTCATGCAGTTGCCGCCGCTGATGAAGGACCTGAATGAAGGGATGCAGCTGATCGGCTGGCCCGAGGCCGCGCAGCGCGAGTTCTTCGGCAAGCTGTTGCCGGCGCACGCGGAATCGCTGAAGAGCGCGCCGATGACGGAGCTGGCACACAACCTGCTCATGAAGCAGCTCGAGGGCATCTTCGCCATGCCGATCCCCGGCAGCGAGACCGTGTCTTCGCTCGACCCGGTGACCGACGTGCCGGAGGAAGTGATCGAGCGGCGCTTCACGCCCGAAGAGGCCAAGAAGGTGGGGCTCGTGCAGGAGAGCGCGGTCGACTGGAGCGGCGGCAGCGGCGGCGTCGACATCGACATCGGGGGCGACGACCCCGCTGCCGACACGGGCAGCGGCGCGTCCACCGTCGCGCCGCCCACCGACTCGCAGGGCGGGGCGCTGGGGCCGACCTCGACCGAGGCCGGCGATCCGGGTGAACCCGCGCGCGGCGCAGCGCTGATGGACCATCTCAAGGTGGGCTTTGCGTACCAGATGCTGCTCAAGGACGAGTGGCAGCGCGTGCGGCTCTCGCACGTGAGCACGGGCCGCAGCTTCTTCGTCTTCACGCGCGGCGCGAAGCACCAGGAGACGATCTCGATGACGTCGCGCATGCTCGCGCGCATGTGCGAGACCGGCCGCATGCGCGCCGTCGAGAGCGCCTACCTCATGGAGCGCGCGACCGTGCGCGCGCGCAAGCAGCTCGCCGAGCTGAAGGCATCGCCGACGCGGCACTGAGCGCCGTCACCCCGCGCCGGTCGCCGCCGCGCCGGGAGAGCCCACGAGCAGCTGGGCCATGCGGATCGCCGCGACGAGGCTCGAAGGGTCTGCGCGTCCCTGCCCCGCGATGTCGAACGCCGTGCCGTGATCGGGGCTCGTGCGCACGAACGGAAGCCCGAGCGTGATGTTGACGCCGTGCTCGACGCCCAGGTACTTCACCGGGATCAGCCCGTGGTCGTGGGTCATCGCGATCACGAGGTCGAAGGCACCCGGATGCCCGGGTGCTTGCCGGGCGCGCATGAACACGGTGTCGGGTGGATGCGGGCCGCTCGCGTCGATGCCCTCGGCGCGCGCAGCCTCGATCGCCGGCGCGATCACGCGCTGCTCCTCGTCGCCGAACAACCCGCCTTCGCCGGCATGCGGATTGAGGCCGGCCACCGCGATGCGCGGTGCAGTCTGCCCCCATCGCGCAGCCGCGCGGTGCGCGATGCGGATGGTCTCGAGCACCGCGTCGAAGGTGATCGCGTCGATCGCGCTGCGAAGCGATTGATGGATCGTCACCAGCACCGTCTTCAGCTCGTCGTTGGCCAGCATCATGCGGACCGGCGGCGGATCGCCGTCGGTGGCCCAGGCCTGCAGCATCTCCGTGTGACCGGGAAAGCCGATGCCGGCCGCGGCGAGCGCCTCCTTGTGGATCGGTGCGGTGACAAGGCCTGCGACGCTCCCCCCTCGTGCCAGACCCACGGCCGTGCGGACGAACGCCGCGGCGGCCGCACCGGCGCACGCCTCGACACGACCGTGCTCGAGTCGGTCGAGGCCGGGCGCGACGGCCGCCACGGGCAGCAGCGGCA
>Ga0335069_10004176_pt1 | contig 21567 bp, 16 predicted proteins | sample Lox_Sample_11_FD_206714 | JGI IMG/M metagenome (GOLD analysis project Ga0335069, IMG submission 206714) | Soil microbial communities from Loxahatchee National Wildlife Refuge, Florida, United States - Lox_Sample_1.1 | ecosystem: Environmental > Terrestrial > Soil > Wetlands | place: USA...
TCGCGGTGATGGTCGCGGTTAGGGTGGCGGTTGTGGTCGCAGTCTGAGTGGCAGTTGTCGTCGGCGTCGCGGTGATGGTCGCGGTTAGGGTGGCGGTTGAAGTCGCGGTCTGCGTCGCGGTCGTAGTCGGCGTCGCGGTGATGGTCGCGGTTAGGGTGGCGGTTGAAGTCGCAGTCTGCGTCGCGGTTATCGTCGGTGTTGCCGTGGTGGTCGTGGTGACAGTAGCGGTAGCGGTTGTGGTCGGTGACAGGGTGGCGGTGGTTGTGGCTGTCGCGGTTGTGGTCGCGGTCTGAGTGGCAGTCGTGGTCGGCGATAGCGTTGCGGTGGTGGTTGGTGTCGCAGTTGTGGTCGCCGTAGTTGTCGCAGTTATCGTCGCAGTCTGAGTTGCGGTCGACGTGGGCGATAGCGTTGCGGTAGTCGAACTGGTCGCCGTGGCGGTGGCTGTTGGCGTCGCCGTGGCCGTCGCGGTGGAGGTCGCCGTCGGTGTAACGGTTACGGTTGGCGAGATTGTTGCGGTCGGCGTGAACGGAAGGCTCGCGTTAGAATTTATCGGGAAGAAGAGGTCAGAAGAGTTTCCAGCGTAAATCGTGCCGTCGCTCTGGATCGCCACCGACGAATCAAACGATGTGGTCGCAACCGTTAGCGTATTCTTAAACGGGTAGTTCGTGTTCTCTGAGGCACTGGCTCCATTGTCGGTGAGCGCGTGAACGTTACTGGCCTCGTCGCCATAGTAAACGGTTCCGTCACTCGATATCTGTGGCGAAGACTTGATTGTTCCTGCAGTTCCGGAAGCCGGAAACCTCCATGAGGAAGTGAAAACGCATGCCCCTGGGCATCCGGTAACTGTAACCTTTCTCATTACACCCTGTCCGGGAGACGCTGCCGTAAAAGTAGGGTCATAAATCGTGCCGCCGCCGGCCTTGATCGCCGCCGTGGCGTAATTGGGATGGACCGCCCCGTTGGTGCCGAGCAGGACTCTCAGGTCAGTATGCGTGGTATTGTCGCTGTCCGAATAAGTCACCGACCATAGGTTTCCGTTGCTGGTGCCGACGTAAACCACGTGATTGGTGGTGTCGATCGACGGCACCGAGCATTGGCCTGTGTCGGCGGCCGGATGCGTAAAGGTGGCGGTCCAATCCAGATTGCCGGAACTGCCATTGTCGGTCACCCGGAACAGATGGCCGCTATCATCGCCAATATAGATCTTTCCAGCCGCGTCGATTGCCGGCGTGTCATTTGTCCGGGATCCAACGCCAAGGTTTACCGTCCATTTCTGCGAAGCCGAGGAACCATTGTCCGTTACGGCAGTCAGGTAGCCGTCCGTGGAACCGTAGTAGATCGTTCCGTCGGCACCGACCACCGGGCCGGAGCGATCGGCCTGCCCGGCTCCAGAGCCGTTGATCGTAATGTCGAAGGACCACTTGTTCGATCCGTCAACTGTGTTCAACGCGAACAGGGTGCCGTGGCAAGGCGGTCCGCCTGCGCATGCCGTTCCGGCGCCGGTCGTGCTTTGATCGATAACGTAGAGCGTGTTGCTGTCGTTACTCAGAGAGGGCGAGTCGTAGCTGTCGCATGTACCGAGTCCCACGTCGGTGCAGCACGCCAGCGGCGTTCCCGCGCCGGTGCAGGCGCCGCCCAGGCTCCCGGTAGGAGAAATCGGTCCCCAGTTGACTCCGCCGGAGCTGCCGCTGTCACCGACTTGAAAAATTTCGCCCGGGTCGGTGACTTCATAAATGAGCGCGTTGGTATCGATAACCGGATTGGTGAATTGGTCCAGCGGGGCTCCAAAATTAATCGACGACGGCCCCACCGTCCATTTGGTATTTGGAGTGCAGGGCGCCACTCCGCAGGAGGTGTCGCCGGTATTGGCGGCGGTGCTGTTTGTACTTTGGCCATTGTGCAAATTGGTGTTGCCGAACACCGGCCAAATTGCGTTGCTGCCCGCGCGGACAACGCTAATCGATACGATCGCCAGCAGGGCGAACGCCACCGCCCCCATCACCGTGACCGCCGCAACCCTGACCTTTCCTTTTGCGCTATTCATCATCGTGAAGTTACCTTCGATGGAGCCTTTGAAGGACCCTCATTAGCCGCGCACCGGAGCGGCAGCTTTGTCCATCGGCAGCCTCTGCCGCCCAGCGACACTTACAGGAACGATTAGCAGCTCGGCAGCGCCGACTGTGCCTTTGACTCTCTTCATGTTCCCCCGAACATGATCCGCCCCAACCATAAGAGCGTACTGACGAACAATCGAACGCTCTCACAATGCAGAAATTAATGCAAGGTTGACTATCATTGGCGACTCTAAGCTGGCGCTGCGACGACCATAAAAAGGCCGCCGAGTCGCTATGTCGCAATTCGTTTGTGAAGCCCGGATCGCTCTGCAGCACGATCGAACTGCAACTTTTGTTTGCTTTTCCGGCGTTTGACCGAAGCTCTGCGGGGCGAGCATTTTCGGAGAAAAGCTGCTATACGCCTGTTTGCAACGAAGGAGAGTCGTTGGCGGAAGGCATTTGGAGGAAGTGTCGGCCGGGATGGTATCGGGAACTCAAACAGTCAAAAGCGAGGAGGAGATACAGAGATGTCCACGAAATCCACGGTTCGCGCAATGGCGATCGGTTTGGCGCTGGGAATGCTTGCGATTGCGCCGCAAGCCAGCGCACAAGATTCGGGCGGCGGCCAGAAGGCCACAGTTCGCGCCGGATATCTGACCTGTCACGTAGCGTCGGGTTGGGGCTTCATCTTCGGATCGTCACGGGATGTAAAGTGCGCCTATGCGATGCAGCCGGACTATACCGAATACTACACCGGATCGATCACCAAGTTCGGCGCGGATATCGGGTATCTCGCCTCAGGCGTGATGATCTGGTCGGTAGTGGCTCCCACCACGAATCTTGGGCAAGGCGCGCTCGCGGGCCATTACGGCGGAGCGACTGCGAGCGCAGCGATCGGCGTGGGCGGCGGCGCCAACGTGATGGTCGGCGGCTTCAAAAATTCGATTGCGTTGCAGCCGGTATCGATCGAAGGTCAAAACGGATTGAACGTCGCGGCCGGCGTGGTTCAATTGTCACTGAAATTCGACAAGGGCAAAAAGGCCAAGACCGAATAAGCTTATATAGTCGCAGAGCCGCGCCGATTCCGGCGCGGCTCTGCGGTCTTTTCAGTTTCGAAAATCACATGCCCGAATTCTTAAGCCGCACGATCAGGCGGCGTCGTGGAAAATTATTCCCAGCGTGTAGCGTACGCCGGAGGTGAGCGTGCTGACTCCGTGGCGCATTGTGACGCGATGGAATCCGCGCGGGCCAGCGATCGGGCGATGGCTGTTCGCGAAGATGATTCCCTCGCCTTGGCCGAGCGTAATCGAGTAACCACGGGATTGCGCGCGCGGCTGCTGCTCAACGAGCAGGAATTCGCCCCCATCAAAATCCCGCCCGCAACGGCTCAGCACGCAGGTGAACTGAAGCGGGAAGGCGATTTTGCCGTAGAGGTCTTGATGGAGCCGGTTGTAGCCACCCGCTTCGTATCGCAATAGCAGCGGGGTCGGGCGCAGCTGTCCACTTTTGGCGCATATCGTCGTGAATTCACTCAGCCGCGATGGATAGCTGGCTGCTTGGCCCATCGCGGATGCCCATCGATTCGCGGTTGGAAGGAGCTTTCGATAGAGAGCTTCGCGCAGCTTTGCGACGATATCGGGCAGCGGGCGCGCGAAATATTTGTACTCCCCAACGCCGTAGCGCTGGCGCTCCATCACGATGCGGGAGCGGAACCGCTCCCGCTCCGAATAGAGCGCGATCAGTTGGGCGCATTGCGCGGCGGTCAGAATGGGCCCGGTGGTCGCGAAACCGACCGCATCGAGCGAAGATTCAATTCGCTTCCATTCCAGCGCCGCGGTCCGCGCGCCGATCGATTTTGCGGTCGATACGCCGGTCACGCAGCGTTGGCGCGGATGAATTCGCCGATTTTATCGATGGCCTGCTTACCCTCGTCTAGAATCGGCGCAAAGAGCTGCCACACGTGGATCATGTCGTCCCACGGTTCCAGCGTCACCTTCACGCCCGCCTTGCGCGCGCGTTCTGCAAGGCGCGTCGAATCATCCAGCAGCGTCTCGGCGCCGCCGACTTGAATCAGCAGGGGTGGCAGTCCCGCGAGATCGGCATACAGCGGCGCGGCCAGCGGAGTGCGCGGATGCTTTCCGCCCAGGTAGTGCGTAGCCATCTCGAGCAGCGGTTCCTTCTGGACGATCGGATCGACGCCCGCCTTTGTGGTCATCGATTCGCCAAGGCCTTCAAGGTCGACCCACGGCGACAAGCACACGCCCACGGCCGGCATCGGAAGTTTCGCATCGCGAATCGCGACCAGTGTTGCGACCGTAAGTCCGCCGCCAGCCGAATCTCCCGCAATCGCAAGCCGGGCCGGATTTTGTCCCTGCGCGAGCAGCCATCGATACCCCGCGACGGCATCCTCGACCGCGGCCGGGAACGGATGCTCCGGCGCCAGCCGATAGTCGATCAGCAATACGCGTGCTTTGGCGGTGCGCGAGATTCGCGAAGCAAGAGAGCGATGGGTGTTTATCGAACCGATCACGTAGCCGCCGCCATGGAGGTAATAGACCGTGCGGCCAGCATCGGCGCCCGCGGCGGTAACCCATTCGGCCTTGACGCCGCCGGCCGAGACCGGTTCGCACTTGATGTCGCCCTCTAGCGGTAGAAGTGTGCTCATCTGCTCGAAACCCGTTCGCAGTTGCTGGACAGTCGGCTTAAGGCCCTGCGGCTGCGCTTTCATCATCTGTACGATCATCTGAAGCTGCTGTTGCGACATGGAAAATTCCTCCGGCTTAATTAGCGCATACCATTTAACCGGCGGTGCTGAAAAGAGCGCACTTGCCGCGGCGATGCGGACGGTTCTACAGTCCGAGAGCTGGGGAGCCAGGGTGTGGTGAATCCATAGATCGGAGAGGTCGTTAGCGTCAATCTGTCATCGGATGCAGGCGCGCATTAAGAAACATTGCATGAACCAGCGAACTTACGAATTCCGTTTTTCCGAGGAGGAGTTAGAGTACATCAAAGGGCTTGTGGTTTCGCACAATGTTTCACTCGACGCTCTCTACGTTCCGCATGAGGGTCAGCTGGGAGCCAAAATTACGATCGAGCTAAGCCGTCAGGAGGCTGAGCAAGTGAGAGATATTTTAACCGAGCAACTGGCAATGTTCGGTTTCGACGAGAAATATCGTCCTAACAAAGAGGGACAGATGTGTGAGGATCTAATTGACAAGTTTTTCATTCGCTGAAAACGGATTTTCAAGCCCTACGTCGCGGACGGGCGGATAGTCGGCCAAGGACCGGAGCCTTGCGATCGCTAGTGTGCTGTCGCCCTTGCCGCTCTGCCGCCGACGCGCGTTAAGCGAACACATCACTCAATCATCGGCGTCACATACTCGTAACATTGTCGTAACGTGGCCGGTGGCACGCGGGCACTAATGTTCATTGATTAGGAATTGATGGTTATGAAATTTGTAAGAGTTTTTGTTGTGGTGGCATTGATTGCGGTACTTGCAGCGCCGGTTGCGGCCCGTGCGGATGATGCCGCCGGGGATGCGGTCATCGATGTGCAGACTCCCCCATCCTTTGTGGGTTATACATTGGCGGGGTCGCTGGCATGCGCTTTCGGCGCCCAATGCACGACGACGCTTACGGCTCCATCGGGAGTCCAAGTGGGCGATGTGCTGATCGCGAACGTTCAGGCCGACGCGAACTTGAAGAAGAGTTACCCGGCGCCTGATGTTCTGCCGCCCGGGTGGGTCGTGCTTCCGTTCAAGAACAAGCAACAGTCTACGATGTCGCTGTCCCGGAACCTTCTCGGAATTGCTTACAGCGACTATCTGCTGGCGTATGTGTACGGCAGCCAGCCGGACGATTCCGGCCAGTATCAAATTGGATTCAGCAACGTGAGCGTGAATTCGATGAGCATAGAGGGCTTTCTGGTCGCATACCGGGGAGCAAGCATCAATTTATCGAGCTACCTGGCATACGCGTATCCGACCAACTCCACCAACAGCTTTGCCCGGGCCAACCAAATCAAGGTATCGATTTTGAACTCCACCCTGCTAACTCTGTTCGACGGCAATCCGTACTTCGCCAAGCTGACCCGGGAATGTGTTCTGTACGGACCGATTAGCGGTAATCCTCCGTTGACGCTGGAAACCCCACGAAACCCATGCGCCGACGATCCCTCCGATCGCGAACTATTGGCGGCGGACGTGCCGGTCTTGAAGGCCAAGAAGTTATTTGGCGCCTATACGAGCTTGATCAACGGCGGCAACGCGGGAGACGGTGGCATAAACTACTCATTCCAAGTGGTAATCCCACCCATATCGCCGTAGAAGCGAGCGCAGGGCATCAGCGGCCGTCGTCGCGCAGTGCGCGGCGGATGAGAATTCCGGCCGTAATCAATCCCGAGCCCAAGACGGCGGGCAAAATCTTATAAATTCCGCCGGGATTGCCTCCGGCAATAAAAATCATCCATTTTCCGAGGAACACAGTGACGGCCATCACGCCGAGCACGATCAATGCGTCGCCGAGAAATCTCAAGTTGATCATCGCCCGATAGCCGAGGGCGAGCATAGCCGATGACGCTGCTAGCGGCTATCGCGATGACAGACAACCGGACCGAAAGCTGATAACAAATGGATTGTGGCGACTCCCATCTTGTACCAGTTCGCGGTATCCCACTATGCCGAAAAGGCTCGCTGGGCGTTCGATTACAAGCGCGTGCCGCATATCCGGCGCTCGCTCCTGCCGGGGCGGCATCTGGCGAGGATCAAGAAGATGACGGGGCAAACGGCGGTTCCAGTAATCGAGCTCGACGGAGAGATCGTTCACGATTCCACGCGGGTGATCGAAGCGCTGGAAAAAGCATATCCGGAGCCGGCACTGTATCCCGCCGACGCGAAGGCGCGCGAGCGCGCACTGGCGCTGGAGGAGTTCCTCGACGAGGATTTGGGCCCCTACATCCGGCAGTGGGGCTACTTCAATCTGCTCCCGTACTCATCGATTGTTGTGTCGCTATTCACCAGCCAGGCGCCGATTTCCACACGCCTGTTCTTCCGCGCGATGTTCCCGTTCATTCGGCCGGTGATGAGACAAAAGATGAAGATTTATCCGGCCGAGGCGGAGGTGGCCCGCAAGAAAACCCTCGCCGCGATGGACCGAATCGCAAAAGAAATTCAGCCGTCCGGATATCTCGTCGGAGGCAATTTCACGGTCGCGGATTTGACCGCCGCGTCGTTGATGTGGCCGCTGGTGATGCCCAAGCAGTTTCCCTACCGGCTGCCGGATAAACTTCCCCCTCCACTGGCGGAAGCGCTGGCGCCCCTGGCGGAGCATCCTACGTATAAGTGGGTCTCCGGGATGTACGAGCGGCATCGCGGGAAATCCTCGGCAATCGCCGAAGAGACGATCATTTAGCTTCCCCGGATCTTGACCCGAACGCTTGTTAGATGGACAAGTGGAAGGGGGGAGACCGCCGCAATTGGCGGTGAATGGATTTGGATGCGCCCGGGATATGACGCAATTGTAATCGGATCTGGATTCGGGGGATCGGTCGCGGCTTGCCGGCTTGCTCAGGCGGGCCTGAAGGTCGGCGTCATCGAGCGCGGCCGCAGCTACGAGAATGAGCCATTCCCACGTGATTGGGACCGCCCGGGCCGCGGGTTGGTCTGGCAGGCCGATCGCGGCCTTTTCGACATTCGTCCATTCCGCCACATGACAGCAGTTCAGGCCGCTGGGCTGGGCGGCGGTTCTCTCGTCTACTCGAGTATTCAAATGCGCGCGCCGGAATGGGCCTTCGAGCAAGAATGGCCGCGCGGCTTTTCGCGCGCCGCTCTCAATCCTTACTACGACTTGGCGGCCTACATGCTCGACATCAAACCGATCACGCAATCGAACCATCTGGGAATTCCGCCCAAGGCGCGGATGATGGAAAAGGCGGCGCGAAGCCTGGGGCGAGCTGAACAGTTTTGCTATCCAAATCTCGCACTCGATTTCGGTCCGCCAGGCGAAGCGCATCGCAATAAATTCGGCGTCGAGCAGAAGGGATGCACCTATTGCGGCGAATGCACGCTCGGTTGCAACGAGCATGCGAAGAACACGCTTGATCTGAATTACTTGGCGGTCGCGCGGCAGCATGGCGCCGACATCACCGCCAATTGCGAAGTCACGAGAATCGAGCAATTCAACGACGGCTACCGCGTGAGATTCAAGGATCACGCAGGCGGCGATACCCCTGGCGAGAGCACCGCGCGCTATGTGTTCGTGTGCGGCGGAGCGGTGAATTCGACAGAGTTGATGCTCCGGTGCCGCGACGTCTACCGCACGCTTCCTAACCTCAGCCGCCGCCTGGGCGACGGTTACTCCGCCAATGGCGATTTTCAGGCGATGGCATTTCATACCGAGGAGCCGTTCAAATCTACGGAGGGGCCGATAATCGCGACTGCCGTCATCCATAGCCGGCATGAAGCCGGATTCGACAACTGGTTCATGCTGCAGGAGGGTGGATGCGCGCGCGAAGTGGCGAAGGCGCTCCAGATTGCCGACCCGCGCCGGGGCCTGCTGTTTGGTGGTGCGGATTTGGTCCGTGCTTGGTACCGCCGCAGGACTGGCAAGGATGAAATTCCCGACCCGGGGATAGACCGGTTCGTTTTGCTGCTGATGATGGGCCGCGATCTCGCGGCCGGTGCGATGCGATTAAACCGGCGTGGCAATATGACCATCGACTGGGACACAGTGGCCAACCGACCGCTCTACGACGCGGAAATGAGGTTTGCCAACGATTTCGCGCATGCATTGGGGGCCGACGACGCCCACGATCCGCTGTGGCAGAAATTCCGGGTCCGCGGATCGGTACACAATCTCGGCGGATGCCTGATGGCCGACTCGCCGGAAGCGGGCGTGACCGATCCAACCGGCGAAGTTTATGGCTATCCGGGATTATTCGTGCTCGACAGTGCGATACTTCCAAAGTCGACCGGGGTTAACCCGGCGCATACGATTACCGCGGTCGCCGAACGCAACATCGAGGCGACGATTCGCCGCATCACGTTGAATGAAGGCTGGCGCGCGCCGGAGGCGGCGTCAGCACAGCCTATAATCGAACCGCTCTCTCAATTGACTATTCCAGAAGGAGGAACCGCTCCAATGACTACGCAACCGGTCGGAATCACGTTTACCGAAACGATGAGAGGACATCTGGTGAGAGGATGGGCGCCGCACGACGATTTCCGAGGCGCCGAGCGCGAAGGGAAGGCCGCAAGCTCAATTGTTGAATTTACCGTTACCATCTCGATGCCGAACCTGAGCGCGGCGCTGGCCAGTGAAGAGCATCCCGGGATCATGTCCGGTACGGTTCGGGTTGATGGGTTCACGCCGAAAGGCGGGTCACCGGTAATCGATGGCGTCTTCAATCTGTTCGTCAAAGGCGCGCCGCCCAACGGGCGGCATATGATCTATATGCTGCCATTCATCGGTGCCGACGGGAAGCCGTATTTGCTCGACGGTTACAAAGACGTTAGGGACCACGGCAGGTTCGACGTATGGGGCGCAGCGACCACGCTCTACACGGTCATACGCGAAGGTCATTCGCGCGACGGCGCGGTGGCGGCGACCGGAATCGTGAGATTTCACCTGTCCGATCTCCCGGCGATGATGGCGTCGTTTAAGGTCACCGGCATGGGCCGTCCGATGGAACGAATCGGCGCGCTGGCGCGGTTCGGCGGCTTTTCAGCGGCTCAAATCGCGGAAGTTTTCATCCCGCCGCTTGAGTAGAGAGGGGGGGCCTGCCCTGCACCCAAGTCAGGGCAAGCAAAATAGAGACTCTTCTCTTGCACACATAAGGGCTACTTACCGCCCCCTTTTAGCGGAATTACGCCTCCGGGTGGTTGTTCGAGTCCGTTAGTGGCTGTCACAACCAGCAAGCCGGTATCGGTCTTGCCCTTTGTCCGCGCAGTGGGAGTGAATGTAATGGCGAGCGTACACCATGGGCAGGCAGTAAAGGGAGGACATGGATCGTTGCGATTTGATGATGCCTCATCCAACGCAAAGTCATCGCCGCTCACAGAAACTGATTTGATATAATCAGAAGATTTCTTTGACCCTGTCGAATGCACTTTCACAAATTTCTCTGTCGTCGAACCCACCGGTCGCATTCCAAACGACAGCTTTCCCGGCGAAATTTCAAGTTTGGGTCCGGCTGACGCTCCGATTGCATAGAGATTGCCGTCATCGGAACCGACATAGACGGTGCCGTCGGCGCCAATCGACGGTGACGAGAGCACATTTTTTTTGGTTGCTAATTTCCACTTCAGTGTGCCGTTGGAGTTTACTGCGTAGAGGTTGAAATCTCCGGAGGCCACGTAAATGGTCCCGTCGGCACTGATCGCCGGCGAGGAAACCACATAGCTGCCGGTTGGGAATGCCCACCTCAGCGTGCCATCTGGATTGATCGCATAAAGATGATTGTCGCCATACGCAGAGCCAACGTAGATTGCGCCATCGGCGCCGATTGCAGGCGAAGAGGATACAAAACTGCCGGTGAGGAATGCCCACTTCTCTGTGCCGTCGGGGTTTACCGCATAGAGGTTGTAGTCATCGGAGCCAACATAAATGGTGCCATCAGCACCGATCGCGGGCGAGGATTCGACAACATCACCCGTTGTGAAAACCCACTTTTGTGTACCGTCAGGATTTACCGCATGGAGGGTGTGGTCCCAAGAACCGACGTAAATCGTGCCATCAGCGCTGATCGCGGGCGAGGAAAATAGAAGTTGATTAACGGTAGCGAACGCCCACTTCTGTGTGCCGTCGGGATTGACTGCATACAGGTGGCTTGCATTGCGGTTTGCGTTGTCTGGATGGTATTCACAGTCACCGATGTAAATGGTCCCATCGGCGCCAATCGCTGGCGAGGAACGCACGACGCCGTCCGTTGCGAATCTCCACTTCCGCGAACCATTAGGGTTTACAGCGTAGAGATAATGGTCGTTAGAACCAATGTAAATTGTGGAGTCAGCGCCAATCGCAGGTGAGGAGTACGCAATCTGACCGCGGGTTGCAAATGCCCACTTCCGCGTGCCGTTAAAATTTATTGCATAGAGGTAGCCGCCCCTGGAGCCAACGTAAATTGTGCCGTGAGCACCGATCGCTGGCGAGGAGGTGTAAATCTGAGCGCCAGTGGCAAATCTCCACTTCAACTTGCCGCGGTTGGCGCTGGTGTCGAACGGGCTAAGACCGGTGTGCGCGAGGTTATAATGGAACATCGGCCAAGGCGATGAGGCCAACTGCGCATGCGATCCTGTCGAGGTTGCAATGATCGCAATCGCGGCGAAGATTGCGTTTGCGCCGATCCAGATTTTGGCTCGCCGTTTCATGTGGGCCGCCGTGATTGTGAGTAATGATAATTAAAAATCGGCAAAAGTCATACATGTTACACGGCGGCAAAACTCCGATGCTTTTGCGGCCAGGGTGGGGTGGCGCGGATTGCGTCGAGGACATTCTCCGGCTCGGCCACCACGGTCCACATCGCGCGATGCCGCTCGTCCATGAAGCGGCGATCGATACATTCGTCGAGGATTGCGGCGCACTTGGTGTAGAAACCCATCGTATCGACCATCACGATTGCGCCGCCAAACAGCCCCAGCCGTTTGAGCGAGATTGCCTCGAATAACTCCTCAAGCGTGCCGCTACCTCCCGGAAGGGCGACGACCGCGTCGACCTCATCTATCATCGCCTTCTTGCGCTGATGCATGTCGTCGACGATGAGCAGCTCGCTGAGCCCATGATGGCCCCATTCGATGTCGTACATGAAGCGCGGGATTACGCCGATCACGCGTCCGCCCTCGGTTAAGGCGGCATCGGCAAGATGGCCCATCGATCCGGCGCTGCCGCCACCGTAGACGACCGTGATCTGATTGCGCGCAAGTTCCCGTCCCAATCGCGCGGCCGCGTCGTGGTAGGCCGGGTCGCAACTGCGGCTGGACGCGCAATAGACGCAGACTCTTTTGACTGGCATGGGCGAATGGTACCGAAGCGCCGTATAGGCATCCAGAAGGGGGCGAGATTGAAGAATTGGCAGAATATCGTTGCGATAGTCGCAAAATTGCAACCAAATCGAGCATTTTTGCGCCCAAGGTTCGCTCGTCGGATGGTCCAAAGCGATGGCTCGGCTCTAACTTTCAAAAATTCACCTTGAAAAACAATGGAAAGTACACTGGAATTCAGGCGTGGTTCTAATTGTGTGTCCCTTGGGAGCAGTCGGCGCGAATTTTGCACATCCGGGCAGGAGGAGGAGAAGTACAATGGAAAACCTTAAAAAGGTTTACTGGCTCACGCGCGGTCAAACGATGACCGAATATGCGCTGATCCTCGCGGCCGTCGCAATTGTGGTGTTTGCCGGCTACCAGTTGATGGGTACCGACATCACGTCGCTGTTAAGCTCGATCGACTCTTATCTCTGATTCCAGTGTGTTGGGCCGGTTCAGGCTCAGCATTGGATTCCGAGGCGCCTAACCCTCAACGCAGGATGTTAGGCGTGAGACGTCGGGGCGGGGGGATGCGTGTGAAGTGTCACGGGGGAAAGTGACCGCGACGCACCCAGGGAGAGCAGGTCCGGAAACCCGGACCTGTTCTTTACTTTTTGGATCGGGAATTTTTCTCCTGATTCAATGATCGCGACTGTCCCGACAGCCATCTTTTATCCGGTTACAGTGATACAATCGCTTGCGATCGCATTGTTAGTCGGTAACGATGGTCGACGCGTTGAAAAAAAGATGGGGACTGTCCGTGGCGGTACTGGCAGTTCTCACTTTCTTGGCCATTGAGGCGCTGAGTCCGGCTTGGGGCGCTCCATCGTTTGATGCTTCGGCAATTCATCCGCCCGGCTCCGGCTTTACCGGAGTATTCATGTACCACAACGACAATCAGCGCACCGGCCAGAATCTCAACGAGACGGTGCTCACTCCCGCCGGCCTCAATGCCGCCACATTTGGATTGCTGTTTACGGACTCGGTGGACGGGCAGATATACACGCAACCCCTGTACGTTCCGAACGTAACGATTCCGTCGATGGGGACGCACAACGTTATTTTCGTCGCGACCGAGCTCGACAGCGTGTATGCCTTCGATGCCGACGCCGGCGGCGATCCGCTATGGCATACCAGTTTTACCAATCCAGACGCCGGAATCACCGCAGTGCCGTCGGCCGATACGCTCAGTGGCGACATCAATCCATGGGTCGGTATCACCTCAACTCCCGTGATCGATCCCGCCACGAACACACTGTATGTCTTGAGCAAGGTAAAGATGCCGGGGCCCATTTATCAGCAGCAGTTGCATGCGCTCGATATCACGACCGGCCTGGAACGGGCGGGAAGTCCAACCACAATTACAGCAACATATCCCGGCGCGGGCGACGGTTCAGTAGGGGGTGTGCTGACTTTCGACCCGCTCAAACAGAACGACCGCCCGGCGTTGACGTTGGCCAACGGTATTGTCTACCTGGCATTCGCCTCGCATGGCGACCATGGCCCGTACCATGGCTGGGTTCTGGGTTATAACGCGTCGACTCTGGCGCAATCTGTGGTTTGGAACGATACTCCCAATGGCTCCGAGGGCGGAATCTGGCAGAGCGGATGCGGCGCCGGAGTGGATTCAAGCGGTCACTTGTACATGATCACCGGCAATGGAACCTTCGATGTGCCGCCGCCCGATGGACCGGATTGGGGGGATACTTTCCTGAAACTCCTGCCCGGTGGCGGCACCCTGTCGGTGTCGGATTTTTTCACTCCTTCCGATCAGCAGCATCTTTACCAATTCGATTTGGATCTCGGATCGGGCGGGAATCTGCTGTTGCCCGACCAACCCGGTCCTCATCCGCACCTGATGCTCAGCGCTGGTAAAGAGGGGACGATCTATTTGCTGGATCGCGACAGCATGGGCGGGTTCAATTCTTCATCCGACCAGATCGTGGAAGAGCTGCCGTTTGCGATCGGCGGCCTGTTCGGAACGCCGGCGTATTGGCAGGGGCTCGTCGGTGGCGTGCTTCAGCAGATGGTCTATTTTGTGGGCCAAAAAGATGTTCCCAAGATGTTCACGCTCAGCGGCGGACAATTGTCGGGAACGCCAGGTTCACAGGCGGCTGGTGTGAAATTCGGATTTCCGGGTGCGTCGCCGTCGATTTCCGCCAATGGCACGACCAACGGAATCATGTGGGCGGTCGATACCTCCGCGTACGCAGTATTAGGTCCGGCAATCGTCCGCGCCTTCGATGCCACCGATCTTTCAAACCAGTTGTACAGCAGCGATCAGATTGCCGGTGACGCTCCGGGACCGGCGAATAAATTCGCCGTGCCCACCATCGCCAACGGCAAGGTCTATGTCGGCACGCAGACCCAAGTTGCTGTGTACGGAATGCTTGCCACGATCCGAACGACGCCGACCGCCACGGTATCGCCCACCGCGACTCTAACGCCATCGCCCACAGCCACTGCAACTGCCACCGCGACACCGACGGCAACTATCACTCCGGTAGCATCGGTTCTCAAAGCTCAGCCGCAATCGATTACATTCAAGGCAACCGATTTTGGCGACACCGGCGCGCAAAGCAAACCAGTCAAGGTGACAGTCACTAACAGCCGCCGGCCCGGTGGCATGCCGGTGATCTTCGGCACGCCCATCGCCAGCAATGGTTTTATCGTGTCTTTTAATGGCTGCGCAGGCGCTCTCGGATTGGGTGGCCAGTGCGTGATTCAGGCCGAATTTGTTCCGACTCAGATCGGAATCCAGTCGGGAACCCTGCAGCTTATCGACAATGCGTCGAATCAGCCGCAGGTGACGTTGAAGGGCACGGGTGTCTCTCCCTCCATTCAAGTACGCCCGCAATCGATAAATTTCGGCCGGCTGGCCCAGGGTGGGTTTACTGCTCCTGCAACCGTGACACTCACCAATCGGAGTCCGGTCTCGGTTACGATTAGGACGCCAACTGCGTCCGCGCCTTTCAATGTCGTGGAAAATACCTGCGGGCAGCTCGCTGGCGGTGGCGGCAGTTGCGCCATTCAAATTGAATTCGGCCCGACTACTTCAGGCCGGTTCTCCGGCTCACTGGAAATTCCCGACAATGCGGCCGGGAGTCCCCAGAGCGTCAAGCTCTCAGGCACCGCGAAATAGTGGGAATCCGCCTCTTCGGAGGCGCTGGCTAATGAGCGGATTCCGTGGCATTACCGAGTGATGGGATTGCTGGATTCATTTCCCGCCGGAGTACAGGCCATTATCGTGATGGTCGTATTTGCGAGCGTCACGATTGCCGGGCTCTTCATCGTGCGCAGTATCATTCCTTGGGAACAACTGCGGGAAAATCATGAAGTCGCCGGATGGACATTTGGCGTGGTGGGCGCATTTTATGGCGTTGTGCTCGCCTTCGTTATCGTGGCGGCATGGCAGCGATACGAAACCGCCACGGAAAAAGCGCAGAGCGAGGCACTGGCATTAGCCGATCTCTACAATATTTCGAAGGGCTTTTCCGATCCGATGCGCGGGAAGATGCAGGACGCGATCCGCGAGTATGCCACTGTGGTCGTGAACAACGAGTGGCAGGCGATGGCCGATAACAGCTATGGCAACGACTCAACGGCGGCGAACCGCCTCTGGGAGAGTTTGGTGAAGTATCGGCCCACGGATCAGCAGGAACAGCTGCTAATAGACAAGAGCATGGATCAGATGGCGCAGCTCAACGATGCGCGCCGGCTCCGTTACGTCTATTACAGCGAGGATTTGCCGTCGGTGGTATGGATTGTGATCTACGTCGGGTGCGTGATCACGATCGGATTCAGCTATTTTTTCGGCAGCAAGCACTACCACGCGCAGGCGCTCATGTGCGGCACATTCGCCGCGCTGATTGGACTTACAATCCTTGCGATATCCGAACTTTCCACTCCGTATTCCGGCGCGGTGCATGTTTCGAGCGAGGCTTTTGAGTCCGTGCTCACCGGCATGACAACGAAGGGTGGCTCCGGCGCTCCGTCGCGGTAATCCGCGCACCGCTGCGGTCTTCAGGGCTCCTCGCGCGGCAATCACAATGCAGTCCGTTTCGACCGATTCACCAGCCCGAATTGCGCCGCATCCGCCGGGAATTCCCCGGCCGCGCCGGTACCTGGTGGTGCTATTCGCGATGCTGATGCCGGCGACGGTCTTCGAGGGCTACGACATCACGATCTTCCACCTCTGCACTCCGGACATCGCGCACACTTTCAGCATGGGCGACTTGGCAATCGGCGCAATGGCGACGATCGTGCGGGTCGGAGGCGTGCTCTCGTTTTTTATCGTGATTTTGGCTGATCGATATGGACGCAAGCCGATTATCTCAGCCGCCGTGCTGTGTTACACGCTGTTCACGCTCTTTACGGCGCTGTCGCCGGGAATGACGGCGTTCACGCTATTCCAGAGTTCTGCCCAGCTATTTCTTGCCGCGGAGTTTGGCGTCGCAGTGACTATGATTACCGAAGAGTTTCCCGACGACTGGCGGGGACGGGCAATCGCGGCGCTGCACATGGTTGCATTTCTGGGGGTGACCGCTGCCGGCATGATTTACGGGTACATGGCGGAAACGCGATGGGGCTGGCGCGGGATGTACCTGCTGGGAATCGCCCCGCTGGTTCTGATTGTTTTTATCCAGCGGCGGATGCGCGAGACGGCCCGATTTACCGCGATCGAGAAGGCGCGTCGGGCAGCTGGAGAACCGCGGCCCGCAATAGTGACGGCAATTCGTTCCTCGATTGCGCCCCTGTGGGGGCCATATCGGGGACGCCTGCTGTTGGTAGCCGCGCTCGCGAACTCGATTGGCCTAATCGGCGGGCCGACCATTACATTTTTCTCACTGTATGCGCGCCGCGACCATCATTGGACCTCCGGGCAGGTCGGCGCCGCGATAATCGTTGCATACCTGATGGGCGCAGCCGGCAGCATGGTCAGCGGATTCATGATGGATCGGATCGGGCGCAAAATTACGACGGGAACGTTTTACCTGCTGGCCGCTGGTGCGATGTACATGATGTTTCGCAGCAGCACCTTCAGCGCAATTTTAGCCGGCGAAGTCGTTACGATGTTCGCGTATCAGGCCGCGCGCACCGCGACCTCGACGATTGCCGCAGAGCTGTTTCCGACCGAAATTCGCGCCACTGGATACTGCATGTGCGTGCAAGTGCTCGGACAGCTGTGTTGGACGTTATCGCCAGCAGCCATCGGCTTGCTCTCGGGCCCGATGGGCGGCTTAGGAAATGCGGCGTCGATTTTTGCCGCGGGTCCGCTCGTCGGCTTTGTGCTGGTGATGCTTCTGATTCCGGAGACCAAGGGGAAATCGCTGGAGGAGATTTCACCAGCGGACATGACCGGCGAGCCGTAAGCGCCCCGGGCTCGCCCAATTGAGAATAGATCTAGCGCCGCCTATCGGCGCTCAGGACGCTCAGTGGTATTCGCTCCACTCCGGGTAGTGCAGCCCGCCGAGGTACACTGGCCCGTTATCCGCCCGTCCGACATTCACAGTTGGAGCGGCGACCTCGGGCATGGGCAGCGCCGCCGCAGCAGCCATCGCTTCCGAAGGCGCCGCCGCACCGCCCTCAGCGGATGCTGACGGCATTGGTGGTTGCATTGCCGGCTGCTCGCTGGCGCCTGCCATCGGCGAGCCGGATGCGCCAGCGGGAGCGGTCATTGAGCTGGATTCTGTGCTTGCAGCGGGAGCGGATGTGGTCGATCCAAACGTGGCCGGGGCAGGAGCAGCAGCTGCAACGGTGGGGGACCCGGCATTCGAGCTTGTGCTGGCAGGAGCGGCAGCAGCCGGAGGCGGCGGAACGATTTGTGAGGTGTCACCGCCCCATTCCCACCCCGAAGGAACCGCACTGGGTGCATTGCTGAAAGTTACTTTGGCGGGCGGAGGAGGAAGCGGCTGCACGTTTTGTCCCCACTTCCACCCGGAAGGGACCGCGTTGGGATTGGTCGCACAACCGGAGCCAATCACCGCAAGACTTAGGAGACTCGCACACCCAATTTGCTTCAGCATTAGATATCCCTCCACCCTGTCACGCCATGCCTTATGGCAGACGGGCTAAAAGATAGCCTTACGCACAGGCCAATACAATCCCATGTGCGGTTCGCAGGCTTGGCCCGCTTATCCGACGTACAGAACGATGCCCTCGTAGATTACGCAAGGCTTGTCCTTGCCGACGATGTGAATATTGGTTTCGTTTGTGAATTGAGTTCCCGGTCCCTTCTTTTCGACTGCAATCAGGCGGGAGTGGGCGTGGACCTTCGAACCGGCCGGCACGGGTGCGACGAAGCGCAGTTTGTTTGCGCCGTAGTTGATGCCGGCCTTCATGCCGACAACCCGAAAGCCGGGCCCGGTGGACAGCCTTGGCAGGAGGCTGAGCGTCAGAAAGCCATGCGCTACGGGGCCGCCGAACGGGCTTTCCCTTTTGGCCCGCTCGATATCGACGTGAATCCATTGATGATCGCCCGTGATATCGGCGAATTTATTGATCATCTCCTGCGTGATTTCGACGGGTTCGCTCCACGGCCCAAAATCTCCGGCGATTTTCGCACGAAGTTTTTCTATGTCATCGAACCTGATTTCTTCCATCTCGGTTTATCCTCCAGTAAACGGATTCACGCCGTTGGGTTCGTCAGGACTAGCGGATTGACCGGGTCGCTGTAAATCAGTGCGGTTGATCGGGGCAAATACACCCCAACCGCGCGCCATCGCAGCAGACTTCATATCCGTCCTGGCAACCGCACTGTCCACCATGGTATGCGCAGCATCCCTGGTCCGCTGGCTCCTGAACTGCCGTAAACTGATCGACGACCGATAGTCTGACATCGCCAGACGCAGGGCAAAGATTTACCATTCCAATCACAGGCGGCCTTTCGTCGAATGGATTGCTTGATTCGGCACCAGTCCACGTCAACACGCCGATAATCGCCATAATCGCAATAGTCGCAGCAACCCTTTGCAGACCACGCTGGTTTAACATGCCCACAACGTCCCCATTGGGATTAGCGTGATTATCGCATGAATGGCCCGCCCAATCATCATCACATTGGCGACCTTTCGCGTGAGTTTATGCGCCAAATTTGGCTGATTGGCGTACCGGCGCCTGGCGCTATTTCAGCCCCCCGCCAATCAATGAGACGCTACTGGCAATTACATATCGGGCCGGCACCCGTGGTGCAGGCTCCCGTGTCGATCAGGCACGACTGGCCTGAGAAGCCCGGATTGGCCTGCGTCGCGTCGCATGCGCCAGTAGCCGTCGTGTAGCAATCACCGTCCGATGTGATTCCAGAGACTCCGTACCCGGTCAGATTGATCGTATCCGGACTCGTCGTCGCGTTGCCCGTGATTACCAGCGTCCCGGTAATCGACGCGTCGATATGCGATGCGTCTGGCGTCAGATCGATTGCGATTATGCAGCTCTCCTGCGGCCCAAGGCCGGCCGGCTCGACAGGACAGCTCGAATCTGCCGGCACAATCGTGAACTCATTCGGCCCCGTGTAACCGGATGTTGTGTCGTTAAGCGTCAGCGTCTGCAAGACGAGCGGATTGGTAAAGCCGGTGTTGTTCACCGTGATGAACTGCTCGTTGGCAACTGTCACCGGCGAGCCGCCGAAGTCCAGCGGATTGGGCGAGATCGTATCCGTCGCCGGAGGTGGCAACGTGCCCGTCCCGGTTATCGTCACCGTCTGCGGGCTGGAGGTCGCGTTGTCGAACACATGCATATGCGTTGTGAACGTCCCGATGCTTTGCGGCGTGAACGACACGTTGATCGAGCAGGCCGATTGCGCGGGGGTGCCGCCCGGCGCCTGGCAGTCGGTGAAGAACACGCCGAAGTCCAAAGTGTCGTCGATCGCGATGCTGCCGATGATCGCATGGTTGGTGAACCCGGCGTTGTTCAGGGTGAATACGCACGAGGTCGCGCTGTTCCCTTCAATCATGCTGCCGGAATCGCACGATGCCGGCCCAATCGTGATCGTCGTCGATGGAGTCCCGATCGGCGTCGAAGTCGCTGTCGGTGTCGCAGTATGCGTCGCCGTCGCTGTGGGTGTGATAGTCGCGGTGGCAGTGACGGTGGTGGTCGGAGTTGGACCGAACCACGGCCCGACCGCGATGCCCTGAGGGTAATTTAATCCGGTGGCGCTGCCTGCGAGAGTTCTAATTGGCGCAACATTGCCATTGCTGCCAGGGGGAAAGACCATGATGCTGTTTTCATAGTTCGCGACATAGATATTGCCGTCAGCATCGACTGCGACGTCATTGGGCTCGCTCAAGCCCTCGATTACTGCGGAAGGTTGTGCGTCGCCATTACTACCGGCGGGATAAACTATGACGTTATTGTACGAGAAATTCGCGACATAGAGATTCTCGCTTGAATCCATCGCAATACCTCTAGGAAAACCCAAGCCGGTGCTTGGACCGCTGATGATCGCGAACGGCTGAGCGTCTCCGCTGCTGCCAACAGGATAAGCGGTAATGCTATCTTCTTGATTGTTGGCGGCATAGATGTTGCCGCTCGCATCCAGCGTGATGCCCCATGGATAATCTAGCCCCGTATTGACGCCTGCGATGGTGGCGGCATTAACGATGAGACGGCCGATCCCTCCGCCGATCGCGGCATAGATGTGTCTGCTGGCGTCCAACACAATTCCCTCAGGTCCGCCTAGGCCGGATATAATCCTGACGGGTTGCACATTACCGTTGCTGCTTGGTGGAAAGGTATCGATGGTGCCGGCTACGACATTTGCGACATAGATGTTTCCGCCAGCGTCCACTTTGATACCAGAGGGCTGGTTCAGCCCCGTGTTCGCGCCCCCGATCTTCGCCATCGGCGAAATGTTTCCATTGCCGCTAAGCGGATAGACGGTTACAGAATTTCCGCTCTCGTTGCTGACGTAGATCGCGAGCGGCGGCATTGCGGTCGCGGTCGGTGTTGGCCCGGTCGAGGTAGGAGTCGGGCCGGTAGGCGTCGCCGTAGTCGTAGCGGTGATGGTCGCGGGCTGGGTCGGTGTCGGTGACAGCGTTACAGTTGGAGAAACGGTTACAGACGGAGAGAGAGTGGCAGTCCGCGTCGGGCTAACGGTCCTAGTTGGCGACAGTGTCGCAGTCGATGATAGCGTTGCGGTAGCGGTTGGCGTTGGCGCAACATACCCCACCGCATACAGGAGGCTGTCCTCGGAGCTGATGTACACGGTACCGTTGCTTGCGATCGCCGGCGAGGAGTTCATCACCGGCTCGCCGGTCGGGCCGTGCGGCGGTGCAAAGTTCCACTTAAGCGTGCCGTCGGGATTGATTGCGAACAAGCCCAGCCCCGCCTCCGAGCCGACGATTATCGTGCCGTCCGCACTTATCGCCGGTGACGAAAACTCCCAGTACCCGATGTCGTACGCCCACCTGACCGCCGCTGAGGTTCCATTATCGGCGAGCGCGTACAGATTGAAATCCATCGAGCCAACGTAAATCGTTCCATCCGCTCCGATCGCAGGT
>Ga0335069_10004177_pt1 | contig 21563 bp, 16 predicted proteins | sample Lox_Sample_11_FD_206714 | JGI IMG/M metagenome (GOLD analysis project Ga0335069, IMG submission 206714) | Soil microbial communities from Loxahatchee National Wildlife Refuge, Florida, United States - Lox_Sample_1.1 | ecosystem: Environmental > Terrestrial > Soil > Wetlands | place: USA...
GCGATCCTGCATCAGAATTCATCGCTCTCCAACCCGATGGGCGAAGAGTTCAATTACGCCGAGGAGTTTAAAAGCCTGGATCTGGACGCTGTGGTCAAGGATCTTCGTGCCCTGATGACCGATTCGCAGGATTGGTGGCCGGCCGACTTCGGCCATTACGGTCCGCTTTTCATCCGCATGGCCTGGCATTCGGCCGGCACGTATCGCATCCATGACGGACGCGGCGGCGGCGGGCGAGGTGCGCAGCGGTTTGCGCCGCTCAACAGCTGGCCTGACAACGTAAGCCTGGACAAGGCGCGACGCCTGCTCTGGCCGATCAAGCAGAAGTATGGCCGCAAGATCTCCTGGGCCGATCTGCTGATCCTTACCGGCAACGTGGCGCTGGAATCGATGGGCTTCAAAACCTTCGGCTTCGGCGGCGGACGCGCAGACATCTGGGAGCCCGAGGACATCGACTGGGGTCCGGAGACCACATGGCTGGGCGATCAGCGTTACAGCGGCGATCGCGAGCTGGCGAACCCGCTCGGCGCGGTGCAGATGGGTCTGATTTACGTGAATCCGGAGGGCCCGAACGGCAATCCAGACCCGATCGCTGCAGCACGCGATATCCGCGAGACTTTCGCCCGGATGGCGATGAATGACGAAGAAACCGTTGCTCTGATCGCCGGCGGTCACACTTTCGGCAAGACCCACGGAGCCGCAGCAGCCAGCCACGTTGGTCCCGAGCCTGAGGCGGCGCCCGTTGAGGAGATGGGCCTCGGTTGGAAGAACAGCTTCGGAACCGGTGTCGGCAACGACACGATCACCAGCGGTCTCGAGGTGATTTGGACGACCACTCCGACGAAGTGGAGCAACGACTTCTTCGAGAACCTGTTTGGCTACGAATGGGAGCTGACGAAGAGCCCTGCGGGTGCAAACCAGTGGAAGCCGAAGGGCGACGCGGGCGCGAATACGGTCCCGGATCCTCACGATCCTTCGAAGCGGCGCACCCCGTCCATGCTCACGACGGATCTTTCGTTGCGGTTTGACCCGGCCTACGAGAAGATCTCGCGCCGTTTTCTTGAGCACCCCGACCAGTTCGCCGATGCGTTTGCCCGCGCGTGGTTCAAGCTGACGCACCGCGATATGGGGCCGCGTGCTCGCTACCTCGGCAAACTCGTGCCGAACGAAGAGCTGATCTGGCAGGATCCGGTGCCTGCCGTCGATCACCCGCTCGTCAATGAGGCGGACATCGAAGCTCTCACAGCGAAGGTCCTTGCGTCTGGTCTCTCCATCGCCCAACTGGTGACCACCGCTTGGGCCTCGGCAGTGACTTTCCGTGGCAGCGATAAACGAGGCGGCGCCAATGGCGCACGCATCCGGCTCGCGCCGCAGAAGGACTGGGAGGTGAACCAGCCGGCGGAGCTGGCCAAGGTTCTAGCAAAGCTCGAAGCCATCCAGAAGGAGTTCAATGCTGCGCAATCGGGCGGCAAGAGAATTTCGCTGGCCGATCTGATCGTGCTGGCTGGATGCGCGGGAGTCAAAGCCGGAGCCAGGAAAGCGGGTGTTGACGTCAAAATCCCGTTTGCTCCTGGACGCACGGATGCCTCGCAGGAACAAACCGATGCCGAGTCCTTCGCTGTGCTCGAGCCGAAGGCGGACGGCTTCCGCAACTACGCCGGCAAGGGACTCGAGAGCCACGCTGCCTATCTGTTGCTGGACAAGGCGCAACTGCTGAACCTTACCGCTCCCGAACTGACAGTGCTGATCGGTGGCTTGCGAGTACTCGGCGCGAACTACGGGCAATCGCAACACGGTGTCTTCACCAAGCGGCCCGAGACGCTGACCAACGACTTCTTCGTGAACCTGCTGGATATGGGCACGAAATGGCAGAAGTCTGCGTCGTCGGAGGGTGCCCTGGAAGGACGCGATCGCAAGACGGGGCAACTCAAGTGGACAGGCACGGTCGTCGATTTGGTGTTCGGCTCCAACTCGCAGCTCCGCGCCGTTGCAGAAGTGTATGCGAGCAGCGATGCGCAGCAGACATTCGTGCGGGACTTTGTCGCGGCCTGGACGAAGGTGATGAACCTGGACCGCTTCGATCTGAAGTAGACTTCGGCGGCAGGCCCTGAAAGACCTGCCTGAAATATCGCTAGGCTGTTCATCCGCGCCTGATTCAGAGCAGAGGGAGTGAAGTCCTTCGGCCATTGACGAGGAGAGCGGATGAGCAGCCTATTTTTCGTTGATGGACGCAGTGACTCCTTCTACCGCTTTGCACGCTTTCAATCCTCGTATCGCATCGTTCTTGACTGGCACAAATAGCCCCGGAGCCGCTAAAGAGATTTATTAGACGGATTAGAAAATAGTGGAGGAACGAGGCCTTGCCGGCAGTTGCCCACTGGGGCAACGCGAATTAATCCAAGCTATGAATTATTTACTTGACATTGGAGGTGCGCTGCAACTAACCATTGGCTCGCACTTTGAACCAAAGAAGGGAACCACCTTTTCCCCCAAGGTCCGCGCGCTTCTTCGCACACTTCAGGGTTCGATGCGTTTCAGCTTCTGACATGAGAGGACGTAAAGGCTGGCCAGATGCGAAACTGCGTGGCCGGCCTTTCCGTCGAAGAAATAGAACCGCTCGTTTCCAATGAGATGGGAGGACACAGGGTGTCACCTCTTTCCAGGCGTATGTTTATCCGGACCGCAGCTGCTGCTGGTCTGACCTTTGGGGCCGACGCTCGATGGCTGCGGGCCGCAGCCGCTCAGTCGCCCTTCAAAGTCGCAGTGATCAACGACGAGATCTCGGACGATTTCGATCATGCCTGTTCTGTGATCGCCCGGGAGTTCGGGCTGCAATGGATCGAGCTCCGGTCGATGTGGAAGAAGAATCTGATGGATCTCTCGGAGGATCAGCTTGCGGAGAGCGAGAGGATCCTGGCGAAATACAGCCTGCAGGTGACGGACATTGCCAGTCCGCTGTTCAAGACCGATTGGCCCGGTGCTCCGCCGTCGCGGTATGGATCGAAGAATGACCTGCACGGGGCGGCCGAGGCCACATTCAAGCAACAGGATGAGATTCTGGAAAAGTCGATCGCGTTGGCCAAGCGATTCAAGACGACTAAGGTTCGTGGATTTGACTTCTGGCGCCTGGACGACCAGACTCCGTATCGCAAAGATATCGACGACAAGCTGCGCGAAACGGCGGAACGAGCCGGTCGGCAAGGCATCCTGTTCGTGCTCGAGAATGAGTTTGCGTGCAACACCGCGACCGGACGCGAAGCAGGACGCACGATGAACGCCGTGCAGACGCCGCATCTGGCGCTCAACTGGGACCCGGGCAATGCAGTGATGCGCGGAGAACTGGATGCCTATCCAGGCGGGTGGGATGCAATCCCCAAAGATCGAATTCACCATTGCCATGTAAAGAGCGCAGAGAAAGACAGCACGGGGAAGATAGAATGGGCGCCAGTTGGGAAAGGATACGTTGACTGGGCGGCCCAATTTCGCGCGTTGAAGGCGTCCGGATTTCATGATGCAGTGAGTTTGGAAACGCATTGGCACGGCGGCGGAACGCCGGAAGAATCCAGCCGCATCAGTTGGGCCGGCATGAAGCAGGCCCTTGAACAGGCAGCCGCATTTTAGGCCAGCGGCACGAGTAACGGACACAACCCAAGGGAGAGTGCTTTGATTACGCGACGGGATTTCCTCGACGGTACGGCGAAAGTTTCTGCCGGCATGGCGATTGCCTCTGCGGCCAAGAGCTATGGCCAGATCATGGGCTCCAACGATCGACTCAACTTCGCCGTGATTGGCTTGCACGGGCGGGCCTACGCACACCTTTCCTCGCTGAAGGCGAATAAGAGCGCGGCGCGGATCGCGTACGTCTGTGACGTCGACACCAATACTCTGAAGAAGTTCGCCGCCGAAGCTGAGCGCGAAATGGGCGAGGCGCCCAAGCAGGAGCAGGATTTTCGGAATGTGCTTGCGGTGAAGGAAATCGATGCCATCACCATCGCGACACCAGACCACTGGCACGCACCGATGGCGATTCTGGGACTGAAGGCGGACAAGAATGTCTACGTCGAGAAGCCCTGCAGCCATAATCCTGCCGAGGGTGCTTTGTTGGTTGCGGCTCAGAAGAAATACGGGAAGAAGCTGCAGATGGGGAATCAGCAGCGTTCCTCTCCGCATACACAGGAGATCGTCGACAAGATTCACAATGGGGCGATTGGACGGGCCTACTATGCTTTCGCCTGGTACGCCAATGTGCGGAAATCCATCGGCTTTGGAAAGCCGGCGCCTGTACCTCCTCAACTGAACTGGGACTTGTGGCAGGGACCTGCGCCGCGCCAGGAGTACCGCGATAATGTGCAGCCATACAACTGGCATTGGTTCAGAATCTGGGGCACAGGAGAGACCCTGAACAACGGGACGCATGAAGTGGACGTATGCCGCTGGGCTCTGGGGGCCGACTTTCCGTCGAGCATCAGTGCCTCTGGCGGACGCTACCACTTCAAGGATGACTGGCAATTCTACGATACCCTCACCACGACGTTTACCTACCCGGACAAGATGATTGAGTGGGAAGGACGCTGCTGCCAGGGCATGAAGGTCTACGGGCGCGATCGCGGTTCGTGCATCATGGGCACGGACGGCAGCGTGATAGTGGACCGCGATGGATACGAAGTCTTCGATTTGAAGGGCAACAAGACTGGAGAAGTGCGCGCGCAGGCTGCACAGACCTCATCGTCGGATCTCACCGGGCGCGACTCGATGACCGATGCTCACTTTGCTAACTTCATCGCAGCGATCAAGACTGGCGAAAAGCTTCACTCGCCGGTCGCTGAAGGAAATGTGGCCGTGACCATGCTGCAGCTTTCGAATGTTGCCTGGGAATTGAATTGCGTGCTGAATCTCGACACCGCGGACGGAAAGATCGTAAACGATGCGGATGCGATGAAGGGTTGGGGCAGAAGCTACGAAAAGGGCTGGGAGCCGGAGATCTGAACGGCATTGGCCCAACGGCGTCCGGCGAAATCATTGAGGCAAACAGAAAGGGAAGCTCTATGGACATGAGTTCTTCGCGTCGTGGCTTTCTTCGCACCGGAGTCTTCGCCACTGCTGCTGCAACCCTCCCGCGGATTTCGCTTGGCATCCCATCGCAAGAGACTGGAAAGCCTTCGCCTGTCAGGCTGGGCATCGCGAGCTATACCTTTCGCAATTTTGACCGGAGCCAGCTGATCGGCTACCTGCGCCAGCTTGAGATGCACGATCTGAACGTGAAGGATGTGAAGGACCATTTGCCGGCCGATCCCGCACAAGAGGCCCAGGCAACCGCGGATTACACGGCGAACGGAATCAAGCTCCATGCGGCAGGAACGATTTACTTCCGGAAAGATGAAGATGAGGATGTCCGCAGCCAATTCGAGTACTGTAAACGCGCAGGTATCGGTGTGATCGTTGCCGGCGATCCGACGCCGGAGACGCTGCCGCGAGTTGAAAAGTTCGCAAAGCAATATGACATCCGCATTGCGATTCACAATCATGGTCCAGAGGACAAGGTCTGGCCGAGTCCATTGGATATTCTGAAGTCAATCAAGCAAATGGACCCTCGAATCGGATGCTGCATCGACATCGGGCACACTGTGCGAGCTGGAACCGATGTCGTCGAGGCCATTCATGCTGCGGGCCCTCGGCTCTTCAATCTGCATATGAAGGATCTTACCGATTTCAGCGACAAGGAAAGCCAGGCCGCCGTGGGACGGGGGAAAATGCCCATTCGAGAGATATTTGAAGAGCTGATCCGGATCAGCTACGCGGGCTTTGCGGACCTGGAGTACGAAGTTCACGGCGACGACCCAATGCCGGGAGTAATTGAGAGCATCGCGTATATGCGCGGAGTGCTTGCCGGATTGGGGTATTTAAATGCCTGATGCGCTCTGAAAGGAGAGTGGAGTGCGGAAGAGTAAGGACGAGGAGGAAACTGAGCCCGGGGACCAGACGATAGTGCGCATGCAGTCGCCACGACTCATTCTGGAGCACCATCTAGGCGCCTCCAATCGTACACCGCGCCAAATCAACCGCGACCTGATCTTCAATCAGATCCGGCTGAACCAGCCGATCTCGAGGGCCGATCTTGCCCGCACTTCAGGACTGCAACGAAGCACAATTACCTATATCGTCGAAGAGCTCCTTGTTGAGGACTGGATCGTCGAGTCATCTGTGGGCGAGACTCCGCGTGGAAGACGGCCGACCTACCTCGTCGTCAATCGGAACAAGGCTGTTGTCGCCGTAGATATCCATCCCGCGCAGATGATCGTTGCGGTTGCCGATCTCTCTGGGAATATTTCTGCTGAGCGCAATGTGGAGCTTCCAGCGGACCCGCGCAAGGTGGTTGCGGCCATCGTGCGCGAAATCCGGAAAACGATCGCTCAGCATTCACAGCACTCTTTTCAAGGCATTGGGATGACTCTGCCTGGAAGATTCAGCCATGAACTGGAAAAGGCCGTTTTCGCGCCGAACGTAGGCTGGCCGATTGCCGAGATCAAGTCGCGCGTGGAAAGCGCACTTGGGCTGCCGGTCGCTGTCGACAACGTTGCGAACGCGTGCGCACTTGCGGAGGTTTGGTTCGGCTATGGCGACAGCGGCCACGATCTAGTGGTGGTCAATGTTTCCGAAGGCATCGGCACTGGGATCTACGCGAACGGGCGGCTACTTCGGGGCAACTCCGAAGGCGCCGGGGAGTTCGGCCATATCCAGATCGACGCAGAAGGCATTTCCTGTGGATGCGGGAGCCGAGGCTGTTGGGAGACGGTTGCATCGAACCGAGCCGCCTTGCGCTACTATCGCGAGGCCTCAAAGAAGACAGCTCCCACGTTCGAGAGAGTCCTCGAACTTGCCGAGACAAACGATCCCCACGCATTATTTGCAATCCGTCAGATGTGCGGCGCGCTTGGGCGCGGCCTCCACATGATTGTCTGTGCGCTCGCTCCCGACGAGATCGTCATGGTGGGAGAACTGACCAGGCTTTGGGATCTGGCGCTGCCACTCATTGAAAAGGGGCTCCGCAAATTCCCAGTGATTGAAATCCCCAAGATTCGTACTCCAAATGAAACCAAGCGGGCCCGTCTCAGAGGGGCGGTGGCCCTGATTATCAATGAACGCTGTTGGATGCTCGATCTGGGCCAGGAGACTCTGACGGCGAGTTGAACCGCGTTTTTCAACCACCCTACAGGAGCGTTGGGGAAGATCCTCAGACGAGTTTCTTGTCCGCGCTCGCCAGAACTGTGTCGGCGGCAGCGCGGGACCAGCCGATGCGTAGATCTTTCACATCATTCAATAGGATGGCTCCGCCGGAGGTACGAGGACCAGTGACGGCAAAGAGATCGGCGCGCTCGACATCGCCGAGATAGAAGGGCGGGCGAGCATCGCTCGTCCGGTTGGCGATCTCGACATGGCTCAACTCCAGATTGCGGATGTGGCGGAGAAAGAGCCCGGTGGAAGGTGTGACGCCGAATCGGCCTGGGTCGGGATAGTTATCTTCCTGCTCAGTAGGCATTGCTTTGGCATCTTCGGCGGTGCCGCCGCCTCCGGTCTCAATATAGATATCGGAGAACTTAAGGTCCTCGAGTGGGAAGTTTGGGATGCCACTCAGAACCGAGGCCTGCCGCGCGGAGGCGTTATAGCAGGTGAGGTTGTTCACCAGAATGCGGCGGAAGGTTCCAACCTTGGTCGATTCTTTGGGACCTCGAAGCCGTGAGCCGAGACGATAGAAAAGCGGTCCGCTGTCGAGATTGCGCAGGGTGGTGTTCGAGATGGTGATGTCTTCGACCAGAGCGCCGTCGACGGACTCAAGCGCGTAGCCTAGGCATCCCTCGAAAACATTGCCGGTGATGGTGATGTTGATGAAGCCGCCGTTCGATTCGGTGCCGCACTTGATGCGGCCTGTCCCATATGGCCGTTGATCGGCGGGGAATCTCTTGAAAGTTCCGTCGAGCACCGAGCCAAGCTGATAGCACCCGGTGACCCAGTTGTTGGCGATAGTGACATTGCGCGTGGCGCGGGCGTAGCCGAGCGCATAGCTTGATTTGGGGCAGATCCCGTCGTCCCACGGCGAGTTGACAGTGCAGTTCGACACGCGCACGTTCTGGCAGCAGTCGATGTCGATGCCATCGCGATCCGTGTCAATCCTGATGTTGTCGATGGTGACGTTGTCGACGCCCGTCAGCAGGAAGCAGAAGTGGCCGCCCTTGAGAATCGAGAAGTCGCGAAACAGGACGTTGCGGCAGTTTTTGAGCGCAATGGTCTTGTTGCCCACGCCGGTCTGTTCTGCCTGATACATCGGATAGTCGCCGCGCGGTGAAAAGTGGCGCGGGGGTGGAGGCGGGGTACCTGGGCGGGTTGCTGCCACTGCACCGAAGCCAGGGATTGTGGTGGAGGGGGCGGGCGCGGGTCCTGCACCAAAGCTCAGACCCTTGCCCCAGATGAGGCCAGGGCCCGTGATGCTGAGATCGTGCAGGTCCTCGCCCCAAAGCAGGGAGTTGTGCCAGTGATTGTGACCGTAGTCCTGGTAGGCATCCCAGGCGGTGTTGGGTTCCGCCGCATCGTAGCTTCCCCCGTTGTAGCCCGTGGACTCACCGGGCTTGGGCGAGTCGGCCGCGACAAGCGTGCTGCCCTGGCTGAGATAGAGGTGAACCTGACTCTTGAGACGGACGGAGAAGCAGAGATAGACTCCAGCGGGAAAGAAGACCAGACCGCCGCCGGAGACCGCAGCGGCTTCGATGGCACGATTGATCGCCGGGGTGTCGAGTGTCTTGCCATCCCCAGTGGCGCCATATTTGCGAACGTCGAACACGCCTGGGCCGGCAGCGCCGGTGGTTCCTTCTTGCGCCGCGCCTGCAATCGAGACCGAAGCGAATCCAGCCAGTGCTGCGCCGATGCTTCCGTGCCGTAGAAAGTCGCGTCGCATCGCGTCAAATGATTTCATGGAAGATTCTCCCCCTGCGTACTGTCCGTCGCGCGCTTTTTCCGATGGCTGTTCCATTCACTGTTCGGTCTGGGCCATGCGCAGTTGCTGCTCCATGAGTCTTCTGGCTTCTTCCGGTTTGCGCGAGCGGATGGCCCGGCAAAAATGCGTGTTGCGAACATCTGCCAGGACTGGAACCCGTGCAATGCGCCGATCAGGCCTAGAGAACTCTTTCCCAGATCCGGAGGACCATCGGCGACAAAGGTGCCCACTCCGTGACGGATCTTCATCACTCCGATCGCCGCCAAATAACCTATGTCCGTGCGAAGACTGGCATGGCTGATCTTCAAGCTGCGCGCATGCTCGCGTTCTAGAGGAGTTTTGTCGCCGGGCTGCAGCGTGCCATTCTCAATCAACGCGCGCACATGGTTCACCACTTGCATGGTTCGGTGATTGTTCGGAGAATCGACTGTGCTCTGTGTCATTGGGCACTAACGTTCATGGATCGGCTCTGGAACGGCAAGCACCAAGAGATTACACCACGCAAGCGCTGCGCGGCGGGAATTCCGTGACCGGGCTGCCAAGCCCGGACTTCAAGGTGAGGGCGTGGTCTGACCTGACCTCGTAGAAGGTGCTGGCGAAGAATCCGGGCGCCTTGTGTGTCGTGGAAAGGTCCAGCTCTGCGGGATGGCAGTAGGAGTTCCGAGCGAGAGGATTTGCTGGCCTCGACGGCTGGGCCGATTGGATCAGATCTGGCTGAGATTCGCCGGCACGCTGGTGGCTTAACTGAACCGGGGCCGCGTTAGCGACCCGCTCAAGCCACTTTGAGTCGCCTTACGTCCTAACGTCTCCGGCGTTTGCGAATATTTACTCGAGCTTTGCCGGATTCCCTGCACACTCGGATGAGGCTGGGCGATCGTCCATCGGGATATCGCTCGAAACAATTGGGACTGCGGATTCCGCAGGGGGCAGGGACTCAACCGAGGCAGGAGACTCTGCTTGCAAGGTCTCAGCGAGTTCGAGCTCGGCGACTCGATTCAGGACAATGCGCTTGAGTTCGGCAAAGGCCTCCGGTGAATACTGAGCTTCTCTCGTATGCTCCAGCTTCTGCAGCGTGAGGCGCAAGGATTCAATAGTGTGCAGTCGCGGAGCCATTCGTCAATGGCTTCGATGCGTACCTCGAATCAAAGGAGGTACGCCGCCCACGGAATCAGGGATCACACGGGCAACCAAAGGTACTGCGTTTCTGCTACCAAAGGGGCAACGCGAGTGCTGGTCAGTCCATCTCTCCGGGCCCTGCGATGCTTACTGCACACCGTCTCTGAGTTAAAAGCTGAAGCGCGACTGGAGTTGAATCGTGCGTGAGCCCAGTGCCGTGCGGGCCACGCCAAAATCTGTGTTGATCGAGCTGACAGTCCCATCGGGATTGACTGAGCCGAGGATGTTATCGATGTTCGATGGATTGAGATTGTTCTTGTTGAAGAGATTGTAGAAATCGGCACGGAACTCCAGCCGTGCGTGCTCTCCCAGCACGCGGTTAGCTGGAAACCCGAATCCCTTGCTGAGGGATGCATCGACATCGTTATAGCCCGGGCCGTTGACGCTGTTGCGATGAATGCCGGGAACCGGCGGCGGGGCTATTGCCGGGAATGTCGGTCCGTCGACGAACGTGGGCGAGGTGAAATACGCGGTTGGGTTCCCGTTGTAATTCGGATTTACAGTCTGCATAAAAGTGCTGTTGCCGGTGCGCATGCCGGCACCGCCCACAATTGAAGCGGGCCGAAGTTGTTTGTACGAGCTTCCGTTGTAGTAAAGTCCGCCGGCAGTGTTCACATTGTAGAGAGGGTTGATGGGGAAGCCAGTATGCCAGTTGAAGATTCCGCTCAGAGACCATCCGCCAGCCAGTTTCTCGGCCACCTCGTGTCCCCCATGGAAGAAGACCGGTTGCCATAGGCCGAAGATCTTCACGGCATCGGCTACGTTGTAGTCCGATCGGCCGTATGCCGCGTGGGAATCGTAGGGATAAGGATCCTCCTCATAGGGGCCGGAATTCTCGTCCATCGACTTCGCCCACGTATACTGCGCCTCGAGATTGAAGTTATGCGAGAGCGTGTGCTTCAGCGTGGCGATCAGCGCGTTGTAGTTGGCTGTCCCGGCGTTGGCGTAGTAATCCACGAAGTTGACAGCGGGATTCAACGGAATGCCTCGCGCTGCGGCGACGGCATTGAAGTTGTTCTGGATGAGCAAATGGCGCGACTCGCTGCCCTGATATCCGACCGTGGCAATCGTTTCGAACGGGAACTGATACTGCATGTCGAGCGAGTAGTGATAGTTCATGATGGTCTTCGGATTGGCGTCGAACCCGGTCACTGAGATGGGGCTCGACGTGGCGCTCGCGGGAAGATTGTTCGGACCGAAGGTCGTGATCGTCGCGGGATTGGGTGCGAAGCCGAAAAGGGAGTTGATATTGCTGGCTGTCTCATAGAAGATGCCCGGGGCATTTACTGCGGGCGTCGAGCAGCAGAACGAAGCCTGCACAGCGTTGGGTGGGTTTCCGACGCCGTTGGAGATGATCGCGATCTCATTCTGGTTGTAGTTGATACCGAAGCCACCACGGATCACAAGCCTGTCCATCGACGATTTGGGGAGCCACGCAAAACCGAGTTGCGGGCCGAAGTTCCACTTCTGCGGCGTGTCGAGATTGCCGCCAACCTTGACATTGAGGTCGCTGAGGGCCGCCGAGCCCGAACCAAACCGCAGCACGTCGAGGTTGTTCTCCTTGGAGTAAAAGGGCCCGAACCAGGACCACCGCAGTCCAGCGTTGATCGTGAAATTGGGGCGGAGCTTGAAGTCGTCCTGGATGAAAAGGCCAAGCATATTGATGCGGTCGTCCTGGCGATTGGCAAAGGGTACGCCGGTCGCAGCATTGAACTGTCCGGACTCCTGGTAGGGCGCATCGTTCGCGAAATCCCAAAGGTTCCGGAAGGAGAACTGGGGCCGCGCGGAGTAGGTCGGATTATTCAGGAAGTAGAGCCGGGTGAAGTCGCCTCCGGTCTTAATGCTGTGCCGTCCAAGAATCTTCGTGAGCACGTCGTTGTAGTCATAGGTCCACTGGTTGTAGTTGCTGGGCCCCGGGGGGCCGAAGAATTGGAAGTTGCCATTGCCGGCGAGGCTTCCCATGTTGTCAACGTTGTCCTGGGGAAGGCCGAAAGGCTCCTGCGGATTCGACGTTACCTCATTCCAGCGCCATCCGGCCGCATTCGCGCGTGCCTGGTTTAGCAGAGTCGGGCTGAAGGTGTGATTCCAGATGAGGGAGAAGGCGTCATTGGTCTGACTGTGGTGCCAGAAGTTTGCCGATCGTACGGGGCCGTTGTAGTCCGTAGAAGAAACCGGAACCCAATAGATGGCAAACGCGAGGTGATCTCGGTCGCGGATTTGTGCGTCGAGTCGGCCATTGTATTGTTGCTGCGATGTCGTGGTGGGGTCGACGGTGCTGAACAAGGCGAGATCCGGCACTCCGTCAAGACCAGCGCCGACGCCGGGATTCGTGGTTGACCCGCCGTACGTTGGATCTTGCGTGCCGGGTGCGAACTTCAGCGGAGAACCTACGTCGAGTCCGTTGGGTGTGGTCGCGCAGTTCACGCCTTCGCTGAGCCCGATCTGAGCGCACGTGGTTGGGACCATGCCTGCAGCGGCCACGCCCTCGCCTTTGTAGGAGAGGTATTTCGACGCGATGGTCCCCGAGGATGCTGCCGAGCTGTCGAACTGCGGCGTCTCGTACCAGCTTTGCGCAGTGGCCACGGCTGAGAGCGGGCTTGTTTCGTAGTTGAAGAATCCAAAGACATGGTTGCGCCAGAAGGGCCCACCGAGGCTTCCGCCATAGTTGTTGAAACGATTCTCATCCCGGTTCAGGCCACGCGACTCCGGAGTTCCGGCGTTGGTGGAGCCAAGCCCGTTCCAACGCTGATACGCGTTCAAGCCAGGTCTGGACGCCTTGAAGAAGGCACTCCCATGGACGTCGTTCGTGCCGCTCTTCGATGTCACCTGGATCTGGCCGCCACTGAAACGCCCAACCTCGGCATCGTAGCTATTGGAGACGATCTTGACGTCCTGGACAGAGTCCTCGCTGGGGGTGATCACGGATGTGCCGCCCCATACCGCACTCACCGTGCTGATGCCATCAACCGAGATGCCGTTGGTTTCATATTGGCCGCCACGAGCCTGAATCTGTGGCCCATTTTCGGTTTGAAAGATGCCGGATGTTCCGCTGCCGGATCCACCAGGCCCCTGGTTGCCCGGCAACTCGTAACTACCGCCGCCAGCCGATTGAGAAGCGTCGCCGAAAGCGCCCGGAGCAAGTTGAGCGAGTTGAAAAACGTCACGATTGAACGATGGAAGGTGCTGAATCTCTTCGCTGCTGACTGTTTGGCTGACTGTGGCCGTTCCGGTGTCCAGCAAGGGTGCGGCAGATCCGTTAACCGTGACTGTCTCCTGCGCCGCACCGACCTCGATCTGCACATTCAACACATTCGCCTGTTCGGGGATCAACACGACCTGATCGATGCTTTTCTTCTTGAAGCCGTCACGCTCGACCGAAAGGCTGTACCGATTGGGCGCAAGGCCAGCAAAGTTGAAGAGGCCCGCCTGATCGGTGACAGAGGTCCGAGTCTGATTGGTCTCCTTGTCGACAAGCGAAACGGAGGCGCCGGGGACAATCGCGCCGGTTGGATCGGTCACCGTCCCACGCAGCGACGCACTGAACTGAGCCTGCGCCAGCGGACTTGCGACTAGAACGAGACTGAGCAGAGAAAGTATGCAGGACTTAATAGGAAAATTGCGCAGAGCGGGACGAGAAGAACGATCGAGGACGTTCGAGTGCATTCTAAGCCTCCGGGAAAGCAAAACGAATCCCGCAACGCTCACAGCGCCGGGACAAAATACACAGTCAAGTGCGCGAGTACGAGACCAAAGCGCAAAAGCGACCGACTTGGCGACCACTTTCGCTTAGATGCGGGAGAAGAAAGAAGGGATTTGTTCCAAGCGCATTCGGCCTGCGTCACAGGCTTGGCGCAGGCCTGCGTCATTCAATCGATTGGCCTATTCAGACCTTGTCGTGCAGAGTCCTTGACTGTGCCAGAAGGCCAAAGACGCACCTCCCCATTCTGGGGTGCAGCCTCAGATCAGTTGCCTTCCGCGGGCACGGCTCGCGTCTCGGTTTTTGGGACGACCAGTGCTAATGCGCCCCGAGTGGGATGAAGACCCCGCAGCCCATTGCTTCTGGAATCGCTGGGAATGCCGGCTTCAGTGATTCGCGATCCTCCGCGGCTGCTCTTTGCGGCGTCCGCAAAGCGTCTCTGAGTTTGAGCCTCGCCTTGTGGAGCTGTGATTTGCTGGTGCCGATCGAGCAGCTAAGGATGGTCGCAATCTCGTTGTGCTCGTAGCCTTCGATGTCGTGCAGAATGAAAATCAGCCTGTAGCCTGCTGGAAGAGCAGCAACGGCGCGCTCCAGCGCAAGGCGATCGATAGAACCCGACAAGGACAAGTCCGGCGCGCCGAAGCTGCGCCCAGGACCATTTTCGGGAGTAGGTTCCATCGCTTCGTCGAGGGATATCAGGGGCGTCCGCTTTTTTCGCAGATGCATCAGAACCACGTTGACAGCCAGACGATGCAGCCAGGTTGAAAAGGCCGAATCACCGCGAAACGTGGCGATCTTCCGATGCAATTGCAGGAACGCTTCTTGGGTCAGATCCTCTGCTTCCGCGGTATTGCCAACCATGCGCAGGCAGAGAGAATAGATCCGCCTTTTGTGGATGGAATAGATCTGGGCAAACGCCTGGTGATCCCCCGTTTGAGCCAGAGTGAGAGTATTGGCGTCAACGCTACTGGGGGCCTTGGTGTTCACTGCCGTCGAGCCTTGGCTCCCTGACTGCGGAGCAGAGGCTGCAAGGAAAGGAGCCGTATTTGCTGCGTTCTTTCGGGACATGCATACCTTCCTGGGGAATCGGAATCGTTGGATGAACATGTGCGGATCGGCGCAGAATTTCTTTTCCTTGCCGCTAGTGCTGCATTTGGCATGCCAGAACTTGCTCATGCGCAGCGGATGGGCGGAGCCAGCTGATACCTCTTTAGATGCAAGCATCTGAAGAGGCGTGGGCGCGATCTGGCCACATTTTTGGGGGTGCTGTCGCTCCGAAAAATTTACAGCCCCGTGCAAAAAAGGGGCGCGATTAGGCATGGAATAGCGGCTCGAGGTTGGAGCTCTGTCCTGCGGCGACCACTTATGCTGTTCGTTCGATCCGAAGGCTTGAAAGAGCCTCGAGAATGCCGCGCGAACTGCCGCGAGTCGCAAAATGCTACTCACCGGAAGATACCTCGAGATGCGGTGGTCCCGCAGAGCTGTCAGTCTCAACCGATCTGAACGAAGGGCTGGCAAGCTACTTGCCGGAAGGGGCGTTCGCCGGGCTCTTCATCCCGGTTTCCGCAAGGATGGCGTCCATTGGCAGCTCGAGCGCAAACAGCGAATTCGTCCCTTGATCCGCTTGGACCCAGATGCCGTGAAAGGCCTGTTGCAACTCCGGATGCTGGGCAAGAAGGACGGACATGATGTCAAGGACCTGGCGCCGCGCCGATGGAGGGTCGTGCAACTGCGTCGTCTCGGCAGCATCAGGCTTATAGTGAACGTCCAGATCTAATGCGCCAAAACTTGTGGTCGTGCCAACCGACGTCACTGCGTAGGACGCACCATGACCCGTGAGCGACATAGGACCGGCTTCCGGGAACTGCGCTGGCTTCGTCTTTGAGGCCTCCTGCTGGAGTTTCTCCAAATTGGGGCTGGAGAGAAGGTCGATCGGATCGAGAAGCCGAGCTGCAATGCGGTAGTAAAGCCAAGCGTCCCAATTCATTTTCGTCGATGCATAATTGCGCGCTGAGGTCCAGTACCAGAGGCCATCGTGCCCTTGTTCGGCCATCGGCCGGATGACGAGCCCGGCAAGCATCCATTGCTCTGCGGTCGTGCGCGACAGGATGAGAGTGATCTGCTGAGGTTGCGGAACACCCGTCGCATGGACAATGACTAAAGCGTATGTGGCCGGCGGCAGATTAGTGAAGTTCATCGAAACGAGTGGATGTCCGCAATAGAAATCGGTGCGAGGGGCTCCAGGTGGATCGCTCGACGCGTCCAGAAAATACACATTGTCCACTGTAATTGCGGCCTTCTCGATCAGTGGCTTCTGACTCTGAACGGACTCGGCAATGCCGGCGAAGTTGCTCGCGACAGCAGGAATCGTGTTTGCTTGTAATGCTTGAGTATTCCCTTGTTGAATCTCTTCGGCGATCGTTCGTGCCGCCTGCTCCAATGCCTGTCTCTGTTGGGATGCCATTTGGGATTGCGTGAGGCACGAAGCTGCCTGCATGCAGGGAGGGGCGGCGACGCAATAGATCGCTAGCGTACAGAGAATCGGAATAGTCTTATTGGTCACTCTTCAACCACACCCTCCCGATCGGCGGCTGGACTTGCCCGATCCGACCCCGTACCGATGTTAGATGAAAGAAAATGGGCTACTGTTTTCCAGCCGTGAGGACGGGCCCGCCAAGGAACTGCGCGCTCAGGAGCAGGCGACACATCAGAGCTCAACTGGCAAACAGAATGCGCCCGGTGAGAACCTCAATCGAGGCACTGCGAGAAACAGTTCACGGTAAATCGCCTGTCGCGTCGCCTCCACTTCCATCGGAGCGATCACTGTCATCTCGCCGATCAGCGCACTCAAGGCCAGAAACGAATCGCGGTTAGATATCACGAATTCGAGGGGATACTCAGGCTTCCTCGCGTGAGCTACGTCGGGCTCAGCATCGAGGATGAAGCTAATGTCAGGCCTGGGAACAAACTTCATAATGAGCCGAGAGTAGATGCGATTGATGCGGCTTTTCGGGTCCAGATTTGCCAGCTCGTCATAGATAAAGCGGTCAAAAATGACGACGTCAGTCTTTGCCCTCCGAGCTGTCTTGGCCCCGTGATAGACAGCGATAGCATCAAGGAAATAGAGCAGGTATCGCAAAGCCGTCATCGCGATGGACTGGACATTCTTGTCGCGTCGATGGATTGGCGCCGCTGGTATTCCCACTCCGGCATCCCCCCCAAATAGCAGAGAACCCGCACGTTCGCGGATCTTCTTCAGACAGGCGATATCATCCCAGAATCTGATCACCCGTACGCGCATGTTTCGTTCCAAAAGGCTTTCCTGGAGGTCGTGAATCTGCGTCGACTTGCCGGCGCCATCGATGCCCGAGAAGCTGACGATTGTCGGTTGGCTGTGAATTTGACGTCTCGGCATGGTGCACCATTCCTGATTCTGGCGATTCAGCGAATTCATTGGGGGCGGCTGGGACTGGCATGGGAGAGTCCGGCCACTGTACCAATCGCGATTCCAGCGGCTGCAACTACACCCAGACTGATGAGAAGGATGCGAACGCGTCTCTGTCGTGCCGGAGCAATCGCCGCACCCGAAAGCATCGAACCAGTCACGCCGGTTGGCTTCATATCGGGAGCTGCTGCGGTGCCTAAGGGCCTCTGGTCGCTGTTTTGCTGGCTACTGGCGTATTCCGTAGCGTTCGCCTGCGCCATGCGCGGGGCGGGTGCATCTGGATATGTTGGGGCTGCTGGAACCGGATTTCCTTGCGGCCGTTCCTGCGTCGATCCAGGATCGCAGTAGATCGCCACGATACCGATCAGCCCGGCTGCCATCGATCTCACAAGCCATTGTCGGCATTTCATTGTTCGCTCCGAATCATCCCGGTCGCTAAAAGTGGAGGATAGGGGCGCGACGCACGCGAGTTTGCCGATGCCGATACTCCGTCGCTTCCCGCAAGTTGTTGCCGGGCAGGCGAGATGGATGCTCGTTGAAAGCTGCATAGGGCCGCGGCTTCGCTGTCGAAGGTCTCGAACAGGCGGTCAAGACCTGTGGATTCAAGCCGAGCCATCAACGAGTCGGGAACGCCCGCGAGCTTGACATTCCCGTTTCTCTTCATGGACTCCTCAAGGCAGCAAAGAAGCAAGTGGATTACCTGCCGATCGGCAACGCGAACCAACGAGCAGTCCAGCACAATCTGCGGTCGGCTGACCTCAGCACAAGTTCTGATGATCTCGAGCAGAAATGTCTTTGCCTGTCTCTTGCGGATTGTCTCAGGAAGCTTTCTGACGCTCACAGTGAGTGTGCAAATAGTCATCTCTTTCTCCCACGCTCCTTTGTTGTGTGATCAGGACGATTGCCGGCGTCATTGCCTGCGCGGAGTTATCCCGTAGTTTGAAGCAGGCGTGTGATCTCTGCTTCAGGGTTGAACAGCGCATAACCCATGACGTTCGTCGCATAACGTCCAAGTGTGACAAAGTTGGTGTTATACCAGCAGCACTCTCGCATCCGCGGCGACAGCCCGCAGATGAATTTGAGGTTTTGAATCCGGCGGGGTGACGCCATAATCGCTGCAACGAGCCGATGATTGCCGTCAAGGATCGCGAGCGGCCGGTACTCGTCAAGGCCCAAGAGAATCACTGCGCCGAAAGCCGCATGGCCTTGGACTAACTGATCGCCGATCGACTCTATCTTCGACAGGAAAGGAATATCCAGCAGATCCCGGCGCGATTGAAGATTCTGTACGATCTCTGTAATAGAAAAATTCTTGCCCGCGAGCTTTCGCCACTGTGCACGGGGGAACACGCGGATATGCTCAAGGTCGGGCTCCTTAAGGCCGATCTCATACCACTGGGTATCGGCCGGAATCTCCTTCCACAACGCCATGTGGCGCAAGAACAGGAGTGCACGGCGCTTGGCGTTTTCGGCGGTGTCCGCAAAATTCGGACGAGTAACGATCTCCTGCATGCTTTCCTGATAATCGGCAAACACTGGGTCGTCGAAATCGCTCTTAAGAAACTCTGCAATCACTTCATGCTCGGTGACCTGACGGGTTAGCTCAATTGGCTGCGCATCTGCGTCCAAAAGGAGATCACGAGGATTAGTAAGAGAGTCAATCAAAAAGGGAACCGCGACGCAGACGAACAGAACGGCCAGCAAGTCGAGCTGTACCAGGATGACTTGATGCAATGAGGAATGAAACCGGCAGATAGCCGCAATCAGAACGCCGCAAAAAGCCAACTGGACCCAGCTGGTATTCGCAATCTTGTATGACATTTCAAACGTGATGATGACGACGCTGAGGGAGTAAACGACGGTCGCAAATGCGTATAGAGCCAGCAGCGAGGGAAGGCCGTATTCGCCGCCGATTTGAAAACCCGACCCAAAGAGCCATGTCCAAATCTCGCCAGGAGTAAAGCAGAGTGCGGAGGAGAGTATGGAGCCTATCCCAAGAACGAGGAAGAAAGACGTTGCAATGACCTTGAGGTCCTTTCTCTCGCCCGCCCGTGTTCCGGCAACCAGAGGGAAGGTTGTATTGACGACAGACCACGAAAAGGCAAAGATTACGCGGCCGACCATGGCTACGGCCGAGTAGACGCCGGCTATTCGCGCAGGAAAGAAATGCTTCACCAGGATGATGTCGCAGTTGTTGATCACGACCTGGCCCGAGAAGAAGACAAGGGCCTGGCATGTTTCGCGAAGGGAGTAGGCCAGGCGAAGCGGATTGGGCACAGCCCTGGGGAGTCTCGTACCCGCGGCGAAGTAAGCGACAGCAATCGCCAGGGCATTGGCAGCGATCACGCCGCGCACGTTGAGCCCGGCAGCGATCAGGAGGAAGGAACCTCCCAGGCGGACGGCTCCCTCCAGAACAAGGTTGAGCGCCAACCGCCGAAAGCCGCAGGTTCCCTGGATGTAGCCGCGCCGACTGCCGAGTGGAACATAGAAGGCCGCGCCAATCGCAAGCAGGGCAACGAGTGCTGGGTCAGGCAGCCTCAGATAAGCAGCAATGCTCTGCTGAAAAAGAAGCAGGAGAAATCCGATTAGAATTCCGCAAGTCCATGCACCGCGGTGAAAGCCGCGATAGACGGCAGCCATCTCCTCTGCGGATCCCTGCTGCGCTACGAGTTTGGTCGAAACGATCTGGAAAGCGAGCGTTACTGCAGAGAGAACAGTGAGAAGTGTGTAGACAACCGTCGCATGTCCGAAGCTCGTGGGCCCCAGAAACTGCGCAACAACGATGTTATAGGCCAAGTTGATGGCAGTGGTCAGCCCCGACCCGGAAAGGAGGACTACACTGCCGGAGACAATTCGGGCCGGCAATGATTTCGTGTTGTTGAGCCTTGCACTGAGCACGCGCTGACGCTCCGGCTCACCCCGTGGACTGCCGTGACTGTGACTCGGGTTCTCGAGCCACGGCCCCGCCCTCAGGTATGCGCCAACCTTCAATACGATGCTCAAATCTGTGGTGTGGCTGCCCATCCAGGTCCCTCGGGCTGGTCCCTAGCCCGGCAAACCAGCGGCTAACAATAAGCCTCTAAAAGTACGACGAATGCATAACCGACTGATCGCGCTCTTCATGCTCATCCTGTCCGCGCATGGATGCTCCCATCAACCCGCCGCCCTCTCGACCCGGCTCCAGCATCGGGCCCCGGGAGCTTCGCCTGAAGTGCTCGCCGTCTATGAGGCCTGGTTCGGCCACCCCAGGCACATCTCAGTCGGCTATTCCTCGCATGATCCAAAGGAAATCAAGAAGCAGATTCGTCACGCGAAAGCGATGGGCATATCCGCGTTCGTCGTCGATTGGTACGGCGACCGTGAGCCCTTTATCGATCGCAGCTATGCGCTGCTGCAAGCCGCCGCCGCAAAAGAACACTTCCATGTTGCGATGATGTATGACGAGACAGATGATGACGACGATGCGACCGATCTGGCGATCGCCGATTTCACAATGTTTCGTGATACTTATCTTTCCGAAAGGGCTTCGGGCCGCAAGGCCTATCTCTCCTACCAGGGCCGGCCCGTCATCTTCATCTTTCCCAAAGGCAGACATACAGACTGGAGCAAGGTCCGCGAAACCGTCGAAAGGTGGAATCCGGCGCCGCTGTTGATCTACGAGAATGTGCCTGACAGGAATGCCAATGCGTTTGACGGCTTCTATGCGTGGGTAAGTCCCGGCACAGACGGTGCACGCTGGGGTGAAGAGTATTTAGCCAATTTCTATCAGACTATGGTCTCTAAGTACCCGGATAAAATCGTTGTCGGCGGCGCATGGGCCCAGTTCGACGACAGCAAGGCAAGCTGGGGCTTGAACCGGCATATTTCCGCGCGTTGCGGCCAAACCTTTGACGATACCTTTAACTTCTGGCGGAAGGAGTTGGGGAACGACGATCCGCCGCCTTTCATGTTGATTGAGACGTGGAACGATTACGAGGAAGGAACGGCTGTCGAGCAAGGCCTCCCTACATGCGGCTCGAACGCGAGTGCCGCCGCACGTGCTGAGCAATAGGAAGATCAGGCCAAGACATCAGAGTGATCCGCCATACTATGGACGCTCATGCTGCCTCCGTTGCATTGGGATACTCTTTCGTCGATACGGCAAGCGGTCCAACCTGAGCAGGCTCCTCGACAGAAGCACGGTGGACCTCCTGAATAATCGACAGAGGCCTCCTGCGAACCTCATCGTAAACACGCCCCATATATTCCCCAAGAACTCC
>Ga0335069_10004178_pt1 | contig 21562 bp, 19 predicted proteins | sample Lox_Sample_11_FD_206714 | JGI IMG/M metagenome (GOLD analysis project Ga0335069, IMG submission 206714) | Soil microbial communities from Loxahatchee National Wildlife Refuge, Florida, United States - Lox_Sample_1.1 | ecosystem: Environmental > Terrestrial > Soil > Wetlands | place: USA...
CAAGAAGCGCACGCCGCAATAGAAACAGCGCTATTCTGAGGGGGCGCAGCGCTCATGGAGGGCCAGGGAGATCGGAAACAGGTAGCCTGTCACTCTTTTCCTTGGCCAGCCCTTATCGGGCCATCCGTAAAACGTTAGAGCTTCCACATCAGTTCTCGGCCGGTGTTTTGTCCATGTGATCAATCACGATCACGTCGAGTTGAGTTTTGGACTTTTCCAGCCTTAGTCCCAGTTGCTTCTCAAGCGCCGCGAAGAGATCAGGAGCAGCGGCTGTCTGGCCGGCCTCGTTTAGCGACGTCGCGGAGACGCCCATTCCCATGGGACCCGGTAGTCCTGCTTCCGAAAACTCCAGATGGAAATCGTAAGCCCCGGTCAAACCCGTCTTGTCCACAACCCGGCTACCCTTTAGGACAAACTGCAAATAGTCCGATAGTTCCTGAAGAGTTATCATCCGAAAGGCTTCGCGCGTAATTCCATTCTCACTCGTTCCCCTGAAATCAGACCGTCCGGCAGGCAGTTGCGGAAAACCGTCACGATCCGACGGCACGGGCGTGACAAGCGCCCCAGGCTGCCTCTCTTCGGGCATCGGATCGACGGCCGGAGCTGCAGCCTTTAGTTTTGCCCCCCCTTTGGCCACGACGACCGTATACGCGTCGAACTCTTTCTTTACGCTGTGGTACGTAAGATGGAACCGCTCCTTGAGCAGGTTAAGCAGCATTTCGTTGGCCTCCTCTTTCGTGGCGCCCGGCCGAACGATTGCCGATATCTCGAATCGGGCGTAGTTGCCCATGACCCAGTCGGGCCCCGAGATCTGATCCAGCGGGAGTGCGAAAGCTGTCATCAGTAGCCGTCGCGGCCGGACCCAAGTAAATGTCATACGCGTGGGATCACCCGTGCCGGGGCCACCTGTGATTTCCCCTGCCGCCGGAAATGGACGGCGCGGAGGATTCGAAGGGGCCGGGCGTACCGCGGCGACTTCGAAACGGAGGGGCGCAAGTAATTGAGCCTGATTCAGGCCAACTTCAGAGCTGGAAGGCGGTCGTTCCGACCGAACTTGCGCCAGCAGCACCGGCTTCCGTTCCGTCACCCTCGCACTCGGAAGCGCACGAGCGGGAGTAATCGATCGGTGTGTTGCGATCTGTGGCAACGGCGGCTGACGATCGCTCCCCAGCGCACCTGCACCCAACACAACGGGAACTACAAACAGTATTACTGCCACCCATCCAGTCCCGGTCAATCCTCGCGCGAACGTCCGCCTGTCCCGAAGGAGCGATTCGATCCGCTGACGACTGTGGGAGCATGAGCCCATGGTGAGCGCATGCCACCGCGGACGCCCTTGCGATCTTTCGAGCATCTGTTTCATAGCCCAGTTCACCTTTCCAAGAAATATCCATAGCCTGCTAATCGAGTTCGCCGAGCCCCTTTTCGGCGGAACTCAGAAGCGCGGGGACCCATTTCCACGCAACAGCCGATCGACAACTAGGTTCCCCCGGAATCATGCGCCTTCGCCCACAGCCTCGCCGAAGCACACCACCGAGGTGACGGCTCGAACATTCGGCCAGCCGTTATCGGGCGTTTCGTAAACTGCTAGACCTTCAGTTCCCAGCCGGGGCGGAAGACCGGCTTGATGCACTGGTTTGCTTCGTTGCTATTGGAGAACCGCAGGTTCTTGCTGTGCCACGTGAGTTTTCCCGGCACGCGCCATGCGATGCTGACCAGCGATAGCCATTCCGCGTAGCCAAAACTCGCAGCCAAAACTCGTCAGCTTGATCTGCACACTTTATCATCGCGCTCTCACTCAACGGTGTCCATCTGTCCGGTGACTGCGGCTGCGGCGCGGTCTCTCTTTGGACGGCCTCGCTCCCAGTGGCGGTCGAAGCGTATCGACATCTCCTTTACCAAGGGCTCGTCGGCGAAGGGCTTCCCGGCGTGGGTGCAGCGGCGCAACAGTGGCACCGACTCGCCGTCGTCTTCGGAAAAGATGCGCCTTGACTGCTATCCGCCAATGGCGGATAATTCGGACAGTGGAGCTGATCGAAACCTCGATCTTCACGAGGCAAATTACGGCGCTGCTTAGCGACGACGAATATGGGACGCTTCAATCCAGTCTGGCTGCAAACCCAGGTCTTGGCGCTCTCATCAAGGGCGGCGGCGGAATCCGGAAGATTCGGGTGCCGGCAAGCGGGCGGGGCAAGCGCGGCGGGGCGCGCATCATCTACTATTGGGCGGTCCGGAAGGAAGTCATCCTGTTGCTGTATGCGTATGCCAAGAACGCCACGTCGGATTTGTCTCCACAGCAGACCGCTCGGCTCTCCCGGCTGGTGAAGGAGGAGTTCGGATCATGAAAGCGAGAATGTTCGAGGAACTGCTCGATAGCGTGCGTGAGGGCGGGGCTATTGTGCGGGGGCAATCGAGGGCTTCACGCCGATTTGAGGTGGGCGCTACCGGGATCCGCGCGGTTCGCGAGAGGACCAGCCTTTCGCAATCGGAGTTTGCGCGCCTGATCGGCGTCAGCGTAAAGACGCTGCAGAACTGGGAGCAAGACCGCCGCCGTCCCACAGGTCCGGCCGCGGCGCTGTTGAGGATCATCGCGCGGGAGCCCGAGATGGCCATCAGAGTGATCCATGAGGCGGCGTAGGGCGCGGAGGCTGTTCCAAGAGCGTCCGCACCACTCACGGAAGTTCGGCGGCTCGAAGAGGGGTCGCATTTCGCGCCAGCAGAAGCGCAGCCCAAGATGCGTCTCTCCCCTTTTTGCCCTTGGCAGGGAGACCCGCGGCACGTCTACTACCGCGAACGCGATGCCGGCTGGCTGCTGGCTGACGTCGTGATCGAGCGCGGCGAGCAGATCAGGGTGACCGCATATCCGGCCAGAAATTCGTTGACAGATTTTCTTATTGCTTGAATGCGGACGACTGATAAGATTCCTCCAGGTCGATCTCCGGATGCGCAAAGAGCAGATCGCGCAGGATGTACCGGTGCTCGCAGCCGCAGAGGACCACTATGCGTTGCCCGGTCCTCATTCTCGCTTCGGCTGCGATGTTGTTGGCCATGATCCGATTCCGCTCGTGCCATTCGTCCCGAAAAAAAGCGAACTCCCCGGCTAGGCCCTTAAGGGATACGACCTTGGGTGGAATAGCCGTTGCTAGTTTTTTAGCATCATGCTAAATTTACTAGCATAAGGTCGAAAGGAGACCCGCAAACATGATCGGGCGAGTATACCCGATGGTTCTGGTTCTGGCCGCGTACGCACAGACCGCGCAATTCGAAGTGGCGTCGGTTAAGCCGGCTCTTCCACCCGCTCCCGGCCGGAACGCAGCAGTCGCAGTTCGCGGAGGCCCCGGAAGCATCGACCCGGCCCTTGCCAGGTTCGACAATATCGACCTGTTCAGTCTCGTGACAATGGCGTACGGCATCGGGCGCTACCAGCTTTTTGGTCCCGAGTGGTTGAGCACCGCGCGCTTCGATATCAGCGCTAGAGTTCCGCTGGGGGCCACCAGGGACCAGTACCGCCTGATGCTGCAAGACCTGCTGGCCAAGCGCTTCAAGCTGGCGCTCCATCACGAAACCAGGGAAATCCCGATCTATGAGATGACGATCGCGAAGAATGGTCCGAAGCTGAAGGAGTCGCCGGTTGATCCCGATGAGAGCGACCCCGGCCTACAACCCCCACCGCGCTGGTCCAGCCCGCCGCCGGGAGCGGGTAACGTCGGCGGGTCGATGCAGTCCACCAAACAGCCGATGGAGTGGCTCATAGCCATGTTGTCGGGAATGCTTGGCCGGCCCGTCACGGACGCCACCGGACTGAAGGGAAAATACGACATCCACTTGCGCTGGGGCGGATTCGGGTTGAACGCCCCGGTCGCTCCCGATAATCCGGACGTCGGAGCTGCCGAGTCCGAACCACCCCTCGTCCAAGCCGTACAAGAGCAGCTCGGTCTCAAACTGACACCGAAGAAGGCCCCGTTCGATGTCCTGGTGATCGACCACATCGAAAGGGTTCCTGCTGAGGATTAAGACGGCATCGGCAAGATCTGGTTTCGCGGCCAAAGAGGTCCGAATGATCTGGCGAATGGACAGCTTTGTGGCTTCAAGGCGTGCGCCGGGAATCGTGCGCAGTCAGTGCATCCCATCCGTCCAGGAAATCCGTTCGCCCCCGGCCAGTTGCAGGTTGAGGATCTCGCCGGACTGACGATCAAAATCCACCGCCGTCCTGTCACTCTTTTCCTTATCGATCTGCAGGCGGTCGCTGGCCTAGTACGTGAGTAGACGTAACGTTAGTTCTCTGTTGGCGCCTTATTCAAATGATCGACAACAAGCACCTGAATGGGCGCCTTCGCCGGATTCAGCTTCAGCCCAAGCTGATCCTCAAAGGCGCCGGCGAGGCTTGGCATTCGGGCGACCTCGCCCTGCGCAGCAGGTTGGCCAGATGATGGCTCAATGGCGACAGGGCTAGCCAGGGCCAGAGTATCTTGAGCGTACGTTAGGTCGAAGTCATACGTCCCAGTGAGTCCGGTCTTGTCCACTATCGGCCGGTCAATTTGACGCTCCATTCCCTGGATCAGGGCGGCGACCGTTTTCATTCTGACGGAAAGGCGTGTGATGCCATTGCGCATATACCACGCCATCACGGGACTGCCCGCTGGCACTACTGGCCATCCGTCCTTCCTCTGAAATGGCAAGTTGTCCGCCGGGCGCTCGTCCGCCGATGGAGCTGCTGCCTCTTTCATCCTCAATCCCCCCTTTGCGATCACTAGCTCGTAGACTGCATGCTCCCTCGTCTCCCAGTGGACGGCCAGGCCGAAGCGCCCGGCAAGAAGTCCACGCAGCATTAGATTGACATCGTCGGCAGTAGCGCCCGGTGGAATCTTGGCCGTTATGTCATACGTCGCGTCGTCCAGCAGTTTTGCGGGGCCGTCAAGTTGGTAAGGCATTAAGCCGTAGGCCCTCAGCAGAAGGGGTCTAAGGCTCATACTTAGACACCTGAATTGCCCGGGACTTATTGTGCCGGGGCCGCCTGTCATAAGCCTTGTTCCTGGATTTGCCGGAGGCACGAGTTTGATCGAGGCGACCTCGAAGGAAGGCGGTTGAGCGGGTGCTTGCGCAAAGGAGGCGGCAGCTGACAGGACAAGCAGTTTGGTAGTAGTTTGAACCGTCATCGTTCAACTCCAGAACTTCCGTTTGTGACGGCGTTTGAACTGCCAAAAGGTTACGCCCGCTCACCCAATGTTGGACGTTCCAGCCTTTTGTTCGAGTGACCCGCAAGGCTGATGCGCCGTAGTGGCCCAAAAACGGGAATTCTGGAAATCGAGTTCGCTACCTGGGGACTCGCCCCTCCCCTCTGAAAGAACTCTCCGTGATCGAAGAGCTGCAAGGTGACCTCCTGCATACCAGAGTTGGCGCCGGTTATCGCCCTTGTCAGGGGTGGGGAGTTTTCAACCGGCGATTTGGGGATTGTTGCACAGGCGGTGACCGCCTCGGGCTGACGGGCTTTGCGCCGGGTAGCTTCAAGATTCAGCCCGCCTGCGGATCGCGAAGGGCTCCTTCCGGATGGCCGCCCTCAGTGCGTTCGATAATGCCCCGTCGCCATGTTTTCGGCGCCATCTGCCGGCGTCTTCCATCGCCAGCCGTCGGTACGCGGCAAGCAGGTCACCGCTATGCAGGCGCGAGCGCGGATCGGTGCGCACCTCTTCCTCAACCGGACGAAAGACCTCTGCCATCGAACGCCCGCTATCGAGCCCGTTTACCAGCGAGCGGTAGAGATCTTGCTTAGCGCTGACGTACGCCGCGAAGTGGTCTTGCAACTTGGAGCGGTCCGGCCCGATCAATTCGCCGTCTTCGAAGACCACCGCGTCCAGAGATATATCTAGGCTGGTCGCATTGTCGTACTCTCGCGACCGCTCGGCGAACTGGCGCAAGTAGAACTCCCCGGTGGGTCGTCCGTTCCATTGGCCTGAGTCCAGTTCGATACCCATCGCTGCGATGATCCGCTCGCCGGCGCGGATTTCATTGCTCCGCTCGGGGACGGCTGCGGCCACGGCGTCAGGATACTTGGCTTGGGCAAACGTGTGTTCGGTTTGGCCGTCCCGCGAAATGTCCCACAGCAGTGTGTAGGCGACCAGGGTACGCCCGGATTGGTTCGAAAGACAGACGAGCAGCGGCTTCAGCTCCAGAAGGTCCGCGAGGTTTCCCGCGAACCATGATTTCGCCATGCCGTCAAAGGCGGGATCGGCGCAGGACGTCAGCGTGATGCCGTCGGATTCGAAGCCCTTCAGTTGGATTAATGGGATCATGTGGATCGCCGGCCTCCTCACTTATGGTCTCAAAAGAGCCGGCTTGGTAGGCGAGCAGGGGACGGCGGCGATGGCAGGGGCCCCCGCCCAAGGGGAGCGTCAGATGATGCCGGCTGCGGACTGGCCCGGGCGAGAGAAAGATACGCGGATCAGGCTGTCTCTATCTTCGCTATCTTCGTATCTCCCCGACCCAGTTCGCGATTCTCTGGGGAGACTGCTTGACTGATCGCGCGAGGTGACTACAAACGGCACCGGCGTTTACGCAATACTCTTGACACTGGCCGCGGCAGCAGCCCCATGATTGGGTAAGAACATCAGGACAGTCGCAACAACAGCGCCCAAGCACTCGTCAATCTTTGCCTTCGTCTTCGCCCTTGTGGAGATTCTGGGCCAGGTAGTTCTCGATTCCCATTTTGCTGATGGCGTGAAGCTGGCCTTCGAGGTAGTCAACGTGTTCTTCCTCATCAACCAGGATCTCCTCAAAAAGCACGCGTGAGGCATTGTCGCCGACGTCGCGCGCGTCTTTGATGGCTGCGTTCAAGTGGTGAACGGCCTCCAGCTCAAGGGCGAGATCATTCTCCAACTGCGCTTTTACGTCCTTGCCCACGCGGATCTGCCCAAGGTCGGACATGTTCGGCAAGCCTTCGAGGAAGAGGATTCGGTCCATCAGCTTCTCGGCATGCACCATCTCCTCGATGGACTCTTTCCGATAATGCTGGGCGAGCCGGTAGAACCCCCAATTTGCGTTGATTTTTGCGGCCAGGAAGTATTGGCTGATCGCGGTGAGCTCAGCCTTTAGGGCCGTTGCAAGATGTTCGAGAATTTTGTCGTTGCCACGCATTTGCAAATTGTAACGCAGTGCGCGGAAGGCGCGGGAGGCCAGGGAGCGGCGGAATCAACGACCGGTGCACTCTTTGGACGGAGGCGCGGTGAGGTAGGTGCGCCGGAGCGGGAATACAGCCGGGGGCTCTCGGTCAGCCGCAGCCTGATTACCGTCACGATTCGGACAAAGTTCACATCTCTTGCCGTACTGGCGGTATGATTCGCAGCACGCCGTCCTCGACAGCGTTACCGTTGGCCCGCCATGGTCTACCGAGAACATTCCACCGACCTCGACCCTGAGGTTTGCAACCGGAAGTCCAATCTGGGAGCCCGCTTGCCTGAAACGAAGAAGTAGTTCATTTTGTGTAGCTTCCATAAATCGATCCGGTTAAGGTGATGCCCCCTCCAAGCGGGAGGCCGGCCCGAGTTGGGGCATATAGCCCATCTTGAAAAGGCACGCCGTCCTCTGGCGCAAACGCACGCCGCCCTCAGGCGCAAATTGCACCAGCAGAGATGTTCGGCCGCCGATTCAATAGGAAGACGGGGTCCGCAAAACAGAATCACGAATTGCCGATAGGCCCCGGTTGGTACTTTGGGCCGGCAGCGCCGTGCGGCGCCCCGGCCGGTTCGAGAATGCCGCGGGAAGTACGGATTCCGTTACGACTCCACCGGAAAACAGGGTGGGACAAAACGTGGAATGATTGCAACTGAGTTGCGAATAGGAAAACGGGGGACAGCCTGATCGGCGTATCATTACGGCGAGAGTCCGGAGGCATTGCGCCGGTGCACGGACGCGGGGCGCACTCCACTGTGCGGGGTCCGCTATTGCTCTTTTCAATTAGTTCGGTCTTGGGCAGGGTAGCAGCGCTGGGGATCAGCGTTGAGGAAATGTCTCCAATTTGGCGCGCACGTCGGCGGATGCGCCGGTATCGAGAATGGTCCTTGTGTCGCCTTTAAGGTGCTTGTCGAAGAATGCAAGCGTGTAGGCCTGGGCTACGCGAAAATTGTGAAGGCTTTCGTCGTGATCGAGGCCCGCCGCAAGCAACGTTTGATCCGTGAAGCTCCTGTGGATGAATCCTGGCAGATCGAAAAGCATAAGCCGATAACTTCCGCCAGCAATTCCGGCAAGCTGTTTCGTCTGGTTGTCTTGCTGCTGCTTCATCTTGGCGTCGAACTCAGCCCTGGTGAGCTTTTGCTGAGCCAATTCGGCTTCGCTGGGGCTGAGCGCTCGCGGGCTCCAAACATCCGCCGAAGACACCACAAAGAGAAAGAACGGCTGCGTCTCCGTCTGCTGGAGGCCGGAAACGATGAACGGAGAACCGCGATTGTCGGTGCTGTCCTGATCCAGACAAGCGCGAACGCGTTGGTCGATCTGGCAGGTCCTAGCCGCTGCAAGGCCACCTATTGAATGTCCAAACGCGCCGATATGCGCTTCGTCGACATGCCCGTAAAAGGGTGCACGCATGCTTCTTGCGCTGGCGAGTCTCAATATATGGGTAAGCGCATAGCGGTTGTCTTCCGCCATCACTTCAACTCGCTCCCGGGCGTAATCGTTCATTCCTCGAGGCTTGGCCACCGCGCTATTGAAGTGGTCTTGCGCGAACAGCGTCACCTCACCATCCGGGAATCGCGTGTAGGCGGTGTCGTAGGGATGATCGATCGCGGCAACGACGTAACCGCGACTTACAATGTCTTCCAACTCCGCGGTGTAAAGAAAAATAGAATTTCCCCAGCCATGAGCGAACAGAAGCAGCGGGAATTTGCGCCTCCCCTCCAGCCCTTTGGCGTTCTCGACGACATCGGTTTTGGGTAGAGATGCCGGCCCATCATAAACCGCCGGGCGAAAGAAATCGGCAATGTCACCAGGACTGAGCCTGGACTTGACATCCTCGAAGCCCGGCAAATACGGAGCGGGACTCCTTCCTGCCGTCGTGTTTCGGTCGATTGGATACCAAACGTAAATCATCATTTTGCGATGTGCGTTTGGGCTTGCAGACAACGGCTCCGGACGGCTTGGGTCAGCTAAGGCATAGCCCACGCGGCCGACTCCAAAGGGGCCGCCCGGTATAGGCAGACTCGGCTTTTCCGCAGTCAACCCAGCGCACCCAAAGACTACGCTGATTCCAATGGCCGCAGGGACGAGGCTCTTCTTCATGACAGTAACAGTATAGGACGAGTTTTCGCCGCCGGCTTATTCTCCATTCGCCCATCTGCGCCATACTCCGTCGAGGCGGACCGTTCTGGTGAGTGGATCGAGCGCGTAACGGTCGACGGCGCCAGGGCAGCCGAACGGGGGTGATCGAATCACTTGTTCCGCGCAGGTAGAGCTTACGATTTCTGCATCTGCTGCTGGAACGTGATCTCGATGAACTCCGCGGGCCGCGAGATCGCGACTGACATGGTCACTCTGAGAATGCCGTCGAGAATGTCTTGGGCGGTCATTGTCTCGCCCAGTCCGCAGGAGACTTGGAACGCATCGTCGGGAGCCGCTCCCGCAAGTCCGCCGCGCTGCCACACGCCGGTCAGGAAGTTGCGGATCATGCTCTTGATCGTCACCCATGTCGCCGAGTCGTTGGTCTCGAACTCGTAGGCTTTCACCGCCAGTTTCACCGACTGCTCCAGCATGATGGCGGTCCGGCGCACGCTTATGTAGCGCCAATCGAGGCTGTTGCCATCGAGCGTCCGGGCGCACCACACCAGCGTTCCCCTGCCGATGAAGGTGCGGATGGCGTTCACGGACTTTCCGTCCGTCGGGACGTTCAGGTCGTCCTGCTCGTTGGCCGTGATGTTCACCGCCGGCGAAAGCGCGCCCTCGACGGCCACGTTGGCCGGGGCCTTCCACACGCCGTAGGTGGTATCCACCATGGCGTAAAGGCCCGCGATTGCCGCGGACGGGGGAAGCAGATTGAGCCGGGTCTGAATGAGCGTCATGATGTTGCGGAACGCCGGACTCTGCACGAGCAGCGCGGCGTTGAGTGTGTCGGTTGTGAATTTGGCCGGGTTCGGCTGCGTCCCTGCCGCGGGAATCGCATGGATCACATCCATGATATGGGTCTTCTGAGCCTGAGTCAGAGCAGGATCGATCGCCGCGATCAGCGCCGTCTTCAGAACGTCCGGATTGGCGATCGCCGTGTAATTGAGGTCGGCGGCCGCAACAGCCACCGTGTTGATCCACGGGTAATAGGCGGCCCCGAAGCTCAGAGAATGGGCGCCGATCCCGTTCCTGAAGCCTTCGATGCAGTTTCCCGCCGGCGCCGGAGCGTTGATGTCCCGGAATCCTCCCCAGACGTCCAACACGCACACGCGGCTTCCGCATTCTCCGCAGTGCATCAACGCCTGCTGCTGAAGGTGGTAGCATTCGGAACTCTTGAGAAGGACTGCATCCGGGACCACCACCATGGTGGGCTCCTCCTCCTTCTGAAGCGCGGTGATCCCGGTCATCAACCCGGGAGTGGCGGCGCCGTCGCCTTCCGCGATGGGGTCGCCATACTTCCCCACCGACACGACGTAGCAGGCGGCGCCGCCGTTTTTGAAGAACATCACCATGCTGCGATAGAGCAGGTATATGCCGCTCGGCTGGGTGAGCGCGTAGGTGGTGGTTCCTACGGTGAAGGTGGGGGCGTCAGGCACGGGCGACGGCTCTGCGGGCGCGGCGGGAAGCGGCGTGACGATTTCGAACACCGGCGCCGGCGCCCCGCCGAAATACGTTTCAAACTCCTGCAGCGAACAGACGCGCCAGGCCTTTCCAGCGAGCGATTGCCCGTTGTGGTCCGACTTTTGCGTGTAACCGATAAAAGCGGGAACGGCCGTCTCCACCTCCACCACGGAGTTGGGAAAGGAATTCATCCCGGCGATATAGACACCCGGCGTGTTCATGCTGTTGGTTCCCTCTGGGAGGCCACGATTTGAGTAAGTGTACCCCAAAGACGGCCCGCGCCGTGAGTTTCGGGGACGGGCGAGGAAACCACTAAGCCCGGTGGCGGAAACGCTCAGGGGGGCGATAGGCCGCTTCCGATTCCGGCCCACTCCCTTCCATCGCCGGGAATTACACTATCATCTGACTGTTCCCCAAAATGGAGGCGGCATGAAGACCCTCGGCTTTCTATTCGCGGCGCTGCTCGCATCGGCGGCCGTGGCGGCGAACGTTCCCAAGGACCTTTCCGGCGTCCGCGGAGCGAACTATCGCGCGGCCTTCGCCAAAGACACGACCGACCACTGGATGCACTACAATCCGGCCGAAACCGAGCGCGACCTGGGTTACGCGAACCGGCTGAATCTCAACCAACTCCGCGTTTTCATCAGCCACGAAGCGTGGCTCGCGGACAAACCCACATTTCGCAAGAACCTTACGCACCTGCTGCGCACGGCGCACGATCATGGGTTGGGAATCATGATCACGGTGGGAACCGACGATTCGCTGATTCAGGAAGAATCGCCGCGTCCGCTGGCGCGCGAATGGGCCGCCGACCTGGTGCGGACCATCGGCAACGAACCGGCGCTGGCCTTCTGGGATGTCTCCAACGAGCCGGATTGCTGCAACCAAGCGCAGGACCGCCAGCAGAAGCGCTTCGCGCTGGCGCGCTACCTGGCGAGCGTGTTCCACGAACTCGACAAGAAGACGCCCGTGACCATCGGCGTGGCGAACGAGCGGAATATGGAAGAGCTCAACGACGCGGTGGATGTGCTGTCGTTCCATGACTACTTGCCGACGCGCGCCGCCATTCGCGCCGATATTGCGCGCGCCAAGGCGTTCGCGGCGAAAGTGGGCAAGCCGGTGTTCAACACGGAACTCGCCTGCGTGGGGCGCGCCAACCCGTACGACGTGGCGCTGCAAGAGCACATGGACGCGGGCGTGGGCTGGTACATCTGGGAGCTGATGATCACGCAGCGCTGGGGCAACGTGCACGGCGTGTTCTACACGGATGGAACGGTGCGCGACCCCGCGATTCCCGCGGCCATTCTGGGCTTCTTCCGCAATCGCGGCGAGACGGTGGTGTTGGAAGACCCCGACCGCGAGCAGTGGGTCACGCGCACGGTGAACAACGCCCGGCGGTGGCTGGCGGCGCCGGACGCCAAGTGGGAGGATGGGCTGAACATTGCGGAGACGGCGGCGAATTTGCTGGAATCCGCGCAGTTGATCGCGATGCGAGAGCCGCCCACGCGGACGATAGACCTGATGCGACGGGGACAGCCGGACATGCCGGCGCTGCGAGCGGCGCTGGAGAAATACGCGGCTCTTCTGGAACCGTACCGGCACGCGAGATAGGGCAAAGACGGATGACGGCAAGTTGAAGGGGGTTGTACCAGGGCACTTGTCCGTTCACGGACGGCTCTAGCCGTGCCGAACCGGTTCAAACTCCGTGGGCTTTAGCCCCCGGCGGGGCCGCATGGGCGCGGCTGAGACCTGCACCACGGTGGTATAGGCGATAGAGTGAAATTGTGAGCGGCAGGCCAAAGAAGAGCCAAGGATCGGAAACAAGGACTGTGACGGGTTTCCCACACTTCAGAACCATTATGCCCGCCGTGCGCCAGATGATGTTCGCGAATTCCAATTTGCATATTAGGCACGAGTTACCTGGACTATTGGGGGACGGGCTTCTGGTCGGGCGCAACGTTTCCGACCTCCGCACGACATACCTTGTGCTTCTACACATCTAATGATAAGCTGTAGGAGATCGAGGTGTAGGCTATGCCGCTCAAATCCGACCTCCCGCAGGGTACACTGGACCTGCTAATTCTCAAGATCGTAGCCCTTGGGCCGCTTCACGGCTACGCTATTGCCCAGCGCCTCCAGCAGGTCTCGCGCGACGTGGTCCAGGTCCCCCAGGGATCGCTCTATCCGGCCTTGCACCGGCTCGAAAATCGCGGCCTGATGACCGCCGATTGGAAGGAAACCGAGACCGGTCGCGAAGCCAAGTTCTATCGGCTGACGCGCAAAGGCCGCGCGCAATTGGACAGCGAATCCGCAAGTTGGCAGCGGCTGAGTGAAGCGGTGGGGCTGATTCTCAGGCTTTCCGAGGGAGGCGGCGAATGAATTGGTGGAGTCGATTATCGCGTCGCGGCGCGCTCGAAGAGCAACTCAACAAGGAGTTGCGCTTCCACCTGGAACAGCATGCCGCCGATCTGATGGCCCGCGGCGTTGCTCCCGGCGAGGCGCGCCGACAGGCCCGTCTGGCGCTCGGCGGCCCGGACCAAGTGAAGGAGGAGTGCCGCGACGCACGTGGCGCACGCTGGCTCGAAGACCTTCGGAAGGACGTGCGCTACGCCCTTCGCATATTCGCTGAGAATCCGGGGAGCACGGCGGTGGCGGTGGTTTCGCTGGCCCTCGCCATCGGTCCCAACGCCACGCTGTTTAGCGTGGTAGACCGCATGTTTCTGAGACCCGTCACGATTCAGGGAAGCTCCGAAATATACTTCCTCTACCCCAAGGCCGACCTTGCGGGCAAGTCGGAAATTCCATCCTATCCCGACTTTCTGGATTACCAGGCGCGCGGTCGCGGCGTGGCCGAGTTCATAGCCGACTCCGGCCGCGGAGTGACGGTCAATGTGAATGGCGCCAACCAGTTGGTGTTCGTGGATTTGGTCTCCGACAACTACTTCCAGGTTTTGGGAGTGCGCGCCGCCGTGGGGCGAATGCTGGTGGAAAGCGATGCCCACTTCGAAGGCTCACCGCCTCTGGTGCTGACCTACTCGCTGTGGCAGCGGAAATTCGGCGGGGCATCCGATATCGTCGGAAAGACTATCATGCTCCAATTCCAGCCGTTCCATGTAGTGGGGGTGGCTCCGCGAGACTTTCTGGCGCCAAGCCAGCACCTGGTTGGCAACGATGCGTGGACTCCGATGAACGCGGCCACCCTGTTGGGCGGGCGCGAAGCCATGACGCAGCGTGGCAAGGGTATCGTAGATATCACGCTCCGCCTGCGCCCCGGAGTCAATCGGCAACGGGCCGAGACCACTTTGAGCGCCATCGCGGCGCAGCTTAGCAGGGAATATCCTGCTACGAATCGAGCCCAAGCCGTATCTCTGAGCCCAGCAGCCGATAAGGGGAAGGCCTTGGTCGGCGCCATCATACTTTCCCTAGTTAGCCTGGTGCTGCTCATCGCCTGCGCGAATGTGGCGGGAATCCGGCTGGCCCAAGGCGAGGCGCGCCGCCGGGAGTTCGCCATGCGTCTAGCCCTCGGCGCGGGGCGTTGGCGGCTGCTCCGTCAATTGCTAGCCGAGGGCCTTCTGTTGGCGCTTGTGGCCGCCGGTCTCGGGCTCCTGCTCGCGCGCGTCCTGATGCAGGCTATCCCCGAGGCGCTGCCGTCGCTGCCGGTGACAGTGGACCTGGGTCTGCGCGTGGATGCGCGAATGCTTGGCTACCTCCTGGCGCTTGCCGTGGTCACCACATTGGCCACGGGGCTGTTTCCCGCTCTGCGCGTCTCCCGCCCCGATCTCACGGGGGTACTCAAGGGCGAGACTCCCAGCGCCAGATCGAGGTCGTGGTTCCGCGGCGGGCTGATTGTCGCGCAGATCGCTTGCGCGCAATTTCTGCTGGTGCTAACAGGGCTGCTCCTGGGCAGCTACCTCCAGGTACAGCACATTCGGCCCGGTTTCGACATGAACCGGCGCCTGCTCTTTGCCACCTTGCTGCCGGCCACGGAGCATCCCAAAGCCAATCTCATGGAGGATATGTTTGGCAGGCTAAGGGCGATTCCCGGGGTGCGCCGCGTCATATCGGTCGGAACTCAGCCACTCAGCGGTTCGGGTGGAGGGGCGCAGCAGGTCTCCATTCCGGGCATTACGGACGAGCCGGTGGGGATCGGCGCCTATTGGGTGGGCCCGGAGTACTTCAGCGCGATGGGCACGGCTATCCTTCGCGGACGTGAGTTCACGACACTCGATTCGGCCGGGGTTGTGATCGTAAATGACCAGATGGCGCGCCGTTTCTGGGGCGATGCGGGCCGCGCCATCGGCCAGTTCATCCGGGTGGGTGGCCAGGATCGCCAAGTCGTCGGCGTGGTCGAGACGGGCAAGTACCAGACGCTGCTCGAACCTCCAACGCCGATCTTCTTCCTGCCCACGCACGGCGGGGAAACCGTGATAATCGAGACGGCCGGCGATGCGGCGGCCATGGCGGACTCAGTACGCAAAGCGTTCCGGGATTCGGTTACCGGCCTGACCCTGAATTCGCTGGTCACGATGCGACAGCAGATGGGCGTGGCGTTCTTCCCTTGGCGGGCTGCGGCGGGCCTGTTGGGGATTTTCGCGGGCCTGGGGATCTTTCTTGCGGGCGTGGGGCTGTATGGCGTGGTTTCGTATGGAGTCAGTTGCCGCTCCCACGAGATTGGCGTGCGCATGGCGATGGGAGCGCGTCCGATCGATGTGCTGAGAGTGGTTCTGCGGCAGGGCTTCTCGATGGTGTTGATTGGGGCTGCGGTCGGAACGGCCATTGCGGTATCGGCAGCGCGAGTCGTCTCGGCGCTCCTCTACCGGGTAAGCCCGACTGACCCGCTAGCCCTAGCCGAAGCCGCGCTCGCAGTGGCGGCAGTCACCTTCCTGGCCATTCAGGTGCCGGCGCGGAGGGCGATTCGCACAGACCCCATGACTGTTCTGCGTAGTGAATAGTCGTGCACCAAGATTGCTTGCGTGTCCGCGAATGGACCGTCGGCGGAGCGTTGTGGAACGATAGACGGGGTTCAGTCCATTTGACATTCCGGACGACAAAGCGGACCAACGGAGTCCACAATCGATGAGGTCAATGGAAGAGAAACCCACTCTTGGTCAAATGTAGCGCAAGCTAAGACGGTATTGCAACAGTTTAGGATCTTTTTATCTGTTATCTACGGGAGCTCTAGAGCCAACTTAGAGAAAACAAGCCACTTACTAGATCGAAGGATATTGGTCTGTAAAATGCGAATTGCCGCCGTGGCACAGGCTAGGCCCAGTCGTGCCCACGGGCTCATTCCACGCATTCTATCGTATCAGGAGAAGGACGATGAGAAGAGTATGCCTTGTGTTACTTGCTGCGGTTATGGGGTCGTCGCCAGCTGTTAGCGATGTTTTTTCGCTGGCCCCGGTTTTCAGTCCCAATTATGCGGATACGGGCTGGATCACATGGATTAGCCCAGTGACCGGCACCGTTACCATCTCAGGAAACGCATGGACAACCAATCAGAGTTCGGACGTCACGGTTGAGTATGTCCCCGCATCCATTGCTTCGTCGGTTAACAATCCGGGTAACAGTACCGACGGCGCCCTCCAGGCGGGCACATCGAGAGTGGTCGCAGGCACTGTACAGCATGGAGTTTTTGGGAACTACTACGAATCGGAGACCAGCCCGGCGGCCTTCGGCACGTCATACTCGATACCCTGTGAGAATGGTACGTTGCCGTGCACCGGCTATGTGGCGCCACTACCGCCAATAACGGTAAACAAAGGCGATATGATTGCCGCCGTAATCGAAGACTACTATCTGTATGGGGGAGACACCGTGGGACTGAATCTCAACGTACAGATTAGCGGTGACGCGCAGGGCTCCGGGGGAACATCACAGGCCGACCCCCAGGCTCTCACCAGCATCGCGGGAGGCCTTGACGGAACTCTGGACCCAGTGTCCGGCCACTCCTCCGACTGGTACTCCTTTTACTGGGGCGGAGGCGATTTTGGGGGTGCCGCGGCCACCGAGGCCGCATTTGTTGGGAACACTTCAGTTGCCGCTGGCTTTGCAAGCGGCATGCAACTGAACCTGTTCAGTTCAGCGGACAGCCCAATTGACAGCCTAACTGTTCTTGGCAATTCAGCAGCATCGGGTTCGTTCGACTTCGGGTCCTTAGCAGCGGGTAATTACGTCCTCCAGGTAACCGACCCGAACCTCACAGACGATCCGCCTTACAGCGTCCTGTTCAACGGTCAAATCGATCCTCCATCGACGGCGGTTCCCGAGCCGGGCTCGATTCTGCTCTTGTGCACCATGATAGGCGGACTGGCGGTCGTATTTCGTCGGCACAACTGACTGCCCTGGCGGTCCACCGAGGAGGGACCAAGACGGCTCAGTTCCACGCGGGTGTTATCTCAGGGAAAGCGTTCGCAAGACCGTAAGGGGGCAAGAAACGGGAATCTCGTAGATTGACATCTGGTCAGGGATTCACCCCATCCCGCCGCGTCTGACCGCCCGTAAACGCCTCCCATCTCTTCACAATCACGTCGCAGTAAACCGGGTCCAACTCGATCACGCGCGCCTGCCGTCCCGTCTTCTCGCAGGCGATGATCGCTGACCCGCGACCGGCGAACGGATCATGCTACCTCTCGAATAGCCTAGCCTGATCCGTAACCACTAGACACGAAGTCGTTCGGGTAGCCAAGTAGGCCACGCCCTTTGTTGCTTCAGGCGAGACTATTCCCTTGCCGTCCCAATCGACCGGAGTGATTCATTGACATACCGCGGGACAGCTACCAATTACCCCATATCGCCGCTACCGCGCCGGGCCGCCCCGAAAGATGGGAAATTGGTCACTGTCCCCGAGAATGCTCAGTTTCTTCTGAGCAGTTTCTCCTTGGAGGGAATGGGGCAGGATCGGCGCTAACGGATTTTGCCCCAAGCCTGCCGCCGCCAAGCCCGCCACGCCGAGCGAGGGCAGCAAGAAGCAGATCGTCCTAGACCTGCTCAGCCGGAAGGACGGCGCAACGATGGGCGAGATCGCGAAGGCCACGGACTGGGCAGAATCACTCGATCCGGGGCTTCGTATCCGGCAGCCTGATGAAGAAGATGGACCTGCCGGTGGTCTCCTTCAAGAACGAGGCAGGCGAGCGCTGCTATAAGATCGCCAAGTAGGCCCGCCGCGCATCACCGCCGCCAGCGCAAGGCTGGCGGCTTCTTCGTTCAGTTGGTACTCTCCGCGCACGCCATTTGTCCCTCCCATTGCCAAGAGAAGCTGTTACGTCAAGGTGCGTGGTGATAAACTTCCCCCATGACATTCGTAGAGCGAAATAAGGCCAGGGAGCGCGAAACTACTGCTCACTGGGAGAAGCTTGCTGCCGCGGTGCAAGAAGCGGTGAAGGACTACAACAGTCAATCACAACCGAATACGTTTGCACAGTGGCAGTGCGATAGGCATGTTGGCGAGGACGTCTGTACGGTTGCCGGGAGGAGATTCGACCCTGTGCGGGGAAGAGAGGTCACCTATCGATTGGTCTGTGGCTTGGCACAAGAGTTGCGTCGGATAGACAGTGGAATCGAACAGGCGAAGCACGAGCCTTTCAACCTCATCGAAGTAGAAACGCGCATGGCGGTCTTGTCTTCGGGCGAAACAGAGAAGATTGAGGCCAAGAGCTATGAGATTGTGCCCGAAAACGCTGAGACACCATTCCGGCGGAAAAACGACGACAAGCTCCTCACGCTAGAGCAGGTTACCGATGACATCCTATGGCAATTCTTGAATCGGTAAGATGCCGACGCATTTACCCAGGCGGGCATGCTACCGACCTCAGTCGGGCCGATCTCTCGCGTTCCGGGCTTCTGTTGGAATATCGGATCTCGGCTGCCGGAATCCTGCGACCACCCACATCACAATCTTCACTACGAGGAGGCCGACTCCGTAAAAAAGGAGCGGTGGAGCGACCATGAATAAGAGCACGAGGCCGATCCATGACGGATCGCGGAGGCGGGCGTCTCGCCGCTGGAAAGCTTCGGTAAAGGCCTTGTCCTCTTCAGCCTTACAATACTTGCCTGTTTCATAAGCGGACCCGTGGTTCTCCTGCACACACAGATCCCACCCGAGCCCCGCGAACTTCAAGTCGTCGTCCACCTCTTTGTTGTATGCGTACCACGCTACGTAGAGTCCATACGCACACCAGGCGACGATGAACAGCCGGTTAACTCCGCGGCGAATGTTCATGCGCCAGATTGTAGCGCCGTTGCGGTGTGCTGTACTTGGTTTGGAGACAGACCAGATTCTCGGTCGTCCTGTTTTCCAGGGTGCGAGCCCTCCGATTCTTGCGCGGGCTTGCCCAAGAGAGGTGCCTCGCCTCCGGAGTTCATCTGATCCCGATGTGCTACGCGGCCAGTGAACCCCTCCCACCTCCTCACAATCACATCGCAGTACACCGGGTCCAGTTCGATAACCCGCGCCTGTCGCCGCGTCTTCTCGCACGCGATGATCGTAGTCCCGCTCCCGGCGAACGGAACGAGGATCGTGTCGCGGCTCTTGCTGTTGTTCCGAAGCGCGCGCTCGACCAGCTCCACCGGCTTCATGGTGGGATGCTCCCGGTTGGCGGCCGGACGATTGATCTCCCAGGCGTCGCCCTGGTTCCGGTCGCCGCACCAGAAATGCTTGTTGCCCTCGCGCCGGCCGTACAGGATCGGTTCGTACTGCCGCCTGTAGTCTCCCCAGCCCAGAGTGAAGTGGTTCTTGACCCAGATGACGAACGTGGACCAGTGGCCGCCAGCCTCGATGAACGCCTGATGGAGCGTGTGCAACTCCGATGAGGACATGCAGATGTACACCGCGCCCTTGGTGACCGCCAGGATGTTGGACGACGCGTCGCGAAGGAAGTCGTAGAACTTGCCGCCCAGCTTGTCGTTCTGGATCTTGAGCTTGTCCTTGGTACGGCCCTCGTAGTTGATGTTGTACGGCGGGTCGGTGAAGCACATGTCGGCCAGCCCGCCAGCCATCACCTTCTCCACATCGGCAAGGAGAGTCGCGTCGCCACAGAGCAGGCGATGGTTTCCGATGGTCCACACGTCGCCGGGCACGGTAATGGCGGTCTCCTGCGGCTCGGGCGCGGCGTCTTCGTCCGTGGGGCCAGGGGCCGCATGAAGAAATGGGGCAGGACGGCTGACGGATTATGCCGATGACTCCTTCGACCTTGCTGAACTTTCGCTCAGGCTGCTTGCAGATCGACGCGCACACGGCATCCCAGGGCCGTCGATATGTTCACCAGGGCATCGAGCGAGAAGCGCGACACCCGGCCGCGGAGGAGGTCGTTGATCCGGGGCTGTGTCACCCCGCAGCGCCGCGCCGCCTCGACCTGCGTCCACCCCTGCTTCTTCACGAGCGTCGCAATCTGCCGCATCAACTCAGCCCGCGCCCGCAGATTGGCGGCCTGCCCCGGCGTGTCCTCAATGGCGTCCCAGACGCTGGCGTAGCTTTCCGGTTTCTTCATCTCCCACCTCTTGACAGTTGCGCAAACCGCTTCCTGCCGACCTCGATATCGCGCCGCGAGGTCGCTTGCGTCTTCTTCTGGAAAGCGTGCAGCACGTAAACCGCCTCGGCGCGCCGGGCCACATAGATCACCCGGTACGCGCCGCTCTCGTCCGTGATGCGAATCTCTTCGACGCCGTTCCCGACCGTGGGCATCGGCTTGAAATCGTCGGGCTGCTCGCCGCGCTGCACCTTCTCCAGTTGATAGCCCGCATCGTGCCGCGCATCCTCGGGGAAGTCCCGCAGGGACTGGAGCGAGTTGCCGAGGAACCGAAGGGGCCGCACATTTTCGATTATATCCAATCAGATATAGCAGAGGACTGGGGATGGCTCGATTCGGAGGACGGCGTTGCAGGGACTCTGGAGTGGCAGGGCGAACGGCCCATCCGGTCCCTGCGTTGCCAGCGAATCGGCACGTCGGGCAGCGCCCGGCATCGGGCGGTTGGCCGGTATTGCTTCGGATATCTTGTAGGGATTTCCGCCGCTTCCGGACTACCAGAGCAGAAACATGATCAAAGACCAAGACCCCGGAAAGAGCTTAGTTCTCTGTCGGGGTCCTCTCAACATGCTCGATCACTAGGACGGGCATCGGCTGCTTGGAGGCCGCCAGCTTCAGTCCTAGCTGTTTGTCAACCGCTTCGAAGATCGTGAGGTCGCCAGTCGCATTCGGGGTTGGCAGGCCGTTCGCATCGGCTTGTCCAGCCGCCCCTTGGCTCGCCGCGACGATTCGGTTCTTCGGAGCCCAGCTCAGCACGAAGTCATACGCGCCCTTGAGACCGGTGAGGTCGACGACAGGGTGGTCCAGATACGCCGGCGCCGTGTCCTGCAGTCTCGCCGCGAGTTGCGCCATGGTCGTGTTTTGGCAGGTCAGCAGCCTGACGCCGTCCCCCGCGCCCGCTTTGCAGTCCGAGCGATCGGCGCCGGTGGATTCCTTGAGCTTCGGAGCGCGGCTGCCCTGAGTGAGCGCGTACACAGGCACGGGCCGGTCCTCGGTGTGCGTCTTCAACTGGAACCGCTCCTCCACCAGGGAGCGAAGCATTGGGAGGAGCGCATCGACCTCGGTCTGCGGCGGCGCTTTTGCAAGAATGTCGAATTTGTCCGTTCCGAGCCAAGGCGGCGCGCCGGAAATCCGATCGTCTTCAACTTTGTAGGCAATCGTGATCAGGTCCTGCAGCGTGATGCCGCGCAATTCAACCTGGCCTCCCTGGAGCACTCTGCCGGTGCTGCCTGTCTCGGAGGGCGGACTGGGGTGAATCGAGGCGACTTCGA
>Ga0335069_10004179_pt1 | contig 21552 bp, 15 predicted proteins | sample Lox_Sample_11_FD_206714 | JGI IMG/M metagenome (GOLD analysis project Ga0335069, IMG submission 206714) | Soil microbial communities from Loxahatchee National Wildlife Refuge, Florida, United States - Lox_Sample_1.1 | ecosystem: Environmental > Terrestrial > Soil > Wetlands | place: USA...
GCAAAATCAATCTCTCCTACAACTGCCTCGATCGCCACGTGCAGACCTGGCGCAAGAACAAGGCCGCCCTCATCTGGGAGAGCGAGCCCGGCGAGGTGCGCACCTACACCTATCAGCAGCTGCTGACCGAAGTCTGCAAATTCGCCAACGTGCTGAAGTCGCTCGGCGTGAAGGCCGGCGACCGCGTCGCCATCTACATGGGCATGTGCCCCGAGCTGGCGATCGCCATGCTCGCCTGCGCCCGCATCGGCGCGCCGCATTCGGTAATCTTCGGCGGATTCTCCGCCAATGCTCTGGTCGATCGCATCAGCGACCAGGAAGCCGTTGCCGTCATCACGCAGGACGGCTCGTACCGCCGCGGCGGCGAAGTGAAGCTGAAAGCCGCCGTCGACGAAGCCATGCCGCGCTGCCCCAGCGTGAAGCACGTAGTCGTCTACAAGCGCACCAACTCCGAAGTTGCATGGACGGAAGGCCGCGACCACTGGTGGCACGAGCAGATGGAGAAGGCCAGCGACAACTGCCCGGCCGAGCCGCTCGACTCCGAGCATCCGCTGTACATCCTGTACACCTCCGGCACCACCGGCAAACCGAAGGGCATCGTGCACACCACCGGCGGCTATTCCGTCGGCACCTACATCACGACGAAGTGGGTCTTCGATCTGAAGGACGAAGACACCTTCTGGTGCACCGCCGACATCGGCTGGGTCACCGGCCACAGCTACATCGTTTACGGCCCGCTGCAGAACGGCGCGACCGTGGTGATGTATGAAGGCGCGCCCAACTACCCGGCGTTCGACCGCTTCTGGGCGATCGTCGAGAAGCACAAGATCAACATCCTCTACACCGCGCCGACCGCCATCCGCACCTTCATCAAGTGGGGCGACGAGTGGCCGAAGAAGCACGACCTCAGCAGCCTGCGTTTGCTGGGCACCGTCGGCGAACCCATCAACCCCGAAGCCTGGATGTGGTATCGCGAGGTCATCGGCGGCAATAAGTGTCCGATCGTCGATACCTGGTGGCAGACCGAAACCGGCGCCATCATGATTACTCCCGTGCCGGGTGCAGTGGCGACCAAGCCCGGCTCAGCAACGCGTCCGTTGCCCGGAATCGCTGCGGAAGTTGTCACCCGCAGCGGCGAGCGCGTGCCGCTCGGCTCCGGCGGCTTCCTCGTGATCAAGAAGCCGTGGCCTTCGATGCTGCGCACCGTCTATGGCGATCCCGAGCGCTACGTCCGTCAGTACTGGTCCGACATTCCGGGCGTGTACTTCACCGGCGACGGCGCGCGCGAAGACCAGGACGGCTACTTCTGGATCATGGGCCGCGTCGATGATGTGCTGAATGTCTCCGGCCACCGCCTGAGCACGATGGAGATCGAGTCAGCGCTGGTGGCGCACGACAAGGTCGCCGAGGCCGCGGTCGTCGGCCGACCCGACGAGATGAAGGGTCAGGCAGTCGCGGCGTTCGTCACGCTGGAAGGCGCATACAAGCCGTCGCCCGAACTGAAGGAAGAGCTGCGGCAATGGGTGGCGAAGGAGATCGGCGCCATGGCCAAGCCCGACGACATCCGCTTCACCGACCAGTTGCCCAAGACGCGTTCGGGCAAAATCATGCGGCGTTTGCTGCGTGAACTGGCCGCCAGCGGCGAAGTAAAAGGCGACACGACGACGCTGGAAGATATGGGCGTAATCGCTCGCTTGCAGCAGGAAGAAGAATAAACGGAGACGATCGAACCTGACTCGCGTGCCCCACTCATCCGATCTTTTTCGGATGAGTGGGCCTCGATCACCGCAAGAAATAACGGGGCGCGCAAGCGCCCCATTCGCTTTATTTGCTCCAGTGACTTCGCCTATGGCTGTATCACCCGCAAACCTAAGTACGCTTCGAAGGGTTCCGAAGTCGCGATCACGGTGAAGCAGTTCGTGCTCAGCGTCCAGGCAAAAACTTCGCAATCAGGCAATCGATGGTCTTTCGTATCGTGCCTCTGTGGTGAATCACTCCAGGCCGAAGATTTGGGTGCCCCGTTCGAGCCATCTGTCGGCTTGAGCGGGGCAGTGACAGGCCGGGGTGCCCGCCGACCGGGCTGCGAAAAAACAAGTCCCTCGTACGAACCCGTCCCGCTTTGCGGGACAGCTCAGTTCAGCCCAGGACGGAGGCCGCCGCGGCGACCGGAGTCCTGGGTATGAGTTTTTCTATCACTCCGGATCCCGGCAGGGACGCTCCGGGGCGGGTCTAGGCTTCGAGGAGTTCACTACGGCGTTGTCCGCACCAGCACAACCGCCTGATCATCCCGATAAGCAACTTTGAAACCCGGCAGCGTGCTCAAAGCCTGCGCCATGGGAGAGTTCGCTTCCAGCAGGATGGTCTGCGCGCGCGCGAAGCGGGCATCGGAATCGAGAGGCACTTCCGCCTGCGTCAGTTTGAAATAAGTGGTATACAGGTCGTCTCCGTAGAGGTCGACGCGGCCGTCGATGGAGACGGGATACTCCGCCAAGGCGAAGGTCAAGAACCCTCCCCAGGCATAACTGTTGAACAACGGCTGGGGAAGATGATTCTCGCGGATGTGGTCGGCGGCGCGCAGCGGGAAACTCGCTTCAATCTTCGACAACAGCTCTTCGCCCCCGTGGACGTTGTTCTTGCCGGGCAGGCGCAACACAACTGTCAGAAGAACGATCAACACCAGCGCGGCCGTAGAAATGTTCTCCAACCGAGAGTCCGAAACTTGCTCGCTTTCGCCGCCAACGTGGACTGCGCTTCCCACGATCGCGACCGCAACAACTACAACCAGCCAGTTGTCGCGCATAAAGCGAAACGAAATCACTGCCGAGACAGCCAGCATCAGGATGAGGAACAGATCTCGCGAGCGCCGGCGTCCCAGCGCGAAGAACGCCATCATCACCAGCAGCATGAGCACGTAATCCTGCGGCTGACGGAAGCGCATGGAGTGCAGTTCGCGGAAAAATCGATCGGCTGGCGAGTTGCCAGTCGTCTGCCACATCAGCGAGGGCAAGCGCCAGCCATATGGCGAAACCAGGCTCGCAAGCAAAGATGCCGCACCCACAGCTCCCACGCGACCGAGTCTCAAGTGATTCGACGCTTCGAACCCCGCAAGGCCCGACCGTGCGCAAAGCTGCTCGATGCAGACCGCGCCACAAAAAATTCCCAGCGAAAGCAGCCCGTACAGAAACTGCCGGTCTAGGTTGGTCCACAGAACAAATAAGAATGGGAGCCAGTACAGCGCACGCTCGTCACCGGCACGCCGGGCGTGAAGCAGCACCGCCCACTCGATCGCCAAAAATACGACCGAGCACAATGCCGGTCTCGGCTGCAACGGCCACAGACTGAACTGCGCTACGGCGGCCAACAACACCGCTGGCCAGAACCGCTTCGCCGCCTCGCGCGCCAGTAGAAAGAGCGACACCGCAACCGCGACCTGCAGCAGCATGAGAAAGACCGGCAGCCCCGCCAGTCCGAACAACCGGTAAGCGACACCAACCAGCAGATCGAATGCCCAACTCGCATCAACCCACGCCCGCGACGCCGCCTGTGAAAACAGCCCGGTACGCGGCAGCGCATGGTTCTGAAGAATCCACAAACCGGTGCGCAGGCGCCACCAGATATCGTTGTCGCTGAAGACCAGCAGATGAACCGACTCATACGCCGCCGCAAACGTTAGCGTCGCAGCCAAAGCCACGACGCGCAGCGGTGCGCAGTCGAGCCACCTGCGCGCTGAGGAATGTGAGGAAGATGGCGCGGCGATCGATGAGCTCGACGATGACATGTTGTGAGGCGAATCGCCGAAGTCCGACTAGTGTCTCCGCACCGGGCTGTTGTTCAGCTGCTGCCCACTCAGCCGCCGGATGCCGCCGCCAGGATCGTGCGCCGTGTTGTGGCACATCAGCACGCAGGTGTTGGAGCCGCGATCATACGAGACCGGCAGACCCCCATTGGATCCGACGACGTTGGTATCGAAATCCACCATGCGCAGGCCGGTCGGATTGGCGCTCGTCGCGGTCATGCCGTGCGCGTTATGACAGGTCGAGCAGGAGAAGCCGTCAGTGTTGACGTGGTTGTTGTGGTATGCCCACGAAACCGGCTGCATGACGATCGCCAGGTTGTGACATTTCGCGCACATGCCATAGGGCCCGTGAATGCTGAGGTCGGGCTGCGGGTTCACGTTCACCGTGATGGGCGTTCCCGGCCCGCCCGGCGCCTGGCTATCCTCGTAGTCGTGCTCCAGCAGATGCCACCACTTCGACCCATGTGGACCGTTGGGCCCGGTGCCGCCGAATTCGCGGTTGTCGTCGCTGTTATGGCAATCGGTGCAGAAGATCTGCGATCCCATGGTGCGGCCGTAGGTGGTCGTGCCGTTGAAGTCGAGCATCGTGTCGAGCAGGCTGGGCTGCGGCAATCCGCTGCTGCGCGGATGCATCACGGGATGACTCGATTTCGCGCTGGCGTTCATCTGCGGAATCACGTTCAGCGGATCGCTGCTGGACCGCCCCGGCAGATATCCGAACACCGGATTGATTGCTTTGCCGGCACTGTAGCCATGACAGCGTAAACAGGGTTCGTACTGGTTAATTGCGGGATTCACGACGGTGGTGCCGTCCGCCTGTACTCCCTCAGTTCCCGCCTGCGATCCGCGAACCAGCGGCGGAATGTTCCACGACGTGACCTGCTGCGCCGCGTGGCCGTTATGGCAATCGACGCATGTCGCATGACGGTTGTTGTTCAGCACGGCGGGCTCCGCCATATCGTGCTGATTGGTGCCGTTGGGGAATGGATGGCTGATCTTGGCGTACTCAGCACCAATATTGGGCGCGACCGGAGAAAGATTCGTGCCGCCGTTGTGGCAGGCCAGGCAGTCCTGTTCGTTCGGTTGGCGCAGCAACCGCACTGCCCCCGTGGCATTGTGTGGTTCGTGGCAGGAGATACAGGCGTTGGCCCCTACCGTCCCGTAGCTTCCCAGATTCGCCGTCCCGGAGACCTTGTTCTGCGCGTTGGCGTGAATGCTGATGTCCCAACCGGCCAGCGGATTCACCTGGTTCTGTCCGCCCATCGACGTGCGCTTAGGATCATGACACGCCAGGCACATCTGTCCGCTCGAACTATCGCGCACCAGGAAGGTCATCGAAACCTTGTCGATCGCCTGCACGTGCGGGTTATGGCACGAGGTGCACTCGATGGTGCCGCCCACCAGATGCACCGCGCCAGTCGGATCGCCGGTCCTGCCCTGCGATACCAGTGTCGAAATCAGATCGATGTTGTCCTGCAACGGCTTGATCAGGCTGAACGGATGCGAGGTCTCAAGCTGCGTGGTGAAATTATCGCCCTGGATCCAGTTGCCTCTCGTCGACAACTGCCCGAATAGCACGGTGTCGGCGACGGCGACCGTGCCGTCGTGGCAGCTCAGGCACAAGCCGCTATCGGTGCCGAGCGGCGACTGCTGGTTGTCGCGGTTCTTCACCGTCGTGCTGGTGTAGGTCGTATAGGTCGCATGCGACAGCGTCTGGTTCCACAGCGGCGCCAGATCGCCATTGCCCGAATGCGGCACATGGCAGTAGGTGCACGAACCCGGACGCGGCCCCTGGATCGGCGAACCTCCACCTGGCGACAGATCATGCATGCCGATGACGTCGCCCGTGACCTGGTCCTGCTTGCGCGGCGCCAGTTGCTGCGACCGCGCCGGACTGCTCAGCTGTTCCCTCACCGGCGGCCGAGTTCTGGGTTGCTCGGTCTTGACCTGCGCGAACGCCGTTCCCGCTACTGCGAAACTTAACACGCAAGCGAGGAGTTCCCTCAACTTCACTGCACTCCTCCCTTCGCTTGCTTGAGGCCGAAGTACTGAAAGACCTGCACGCGGCGGTTATAGGAATCCACCACAAAAACCCGGTCGTTATGATCAATAAACAGTCCGGTGGGCAGGCGAAAATCCCCGAACCCCGTCCCCTGCTGGCCGAAGTAGTAGAGCAGCCGGCCTTCGCGATCGAAGACCTGCACCATGTCGTGCGATCCCTCGACCACGTAAATATGTCCCTCGGAATCGACGGCGACTCCCTTCGGCCGGAACATCGCTCCCGTGCCATCGCCGATCTTGCCGATGCCGAACTGGTATTGTCCGGCGCGATCGATCGCCTGCACCCGGAAGTTCATGGCATCCACTACCAGCAGGTCTTTGCCGTCCAGTCGCAATTCGGTGGGGTAGTTGAATTCCCCTTGGCCCTCGCCGTTCTTGCCGATGGTCTGGAGCACATCCCCATTCATGTCGAGGACGAAAATTTGATCGCGCAAGGTGTCGGTGATGTAAATCCGCTGCTGCGGGGAATCGATGGCGATCCCGGTAGGCCGCTTGAAGAAGCCCTCGCCGCCTTTGATACTGCCGAGGGCGCGCTGATACTTGCCGTCGGCGTTAAACACGAAAATCTTGCCGGCCTCCGAGTCGCTGACGTAGATATTGTCCTTGTCATCGACCGCCACACACTGCGGCGCCAGCATCGCGTCCTTGCTCTTTTCCTTGCGCTGGATGAACTTGTATTTCTGCTGCACTGGATCGAAGATGTGAACGCCCTGCGCGCCGGGATCGGTGATAATGATGCGCCCCCGCGAATCCTCCGCCACGCCGTACGGGCGCACCAGGAAATGCAGGTCGGGCTGGCCGACGACAAAATCAAACACCTTCGTGAAAAACTTCGGTTTGGGACGGACGTCGCGGTCGGTGCTCAGGCTGCGTTCAAAGGTGAGTTTGCGGCCGCCTTCCAGCAGAAGCTCCGGCACCTCGACTTCGGTAGTCTTAGCTTTCTTCGGCGCGGCCCAGGAAGGTGTCAGCGTCAGCATCACTGCTAACACCTGCACCAACACTTGCCAGCTTATACATCCCCGGCCTAGAAGAAATTGAACCATCGGTAAACACCAATATAGAACGAGGAGACGTTCGCTGGCGGAGTTCCTGAAGCACTAAATCCTTGCACTAACCGGGTATATCCCCCATTCAGGCCCAACTGCCTGAATTGGTACTGCAGATAAACATTTTCTTGCTCGAAGTTGTTCCACGAGTAAAACCCGAGATTGTTGAAATTGTTCTTCGACTTCACATAGCTGGCCGAGGCATTGAAACCGCGCTTGGGAGCAACCGACACCGATGCTGAATAACTCGTGCCTCCGTACAGCACCAGCAGATTGGCAGGGATGATGGGCGGCAGCGGAGTTGTAACCAGCCCGCCGCCTGATGCCAGCGAGTTGCCGTCAGACTTCGCATAGGCTCCGCCGAAATTTATTCTTCTCGTCCCGAATGTCGTGTTGAACGATTCGCTGCTGCTGCTGGTCCCGGGGATCGCCGTCAGGCCGGTACGGCCGCCGCCGGCGGAACCCGTCCAGTACCACCGTCCGAAGCGGCGGCTCACGTTTCCAGAGAAGGTATAGGCCGAAGTATTGTAGGTCACCAGAAAGGTCTGGACATTCTGAACGTAGCCGACATACCCCGCCACGGTCCATTCCCCGAAACGTCGGCTATAGTTCGCGTTCAGGCTGAATCCCAACTGGTTCTGGCTGCTTGTGTCGACCGTGCTATCGAAGATGTATGCCGAGCCACCCACCGAGCCGCCGGCAAGCGGCCGAGTATAGTACGCCCCGGCGCCAAACAAATTGGAGCCGAAACTTTCTCCCAGGTAGCTCTCCTGCCTCCGGTCAAAGAACGCTTGCGCCTGAAGATTGGGCGCAAAAGAATATGCCGTGCTGGCAATCATGTCGAAGGCATGCGAGGACTCTTGGGTTGAGGTCGCCTGCACCCCCAGCACATCGCTGGTCGCGGGCGTCGTAGCGGTTTGGTTTTGCGCCGTTCCGGCACCGGAGTTTGTCGATGAAAAGTTGCTATTGGAAGCGCCAGGGACAATGGCCTGATAAAGTGAGCCGCTCAGATTGTCCGTGTAGCTGCTGCTCAGGGAAAAAGATAATTTGGGTGTGGGATGCATGCTCACGGTGGCGTTCAGGACATCGATGTCGCCATTAAACGCGTATCCCAGATAATCGGAGTTCAGGTCCGTACGGTTGAAGTTGACGTTGAAGTTGCCGTTCCAGGGAAAAGCGTGCGATGCACCAAATACGTAACTGGTACTGTCCGCCGTTGAGGTGGCAGTCTCACCGCCAATTACCACCCCCGGAATTTGTGCATCGGAGTTTCCATGAGCAAAGCCGCCAGTCAGGCCCCAGCCGGCGAGAGTGTAGGTGGAGTTGACGTTGAAAGACTTGAATTCCGAGCTCCCGCTTTCGTTCGTACCGTATAAGTAATAGTTGCTGTTGCCCATCTGGTAGCCGAGAGATAAAGTTGGGTAGCCTGGCACGAATGCGCCCCAGTTGATTCCGAAACTCTGATTGTTGCCGTTGGTGTCCAGGCTGTTGATGCCTGGTATCCCATAATTCCCCGTGCTGTTGAAGGCAGCAGAATAATTTACCGAGCCGGGAAAGTGGCTGCCGCTGAAGATACCACTGGTTAGCGCAACCCCAGAAGCATCGGATACCGAGCCGACGCCAGAGTTGCTCCGCGACTGGTTGAAATAAGGATTGACGCTGAAGGAAAGAAAGTTTGGATTGTAGTAAAAACCGTTAAACGCCGCAGTCCCGCCAAAACCTAAGCCATGGCTGGACTCAATCTGATTGCCATAGGTATCGTTGTATCCGACGTTGATCGTTCCCGAGGAGGTCAGACTGACATTGTCGCCGATCGTGACTTGCGCTATCGATGGCAACGCGAAGAGCACAATCCCAGCCAGAACTATCGACGCAGCGTGAAATCTCCTTGTCAACCCCCACCAACCTTCGGGACCATCTTCGTGGTCTTGAGCCGAGCAATTAGCAACTAGTAACTAGCACTTCACGTTCTCTTTAACCACTCACCCAATCGGTACTTCATAGCTGACTACTGACTACAGGGTTTCTATCTTTGCGTTCTCGTGCAGCCGTTTGTTGAAAGCGGCGCGAACATCGTCGGTCTTCTGCTTTTCCAGTTGCTTGCGCAAAGGGTCTTTTACTTGCTCAAACGGCGTCTTGCCCGGCGGGAGATGTTTGTTCAGGCGGAAGACGACGTAGTTCGGTCCCACTTGGAGCAAATCACTCATCTGCCCGTCCTGCATCTTCAGCGCCGGTCCCAGCATCTCGGGAGGCATCTTGTCGCGCGATATCCACTTGTGGTCTCCCAGCATGACGCGATAGTCGTCGTCGGAGATCTTCTCTGCCAGCAGCCCAAACTCCATGGCCGTCTTCGTCGCCTTCGCCTGCTTGTAAGCTTCGTCGGCCCGCTTCTTGGCTTCCTTCAGCTGCGCCGGAGTTGCGTTTTCGGGCGGGATGACCGAGATGGTCTGAATGGCGAATGATTCGGGATATGCGAAGCGCCCTGGATTCTTGTCGTAAAAGGCCCGTACGGCTGCCAACGATACCGTGGACTTGGCAGCCACTTCGCTCTTCAGCATCTGATCGATTAAAAGCGAACGTTTGACTTTCGCCTGGAGCGCCTGCTCGTTGCCGTTGAACTCTGATTGCAAGAACTGGCGGTATTCGGCGGGGGTGGAAAACTGTTTGCGAAACTCTGTTTCGGCCTTGGCCAGCCGCTCGGGCGAAACCGTCATCTTCCGCTTCAGCGCGTCCTGATACACCAGCTCTTCGAAGATAATCATTTGCAGCGCGCCCTTGCGGATGCCCGGCTCCATGTCGGCCGGGATCTTCCCGCTGTGCTGCGCAGCGTAAGGGAAGATGCTGTACTCCTCGCGGATCAGGTCGGCATCGGTCAGGACCACGCCGTTAACTCGCGCCACCGGCTTGCCGGCCGGACGGCTCAATTGCGCCGAGGGAACCGAAAAGCCTGACGGCTGTCCAGGCTGCTGACCATGCGAAGCTACTTGTGCGGTTGCCGCGGAGAGAGAGGCTACAACCAGCGCGCAGATTAAGAGCTTGTACTTCATTTTCCTCACCCTTGCTTACTTGTTTGAAACTTGGAGAGGGAGATTTCTCCCTCCCCGATGCAGTCGTACGGTTAGAAAGTCGTCGGAATCGCGTAGGTTCCGTTCGACTCGTTGGCCTCGCCACCGTGACATTGGCGGCAGAATTGGGCCGTCTGGTTCGAGCCATTGGTCCCGCTGGCCGGGTTGTACGGCGCACGAATGAAGAACATCGTGGCGTAATAGCCGGAAGGCAGACCGGAGTTCGCGCCGTTGGTGACCTTTACCACGTTCATCAGGTGCTGGTTGTGGCAGGTGGTGCACTGCACGGTCGGCTGGTTGTTGTAGGCCTGGGTGCTGACGAAGAAGCCGTAGTTCTGGACGAAGGCCTGAATATTCGGACCAGTGAAGAGGATCTTGCCGTTGCTGGCAACGGTGCAGTCCCAGTTGTACTGGCCGCCGCAACCCACGATGGCGTTGTCGCCCACCGGGTGATCGTTCAGGTAGTCGCCGATCTGGCCGGCGCCATTGTTGCCGAGCAGCGTCGGAATCGGGTTGGTGCCATAGGTGCCGGGCAGGGTCTCATAGACTTTGTTCAGCATGTGCGAGCCCGTCGCCAGGTTGCCGTCATGGCAGCTCAGGCACGTCATCGTGTTTTCGGTGACCGGATCAGAGGTGTTCCAGGTCGCCGGGAAGGTCAGGGCATAGGTGCCGCGAGCGGTGCCACCGGTTTGGAACGTCTGGCCGAACAGAGGCTGAACGTTCTGGCCCCACAGGGCATCGTTACCGGTATTGGGATCGGAGGTGGCAATGCCGTTGCCCAGCGCGCCACTATGCGGAGCGTGACAGGCGGCGCAACCACGGCCGTAATTCAGGTGAGCGCCCAGCACGTCAGACGTGGGGACTTGGATCTGCGCCATGGCGAATACGCCGAAGGCCAGAACCAAGAGAGTGATTAGAATTGCTTTCTTCATGAGATCGATCTCCTGATGTGAAACTGCAGTTTGGAGTCCGGGCCCCGTCGGTCTCCGATCATCACAAGTGCACGTGATGAACCGAACTGAATCGCTGCTCAATTTGCAGCTAATCGACTGCAATAACAGGATTTACAAGAGGCGTGCCTGCAGCCCGACAAAGGGGTTGGCCGCGCGAAAAGAGCCACTTCCCGCAAGCGCCTCGTGAAATCACGCAGCGGAAGAACCCAGTTGTACAAATGAGTTGGGGATCCAGGGGTTGGAAGCGTCAGCCGGCACAAGCGGATCGCCATGTGCGGATCCCAAAAACACGAAAACCCAGCGCTTGGCTGGGTTTGCTTGCAAACGGGCACCCTTTCAGCAGGTCTCCCGTTGTTCAACTCTAAAACTCAGTATATCACATTCCGAGGGTATTTGTTCGGATTTTGCGAAGTTTATATTTAGCTTGTTTTCATCGGCTTGCAGCTAACTGTTGCATTTCTCAGTATTGACATGTAAAAGGGTCGATTTTTGATAGTCACACTACTGCCGTACGAGCCCGACCTATTTCGTCGGCGTATCGGCCTTCGCATCTGCCTTGGCCTCAGTTGCACTTCCATGGGTGCTGGTCCGCTTCGTCTCTTTGTCTTTCTTCAGCTGATCGGCTTCGGCGTCAGTGATGTAGCGGAACATCTGCACCCGACCGGGGTACTGCTCTGACGTGAAGATGCGGTTGTTCTTGTCGATGTAAACCGCCGAGAGTAGCGAGAACTGTCCGAGCAGGTTGCCGTGTCCACCGACCACGCCGAGCAACTGCCCTTCCTGGTTGAAAGCCTGGAGCAGATCGAGCATCGGGTCGGCAACCCAGATGTGGCCGTCGCTATCGACAGCGATCCCCTTGGGATGCGCGAAGCAACCGTAGCTGTCGCAGTGCTTGCCGAACGAGCTGATGAAGTTTCCGTCGGCATCGAACATCTCCACTCGGAAATTCATCGTGTCGGTCACATAGACATTCCCGTCTTTATCGAGAGCAACAAAAGTGGGCAGCGAGAAATTGCCCGGCGTCGTCAGTTCGTGGTTCTTGCCTCCGGTGCCGATGCGGCGTTTTTCCTTCAGCGTGTCGGCATCGTAGACCACCACCTGGTCAGCCTGGGTATCGACGACGTAGAGCTGCCGGTTTTCGGTGTCGATGGCAATGCCGACGGGATCGATCAGCCCGTGATCGATCTGGTCGACGACCTTGTTGTTCTTATCGAAGATGAGGACGCGATGCAGCTTGCCATCGGTGACGAACAGCCGGTCGTCATCGTCGAACGCAAGACCGTTGATCAGCCCGAAGGTCGCCTCGCGCCCGTTGCCGATGATCGTCGTCGCTTTGGTTTCGGTGTTGAAGATGAAAATGGCGCCCACTCGCGCGTCCGCCACGTAAAGATCGCCCTTGGAATTGACTGCCATTCCATACGGCTCCAGCAACTGGAACGGCACCGGCTTGTAGTGGTTCTTGTTGTTCGGATCCTGCACGCCGGCCAGGCGGTCCATCCAGGACGCTTTCTGCTTCTTCGGCGGCTGCGAGTCGTCCGTATGTTCCAGCGGCATGCCGGCAAAGTAATTCACGTACCGCACCCGCCCGACGTTGGGCGGCGAGGGCCAAACCAGCAAGCTGGTATCCTGCTTCGCCACCGGCGCCGCCGGCTTCGAGGCGTCTGCGGCTTGATTCTTGCTTTTCTTCGTGCCGCCAAAAACAGCGTGCGGAAACAGCAAAGCCAGAATCAGCGCAACCAGCAGCAATGCGCAGTCCAGTGCCACCCATTTGCGTTGATTTGTGCTCGTCATTTCCATCTCAATCTCCCCCTCCGACTCCTACTTCAGCGTCAGCCGATTCTTATGGCAGGTGTCGCAGAATGCCATGTTGTTGGCCTGATCCTTCACCAGCAGCCCCGGTTGCGTTGAAGAGTGCGGCTGATGGCAAGTCATGCATGTGATATGGGTCTTGACCTTGGTGATGTCGCTCGGGTCCATCACGTCCTGCACCGGATGGCCGGCCACCGGATGCCCCAAGCCATACTTGATGGGCAGAATGACGACCTTGTTCTGCTGGTAGTAATCCAGCGGAAGCTTTACCGACCCGTTGAAGATGGTCAGGACGTGTTCGCTCTCAAGTTTTTGCGGCCGCGAATCGGGCCCGTGGCACTCCAGGCACAGAGCGTTGCCTTTGGCGCGCAGCAGATGTTCATTGTTGCCGCCGTGCGGTTCGTGGCAGGTCGCGCAGCCCAGCTGAAACGCCGGTTGATGCAGGTGCGCCTTCTTGAACTGCTCGGCCTGATCGCTATGGCACGCCAGGCAAGCGTTGACCGGATCGGGCTGCAGGAATCCCGGCGTCTTGCCGGCATGAGGATTGTGGCAGGCGACGCACTCGCCCTGCGCTCCCGGATGCTGCACAGGGGCTTTTTCGATCTTCTCCGCCACATCGCCGTGGCAGGTCACGCATAGCGCTCGGGTATCGGAGTTGGTCAGCACCACCTTGCCGTCCTTCGCCGGCTGATGGCAGGTGTCGCACGATCCCATGGCGAAGGGGGGATGGGTGAATGCCTGCAGCAGGTGCGGCGAGGCCGACTGGTGCGGGTTGTGGCACTGCACGCAGTTGGCGGTGGCGAACGGCTGCCCCTGGTGTGCCTTGATCAGACTGGCATCTTTCGGATTATGGCAGTCGAGACACAACGCCGGGGGCGCCTTCGTCAGGTGATTATCAAACTCCACTTTGCCGCGCTCGCCGACTTTGTGGGTGACATGGCAGGTATCGCAACCCATATCAAGCGCGGCGTGGCGACTGCCGCCGGTCGGAACGTTCAGACCTTGCGTGTGACACTCGAGGCAAAGATTCTGGCCTTTGTCGCCGGAGGTCGGCTTCAGCAGCTGGTACTTGTTGTCGGATTCATGCGGGTCGTGGCACTTGATGCAGTCGCGGACCGCCGGAGGATGGACTTTGCCCTTCAGGTCGGCAGCATTGTGGTCGGCGTGGCAGGTCAGGCAGAGCGCCTGCGGAGTTGTAGTCGTCAGCGTAACCCGGGTGACGTCTTTGTTGACGCGGATCTCATGGCAACTGGTGCAGCCCATCGCGATGGCCGAATGGACGAACTTGCCCTTCGCCTTGTCCTCGTGGCACTCGGCGCACTTGGCGGGATCGGTATTTTTGTCCAGAGGTACAGGGTGGATCCCAGCGAATGCTACGCTGGCCCACGCAATCAAGCTGAACCCCACAGCCACCCGTATGGCCTTAATCACAACTGCCTCCGACCTTTGACGTGTCGTATGTGCACGAAGAATACCGAAAACGGGGAAGGCGGCAAATCACTAGTTGGTGGGAGACAAGTGTTTGAGTGACTAAGGGTTGCTCGGGTTTCGCGATGGGCTCAGCCAGGAACAATCCTGCCGGCCGCACCCCCACGATTGTGTCTTAGCTCGCCGGGTGAGGTGAAATCACGCAGTTGCGGATGAGTGGCACCCGAGGCCTGGCGCGCGGGTTTCCAGACCTAGGCTCGCGTTAATGAGTGGGTGCCCCTCTGCTTCAGCCATTCCATCCAGCGCTCCAGCCCTTCGCCGGTCGTGCTGGAGACGTCGATGATCTCCATCCCGGGATGGACGCGACGCGCATTCTCGCGCGCGACCTCAGCATTGAACGGCACGTAGGGTAAGAGATCGATCTTCGTTAGCAGCATCAGCTCCGACTTGAAAAAGATCGACGGATATTTCAGCGGCTTGTCTTCGCCTTCGGTCGTGCTCAGCAGGACAATCTTGGCGTCCTCACCGAGATCGTAGCTCGACGGGCAAACCAGGTTGCCGACGTTCTCCACGATCAGCAGGTCTAGCTCTTCCAGCTTCCAGTCCTCAAGGTGACGCTGAATCATCCGCGCATCGAGATGACACGTCCCGCCAGTCGTGATCTGCTTCACCGGGAATCCGAACTTGGCCAGCCGCCGCGCATCGTTCTCGGTCTGCAGATCGCCGGTGAGCACCGCGACGCGTTCGCTGCGGTCCATGCGCTCCAGCGTGCGCTCCAGCAGCGCGGTCTTGCCGGAACCGGGCGCGCTGATCAGGTTGACGCACAGCACGCCGTTCGCGCGATACCGCTCGCGCAGCTCGTCGGCGAGAACCTGGTTCTCGTTGAGGACTTTCTTTTCGACGGCAATGCGGTTCATGAAGCTCCCTGTTGCAGTGAGATGGGGTTGAGCAAATAGCCGTCAGCAATCAGCACTCAGCCGACAGCGGAAGGGCTGAGGGCTGACTGCTAATGGCTGAGGGCTGCTGCTTATCCATCCAGCTCCATATACGCAATATCCAATTCTTCCCCGCTGATGCACTCCGTCCCGAAGTCCCCGCACAACGGACACCGCGGATCAAATTCGGTCATGCGAAACTCATACGCGCATTTCCCGCAGCGCTGGATGCGCGGCATTCCAACTCGAGCGTCAGCGGCTCGCGTTCAGTGTCCTTCACCAGCACCTCAAAGCCGAACTGCAGCGCCTCGCGATCGACCCCGCACAGCTCTCCAATCTTAACCCCGACTTTCGAGATGTGCCCGCCGGGATGGCGCTCGGCCTCCTTGTCAACACAATCCAGAATGGAAGCGGCGATGCCGAGCTCATGCATAGTGTTCATTCACCACGGAGGCACGGAGGACACAGAGTTCCGAAGCAGTAGTTCGCGTCACGCTGAGATTGCAAAACGCTGGATGCCGCCATCGATGCGACAGTGGCTCCAAATATACTCCGTGCTCTCAGTGTCTCCGTGGTGAACCCAAATGTCCGCCAACGGACACCTGTTCGCGGATGAACAATCCACTGCGTCCAAATTATTTTCCGGAAACATTCCCCGCGCGATTGCGTCTATCACGTAAACAGGTGCGCTGGTCTTCGTGTGTGTGGGGTTCAACACAGGTGGCTCACGATGTTTGAGGATTTCGGGTCAACTTCCAAGGTTCGCAAATGGCGCAGTGATCGCATGGCGCGTGGCGGCAACGCACTCGCGACTGCGAAACGCTGGCTGGGAATTTGGGCCATCGGCTTCGTCCTATGGACGGTGCTGGCGTCCCTCAGCGCTGCCGGCGCTCACGTCTACGCCGCATCGCTCGGCAACCCCGCAAGCTGGGCGCAACTGCTGGCCTGGAATCTCACCATCTGCTTCGTATGGTCGCTGCTGACGCCGCCGGTTTACGCGCTGGCGCGGCGCTTCACTTTCGATCGCAGCAACTGGAAGCTCACCCTGCCGCTGCATATCGCAATGAGCATCGCGCTGACGCTCATCGCCGCGTGCGTGATCGTCTGGATCGAGCCCTTCGTCACCTGGACTCCCGAAGCGCACCTCCCGTACCTGGCTCATGTGCTGTCGCGCGCTTTCATGGACCTGCAACGCTATTGGTACATCGTGCTGATCACGCAGGCCATCAGCTACTACGGCAAGTATCGCGAGCGCGAGCTGCAGTCGTCGCAACTGGAGGCGCAACTGGCGCTGGCGCAACTCGAGGTACTGAAGATCCAGCTGGAGCCGCATTTCCTCTTCAACACGCTGAACTCCATCGCCGCGCTCGCACGTTACGACGGTGAGGCCGCCGAAAACATGACGCTGCAGTTGGCCGACCTGTTGCGCTTCTCGCTCGACGCGATGGGCGTACACGAGGTGCCGCTCAGCCGCGAACTCACCCTGCTGCAGAAGTACGTCGACATTCAGCAAATGCGCTTCCAGGACCGTTTGCAGGTCGAAATGGATATCGCCGGCAACACGCTTTCCGCGCTGGTGCCCAACATGATTCTCCAGCCGCTGGTGGAGAACGCGATCCGTCACGGCATCGGCCCACGGCGCGGCCCGGGCCGCGTGTGCATCATGAGCCGGCAGGTCTTCGACGAGCTGTGGCTGGAAATCTGCGACGACGGGATCGGTCTGACGCGCTACGACGGCACCGTTCCGCCCGAAGGCGTTGGCCTGCGCAACACGCGCGCCCGCCTGCAGCAGCTCTACAACCACGATCACCGTCTGATTCTCGAGGACGCGCCCGGCGGAGGCTGCGTCATCAAGATTCACATCCCGTTCCGCATTTACTCCGAGGAGGTCAGTATCCGCGATGCCCATTCGAGTGTTGCTTAGCGACGATGAAGCTTTAGCGCGCGAACGCCTGCGCAGCCTGTTGGACAATGAACCCGATCTGGAGATCGTCGCCGAGTGCGATGACGGTAAGTCGGCGATTGCCACTATCAAGCGCGAGAAGCCTGACTTGGTCTTCCTCGATATCCAGATGCCGGAGGTCGACGGCTTCGGCGTGGTCTCGGCACTCCGCGATCAGCCGATGCCGTTGACGATCTTCGTGACCGCCTACGACCGCTATGCGATGAAGGCCTTCGAGGTCCACGCGCTCGACTACCTGCTGAAGCCGGTGTCTAAGGAACGCCTCGCGGAGGCGCTGGGTCATGCACGCAAGCAGCTCCAGCATCCTTCGGAAGGAACCTTCCAGCGGCGCGTGCTCGACATGCTGGGCGAGCTCGATTCCCGGCAGAATGCGCCGCAGCGCATCGTGATCAAGGCCGACGGCGAGATCGTGTGCCTGAAACCGGCGGAGATCGACTGGGCCGAATCGGCCGGCAACTACGTGTGCCTGCACGTCGGTGCGGCAACGCACATCCTGCGTGAGACCATTACGTCGCTGGAGGGCAGGCTGGGCCATCACCAGTTCCTGCGCGTCCATCGCTCGACGCTGGTCAATGTCGATCGTATTAAGACGCTGCGTCCGTCGCTGTATGGAGACTATTCGATCCTGCTGCGCGACGGCACGAAGCTCACGCTAAGCCGCGGCTTCCGCGAGACCGTGCTGAAGCGCCTGGGCACGGCATAGAGCTTGCGGCAAGGGACAACTCTTCATCCGACGTGGGTGCCCCGTTCTAGCCATCCTTTGGCTAGGGCGGGGCAGTTCTTCCCGGACGCGATCGCATGTTCCCGGCCGAATCGCATTTCGCAAATCACTCCTTCCGGACGTAATTGCACGCCTGAACGCGATCGCATGTTCCGGACCCAATCGCAGACCGCGGATCACGTCGATCCCGTCCCGCCATGCGGGACAGCTCAGTTCAGCCCAGGACGGAGCGCAGCGGAGTCCTGGGTACCGTTCCATCAATTTGTTCGCGTCCCGGCAGGGACGTGTCCGGCACGCCGACAAGCGTGCTCTTTTCTTTGGTTGTCATCCGACCCGAGGGTTGTCATCCCGACCGAGGACTTTAGTCCGAGTGGAGGGGCCTGCTTGTAGCGCCTGAACACGCATGCGAACAGCAGTGTCCTTCGACTCCGCAAGAAAGAAATGGCCGGCACGACCCGAGGGTCGTGCCCTTACCCATGTCTTACCCGAACCGAGTCCACCTCAATACGCGAAGTACGGCCCCGTCGGACCATTCGGGGTCGTCAGGCCATCGATCCCAGTGAATACATTCTTCCCATAGAAAAACGGCAATCCCCAGTCAAACGCTCCTGAGAACGGTCCACTCAACGTGCTGTACGCCGTGTCGTTGTTGGTGAACAGATTGTTCGCGTTCTCGATCGTGAAGTTGACCGGCACATTATTTCCCGCCGGATTTCCGTTGTTGTCCTGTCCCTGATTCGAAGCCGAAAGATTGTCCGGCGAATTATTGGGACAATACCAACCCGAGTTCTGTCCCGGGCATGTGGGTATGCCAGTGGTGTTCGAGTCCAGGAAGAACAGGCCGTTCGAACCGCTGTCGATAAAGCTCTGCGGATACGTGTGGCCGTTGAAGGTGGTGATGAAGTCTCCGATATTGTTGGTACTGCCGTTGCCGTCCGGTATGGTGTACGTATTCGCCGCCAGGCTCAAATTGTTGTTGGATTGGGTATTGATCCCGAAGATCAGCGAACCGTTTGCCCCCGGCGAGCCGCCGTTGGGAACCGAGGGCAACTGGATCAGCACTCCGTTGTCGTCGGTATTAAACGCGATCACCGGATTCGGCACCTGCCCCGCCAGCGGAACAAAAGTCGGATTGCAGTTGCTCCCCGAGCAGGTGTAGTACACGTCGGGGATCTGCGAGTTGAGGCTGGTACAGGCCAGTCCGCAATCCTGCTGGAACGGGCCTACTCCGATAATGCCATTCGCGCCCAGAGTGCTCGCACTGCCGCCCTCGTTGCCTCCGGAAGTCTGGCTCGAGCAACTGCTCGGCACCGGCGGCGCAGTCGTCGACGGAATCAGCATGTGGACCGGCACAGCCGACGCCGTCTCGCCTGCAATGGTGACATCGGCAGTCGCCACCGGGCCCCAAACGAATCCATCCGCGAAGACCAGGCACTCATCCAGCGACTGGCCGCTGATGTTCTCTGGCGGCAACGGAATCGTCAGCACGCTCGACAGCAGGCGCAGACCCTCGGAGCCCGTGTCCACCTGCACGTGATCGATGGTCTGGCACTGCTGAGTGCCCGGCACGCAAACTGTCACGGTCGTGTATGCGATGTTCACCTCCTGCCCGTCCGGACCGGCGTCCACCACCAGAGGCGCGACGTTTCCGGCGCTTGTGGTGGGATTTACCGTCACCGTCGCCGTGCCGGAGATGTTGCCGAACTGCACCGAGTCCGCGGTGATAGTCACCGAGGTTTGGCTCGAGACAACCGGGGCGGTGAAGGTTCCGGACGTGGAGATAGTGCCGGCGCTCGCGCCCCACTCCACAGCGGGATTGAAGTTGCCGGTGCCGCTCACCGTCGCCAAACACTGACTCATCTGTCCTGAGGTGATGGTCGAGGGCGAGCAGCTCACACTCACCCCGGTCACCGTCGAGGACGCCGTCCCGCCGTTTCCGCCGCAGGCACCGAACCACACGACGTTGCCCATGAGAATCAACAATCCAAGCTTGCGCACGGCCTGTCTCCTTTCGCTCAACGAGCGCGCGCCGCGCGCTCTTGGCGTCTCCGTCGTTAGCGGATCTGGCTCGCTTCAACACCCTGCGGAATTAATTGCGGAACATATGCCTGGCCATGAAAGCTGCGGGTGTGGCCACCCTGGATGAACACCAGGCCGGGAGTTTCGACGACCGTGGGGCCACGGCGAGTGGGCGCGTGCCCGCTCGTCTGCTGCGTAGTCTTCTGTTGCGCCGCCGCCTGCTGCGCCTGCTGATAATACGGACCCAGCAATTGCGCGAGGTCGGGCGGGAACTGTCCGTCCCAGGCTACGCCGAAGACCGCTCCACCAGGCGTGACAAACTCGCGCACCTTGACGCCGGAAGGGCTGGTGATCTCGTGCATGACGTAGGCGCTGTGATCGACGCTGTGCAGCGTGCCTTTCATCCGCGCCTGATCGGTCAGCACCGAGGCGGCGTTATCGCCCAGCACGGCAAATGCCGGCATCGCCAGCGCGACCAGCAATGCCAATATCAAACTGCCGGAATGTAGAGAGGATGATTTCATCTGGCCCTCCTTTGCACTTCCCTGCGGTCAGTCGGGAAGTTCCCGCGATCCGTTCGTCGTATCCGACAAGCTGGTTCTATAAACTCGTCCGGTCCAACATTGTTGCGGCTTTGGCGCTTGGCGATGGGCGTCAACTTTTCCCATCCGCATACAGAGCGTTAGAATGTTCTGTGGGGTTGTAAGTTGCACACGTTTCTATGTCATTAACCAAAGCCCAAGCGCTGGAGATGTATCGCTCCGATGATCTGATCGGCATCGGCATGGAAGCCGACGCCATACGCCGCAAACTCCATCCCGAAGGCGTGGTCACCTACATCATCGATCGCAACATCAACTACACCAACTTCTGCACCGAGTACTGCACCTTCTGCGCCTTCTATCGCCCGCTCAAAGGCAAGTTGGCCGCGGAAGGCTACATCCTCGATTTCGACACGATCTACGACAAGGTGCGCGAGACCGTGGAACTCGGCGGCACCGGCATTCTGCTGCAGGGCGGCTTGCATCCCGACCTGAAGATCGAGTGGTACGAAGCGCTGCTGAGCGGCATGAAACAGCGCTTTCCGCAGGTGCATCTGCATTGCTTCTCTGCGTCGGAGATCATCTGCATCGCCGAAGTCAGCGGCCTCTCGATTGAGGACACGATCCGGCGCCTGCGCGATGCCGGCCTCGATTCCATTCCCGGCGGCGGCGCCGAAATTCTCGACGACGAAGTGCGCTACAAGATCGCGCGCCTGAAGTGCCTCACCGACGACTGGCTCAACGTGCATCGCACCGCGCACAAGCTCGGCATGAGGACCACGGCGACCATGATGTTCGGCGTCGGCGAAAACTACGAGCATCGCATCAACCATTTCCAGGCGATCTATGATCTCCAGGAAGAGACCGGCGGCTTCACCGCGTTCATCCCATGGTCATTCCAGCCGCAGAACACCGCGCTCGGCGGGCGCGGCTGGGACGAAGCCACCGCAGTCGAATATCTCAAGACCTTGGCCATCGCGCGCATCTTCCTCAGCAACTTCAAGAACGTGCAATCGAGCTGGGTGACGCAGGGCCTGAAGGTCTGCCAGACCGGACTGCGCTTCGGCGGCAACGATGTGGGCTCGGTGATGATCGAGGAGAACGTCGTGCGCGCCGCCGGCGTTCGCAACTGCACCACTGAAGAAGAGCTGCGCCGCATCATCCGCGACGCCGGCTTCCGTCCCGCCCAACGCGACACCTTATATACGAAGTTC
>Ga0335069_10004180_pt1 | contig 21551 bp, 19 predicted proteins | sample Lox_Sample_11_FD_206714 | JGI IMG/M metagenome (GOLD analysis project Ga0335069, IMG submission 206714) | Soil microbial communities from Loxahatchee National Wildlife Refuge, Florida, United States - Lox_Sample_1.1 | ecosystem: Environmental > Terrestrial > Soil > Wetlands | place: USA...
GTTCTTCTCCGGGCACCTCGAGACCTTTCGAGCGATGCTCGACCTCGCCGAGCGGGGGAAGCTCGAGCTGCAATGCCTTCCCCAGGGGGTGATGGCGCTCCTCCTCGACGCCCAGGGGCGCGGCCAGACCGCCCTCGAGACCCGGACCGGGGTGGGGACGTTCATGGATCCCCGCGTCGATCGTGGCTCCCCGGTCGCCCCCCCGGGCGGACCGCAGTTCGTCGCGGTCGAGGGAGACCGCCTGCGCTACACCATGCCGCTCGTCACCGTGGCGGTCTTCAACCTTCCCGCCGCGGACCGTGAGGGGAACCTCTACGCGGCGGGCGCCGCCATGATCGCCGAGAGCCGCGAGGCCGCCCGGGCGGCGCGCCACAACGGCGGGCTCGTGATCGCCAACGTGGGGCGCCTCTTGGACCGAGCAGAGGGCCCCATCTTCCTGTCCTCGGACGAGGTCGACCTGGTGGTGGTTGATCCCCGCACCGAGCAGGTGGGGACCGTGCCGCACCGGCGTCACTGGCCGCTCTTCACGCCCGAGAGCGACCTTTCCGTGGACGAGGGCATCGAACGGCTCCGCTTCATCAACCGCCTCCTGGGCCTCACGCCGCGGCGGGGCCCGGTGGAGGGAGCGCTGGCCCGGCTCGCCGCGAGCCTCCTCGCCTCGCGGGGGCGGCGGCGCATGTTCGTGAATGCCGGGGTGGGCCTGCCCGAGGAGGTCTGCCGGCTGCTCCACGAGGGAGGGCTGCTCGAAGAGGTCACCCTGTTCACCGAGAGCGGAGTTCTGGGAGGCCTGCCCGCTCCGGGGGTGTTCTTCGGCGCCTCGGTCTGCCCGCGGGAGCTCTTGAGCTCGGCGGAGGTGTTCAAGCGGTGCCAGGAACGACTCGACGCCACCATCCTGGGCGCGCTGGAGGTCGACGGCCTCGGGAACGTCAACGCCTCGAGGAGGGGGGAGCGGACAAGGGACATGGTCGGGCCGGGCGGCCTCATCGACCTCACCGCGGCCGCGAGCACCGTGCTCTTCGTGACGAGCTGGATGAAGGGGGGCGAGATACGCCTCGAGCAGGGCGCGCTCCGGATCGTCTCCCCCGGGCAGCCGAAGTTCGTCAGCCGGGTGAGGGAGATCACCTTCTGCGGAAAGGAGGCCCTCCGCGCCAACAAGGAGGTCTTCTACTGCACCAACGTGGGCGCCTTCCGGCTCTCCCCGGGAGGGGTCGAGCTCTCGTGCCTCATGCCGGGCATCGATCTGCGGCGCGACATCCTCGACGCTTGCCCCATGCCCATCGTCCTACCAGAGTCCGGAGAGGTCCCCCTCATCGAGACCTCGGTGGTCACCGGAGAGGGGTTCCGGCTCACGCTCCCGGCGTGAATCGCCTTCGCCGTTCCGCCGGCCACGAGCGGCTGCTTAAGCCCCGGCCAGGCCCATCCTCCGCTAGAGGCCCCGAATCGTAACCCTCCCGCAACGGAAGCTCGCCCCACGGCCGTTAGCTCCTCACCTTCACCCAACCACGAAAGAGGAATCCATGGACCGTGAGAAGCTGCTCTGGGCGGCCCTCGCCACCCTCCTCACCACGAGTGCGCAGGCACATTCCGGAGACCGCGAGAGGTCGCCGGTGAAGCACGTCCTCCTCGTGAGCGTCGACGGCCTCCACGAGGTCGACCTCGCGCGCTTCGTCGAAGGACATCCCCTCTCCACCCTGGCCGGGCTCTCCCGGACGGGAGTCCGGTATAGCGACGCTCACACCACGACTCCCTCGGACTCCTTTCCCGGCCTACTGGCTCTCGTGACGGGCGGGACGCCCAAGTCCACCGGCGTCTACTACGACGACAGCTACGACCGCACCCTCTACCCGCCCGGCAGCGACTGCACCGGCACGCCGGGAACGGAGTGCACCTATTTCGAGATCCTCGAGGAGGACTTCACCCAGCTCTTCAGCCCCATCAACCCCAACAACCTCCCCAGGGAGAAGGACCCGACCGGCGTCTGCCGGCCCGTCTACCCGCACGAGTTCATCAAGGTGAACACGGTATTCGAGGTGATCCGCGAGGCGGGGGGGAACACGGCCTGGTCCGACAAGCACCCCGCCTACGATCTCGTGAACGGCCCCTCGGGCAAGGGAGTCGAAGACCTCTACACCCCGGAGATCAACTCCCTCATCAAGAACGGCGGCACGAACGTGAACGGCGTGAACCTCACCGCGACGCTCGCCCTGTGCGACGGTAAGACGAACTCGCTCCCGCTCTCCAAGGTCTCGGACTACACCACCTGCGAGCCGGCGGTCATGGCCTACGACGACGTGAAGGTCCAGTCGGTGGTGAACGAGATCGAGGGCCGCACCGCGGACGGCACCAAGGAGGCGCCGGTGCCGACCATCCTGGGCATGAACTTCCAGCAGGTGAGCGTCGGCCAGAAGCTTCCCGTGGGCGGGTATCTCGACGCGAGCGGAACGCCCTCGCCCCTGCTCGCCGGAGCCCTCGCTCACGTCGATCTCTCCCTCGGACGGCTCGTGGACGCGCTCGAGAGCCACCACCTGCTCGACTCGACCCTCATCATCGTCACGGCCAAGCACGGGCAATCGCCCGTCGATCGGACGAAGCTCGCCATGGAGTCGGGGGGCCTGGGCAACGCCACGGTCACGGACCCCCTGGGCTTCGTCAATGCGGCCGATCCCCACGTGGACCAGGTCTTCGCCTCGTTCGTGAACCCGAATGACGGCAGCTCGCCCGCGATCCGGGGCCACCTCCAGACCGACGACGTGGGCCTTCTCTGGCTCCAGGACCAGTCTCCGACGAACATCGCCGGGGTGGTCGCAGAGCTGGAAGACCAGACGAACCGAACCGCCATGTTCGCGAACGTGCTCCCCCCGGGAACGATCTTCGACTCGAACATCAGCCACGGCCCCGAGCTCGCCGAGCTCTACGGCGATCCCACCTCGGACGATCCGGTGGCGGAGGCCCGGGCTCCCAACGTCGTGATCCAGCCGAACTGGGGCGTCATCTACTCCGGCAGCAGCAAGAAGATCGCCGAGCACGGGGGCGGAACCCTCGACGACACCCATGTCGCCCTCATCGTCTCGAACCCGCACCTCGAACCGGGGACGGTGACGCAAGAAGTGAGCACCACCCAGGTCGCTCCCAGCATCCTCAGGGAGCTCGGCCTCGACCCGCGCCTCTTGCGAGCGGTCCGCAAGGAGAAGACCCACGTCCTGCCGGGCCTCTCCCTCGAGGACTCCTCCGACGACTGAGGGTCGCTCGGCCGCTCCAGACACCCGCGGTCCCTTGCCTCCTTCGTCCCCCGCGGCCGGGCGGGGGGCGAAGGCCCGCTTCGGGCCGCCACCGTCTCCTCTAGAACGAGTCGAGGAGCAGGTCGAGCCGGGCGGAGAAGGCCACGATCCGCGGCCAGCCCCTGGGGATGATCTCCTGGCCGTGCGCCAGGTTGTTGCGGAGGTCCCGGAGCTCCTTCAGGGCGTGCACCGCCGCCTTGCGCGACATGTGCAGGAAACGCTCGGGATCGATGGAGGGGAGGCGGAGCGCCAGCTGGCCCTTGTCGGAGAACTGGAGGCAGTCGAGGAGGCGGGTCTCGACCCCCCGCCGCCGCCGCTCAGCCTGTAGCGCCTCGGCCTTGGCGAGCCGGCCGGCCGCCACCTTTGCCCGCCAGGCCTCCCCGGGAAAGGCCGCGTCGACGGCGCGAGTGAACACCATCTCCAGGAGGTTCACCATCCCGAAGAGGAACATCCTCACCGGCGGCTTTCCAGGTCGGTTCAAGGTCACGATCGCCGAGACCTCGTCGAGGACCGTGACGAAGCAGCGGCCGTTCACGAACAGCGACTGGATCACGTCCTGCAGGGAGGCGCTCTCCGGGACGCGGTCGTAGCGCGAAAACCGCCGCGCGTGATCCCCGCAGGCCCCGCCTCGGAGGCGATGGCGCTCGACGAAGCCCCGCACCAGGCCGTCCCGGCGGACCCCGACATGATCGAAGTCCCGAGCCTCCATGAAGGCCAGGACCTCCCCCGCCGGCCGATCCCAGTCGAAGGAGGCGAGAGGCTCCGCCACGTCGGTGGCCCGGAAGCCGTCCTGGAAGACGCGCCGAAGTCGGCGGCGCGTCGGATCCCCCCGGCTCGCCGCGGCCTCTAGGAGAGAAGGCCCGGGCGGAAATGGGATCGGCATGGGGGTGGGCGGCTCCTCGGCCGGGAAGGGCGAGCGAGCGTGCCGCGGCCCTCTTCTCGGGGCAAGCGGGACGGGACCCCGTCGGCACAAGGGGCCCGCTCATCCCCCCGGGGCCTCGAAGGCGCGGGCGATGAGGTCGATGAGCCGCTCGTGCAGCTCCTGGTAGAGGGCGATCCGCTCGGGCGCGATCCTGTCCTCGTGCACTCCGGCGGTGACGACGACGCTCTTCCCCAGAGCCCGGGAGAGTCGAAGGCTGCCCGCCCGCGCCAGGTCCTCCTCCTTGTGGCCGGGCACGCTCAAGAGATAGCTGCTGTTCGTGCGGTGTAAAGGCGGGGCGACGCTCTCGACGGAGAGGGCGAGGGCCACGGCCCCCACGTGATACCTCTCCCCTCCGCCCACGACCACGACGAGGTCCTCCCCGCAGGCGACGCAGACGGCCTCGAGCCGCGCCCGCGTCTCGGAGTCCTCCACCTCGAACCGCCGGACCTCGAGCACCCTATTCGACATTTTCTCGCTCCGTCCCGGGGGGCCCAACCGGCCCGTCGCCCTTCCCTGCGCCCTGGCGGCGAGACCTCTCCACCTCCCCGCCAGGATCGCTGGCATTGTAGCGGGGAGAGCCCGGGGCGAGGCCCCGGCGGCGCCATCCCGGGTCGACCGAAAGCCAGCCCTCCCGATGGCGCCGCCTTCCTTCCCGGCTAGGATCCCTTCATGGCCCCTTCGGGCCCTCGGGAGGTGACCCAATGGCGCGCGTCCTCGTGACTGGCTCCGCGGACGGCCTCGGCCGACTGGCTGCCGAACGGCTGACCGGCGGGGGACACGAGGTGACGCTCCACGCCCGGAACGAGGCGCGGGCGCAGGACGCCCGGCAGGCCCTACCGGGGGCGCGGGGGGTGCTCATCGGGGACCTGTCGAGCATCGCCGAGACCACCTCCCTCGCCGAGCAGGCCAGGGCCACCGGCCCCTTCGACGCGGTGATCCACAACGCCGGGGTGGGCTACCGGCCGCCCCGGCGCCAGACCATCGACAATCTCGACCAGATCTTCGCCGTCAACGTCCTCGCCCCGTACCTCCTCTCCGCCCTCGTCCCCGCCCGGCGGCTCGTGTACCTGAGCTCGGGGATGCACCGCGGCGGGAACCCCGACCTCGACGATCTCCAGTGGCGCCGCCGCCCCTTCAGCGGAACCCAGGCGTACGCCGACTCGAAGCTCTTCGACGTGGTGCTCGCGTTCGCGCTCGCACGCCGCTGGCCGTCCGTCCTCTCCAACGCCCTCGAGCCGGGCTGGGTCCCCACGAAGATGGGGGGCCCGGGTGCCCCCGACGACCTCGCAGAGGGCGCGGAGACGCAGGTGTGGCTCGCCGTGAGCGACGACCCCCGGGCCCGCGTCAGCGGCCGGTACTTCTACCACCTCGGACTCAAGGAAGCGCACCCCGCCGCCTCGGACAGGGGCGTACAGGAGGGCCTCCTGCGCGCCTGCCAGGAGCTCACGGGCGTCGAGCTCCCTCGGGAGCCGGCCTTCGGGAAGGGCGCCCCCTCCTGAAGGGCGGCGGGAGCTCTCCGGGGCTCATGCGCTAATGCACGGAGGGGAGGCCGCGATGGCGAGGATCGCACAGCTCGTGGTGATGGGGGTCTCCGGCTCGGGCAAGACCACGATCGCCACCCGCCTGGCCGGGCGGCTCGGGTGCGAGGAGAAGGACGCGGACGACTTTCACCCCCCGGCCAACATCGAAAAGATGTCGGCAGGGATCCCGCTGGATGACGCCGACCGAAAGCCCTGGCTGGCCGCCATCGCCGCGTGGCTGCGCGACCGCGACCGGGCCGGCCGCACGGCGGTGGTGACCTGCTCCGCCTTGAAGCGTTCCTACCGCGACGAACTCCGCGGTGCCTCGCCCCACGTCCTCTTCGTACACCTGAATGGTACGCCCGAGCTCGTGGCGGAACGGATGCGCGTCCGCCGCGGCCACTTCATGCCGCCCGCGCTCCTCGCTTCCCAGTTCGCTATCCTCGAGCCCCTCGGCCCGGGCGAGCCCGGCCTCACGGTGGACATCTCCACGCCCCCCGACCCCCTCGCCGACCAGATCCTTCGCTCCCTTGACCTTTGGCCCGAGACGCCCGGGGGTCGAGACCGCTCGACCTGAACGCGAACGCCGCCGCCAGGGCGAGAAGCCGAACGGGGAGAAGCTCGTACCGCGCCCTAGACCGATTCGAGCGTGTCCTTAGGGCTCCGCTCGCGCCAGGGGCGTTCCCCCACCCGGCGGCGAAGGCTCGCCGTCCGCGGTCGCGGCGAGGCCCTTGGGGACGAGGAGGAGGAGGGGCAGGATGAGCGCGTACACCGCGGTCGTCGCGATCACGCAGTAGACGAAGCCGTACTTGGGGGAGCTGTTGTAGATCGCCGAGCCGAGGAGATCGCCGCCGCGAGAAGAGAGCACGTACACGCCATCCACCAGCATCATCAGCGTTCCCTGGAGACCCGGGGGGCAGGAGCGCATCGCCAGGTCGTAGTATGCGGCGGTGGCGATCCCCCCCAGGAGCCCGATGGGCGCCGCCAGAACGAGGGCGAGCCTGCCGGAGTGGATGAAGGCGAGCGGGACGAGCTGGGGCACCGCCACGATCGTCCCCCAAAAGAGGAGCTTGGCGAGCGGCACCCTCCTGCACAGGTACCCGTAGAGAAGGAAGGTGGGGAGGAACGCGGCGACGAAGATCCCGTTGTAGTACGAGTACACCGCGTCGGAGGCGTGGAGCTCGTTCGTGAGATAGAACTGTAGCGGGGTGGAGGACCCGGGCGCGAAGTTCCAGAGGAAGCTGATGAGGACCGCGGGGTAGACCGCCCGGTGCCGGAGGAGCCGCCGCACGCTTTGGACGACGGCAGTGCCCTTCGCCTCGGGCGCCTGGTACGCGCGCCGGAACACCGAGGCGGGCTTTAAGAGCCCCATCGCCGCGACCAAGAGAGAAGCGGCCGCCACAAACAAGAAGCTCGTCTTCGGGTGGAGGTGATCGGAGACGTACCCGGAGGCGAATGCCCCCAGCACCACGGGAACGGAGGAGAGCACGTTCCACAGGGCGGAAAGCCGCCCCGACATGAGCTTCTCCTGTCCCACCAGGGCCATGAGCCCCGAGTAGGCCGCGAGGACGAACCGGGAGGACACCATGGCGACGAGCATCCCCGCGAGCAGGCGCCCGGAGGAGACCTCTGCGAAGGCCATGAAGAGAAAGGCCGCCGTGGTCAGCGGGGCGAAGAGGAGGAAGAAGCCGCGGTCCCTGAAGCCGAAGGGGTTCCACTGGTCCCGAGCGACCCCGAAGAGGAACCCGAGATAGATGGGCACCCCGGTGAGCACGCGGAACGAGGAGACCCCTGTCGCGCTCGCGTGCAGGCCATTCTTGAGCAGGTACGATGTCTGGATGTCGACGAGGTAGCCGGCCGGACTCGCGAGGAAGAGAAAGAGGGTCAGCCAGCCGAAGTAGTGGAGGGTCTCTCCCTCGTTCTCGGATCGAGGCTCGGAGGTGGACATCTTCGCTGCCACCGTTCTCGCAGGATCGGCGCGAGGAAGTCACCGTGAATCGGACGTTGACTACGAAGCCCGCGTTCGATAACGGGATGTCGACGCGCGTCCGCGGGAGGCCCCCTCGGTCTGCGGCCGTGTGATATGGAACGGACAGGTGAAATCCCCAAACGAGCCCGCCTCACGACTGTGGGAGCAAGGTCGATGAAGCCGTTTCGCGTGGCGGTGGTCTTCGCCTCGCTCACCTTCTTCGGGTGCGAGGGAGGCTGCCGCGGCAATAGCTCCACCCCCTTCGATCCCGCGGTCGGGTTCGAGCCGCTCGAGCCGGTCACCGACGTCTCCTACCCGCCCCCCGCGACAAGCGACCCGTACCCCGAGGCGCTCCAGACCACCCAGGGCTCCATCCCCGCCTACGACTGGGCCCACGGGGCCGCGTACGTGCACGCCCCCATCGCCGACGTCTACGCCGCCCTCCAAGACCCGACCGTCGACCGGATCCACGGGACCGACTGGGAGGTGAACGGAGCCACCGAGGCCGGCTTCCCCATCACCTTCGCCATCGACTACTCGGCCGGGCCGACCCTGCTCCAGGTGCACTGGACCATCGCCTACCGGGGCGGGGTGGCGGCGGGCACCGCCGACGCTCCCCAGGAGGTGGGGATGCGGTTCCAGAAGATCTCCGGGACGAACTACATCCCCATCCAGACCGGTTCGGTCGACGTCTTCGACGCCGGCGACGGCGTTTCCGAACTCTTGTTCGCCTGGCACCTGAGCGCGTACGGCGAGGGGCCGGACGCGGCCAGCGGGGGGATCAGCGACTGGTTCAACGGGATCGTCGCCAAGGTGCACGGCCAGCCCCTCCCCTGAAGAGCGGTCTGTCTGTCGCGCTTCTCCCCGGGGCGTTTCGACCCCGGCGCCCGCGGTGGGAAAGCTTCCTTCGGGTGCGCTAGAGGCCGGAGAGCCGCCGGATGTTGCGCTCGAGCTCCTCTCGCTCGAGGGGCTTCGCGAGCACCGGGATCTCCTCGGCGTTCTCGAGGGGCCTGACCGCGCCGCCGGTACAGAAGGCCATCCGCTCCGCGAGCGCCGGGTAGCGGGACCGCACGTGCGAGAGGACCTTTTGCCCGTCGGTGCCCGGCATGAGCAGATCGCAGATGATCGCGTCCCAGTCCTGGCGGCGATCGAGCGCCTCGATGGCCTCCCGGCCGCCGGCGGCGACGGTGAGGTCGTACCCGCTTCCCAAGATGCGCTCGTAGGCGGCGAGCAGGGCCGGCTCGTCATCCACCATGAGAACGCGGAGACGCCGTTCGAGGGGGGGGGCGCTCTTTGGCGAGGGCCTCGCCTCGAGGGACTCCAGACCCGTCTCCTCGGGAAGGACGACCTCGAAGGTCGAGCCCTGGCCGGGCACCGAGCTGAACCGGATCTCCCCCCCGTGGAGACGGACGATCTCGGCGGAGATCGGCAGGCCGAGGCCGGTGCCCACACCGCGCGGCTTGGTGGTGAAGAACGGCTCGAAGACCCGCGACTGCACTTCCACCGGGATCCCGCAGCCGGTGTCGCGCACGCGGAGGACGACCTTCGATCGCTCCAAGGCCGTCGAGACAAGGACCTCGTGCTCCTGGGGCGCGCCCTCGGGGATGGCCTGGGCCGCATTGAGAAGCAGGTTGGTCGCGACCTGGACGAGCTTCCCGTGGTCGGCGGCGATGGCCGGGACCGGCTCGAGCCGCCGGGTGAGGCGCGAGCGGCGCCGAATCTCCGCGCCCACCACCGTACAGGCCTCCTCGGCCACCCGATCGAGGCGGACCTTGGCGATCTGGTCGGAGTGCACGCCCGAGAACCCGAGCAAGGTGCGGGAGATCGCGGCGATGCGCCGAATTCCTTCCAGGTTCTCGAGGCAGATCCGACCCAGGTCCTCGAGCACCGTGTCCGCTTCCCCCTCGCGCAACTCCTTCTCCGCGTCCCCGCGGGCCGCGGGGTGCTTTCCCAGGGCACCCCGGACCCTCTCGAGGACGGCGGCGAGACGCTCCGCGTACTGCTGCGCCACGGTCAGGTTGGAGAGCAGAAAGCCGGCCGGGTTGTTGATCTCGTGGGCCACCCCGGCCGCCAGCTGACCGATGGCGGCGAGGCGCTCCGCCTCGATCAGCCGGCGCTGGTATTCCTGCTCCTTGGCGCGACGCTCGGCGATCTCGTCCGCCATCATGTTGAGCCCGGTGCCGATGCCGTCGAGGATCGACCCGTCGCCCACGATGATCGCCCGCGTCGGGGCCTCACCCGCTGCGAGCGCGATGATGATCTCCATGCACTCCGCCAGCCGATCGTCCTCGGTGGGCCGCTTCTTCTCGGGCGGCGTCACGGGAGCTTCTGCCCGCGGCAGGGCTCGAGGCTCTCCAGCCAGGCGCCGGCCTCCTCCTCGGAGGTGAAGAGGCGCGTGGGGGTCTCCGGCCGGTTGAACCGCAGGTAGAAGTTGCCGATGACCCGACTCAAGGGGGACCCGATGACGAGGGCCACCGCCCGGCTCACGCGGGCGGCCTCCGGCCCGGCGAGAAGCCCGCGAGCCTCGGAGCTCTGCGACCTCACCTGGCGCAGGTCCACCAAGACCGCGAGCCGCGACCCAGTCGACAACCGGGAGGTGGTCTCGAGGTTCTCCCGGGCGTCGGCGAGCTCGACGTTCGCCCCGGGGAGAAACCGGGCGGAGAGCCAGCCGTGCTCGAGCCAGAACTCGCAGGTCCGAGTCTTCGCGTCCGGTGCCCGACCCCTTTGGACCATGTCAACATCCGTTACTAGGGTGTGGGCAGAGCGGGAGCAACCTCAATCCTCTGGGTGACCGAAAGAGCTTCGCAGGTCTCGGGCCACCCCCGCCAGAGGGCCTACATCCGACCTCCGGAAAAGTGAAGTCCCCGCCCAAAGAGGAGCAAACCTTCTCCGTGGCTTCTCCAGGAGAGGAGACCCTCCCTCCCGAGGGATTCGGTGCGCCTACCCATTCAGGGCAGCGGCTGGAGGACCGTGTTCGTCAAGAACGGGCTCTCGAACTGCGTGGTCTCCCCCGCCGTTCGACCCGGGACGGGCAAGAGCCTCGCGGTCAGGGGCTTTTGCCACTTGGCAGCCAAGCTCGCGACGTCGCCGACGATCTTCGCCAGCTGATCGTCGGAGACCTCTCCCGGGAGAGGCAAGGTGTCGAGCCCGGTTCCACACACCGACGAGTACGACAGGAGGGAGTCGATCGAGAGCCTCCCCTCTCCAAAGCGCAGGGCGATGCGCGAGTCCTCGAGCACCGGGAGGAAGAGGCCCTCTAAACAGGATCCTACGGGGACGGATCCAAGAAATTGACTCGAGATTCTAGGAGGATCAGGCTGCCGCGATCTCTTCCGTTCAGGAGGTGATCGTGTCTCGTGCGAGAAAGGGCAGCAGTCGTTCTGGGAAGGGCGAAGCGATCAGTCAAGGCCGTCGAACGCGGGCGGCACAGCGAAAACTGTGGGCTCTGCGTGACGAAGCAAAGTCCAAGGGTGACTTGGCCACTTGGCGCCGAGCCAAGGCCATGCTCGGTTACATCAAAGGGAGGTCGGTCATCTCCTTGGCTGAGACGCTCGATGTCACCCGGGGCGCTATCAACAGGTGGCTTCAGTGGTACGAATTGGAGGGCGCCGACGGTCTTCGTACCTTGCCCGTACCCGGCGCTGCTCCGAGACTCAACCCTGGTCAGCAGCAGGCACTCATCACCCTGATCGAGGCGGGGCCCATGGCGGCTGGTTACAGCACCGGCATCTGGACCGGGCCCATGATCGGCGACCTCATCCATCACTACTTCGGCGTTCGCTACCACAACCATCATGTCCCCTGGGTCTTGCATCGCTTGGGGTTCTCCGTGCAGCGGCCACGCAAGCGGCTCGCTCGAGCCGACCTGGAGAAGCAGGAGTACTGGCTCCGCAAAGAGTTCCCTGCCATTAAAAAAAAGCCGCCCGCTGCCGCGGAGAGGTCCTCTTCGAGGACGAAGCCAGCTTCTGGCTCGATGGCACGCTCCACCGCACCTGGGCCCCGGTAGGCCAACAGCCTCGGGTCGACACCTTTGGGCTGCGCAAGACCGCTCACGTCTACGGTGCCGTGAGCATCGACGAGGCCCGTTTCACCTACCAGTTTGCCTCTGTCTTCAACGCCCAGACCTACCTCGACTTCCTCAAGCTCCTCGTCACCCGCTATCCCACCAGAAAGATCTTCCTCATTACCGACAACGGCCCTTGCCACAACCTCAGCGAGGAGGGGAAGCGTTGGCTGGGCGAGAACTCTCACCGGATTGAACTCCATCGCCTGCCTGCCTACTCGCCCGATTTCAACCCCATGGAGCCTATCTGGAAGGTCACCCGCAAGATCACCACCCACAACCGGTTCTATCGGACCGTCGAGGAACGCGACGCTGCGCTCCGGAAAACCTTCGGCGTGTTCCGCCAACGCCCCGATCTCATTGATGCACATGTGGCCCGCTTTCGATGATCGCCTCCCAATCCGATTCTGTTTAGACCCACTCGCTTTATCGGCAGGGAGCGGACCACCTGGGTGACCAGCGCGGCACCGGTGAGCGTCCCGCTCGTGCCAAGTGGACCGCCGGTGAACGACTCCAGCGCGGCTCCGATCGAGGCGACCTCGTCGAAGGGGGCGGGGGTCGTGTCGATGCCCAGATAACGATACCGGGTGCGGCTCTCCACGCCTCGGGCGATCCCCTCCACCGCCGCCGCGTGCGCGAAGAGCTCGGCCGCGAGCCGCGGCCCGGCCGAGGCGGGGTCGTAGCCCGTCGCGGCGAACACCTGGCCGATCACGCCCGCCGACTCGAGACCGATGGCGAACTGTCGCCCGGGCCCGTCGTGCCAGGAGGCGGGATAGAACGGAGAGTAGGGCGGGACCACGGCGGTGGCGGCGAAGTTGAAGTTGGCCTGCCCCTCGGGGCTGTTCTGGGAGAGGAATCGGATGACCTTCACCGCCTCGCGGACCACCCCCCACTGGATCTGCGGGACGCCGTTTTGGCTCGCGACCAGGTGGACGCTCGCGTTGGTGGTCTGGGCCACGGCCAAGAAGCGTTCGAGGAGCAAGAGCATCCCGCGGTCGTCCCCGTCGGCCCGCATCCCGGGACCGATGTCGAGCCCGTAGCCGCCCGCCACCGCCAGCGCGTCGAGGTCGAGGAGTAGGGAGAGGGCCGCGTCCGGAGAGAGCCCCGCCACGTACTCGGGGAAGGGCTGGGTCGTGATCCGCACGCTCTCCACCCCCCACCCCTGGGCGGCGAAGGCGGCGCGCGCCTCGGAGAGGAAGCCCTGCGCTTCGGCGAGCTCATCCCGGTAGTAAACGGGATCGATCCGGATGAACGCCGTGATGGTCCTTATGTTGGGCCGGCTCGTGGTGGGCGGGGCGGGGATCTCGTGGGCAGCCGAGCGGCCGGCAAAGAAGAGGAAGAGGACGGTGGCGATGCGTGCGCGCATACGGGTCTCCCGGTTGAGCGTGCGATACCCCTTTGAGCCCATCATCCGCCTCGGCCGAGCCAGATCAAGCTCGCCCGGTCACCCCTCGGTGGCGCTGTCGCAACGCCTCGGCGGCGAGGAAGGCGTTCCCCCCATTCCCCCCACCCTCCCACTCGGCCCGCCCGTTCGCGAGGCAGTGAAGGCGGGCGGGAGAAGGTCGCGCCCACTCCTATTGGCGCTCTAGCGGGGCTGCCTTGGCAGAGCCCTCTCGAGGGTGACAAAGTGATGACATGTCGGACGGCTCGGGTGAGCTCCATTCCAAGGGAGGCGAGCGCTCGGGGCCCGGATCGCAGCGCTGGCTCGAGTCGCTCCGGACGCTCGTCGAGGCGACCACCGAGACGGGAGAGCACTTCTTCCGGGAGTTGGTCGTCAACCTGACGCGGGCCCTCGGCGCCAAGCACGCGTTCGTGGGCGAGATCCGCTCTCCCTCGGACGATCACGCGCAGGTGCTGGCCGTCGCCTGGGATGGAGTCCTCGGTCCTCCTTTCACCTACAGTCTCGAAGGTACCCCCTGCGAGAAGGTGCTCGCCGCTCGGGAGCTGGCGTACTTCCCGGAGGGCGTCGCCCGGCGATTCCCCCGGGACCAGGCGCTCGCTGAGCGCCGGGTGGAGGCGTACATGGGGGCCCCTCTCCGGGCGCCCGACGGGAGCCTTCTGGGCCTCCTCGTCGTGCTCCACGACGCGGCCCTCGAGGAGGCGCTCGAGCCCAAGACCATTCTGCGGATCTTCGCCAACCGGGCCGCCGCCGAGCTCTCGCGCTCTCGCGCCGAGGCCCTGGTGCGGGATCGCGAGGAGGCGCTCCGCATCGCCCTCGATGCCGCCTCGATGGTCAGCTTCGACTGGGACCTGGAGGCGGGTCGGACCTCGTGGTCCCCGGGCGTCGACGCCCTCCTCGGGTTCCACCCCGGCGAGCTCGATCCCGTCCCGGCCGTCCTCGCCGCGGTGGCCCGGACCGAGGAGCGAGGCGCGCTCTCGGCCTTTTGCACCGAGATCGTCGAGGGCGTGAAGGCCGAGTTCGACCAGCGGTTCCGTGCCGGCGAGCGCCTTCTGCAGGTCCGGGGCCGGGCGCAACGGAACCCGAATGGCAGTCCCCGTCGAGTCTCGGGCGTGATCGCCGACGTGACGAGGCAACACGCACTAGAGCAGCACCTCCAACACGCCCAGCGACTCGAGATGGTGGGACAGCTGGCGGGGGGCGTCGCCCACGACTTCAATAACCTCCTCACCGCGGTGGGCGGGAACGCCGCCCTCTTGGGAGAGCACCCGGACCAGAAGGTCCGGGAGCTGGCCGGAGACATCGAGGACGCGAGCCGGCGAGGCTCGGCGCTGGTCCGTCAGCTTCTCGCCTTCGCACGGCGGGACGTCCGGCAGGTGGAGATCCTCGACCTCGGGGAAGCGTTGTCGGGCATGTCGCGGCTCTTGCAGCGGCTGCTCTTCGAGACGCACCGGCTGTCCTTCGCCTGCTCCGGGCCCTCGCTCGTGGCCGCCGACCGGGCCCAGCTCGAGCAGGTCGCCTTGAACCTCGTGACCAACGCCCGGGATGCCATGCCGGTCGGCGGCTCGATCGAGCTCGCCGTCCGCTCCCTCGGGGCGAAGGAGGCAGAGAGCCTCGGCTCCACCCTCATGGAGGAGAAGCAGGTCATGCTCGAGGTGAAGGACCACGGCCTGGGGATCTCCCCGGAGGTGCGAGACCGGATGTTCGAGCCCTTCTTCACGACCAAGCCGCGGGGCCACGGGACGGGCCTCGGCCTCGCCACGGTGCGGGGGATCGTCGCCGAAAGCGGCGGCCAGATCGCGGTCGAGAGCGCGATCGGCTCCGGATCCACCTTCCGCGTCTTTTTGCCCCGGGCGGAGGGCTGCGCCGCCCCGCGGGCAACGCCGCGCCGGAGCGCGGTCCACGGCAAGGGAGAGCGGATCCTGGTGGTCGAGGACGACCCCGAGGTCCGGGCCCTGGTGCGCCGGATCCTGGAGGGCGAGGGCTACGGCGTCGCCGAGGCGGCCGACGGAAACGACGCCCTGGCAAAGGCCGCCTCGCTCCCGGAGCAGAACGGGCTCGTCACCGACATGGGCATCCCGGGCCCGACCGGACCGGTGCTCGCCCAGCGCCTACGGGAGAAGTGGCCCCGCCTCAAGGTCCTCTTCATGACCGGGCACGGCAACGCCGGCGCGCGGGAGGCGACCACCGCCCCCCTCGAGGTCCTGAGGAAGCCGTTCGAGCGAGAGGAGCTACTTCGCCGCCTGCGGGCCGTTCTCGACGGGGAGCCAAAGCCGCAGGCAGGGTGAGAAGCGGCCATGCCCGGAGAGCACCGCTTTAGGTCTTTGGCTCTTCTGCCTCCCCTCGCTCGACGAACGAGACCCTCGCCCGAGCGGCCCTGGCCCAAAAAGAGCCGCCCCAAGCCCCGGGATGGAGCTTTCGTCGAGGACGGGCCTTAGCCCCGGGATGGGCCCGGGCCCGCCCTCTCTTTGGAAGACCCTCCGCCCCTCGCTCCCGCCGCTACGGCGGTGAGGCGCCGAGCCGCAGGCGGGCCAAGGCCGCGAAGTAGCGCGCCCCCGGGACGAGCAGGCGGTCGTTGAAGTCGAAGCCGGGGTTGTGCAAGGGAAGGCTATCTTCGCCGGTCCCGAGGAACATGAAGTTGCCGGGCAACAGGCGCAGGAAGGCCCCGAAGTCCTCCGAGGCCAGGACCGGCCGGCAGTCGCCTGCGACGTTGGCCGCTCCGGACACCTCGGCGGCGGCCGCGAGAACGGGCGCGATGCACTCCGGCGAATTCACGGTGGGCTCGAACTCGTGGGTGTACTCGAATTCGTGCCGGGCCCTGTGGCCCGCGCAGATGCCCGCGCCGAGCTCCGCCATGCGGCTCTCGAGCAGGGCCTGGACCGGCGGTGCATAGCTTCGGGTATCGCCTTTGATGGTCACGTTTCCCGGGATGATGTTGCGCGCCCCGTCGGTGAGGAACTCGGTCACGGAAACGACCGCCTGGTCGGTGGGATCGACGTTGCGGGAGACGACGGTCTGGAGAGCGAGGACCAGCTCGGCCCCCGCGACCAGGGGATCGACGACCATGTGGGGGCGTGCGGCATGGCCCCCCCTGCCGTGGATGTGGAAGACGAAGTTGTCCTCGGAAGCCATGATGCCGCCGGGCCGGGTCTCGAAGCGGCCCTCGGCAAGCCCCGGCATGCCGTGGAGACCGTAGATCTCGTCCATGGGGAAGCGGGCCAAGAGCCCATCGGCGATCATCGCCCTGGCCCCGCGACCATGCTCCTCGGCCGGCTGGAACACGAAGTGAACGGTTCCGTGAAGGCCCTCCATCCGGCTGAGGAGGCGCGCCGCCCCGAGCAGGATGGCCATGTGGCCGTCATGGCCACAGGCGTGCGTCCGGCCCTCGTGCTTCGAGGCGTAGGCCTGCGTTCCGGCGTCGGGGATGGCCAGGGCGTCCATGTCGGCTCGGAGCCCGATGGCGCGGCGGCCGGAACCCCGCCGCAAGGTCCCCACCACCCCCGTGCCGCCCACCCCTCGCACGACGCCGAGGCCGAAGGAGGCCAGCTTCTCCGCCACGTAGCTCGAGGTCTCTTGCTCCTCGAAACCGGTCTCGGGAGTCTCGTGCAGCCGTTGGCGCCAGTCTTTCAGCTCCTCTTCCAGCTCAAGGTCGTTCACGGTTCGGCTCCGCGCTTTCGAGGGTCCTCTTCGAGAGTGGTTTAACGGGGAAACGAGGGGACCAGGCGTGGAGAGAGAGCCGCCCCTCCCCGGCGCAAGACCTTCCCTCTTTTTCGGGCAGGGAGCCACGGGCCCTTCCCGATCCCTCTCCTCCCGAGGGTGCGCCCGCGCGGGGAAACCCTCTCCAGCGTGGCCCGCCTTTTGGGGAAGGAGAGAGGCGAGCCCATCGGACCGGTGGCGAGGTGGCCTTACCTCTTGACAACCGGACCTAAACTCCCCTAGCGTCTCGAGGGCGGAGCGACCAAACCGGAGTCTTTGGAGCGGTCCTCCCGGGACCTTGCCGGGCCAAGGGTCCCTCCTCGTCGGCAGAGGAGCAGCCGCGCCGGCGGGCGTCGAAGGGATCGGGCCAGGGGAGCGCCCCCAAGAGAATGGGAGGAGTCGCCATGACGAGGCCGCTCACGCTCCACGAGGACCGACTCCTCCCCGCCGAGCCATCCCAAAGGGCCGTCGCCCGGCGGCTCTACGCCGAGGTTCGCGGGCTCCCCCTCGTGAGCCCCCACGGGCACACCGACCCGCGCTGGTTCGCCGACGACCAGCCCTTCTCCGATCCGGCTTCCCTGCTCATCGTCCCCGACCACTACGTCTACCGGATGCTCTACAGCCAAGGCATCCCGCTCGAGGCGCTGGGCGTGCCGCGCCAGGACGGGGGGACGGTGGAGCGGGATGGGCGGAAGATCTGGCGGCTCTTCTGCGAGAACTGGCACCTCTTCCGCGGGACCCCGACGCGGATGTGGTTCACCCAGGAGCTCCACGAGGTGTTCGGGGTCCGGGAGGCCCCCTCGGCGGAAACCGCCGATCGCCTCTACGATCGGATCGCCGAGTGCCTGGGCCGACCGGAGTTTCGGCCGCGCGCCCTCTTCGAGCGCTTCAACCTCGAGGTCTTGGCCACCACCGAGTCGCCCCTCGATCCGCTCGCCCACCACGAGAAGCTGAGGGCCTCGGGCTGGAGGGGGCGCGTCATCACCACCTACCGCCCCGACCCGGTGGTCGACCCCGATTTCGAGGGCTTCCCGAGAAACGTCCGCAAGCTCGGGGCGATCGCCGGCGAGGACACGGCGAGCTTTACCGGGTACCTCCGCGCCCTCGAAAACCGGCGCGCCTACTTCGCCGCGCACAGGGCCACCGCCACCGACCACGGCCACCCCACCGCCGCCACCTCGGACCTCCCCCGCCCCGACTGCGAACGGCTCTTCGCCCGGGCCCTTACCGGCGAGGCGACCGCGGAGGAGCGCGAGCGGTTCCGGGGCCAGATGCTCACCGAGATGGCCCGGATGAGCGTCGAGGACGGGCTCGTCATGCAGATCCACCCCGGAGCCCTCCGGAACCACAACCCGCAGGTCATGGCGGCCTTCGGGCGCGACAAGGGTGCCGACATCCCCATGCGCACGGACTACGTACACGCGCTTCGGCCGCTGCTCGACCTGTTCGGCAACGAGCGCCGGCTGTCGATCATCCTCTTCACCCTGGACGAGTCGACCTACTCGCGCGAGCTCTCGACGCTGGCCGGACACTACCCGGTGCTGAAGCTCGGGCCCCCCTGGTGGTTCCACGACAGCCCCGAGGGGATGCGGCGCTTCCGCGAGTCCGTGACCGAGACCGCCGGGTTCTACAACACCGTGGGGTTCAACGACGATACCCGCGCCTTCCCCTCCATCCCCGCCCGCCACGACGTGGCGCGGCGGATCGACTGCGGGTTCTTGGCCCGTCTCGTGGTCGAGCACCGGCTGGACGAGGACGAGGCGCGCGAGGTCGCGATCGACCTCGCCTACCGGCTCGCCAAGCGAGCCTACAAGCTCTAGCGGTCTCGTTCGGGGGCCCTGGCCTGAAAAGCGCACCACATCCGGAGGAGGACACATGAATTCGCCCGTACCGCTGAGGAGCGAGGACGTCGCGCCGGGCGCGGAGCGGCCGTTCACCGTGAAGGGGCTGCGCTGGTGGATCGCCGGTCTGCTCACCCTCATCACCATCGTCAACTACGTCGACCGGACGGCCCTGGGGGTGGTGGGACCGGTGCTCAAGAAGGAGCTCTCCATCGACGAGGTCTCGTTCTCGTACGTGGTGATCGCCTTCCAGATCGTGTACGGCCTGACCCAGCCCTTCGCCGGCCGCATCATCGACTGGCTCAACATCCGGTTGGGCTACGCGGCCGCCCTGGCCTGGTGGTCGGTGGCCCAGGCCCTCACCGCCCTGGCGAGCGGCTGGCGCTCGCTGGCCTTCTTCCGCGGCATGCTCGGCGTGGGCGAGGCGGGGAACTTCCCCGCCGCCGCCAAGACCGTCTCCCAGTGGTTCCCGCCGAAGGAGCGAACGGTGGCCATGGGCATCATCAACATCGGCTCGGGCGTGAGTTCGATGATCGCCCAGCCGCTGGTGGTGGTCCTGATCCTCTCCTTCAGCTGGCACGCCGCCTTCCTGTTCACCGGCATCGTCGGCTTCCTCGTCGTGGTGCTCTGGCTGGCCTTCTACCGCCAGCCCGAGAAGCACCCCTGGCTCTCCCCAGGGGAACGCGAGCTCATCGCCTCGGGCGAGCAGCCGGTGAAGGTCGCCGAGCCGGCGAAGGAGAAGGGCGTCTTCAAGCTCGTCCTCCCCCAGAAAGAACTTCTGGGCGCTGGCCATCGCCCGCTTCCTCTCCGAGCCGGCCTGGCAGCTCTTCACCTACTGGATCCCGTTCTACTTGGTCACCGAGCGCCACCTGAACATGAAGGAGGTGGCCCTGTTCGGCTGGGTCCCGTTCCTGGCCGCCGACCTCGGCTGCCTCTTCGGCGGTGTGCTCTCGCCCTTCTTCATGAAGCTGGGCGCCCGGGTGCTCACCACCCGCAAGCTCGCCATGACCGTCCCGGCGGTGCTCATGACCCTGGCCGCCCTGACCGGCAAGGCGCCGTCGCTCGGGCTCGCCATCCTCTTCTTCTCCATCGGCGGCTTCGCCCACCAGGCCATCTCCTCGACGCTCCTCACCCTCCCGGCGGACCTCTTCCCGAAGCGCACCGTCGCGACCGCCAACGGCGCGTCGGGCATGGCGGGGTACGCCGGCGGGATCCTCTTCACCTGGGTGGTCGGCCAGCTGGCCAAGGCCGGGAACTACGGCCCGGTCTTCCTGTGCGTCGGGATCTTCGACGTCATCGGAGCGGTGGTGCTGTGGAGCCTGCTCCGCGAGCCCAAGCTCACCGCGGCGGAGACGACCTGACGTGACGCCCGACCCGGCACGGCGTGCGAGCACCCTAAGGCTCCACCCGAACGATGATGTGCTCATCGCCAAGGAGGCGCTCCCGGCCGGGACGGTGGTGGAGACCGAGCGGGGTCCGGTCCGGCTCACCCAAGACGTGGGGGCCGGGCACAAGATCGCCTTCCGCTCGCGCGCCCCGGGCGAGCCCGTCCACCGCTACGGACAGGTGATCGGGGTGGCCTCCGCCCCGATCGCCCCCGGCGACCACGTCCACACCCACAACCTGGAGCGGGGCGAGCGCCGGCAGGACTACCAGCTGGGCCTCGAAGCCCAGCCGTTCCCCCGCCCCCCGCCCGGCGAGGTCCGGACCTTCCAGGGCTACCTGCGCCCCGACGGCCGGGTCGGCACGCGCAACTACATCGCCATCATCTCCACCGTCAACTGCTCCGCCAGCGTCAGCCGGCTCGTGAAGGACCGCTTCCGCGACGTGTCGCGCGACCACCCCGGCATCGACGGGGTCATCGCCCTCACCCACCGTGGAGGCTGCGGCCACGTGGCCGACGGCGACGACCACCTGCGGCTGGAGCGCGTCCTGGCCGGTTACGCCTCCCACCCCAACGTCGCCGGGTGCGCGCTGGTAGGGCTGGGGTGCGAGGTGGTGCAGCCGGCGCGGTTGTTGGAGCGCCAGGGCCTCGTCGGCGAGGGCGGCCGGCCTCCGCCGGTCGTCGTCATCCAGGACGCTGGCGGGGTGCGCCGCGCCGTGGAGGCCGCCTCCGCCGAGGTGGAGCGGCTCCTCCCCCGGGCGGCGGCGGCTCGCAGGACCCCCCAGCCCATCTCCCACCTCGTGCTGGGGACGAACTGCGGCGGTTCGGACGGCTACTCGGGGATCACCGCCAACCCGGCCCTGGGCTGGGCCGTCGACGAGCTCATCCGCCAGGGCGGGACCGCGGTTCTGGGGGAGACCCCGGAGATCTACGGCGCCGAGCAGCTCCTCGTGCGCCGGGCGGTGACGGCGTCCGTGGCGCAGAAGCTCCTCGACCGGATCGACTGGTGGCGCGGATACCTTCGCTCCTACCACGCCGACGTGGACCACAACCCATCCCCGGGGAACATCGCCGGCGGCATCACCACGGTCCTGGAGAAGGCTCTCGGGGGAGTGGCCAAGGGGGGCACCTCGCCGCTCGTGGACGTGGTCCGATACGCCGAGCCCGTGGCCACCCAGGGGCTGGTATTCATGGACACACCCGGATTCGATCCGGTGTCGGTCACCGGGATCGTGGCCGGCGGCGCCAACCTCCTCGCCTTCACCACTGGTCGAGGCTCGGTGTTCGGGTGCAAGCCCGTTCCCTCCCTCAAGCTGGCCAGTAACTCGGAGGTCTACCGCCGCATGGAGGAGGACATGGACCTCGACTGCGGGGTGATCCTCAACGGCGTCTCAATCGAGGAGACCGGGGGGCGCATCCTGGAGGCGCTCATCGCGGTGGCCTCGGGGGAGCGCACCAAGAGCGAGCTCTTGGGCATCG
>Ga0335069_10004181_pt1 | contig 21551 bp, 15 predicted proteins | sample Lox_Sample_11_FD_206714 | JGI IMG/M metagenome (GOLD analysis project Ga0335069, IMG submission 206714) | Soil microbial communities from Loxahatchee National Wildlife Refuge, Florida, United States - Lox_Sample_1.1 | ecosystem: Environmental > Terrestrial > Soil > Wetlands | place: USA...
GACGAACCAATATCTTGCTGGCGTCTATGATGCCTATTGGACCAACGTCCAGTACAACTTCCCCGCCTGGGCCGACAACTGCCGCTACGTCTATTTCCGCTGGGGCTACCGGGTCCCGGATAACTATCCATGCTCCGGCTGGAACATTGACGACATCCAAGTCCTGGGCATCCCGTTCCCGGTCATCACCAATCAGCCCGCCAGCCTTACCAACGGCGCGGGCACCACCGCCACCTTTGCCGTCACGGCGGGCGGCTTGGGCCCGTTGAGCTACCAGTGGATCAAATTCGGCACCAACTATCTCACTGACGGCGGCAAGATCTCCGGCTCCGCCGCCGCTACGCTCACCATCAGCAACGTGCTCGGCGCCGACCGGGGCAATTACAGCGTACTTATCACCAACGTCGCCGCCGGCGCCGTTGCCAGCAGCAGCGCAACTCTAACCGTCCTGGACCCGCTGATCACCTCGCCACCTGGCAACTGTACCAACACGGTCGGCACCACGGCTACCTTCACCGTCACCGCCACCGGCACCACTCCCTTAGGCTACCAGTGGGTCAAGAACGCCACGCAATATCTCTCTGATGGCGGCAACACCTCCGGCTCCCTAACCCCCACATTGACCCTGACCAACCTCGCAGCCAGCGACGCGGCTTCCTACTTGGTCATCGTTACCAACCCGGCTGGCAGCGTCACCAGCTCGCCGGCCATCCTCACCGTGCAGATGCCACCCACGATCACCGCCCAACCCCAGAGCCGGACCAATTACTTTGGCACCACTGCCACCTTCAGCGTCAGCGCCACGGGCACTCAACCCTTGGGCTACCAGTGGCGCAAATTCGGAACCAACCTCGCCGTCGGCACTGACACCCTGCTGACGCTGACCGATGTCGGACGGCGCGATGACGGTCTATACTCGGTCCTGGTTACCAACATTCTCAGCAGTGTGCTTAGCAGCGACGCCATTTTGCTCGTGCAGGTCCCGCAACGTCTCGGCACGCCGGTGTTGTTGACGGATGGGACGTGCGTTCTGCTCTCCGGCGACGCCGACGGTGGCCTGCTCTCCCCCAGCGACCTGACGAATTTCGCGGTTTACGCCAGCACCAACCTCACGGACTGGGTCATGTTGACCAACTGCCCGAGCCTGACCAGCGGGCAACTGGAGTTCATTGACCTCGGCTGCACGCAGTTTCCTCAGCGCTTCTACCGCATCCTCGAGCGGTAAAATCTTTGTATTCTCAAGTAACAGGACCTGTGGGCCTATACAGGGTGGAAGCCCGCAGGGTGCGGACAGGCCCACCTCGTTGACGCCATTCATGGGTGTTCCGGCGCGTCTGCCACCGGGACTCGCAAGTGCGTTGACGCCTCGCCAGGGGCTGCTAAGACTAAGGCCGCATCAGGCTGCTCGGCAGCTACGCAATAGTCGGAACCTATGAACAACTACTCCGCGAAAGGCGGCCTGTGATTTCGGTCCTGAGCCTGGCCAAGCGCTTCGGAGAACTGCGGGCTGTTGACGGCATCTCGTTCGAAGTGGGTCGCGGCGAACTGTTCGGCCTGTTGGGCCCGAACGGGGCGGGCAAGACGACCACGATCTCCATGGTTTCGGGGCTGCTGCGGCCGGACGCCGGCTCGGTGATGCTCGGAGAGTACAACTTGTGGGAATCGCCCCGGGAGGCCAAGCGGCTGCTGGGCCTGGTGCCGCAAGAGGTCGCGCTTTACGAGGTCTTCAATGCGCGAGAGAACCTGTTCTTCTGGGGCGGTTTGTACGGCGTGCCGCGCGGGGAGTTGCGCAAGAACGTGGAGCAAGTCCTGCAGCGCGTGGGTCTGGCCGAGCGCGCGCGGGAGCCGGTCTCGCGCTACTCGGGCGGGATGAAGCGCCGGTTGAACCTGGCGATCGGACTGGTGCACCGGCCGCAGGTATTGCTGCTGGACGAGCCCACCGTGGGCATTGATCCCCAGGCGAGGAACGCGATCCTCGAAGTCATTCGCGATATTGCGGTGCAAGGCACCACGATCCTGTTCACTACGCACCACCTGGAGGAGGCGGAGAGACTTTGCGACCGCATAGCCATCATGGATCATGGGCGAATCCTCCAGACAGGATCGGTGCGCGAGTTGGCCAAAGTGGTGGGGGACCGGGATGTCATCACCCTGCGCGGCAAGTTCTCCGCGGCGCAGATTCGCGCTTGCCTGGAGCAGGAACCGGTTTCTCTGGTTAGCGTTGCCGACCAGATGACCACCCTCAGCCTGGCGAAGGACGACTACGGCCTTTCGTCGCTGGTAGGGCGGCTCAGCCAGGCCGGGATTGAGCTGGCCGACCTTTCGGTCCAGAAGCCTACGTTGGAGAGCGTGTTCCTCAAACTCACGGGGAGGGAGCTGCGCGATTGAACTGGCACGTGCAGGAGAGAGCCGGGTGGGCCAGATGAAGACGATTCTTCGGCTGGTCGTCAACGACCTCAAGCGCGACCTGAAGCGCCCGTGGGCGATGCTCCTGCTGGCATGCATACCGTTGGCGTTGTCGGCGCTGATTTCGCTGGTGTTTGGCCAGAAAGGCGGCCAGGGCCCAATGCCTACCGTGCATGTGGCTATCCTCGACCAGGATAAGGACCTGCTGATGGGCATCTTGCGGTCGCTGCCGACGCAGGGCGACGCCTCCAGGAACCTGCGGCTGCATTTTGTTGAGAGCCGGGAGGAAGGATTGCGGCTGGTGGAGAAAGACGAGGTCTCGGCGCTGGTCGTGATGCCCAAGCAGATGACCGCCAGGCTCCTGCGCGGCGAGACCAATGCCATCGAGCTATACGAAAACCCGGCGCAGCAGGTGCTGCCGAAGGTGGTGCGGCAAGGCGTTTCGCTTTTGGCCCTCGGCCTCTCGGTGGCCGCGGATACCATTGGCGAACCGCTGCGCGATATGCGGGACCTGATCCGCAGCAACAGCTTTCCGGCGTCGGCGGCGGTTGGGCAGGTGGCCTCCAGCTCGGTCGAGAAGCTGGGCAACCTGCGGGCCTATGTGTTCCCGCCGCTGGTCAGGTTCGAGGTCGTCCCGGCGGCAGAGTTCCAGCCGCTGTCCACCAATGCGCCCGCGCCAACGCTATGAGGGACTACTCAACTAGCGTAAGCCTCCGGCGTGCGATAGTCCCAACGATCCTCCGGATCGTTGTGGTAGGGCATTGTGCGCGGCAACCCAGAGGGTTGCCGGGACGGGCGCAAGCCGGAGGCTTACGCTACTAGCTGAATCGTTACGGTTATGAGTGACCTCCTGCTCATCCTGCTGCCGGGCGCGATGTATTTCTGGATCCTGTTCATCGGGCAGTGGCCGCTGCAGGAGGTGCTCCAGGAGCAGCAGACCCGCGTATTGCCGCGGATCCTGTCGTGCCCGGTTGCGCCGGTGCAGTATGTGCTGGCCAAGCTCATCCGGTGTTTCGTGCTATGCGCCCTTACGACGGTGCTGCTGTTGGTGGCCAGCGCCTTGATGTTCGGGATCAGATGGGGCAACCCGTTGAAGCTGGGGCTGGTCGTCTTCGCCTGGGCCGCATCCATGAGCGGTCTATTGGCGCTGGTTTTCGCGCTAGCCCGCACGAAGGAGCAGGCCAACGTGCTCTCGCCGATGGTCTTGATGCTTTGTGCGATGTTGGGCGGGGGCATGTTTCCTTACGAGAACCTGCCTGCGGCGCTCCAGGCGCTGGGCCAATACACGCCGAACCGCTGGGCCGTGCTGGCGATGTTGGGGGTCGTTCGGGCCAAGCCCGCCGCGGAACTCTTGGTCCCCATTACGGCTTTGCTGGCTCTGGGCATAGCAGGGGGTCTGCTGGGCCTGGCCTTGTTGAGGCGTCGCCTCGCTGCTGGAGACCGCGCATGAATGTCCTGCGCATCGCCCTGGGCGATTTCAGGCGAGTGGCCAAGGACCGCAGGGCGCTGCTGTGGCTGTTCGTCATGCCGCTGGGGATGGCTTACGTGTTCGGCAGCGCGATGCGAGGGTATGGGCCGCAGTCCACCTGGATTCCGGTGATTGATTTGGATCAGCACGAGCTTTCGGCCCTTTTTGTCCAGCAGCTCCGGGCGGACGGGTACTACATTGAGATGAAGGGCGCGGAGTGCCAAAGCGATCTGAAGCTGAGGTGGCCCTACGGGGTGGTGATTCCGCAGGGCTTTGGCGAGGACATCCTGCATGGCCGGCGGGTCAGGCTCCCCCTCATCAAAGGCAATGCGGCGCCCGACAAGTTCCTGGAAGTCCAATCGCGGCTGCTCCACGCCGTGGTGCACTTCACGGAAGGCCTGGCGGTGGCGGACGTCAGCCATCGCCCGTGGGACGAGGCCTCTCGCACGGCATTGAAGGCGGCGCTTGACCGGCCTCAACTGCTCACCTGGGTTCGGCAGAGCCACCGGACGCTGCGACCGCCGCCCGCGGGCTTCAACCAGAGCCTGCCGGGGATGCTGGTGATGTTCGTGCTGCAGATGATTCTCACCTATGGCGGGGCGATCCTGGTTCACGACCGCATCGGAGGGCAACTGCGCCGGCTCATGGCGGCGCCGGTGCGTCCGTTTCAGGCGTACTCGGGCAAGGTCCTGGCGCGCATTCTCCTTGGGTGTGTCCAGGCGGCGGTGCTGCTGCTCTGCGGGGCCGTGGTATTCCGGATGCCGATGGGGGACTACCCGGTGTTTCTTCTGCCGGTAGTGATTTCGCTCGCAGTTGTAGCCGGCTGCCTGAGCCTGCTGGCCGGTGTGCTGTGCACCACGGAGAAGCAGGTGACGCTGGTGGCGATATTTGGCTCGATGGTCCTCTCGGCGCTGGGAGGCTGCTGGTGGCCGATTGAGCTGGTGCCACAGACCTTCAAGACGGTCGCCATGCTCACGCCGAGTTACTGGGCGATGCACGGCCTGCAGAGCGTGATGTATTTTGGCCGCTCGCACGAGGTCCTCGTCTTCGAATGTCCCGTCCTGCTGGGCTTCGCGGCGCTGTTCGCCCTGGCGGCTGTGGGAGCGTTGCGCTTGCGCCGGAAGCGGGCGGAAACGGCCTCCTCCTGAAGCGGCGCTGGTCACTGTTCAGGCAGTAGCGTAAGCCTCCGGCTTGCGATAGTCCCAACAATCCTCTGGATTGTTGCTGTAGTGCGTTGTGTGCGGCAACCCAGAGGGTTGCCGGGACGGCGCAAGCCAGAGGCTTACGCTACTACCCGAATGGCTACCGGCGTTGAAGGAGGGATCGCGCTTTAGGGCGGAAGGATCACCACCCGGTAGAACCTTTGCCCCGGCCCCGGCGTGTCTGTGTCCTGCACCAGGATGCTGGACCCCGTGCCGGGCACATCGTCGGCGACCGTCTGCCACGAGGGCGGAGTCAGGCTGGCCGTCCATTGCACACGGTAGGTCTGGCCCAGGCGGCTCAGGAAGCTGATTCCGAACATAAGGTTCGTGCCGAGCGCACCGGAGACGGGAAAGGCGGCGCCCATATCCACGACTGTCGCAAAGGTCCAAACGGCGCCGGCCGTAGCGCCGGCGGTGGCGAGTTCGTCCACGCGCCAATAGAAGCGGCCGCTGGAAGCGAGGGGTCCCGGGCTGAAGGCCGGGGTGGAGAGAGTGCCTTCGAACTCCGGCGAGTTGGTCGTGGCGCCGGCCACGGCGTTGGAGTTTACGCCGAAGAAGAGGAGGTGTGCGGTTGCGTTAGTCCCCGCGGTCCAGCTCAGGCTGGCGTTGGTGGCGATACCCGTGGCGCCGTTGGCGGGGCTGGGGTTGACAGCGGGCCCGGCGACAGCCGCCGCGGGCAGCACGAACAGGGTAATGCTTTGGAGCGGCACGGTGCTGGTGAAGGTGGTGCCGGAGAAATGAATGTCGCTAAGGCGCGTGATGGCGTTGGCCGACGTGAGCTGCCAGGCCTGGGCGGTGCCGGCGGGCGTGAAATTGGCCAGCGAGATGGAGGCCGTCGCGCTGGCCGTGAGCTGCTTGTTGATCACCATGAGAGTGAGAGCGCCATCCGACGAGCGGAGTGCCGCGAACGTGGAGACGTTATCCGGGTCGGGCCCGCTGGCGCTGATGCTGGTGTCGCCAAAGGTGGATTTGTTCCCGTCGTAGTTCCGATACATGCGCATGGCCTTGTGGACGGGGTCGGTGGTCGCGACCGCTTCCCATCGGGTGGCCAGGTCAAGACCTTCCCGGCCGAAGATTCCCAGCACGTCGGCCTGCGCGGTGGCGCCGCCGATGTTGCCTTCGGCGCCCCAGTTGTATTCGGTGATGCCGATCTTCGTGCCGGGGTAGTAGCTGGCGACCCAGCCCTTCATGCGCGGGATGAGCATGAGGATATTGTTGGCTGGTTGCTCGCCGATCCAGCTCTCGTCCACGTAGTTGGTGTCCCAGAGCTGGCGGGTGGAGCGGTTGCGCAGGAGTTGGGTGGAAGGCGAGACGTCGCTACCGCCTTCGCCGCCCTGGGGGTAGCAATGGAGCGTGAAGTAGTCCAGCAGGCGCTGGTGGTTAGTGGCGGCATACTGGCTCAACTGGTTCAGTAGCCAGGGGCAGTAGTCCCATCCGCCGTTGGCATTGCGGTCGTGGTTTCCCGGATTCTGCTGATCGTAGCCGCTGTAAAAGTACCCGCTCCAGCCCCATTCCTCGGGCGCGCAGACCAGCGCGTTGGGGTCCAGCGATTTCACCAGGCTGGCGTAAGTGATTATGTTGGTGCGAATCTCCTGCATCGTCGGGCCGACGGGATGAATGTCCTGGTGGGTCGAGAACCAGATGGTTTCCTCGTTGTCCATCAGGTAGTAGCCCACGCCGCCGTTGGTCGAAGTTCCCCAGTTGTTGATCAGGTGTTGCACATAGGCCTGTTCAAAGGTGGAGTTGGTGGGGAAGTTGGCGTCGGTAGCAGTGTTCCACGTGATGGGTTTGCCGCCGTTGGTGCTGCTCAGGCCGCTGCCGGCATCGGTCCGGTACGGGTCGCTGGCGGTCTGCGGACCGTATTTGTTGGTAGAATAGCTCCAGAGGATGCTGCGGTTGGTCCCGAGCTTGGGCATCCAGCCGATCATGGAGACGGTGATCATGGGGTGTGCGCCGCCGTTCTTGCTATCGGCCACGAAGCTGTCGGCGCTGGCCGCGGGGGTGGCGCTATCGTCGGGGTAGCTCTCGAAGTACCAATCGGCCCCTTTCCCATGCGCATTGGCCAGCCAGTTGTAGGTGGTCTCCTCGTTACCGCCGGACCGGTTCATGGTGAAGTTCCCATCGGTCAACTCGTTGGCGGAGGCGAAGGCCACGCCGTAGATCAGCGGGCTGATCGGGTGGCGATTCTGCTGGGCGTCCACGGCGATGGTCACCGCTGTGTTGCCGATCACCGTCACGTCTGCGGCGGAGGAATCCACGGTGCCACCCGAGCCGTAGATCACCCGCGCCGAGAGGCTGTAGTAGCCCAGGCTGACATTAGTCCAAGTGAAGATGTACGGCGGGGAGGCATCCTCGTCCACCAGGTTGGTGCCGTTGCTGTAAAACTGCACCTTCGTGATCGTCTGTCCGTTCGAGACCACATTGGCCGCCAAAGGGATGCTGGCCGGGGCGGTGTAGGTCGAGCCGTCCGTGGGCGAGGTCAGCGTCACCGTGGGCGGCGGCGTCGAATTCGTAACCAGCAGGATGTCATCCACGTAGAAGGTCGGCTGCGGCCCGCCGGTCAGGTCCTGGAGCCAGAGGCCGTTCATGTTTGGTTTGTTAGCCACGCCAAGGGTGCTTAAAGGCACCGCCACCTGCTGCCAGGTTGCTGCCGCCAGCGGACCGAGCTGGACGTAGTTAGTTGGAGTGGCCCCGTTGAGGAGGCCCTGCAGTTTGAGTATCTGCCCTCCGCTGGCCCCGCCGTTGATCCAAAACGTGAGGTTCGTGTAGGGGCTGGAATTGAACGCGGTCGTGTCGTCGAGGTAAAGGGCGCCCCATTCAGCGGTGATAGTAACCGCAATGGAATCGGAGCCGGAGTGAACGGGGCTGGTATTGGCCAGGTTGATGGTGGTATCCCAGCTCCAATTCTGCCAGTTGCCTTGGAGGGAATCGGTGTAGATGGCTTGGTTTTGCGCGAGACCGCACAGTGCTGTGCCCAGGAAGGCCAGCCCTGCCGCATGCCCAAGGCGCCTTGCGATATTGAAACTCATGCTATTCACAGGTACCGCACGCGCCGGGCAAGGTAAAGGAGCCAGCCGCTCTTGGAGGCCGCAAGCCTGTCGTCTCTTTTGATGACATCCGCTCTCGATTCTCGTCGGTATCCTGAGCCCGAATATTTCACAGTGGTGGGGACACCGAGGGTGGAAGCGTATTGCGTGCGGCACGTTGCGTGGACACGGAACGCGCAATACGGAACACGCCTCCGCCTAAGCCTAAAGTATGATGATGCGAAATGCTGTGCTCGGCCTGGTCTGTGCCGTGCTGCTCCCCGGCGGGGCGCTTGCCGGGCTCAGCCGCGTAAGTGTCAAGGGTAACCAGTTTGTCACGGCTGACGGCAGGCCCATCGTATTCAGGGGACTGGACACCAGCGACCCGGACAAGCTGGAGCGGAACGGCGAGTGGAACCGGGAGTACCTGGCTGCGGCGAAGTCCTGGGGGGCCAACCTGGTCCGGTTCCCGGTGCATCCGGCAGCCTGGCGACTGCACGGCAAGGCAAAGTACCTGAAGATGCTGGACCAGGGCGTCGCCTGGTCAGGCGAACTCGGCCTCTACGTCATCATTGACTGGCACAGCATGGGTAATCTCTGCGCCGGCCTTTACCCACCGGGCTACTCGGAACTCTACCCGAGCGCGTTGTACAACACGACCGAGCAGGAGACGCTGGACTTCTGGGGCGCCATGGCGAGGCACTACAAAGGCAACACCACGGTGGCGTTCTTCGAGCTGTTCAACGAGCCGGCGCTCGGGGGCAACCTGGGCGATTGCACCTGGGCGCAGTGGAAGACGACCATGGAGGAGGTCATCAGGACCATCCGGGCCAACGGCGGCACCGCCGTCCCGCTGGTGGCGGGGTTCAATTACGCTTATGACCTGACGCCGCTGACCAATGCCCCGATCAACGCGAAAGGCATCGGCTACGTGTGTCATCCGTATCCCATGAAGTGCAAGCCGCCATACGAAGAGCGCTGGACGAAGGACTGGGGCTTTGCCGCGGAGAAGTACCCGGTGTTTGCGAGCGAGGTCGGGTTCTGCGCTGCTGATGACAAGAAGGCGCATATACCTGTGATTGGAGACGAGACTTACGCCGACGCGTTCACTGCCTATTGCGACAAAAGGGGCATTTCCTATTCTGTGTGGTGCTTTGATCCGCATTGGGCGCCGACCTTGATCGAGGACTGGAGCTTCAAGCCCACCCGGGAGGGCGCTTATTTCAAGAAGGTGCTGCAGAAGGCACAGCCTTGAGACACCGATTGCACGGATTACTACGAAGGCACGGATTGCGCGGATGTAACTATTCATATAGTAGCGTAAGCCTCCGGCTTGCGGTGGTCCGAACAACCCTCTGGGTTGTTCACTCGCTGGGGCTGCATGCCCATCGGCGCAACCCGGAGGGTTGCCGCGACGTTCGCAAGCCGGAGGCTTACGCTACTACCTGAATAGCTACGCGCGGATTATGATGAACCCCTGGAACTTGTTGCGTGTTGCGTGTTGCGCGCCCACGCAATACGCGACACGTAACACGCAACATAATCCGTGTCTGTCATGAGCCAGGCCAAACCCGCCTACCCGAACCCCTTCCTATGGGTGCCATCCAGCTACCTGGCGATGGGCCTGATCTACGTCACCGTCGGCAGCGTGGCGAACGTGATGTTCAAGAACATGGGCATGGACAACACCAGCGCGGCGTTCTGGTCCAGCATCCTGGGGTTCCCGTACACCTTCAAGTTCCTCTGGGCGCCGGTGCTCGAGCTTTACCGGGACAAGAAGTTCTTTGTGGTGCTGATGCAGTTCCTGCTGGCCGCCAGCGTTGCCGGAGTGGCCTTCGCCCTGAGGCTGCCGGATAAGGCCTGGCTGGTGCCGGTGCTCGCGCTGCTGGCCACCTCGGCGATTCTCGGCGCGACGCAGGACATCGGCTCCGACGGTGTCTATGTGACGACCTTGCCGCCGAGGGACATGGCCAAATATACGGGTTTCCAGAGCATGTGCTGGAACGCCGGCTTCCTGCTGGCGGCCGGTCCCTTGATTCATTTCAGCGGTGTGCTGCACGAGCGGACACAGAGTTGGGGCGGGTCCTGGATGATCATCATGCTGATCATCGCGGGCCTGATGCTGGTCGCAGGGCTGTATCATAGCCGGCTGCTGCCGCCGGGCGCCGCTGCCCCCGATGCGCCGAAGAGCTTCGGGCAGGCGATGGGCACGTTCGGCCACGCCTTCGTGACCTTCTTCCAGAAGAAGGACGTCTGGCGCATGGTGGCCTTCGCCTTCTTCTATCGGACCGGCTTCGGCCTGATAGATAAGATGGGACCGCTGTTTATGATAGACGAGCGGGCCAAGGGCGGTTTGGGCCTCTCCAACCAGATGCTTGGCGACATAAACGGCACCTTCGGCACGGGCGCGTTTATCCTCGGCTCGCTGGTGGGCGGGTGGCTCGTCTCGCGGGCGGGGCTGCGGAAATCCCTGCTGTTGCTGTGCCTCTGCCTGAACGTGCCCAACGTCACCTTCCTGATCCTGAGCCAGACCCTGCCGTCGAGTTATTCCGTGATCGCCGGCATCGTCACCCTGGAGAAGCTTGGATGGGGGATCGGCTGCGTGGGCCATATGATCTACATGATGCAGCAGATTGCTCCCGGCCCCTACAAGACCGCCCATTACACCATCGCCACGGCCCTCATGGGTGCCTGCATGATGTCCACCGGCGCCGTCAGCGGCTACCTCCAGAAATGGGTCGGGTACCAGTGGTTCTTCATTATCGTCCTGCTTGCTGCCGCCCCCTCTATCCTGGTGACCCTTCTGGCCCCGTTCAACCACCCCGACTCCGCCGGACCCAGTCCCCAGAGCAAGACGGAGGAGCCCGCCGCCGTGGCGGCCTGAGGGCTGTTCATGCTGAGAACGACCATCAGACGGTCTTTGGCGCACCCGCTTTCGGGGCAACAGAGCCGTTTGCTGCCGCGCCATGTCTCCAAACGTTGCAGTAAGCCCCCGAGGGCTGAACGCTCCGATGCTGCTCCCGCCGAGCACGGAATGGTGCTCGGGCGCTTTTCCGGTGCATCACCGGCGAGGCTACGGTATGACCCCGGTGTGTCTCCCATGTGGTCCGGGCCCCATGGGAGACACACCGTGGCCGCGCCCTACTCTATCCGCGGCCTCTCGCAGGCTGCTAAAGACACGACGTCTCTAATGCAACTGCATCTGCCTGAGGCTGAGATGGTTAGAAAGGCGCGGTTGACGCGCCCCGTCTTCGGTCGGCTCCGCTAACCCCCAAAACTATGCGCTACGGACATTTCGACGACGCACATCGCGAATACGTTATCACCAGGCCAGATACGCCTCTGCCCTGGATCAATTACCTCGGTTGCGAAGCCTACTTTGGCATCATCTCCAATACGGCAGGGGGTTACTCGTTTTACCGGGACGCCCGCCTGCGCCGGTTGACGCGCTATCGCTACAACAATGCGCCCTTCGATGTGGGCGGGCGCTATCTCTACCTGCGGGACAACGAGAGCGGCGCCTTCTGGTCTCCCTCCTGGCAGCCGACACGGACCGCGCTGGACTGCTACGAATGCCGCCATGGGCTCGGCTACACGGTCATCGCCTCCAGCTTCAAGAGCATTGACGCGCAAACCTGCTACTTCGTGCCGCTGGGGGAGAACCTGGAAGTCTGGAAGCTCGAAGTCACGAACCGCCGCCGCAAGCCGGCTCGCCTCTCCATATTCTCCAGCATCGAGTTCTGCCTGTGGGACGCGCAGGACGACGCGACCAACTTCCAGCGCAACTTCAGCACGGGGGAGGTGGAGGTCGAGGACGGTGTCATTTACCACAAGACGGAGTACCGCGAGCGGCGGAACCACTTTGCGTACTTCGCGTGCTCGGCCCGGCTGGCCGGCTTCGACACGCAGCGCGACACGTTCCTGGGCCCCTATCGCGGGTGGGACCGGCCGGTGGCGGTCGAGCGCGGCAAATCCTTCAACTCGGTTGCGCACGGCTGGGCTCCCTTGGGCTCGCATCACGTAAAGCTGACTCTGAAACCGGGAGAGACCAGGCGGGTGATCTTCCTGCTCGGCTACCATGAGAACGCGGTGGACCAGAAGTTCGACCCGCCCGATTCGCAGCGAATCACTAAGCGCACGGTTAAGCCCCTCATCGCGCGCTACCTGGCGGTGGAAAATGTGGACGCGGCCTTCGAGGCGCTGCGGGCGTCCTGGGACGGCCTCCTGGGCATTTACCAGGTGCAATCGCCCGACGTGCACACAAACCGCATGGTGAACATCTGGAATGCCTGCCAGTGCATGGCGACGTTCAACATGTCGCGTTCGGCATCGTTCTATGAATCGGGCATTGGGCGGGGCCTGGGGTTCCGGGACTCGAACCAAGACCTGCTCGGGTTCGTGCACGTGGCGCCGGCGCGGGCGCGGGAGCGGATTCTCGACCTGGCGGCAACCCAGCTCAAGACGGGCGGCGCCTTCCACCAATACCAGCCCTTGACCAGGCGCGGCAACAATGACATCGGCAGCGGCTTCAACGATGATCCCCATTGGCTGATCGTGGGGGTGGCCGCTTATCTCAAGGAAACCGGCGACTGGAGCATTCTGGACGAGCCGGTCCAATTCGAGAACGAGCCCGGCTCGGAGCAACCGCTTTACGAGCATTTGCGCCGCAGCATTCAATACACGCTCGACCGGCTCGGCCCGCACGGGTTGCCGCTTATCGGGCGCGCGGATTGGAACGATTGCCTGAACCTCAACTGCTTCTCCGATACCCCCGGTCAGTCCTTTCAGACCACGACCAACAAGGAGGGCAAGGTAGCCGAGTCGGTATTCATCGCCGGGCTGTTCGTGCTGGCGGCGCGGGAATTAGCCGCGATTGCCGCCAAACGGGAGCTGAAGGACCAGGCAGCCAAATACCTGGCTCTGGCGGCGAGCATGGAGAAGACCGTGCACGAGCACGGCTGGGACGGGGACTGGTTCATCCGCGCCTACGACGACTTTGGGCGCCCGGTAGGCTCGAAGCGCTGCGAGGAGGGGAAGATCTTCATTGAATCCCAGGGCATGTGCGTCATGGCCGGCATCGGCCTGAAGGACGGCAAGGCACGGCGGGCGTTGGAAGCGGTCAACGAGCACCTCGCCACCCCGCACGGCATCGTGCTGCAGCAGCCGGCGTTTTCGAAGTATTACCTGCATCTCGGTGAGATCTCCTCCTACCCGCCCGGCTACAAGGAGAACGCCGGCATCTTCTGCCACAACAACCCGTGGATTATCATTGCCGAGACCATGCTGGGCAACGGCAACCGCGCCTTCGACTATTACACGCGAATCAATCCATCGGCACGGGAGAAGATCGGCGACCTGCACCGGTGCGAGCCGTATGTCTTCGCCCAGATGATCGCCGGCAAGGACGCCCCGACACACGGCGAGGCCAAGAACTCCTGGCTCACCGGGACGGCGGCGTGGACCTACTACACCGCCACCCAGTGGATACTGGGCATCCGGGCCGAATACGACGGCCTGCGGGTTGACCCGGTGATCCCCCAGGCCTGGAAGGGATTCACAGTGACGCGCCGGTTCCGGGGCAACACCTACCTCATCGAGGTCCGCAATCCACACCGGAAGCAGCGGGGCGTGAGCCGGCTGCACGTGGACGGCCAGGCCGTGCCCGGCAACCTACTTCCCGTTTTGACACCACGCCCCGAGCCTATCCGGGTCGTCGCCGACCTGGAAGGGTGAGGAGCGACATCGGCGGGGGCGTGTCCATTATTTTGATGACATGCGACAGGCTCTACTTGGATTAGTGTTCGCTGAGCTATTTTCTAATGCGCACTATAGGCTCGGGTTCATCGGCGAGAGCAGGGCTGGTCTCTGGCTTTAAGTGTCGCGGCGCCCGGTCGGCTGGCGCGATAAGTCGGCAGAGCGTAGTTATTCTTGGGGTCGTCTTGCCGATCATGATACTGGTTGCCGGATGCTCCAAGCATTCGAACACGACGGCCGCCGCGCCTGCCACCAATGCTGTAGCAGCGGATGCTTCCGCCGCGCCGCCCTCTCCGAGAGGGCCGGGGCCGATGGGCCCGCTACCCCCCGGCGCGGTTATTCCTGATTCCAGCGACGTGAGCGCCACCCTGGGTCAACTCTCTCAGGAGTTGCGCAAGTATGTGATCCGGACTCGGAGTGTGCCCAAGAACTTCGAGGAGTTCATCGCCAAGTCCCACGTGCAGGCGCCCCCGGCGCCGCCCGGGAAGAAATACGCCATTCAGAAGCAAGCGGTTGTCTTGGTGAAACTCTGACCAGCGGCGAACCAGCACGAATTCCATGAGAAAGGCCCATCCAGCGAGGACAGTGAAACCGCTCCCGGGGTTTACCCTCATTGAACTGCTCGTAGTCATCGCGATTATCGCAATCTTGGCCGCACTATTACTTCCCGCCTTGGCCAGCGCAAAAGCCAGAGCCTGGAGAATGCAATGCAGTTCCCAACTGCGGCAGCTCGGGTTTGGCATCCAGATGTTTGTCACCGACAAGGATGACATGTTCCCCCCGGCCGGTTATGCAGTCGCCGGGCGCAACGATCCGCAACTGGCCTGGGACAGCTACATTTATCGCAATATCGGCGGTACTGCCCCCGAGGCTGACTTGTATGGCGGTGAGACGCCCACCGCGTTTTGCCCCAAGATCGAAAAATGCCCCGCGGATCGTCTGCCCACCTTGGAGAGTGATCCGCTGTGGGGTTGGGTCCAATATGGGTTGCGCAGAACCTACGCCATGAACAGCGTTGGCCCCAACTGGCAGACCGATTACCAAGTGCCCGAGTCGGGGGGAAATTATGTGTTGCCGGACTTGAGTCAACCAGGGCGTCACGGCGTAGGGATTTATTGGGAGGCTGCGACATTGCCCCCGTTCGGCATTCCGGACTGGGATGCTAAAAGCTATAAAACATCAGTAGTCAAGGACCCCGCGGGAACTATCCTGCTGGTGGAAGAGCCCAACATCCAGAATGTGGTTGGGAATATCTGGCCCTGCATCTCTCTTGGGCCCCAGGGAGCCGGAGACCTCTACCAGGTGGACCCCAGTTCGGAGGCCAAGAACTTTGGCAACAACGAATACGGCCTCCATGGCAAGCGCTTTAACTACCTCTTCCACGACAATCACGTTGCGGCTCTTAAGATTCAGGACACCGTGGGCAGCGGCACCCTGGCGAACCCCAAAGGCATGTGGACCGTGGCCGTGGGGGATTAGCGACTTCCCTCGGAGCGCGCCCGTCCTCGGCCGCAGCAACCAGCGACGGCGGCAGGGCTCGGTTTGTATAGCGAGCTTCAGGCGTGGCGGACATGCTATGCCCGAGGACGCGCGCGCGCTCCGTTCACAGGATTTTACGCTGTTGCCTGCCCGGGTGGAGTTGTAGCATACGGCCATGCGATCGCTGGCGCAGCCCGACGTGCTCAAATCTGCTGCAACGGCCGCGCTGTTTTCCGCCCTGGCCTGTTCCCCGCGCCTGTTCCTGTGGGTCAAACGCCCTTACGCCCTCTGGTATTCGGAGGCGGTGCTCTTCCTCTGCGGCGTCGTCCTGTGGGCCTTCGTGTTCGGCTGGCACACGAGATACACGGGCCGGCCTGTGTTCACCCGAAAGATGGGCGTGGCGCCGTTCGCTTGGGCAACCCTGGCGGGCGTTGGAATGGCGATCCTCTTGCACGCCCGGCTTGACCCGGCCCTGCGCTTACGAACGCCGGAGGACTATCCGAGCACGCCCGAGCAATGGCTTGCGCAGACCCTGTTCGCGCTCAGTTTCACCCAGCTTTACCTGGTATTCGCCGCCTTCGCCTGGTTTGCCCGGCTTTTCCAGAATACGAGCATGGCAGCCGTCCTGACCGTGCTGTTCGGGGTGTTTGTGCTCGCCGTCAAGAGTCATGCCTCCCCCACTCCGATGCCCACGCCGCTGTTGCTGGCGTTGCTGGCGGCCCGGGTCGTGCTGGGCATCCTTTCAGTGCTGTTTTACCTGCGCGGGGGCGTGCTGTTGGCGTGGTGGTGGGGTCTGCTGCTTCAATGCCGCCATCTATGGAGCATGGGGTGAGGCTGAGTCTTGAGTCTAACGCCTAAAGTCTTGCGTCGTCCTCGCCGAGGGCCAATTCATGAAGGGCGGTAGGGACGCGTTCCACCGCGTCCCCATCTTCCAGAGATAGCAGGGACGGCTATTTGATCTTCTTGAGGATGCTTGCCGCTCGCGCTGCATCGGTATCCGAATCCAGCGCGAGGTAGGTGACGGATCGGTTGCCCATCGCCGCTGCGGATAGGCCCCGCAGGTTGATGCGGCCCGCAGCGAGCGCCTTGGTCATGCTGGCGCCCAGCCCAGGCTTGTCCTCCCCCTCCACGCGGAGCGAATGGAGGCTGCTCGTGCGCTGAAAGCCAGCGCCCTCGGCCGCCCTGACCTGCCTGACACCCTTTACCGGCGTCACGAACAAAACGCCGCTGCCGCGCTGCTCCGGCGCCCGCCGGGCGATGATGAAGGCAAGGTTAACCCCTGCCGCCGACAGCGCCTCGAGCTTCTCCGCCACTGCACCCGGGCGGTCGTCAACGGTTGCGGCCCACACGTCGGTTCGGCTGATGCTAAGTTTCATAACATTGCTGGTATCGTTTTGACGTTCCCTTATGCCTGACTATCGCGCCAGTTGGGCCATCGCGCCACAGAAAACTGCGGTGAAGTGGTTGAGAGTTGAGGGCAAGAAGCAGCCCTGAACCCTTAACCCTCAACCGCTTCCGCACAGTAGGGTTCTTACCCAGTTACATGGCGCCCGGGGCGGGGTAGAATAAGCCAGCGTGCGGAGACAATGACAATTTGCACCCGTTGCTGAAAGCTGAAGGCCAATCGGTTTGGTTCGCCGGGGTAGGGACGACTCGCGTGTTTGCGTGTTACGTGGACACGGCGAGGCGCCCCTGCCACGCCGCCGAGCCGGACAGGCCGCGTGAAGGATGACATCCGCATCCTGCTGCTGGAGGACAGTGGATCAGACGAGGAATTGATCCGCCGGGCCTTACGCCGCGGCGGTCTCTGGTTCCAGTGCAAGCGGGTGGACAACCGGTCAGCGTTCGTGCAACACCTCATCAAAGCCCCGCCGGATGTGATCCTGTCCGACTTCGCCCTGCCCGGATTCGGAGGGATGGAGGCGCTGGAGATCGCGCAGCAGAAGTGCCCGGATGTGCCATTTATCTTCGTTACCGGCACCCTGGGCGAGGAGTTGGCCATTGAAACCCTCAAGCAGGGCGCGACGGACTACGTGCTCAAGCACCGCCTGCCGCGCCTGGTCCCCTCGGTGCAGCGCGCCCTGCGCGAGGCCAGGGAGCGCGCCGAACGCAAACGGGCCGAAGCCCGCGTCCGGGAATCGCATGATCAACTGCGCTCGCTCTCGGTCTATCTGCAATACGTGCGCGAGGAGGAGCGGACGACCATCGCGCGCGAAGTGCACGATGAACTGGGGCAGGCCTTGACCGGGTTGAAGTTGCAGTTGGTCTGGCTGGCGCGGCGCCTGCCCCGGGAAGACCGTGAGCTGCGCCAGAAGGCGCAAACGATGTCTGCGAACATTGACGAAATCATCCATGCCGTGCAGAGAATCGCCACGGCCCTGCGCCCGGGCATCCTCGATACCGCCGGCTTGGTGGCCGCCATTGAGTGGCAGGCCCATGAATTTGAAGTCCAGACCGGCATCCGATGCCACGTTCGCAATCTCATCAAGGACACCGCCTGGGACCAGGACCTGAGCACGGCCTTCTTCCGCATATTCCAGGAGGCGCTGACCAACATCGTGCGTCACGCCGCAGCCAACCGGGTCGAAGTGCGGCTGGCTGAGCAGGACGGCCAGGTGGTGCTGGAAGTGAAGGATAATGGCCGGGGCATCTCCGAGGCCGAAATCCGCAACTCGAAGTCCATCGGCCTGCTGGGAATGCAGGAGCGCGCCGCCTTGCTGGGAGGCGAGGTCACCTGGCAGGGGCGGTCCAGGCAGGGCACCGTGGTCCGGGTGCGTATTCCCAGGCGGACGGGCAGGAGGAAGGCAAGTGGGTTGAGGGTTGAGAGTTGAGGGTTGCGAGTTGAAGGAAAGAAACCGCACATACCCCGTGAACCCTCAACCCTCAACCCTCAACCCCCAACACGGGGCTGCTCCGAGCCTATGAGAATCCTCCTCGCAGACGACCACGCGCTGGTGCGGCAAGGGTTGAAGCTGATCCTGGCCGACCATTTCGAACACACCCAGTTTGGCGAGGCCCGCAACGCCAACGAAGCCCTCGCGCGGGTATCCAAGGAGAACTGGGACGTGTTGGTGCTGGACATCACCATGCCGGGCCGCAGCGGGTTGGATGTGCTGCAGGAGGTCAAGCGGCTACGCCCCAAGCTTCCGGTGCTCGTCTTGAGCATGCACCCCGAAGACCAGTTCGCCGTGCGGATGCTCAAGAGCGGCGCCGCGGGCTATCTCACCAAGGAAAGCGCCGGGGAGGAACTTGCCGGAGCCATCCGCAAGGTCATCGCGGGCGGGCGCTACGTCAGCCCGTCGCTGGCCGAACGCATGGCGAGCTACCTCGACATGGACGTGCTGAAGGCCCCGCACGAGCGGCTCTCGGACCGCGAATACCTCATCTTCCGCATGATCGCCTCGGGCAAGCAGGTTAGCCAGATCGCCCGCGAGCTATCGCTCAGCGTCAAAACCATCAGCACCTATCGCGCCCGGGTGCTGCAGAAGACCGACCTCAAGAACAACGCCGAACTGACCCGTTATGCGGTCGAGCAGGGGCTCGTGTGAAAGCAGCCTTGAGCCTGAGGTCTAAAGTCTTGAGTCACCGGCCCGCGTGCCGGCTCGAGCCTTTAGACTTGGACCCGAGACAGCGGTAGGGCAGCACCTACTGTCGTGCGGCGGGCGCGGCATTTAGCTTCCCTGGAACGTGCCGCCGTCACTCAGAGCGGGGCGGCACGCGTTATCAAATGCATCACGCGCAACCATGAGCCAAAATAAAGACGCCGCAGTTACGCCCGTCGCCGTTCACAGACTGGGCCACGCCGAACCGGATGACGCGGCGGGAGAGCGGACTGCAGGGTTTGGGCCCCACGGCAGCGGCAGCCGCCAGACTTTTCGTCCCACGGAGACCTGGTTCTTCCTCGAGCTGTTGCGCCGGCGCTGGCTCTGGCTGTTGATCGCGGGTCTGCTGTTCGCCGGGGCCGGCTTCGGGCTCGGCTACCGCCATTGGAAGCCCTGCTTCGTTGCCTCCGCCCGCATTATCCGCAACGACTCCGCGCGAGCTTCGCAGGTGTTCGCGTTCCAGACGCTCACGCCGCAATCCTACGTTTCCCTCCTTAAATCGCCCGAATTGCTCGCCCGCGTCGCCAGCCACGCCCAGCCAGCCATGAGCGAATACGATTTCAGCCGCCGCCTGCGCATCAGCCCCGAGCACGACGGCGACGTGGTGCTGGTCGAGACCTCGGCCGCCACGATGCAGGGCGCTGCCGACCTGGCCAACCTCTTCGTGGCCGACGCCGTCGCCTTCACCAAGGAGCTTCAGACCAACGCCGCGACCGAGGTGAAGCAGTTCATTCAGCCGCAACTTTCGGAAGTGGACTCGGAAATGGCCGCCCTCAAGCAGCCCAAGTCCGATCAGCCCGCGTCGCGGACTCAGCCCTCGCTGCGCCATCCGTCCGCCCTGGCGCTCAAGCTCCAGGCAGCGCGCGAAGACCTCGTGGACGCCCTGACCCGCTACACCGAGCTGCACCCCATCGTGCAGGCTGCCCGCGCCAAAGTGGCTTCCTACGAACGCCTCGTCGCCGAGGAAAACGCCGCCCCCTCTCTGCCGTCGGAAGCGGAAATCGCCGATCGCCTGGCCGCCCAGCGCGATGCCCGTGACGCCTTGCGCGGCCAACTCGCCCCGCTCGAAGGCACCCGACGCGACCTGGTCATGCGCCAGCGCGCCGCTCAGCTCGTCGTCTCCGACCCGCCCGGCTACTACCGCGAACTCTCACCCGCCACGCTCAGGGACGTGAAGGGAACCAAGCGCAAAGTGAAGATCGTCTCCACTACCGTCCTCTTCGGTGTGATAGGGGTGCTGACCGCCCTGGGGGTGAACCTGCTGGTCGAGGTGCTTGACCGTCGGCTCAAGGCGCCGGTGGACGTCATGCGTGTGACCGGCCTGCCAGTTATTGCCAGTGCGCCGGACCTGACGGGGCGCTCCAGTGCCGAGCGAGCCAACTGGGCCTTTCGCACCTGGATCACCTTGCAGGGGCGCTTAAGCCCCGCGACCAATCACGGCATCGTCTGCGGCCTTACCTCTGCCGGCCGGGGTGAGGGGCGCACGACGTGGGTCAAGCTGCTCGCCCGCGCGGCTAGCGAGTGCGGCTATCGCGTGCTCACCGTCACGGCGGAGCACGGCATCCCCCTCGGAAACCCGTCCGCCTCGCCAGCCCCGCCGCCCAAACCCAACGGCTCCCTCGTGCATTCGGCCAACGGTTCCGGCGTCCTTCCGTCTGTCCAGGACCTCGAGCACAAGCTCGTCGGCCCGGAATCCCAGCGCGTCGTCCAGATTCCGCTCCCTGGCTGGGTCTGGAACCTCGAGCGCCGCCAGCAATGGCAATGCGCCCTTGACGAATGGCAGCGCATCGGCAACGTGGTCATCCTCGTCGAACTGCCGCCCGCCTCGGTCCCGGAAACCGTCCTGCTGGCCCAGGAGCTTCCCAATCTCCTCTGGCTGTCCGACAGCGCGCGGTCCGACGCCGCCGAGACCCGTTCCCAACTGGAAACCCTGCGTCACGCCCGGTGCCGCCTGGTCGGCGCCGTGCTCAACCGCGCACCTTACGAGCACATCCGCCACCGCTTCGCCCGCTGGTTGCCTACGGCGCTGGCGGCTTCCCCTTAGCCAGGCCGCATCTCAGTCTCCGTAAAGGCCCGCATCGCTGCTCTCGTTGACACCCCCGGAAGCCTTTAGCTGGGTAGGGACGGCTCGCGGAGGCGTCCCTACCTGAGCACGGGGTCCGCCCTCTGCATCGCCCCTCGGCCATCCGAGCGGGCTTCCCAATCCGCAACCCCGCTCCCTAGGCGGCGCCTGTAAGCGAAACACCGACAAGACTCTCGGCCGTACTCCAATACACTAATTCCATATTGATATTCACACTGCGGCCTCATGCGAAAATGCATTGTCGTCGCACTGTGTATGGCGGCCCTCCTGGCGGCCCAACGTTTAATGGCGGGAGTGTGGGTGGATGACTCGTTGCCGGCGGGAGCCGGCACCGGCTCGACCGGCGGCGAAACCTGGAACTGGGTTTCCTCGAATCCCTCGCCTTATAGCGGTTCGCTGGCCCATCAGTCGCTCAACGCGGTGGGCCTGCACGGCCACTCCTTTAACTGGGCCGGCGCCACGCTGAGCGTCAACACCGGGGACGTCCTCTACACCTATGTATATCTGGACCCGGCCAATCCGCCCATGGAG
>Ga0335069_10004182_pt1 | contig 21551 bp, 20 predicted proteins | sample Lox_Sample_11_FD_206714 | JGI IMG/M metagenome (GOLD analysis project Ga0335069, IMG submission 206714) | Soil microbial communities from Loxahatchee National Wildlife Refuge, Florida, United States - Lox_Sample_1.1 | ecosystem: Environmental > Terrestrial > Soil > Wetlands | place: USA...
TCTTCTGCAGGTCGGACATGAAATGATTGACCACCCGCTCCTCCGGCCAATCGCGGAACCACCATCCCAAACCAGCAAGAATAAGAACGACGACAACAACGACAGCGATGATGATGTTGCGGCGGCGGGCCTTGCGAAAGTCGTACTCCTGCGCTTCGAAGATCGTCATTACAGCTAAAAGGATAGCGCAAACCGGCGCTGAAGGTGTTATGCGGGAGCGCCGAGCCGGGTCTCACGACGGGAGCATGCAACTTCCTGTCGTTGAGTGGGGCTTGTAATCAGCAACCAGTTCTTTCACTGGTGCCCCATTCAACCTTTCTTTGGTTGAGTGGGGTGTTCTAACCGCTATCCAGTGACCATCGTCCACAGGCGTTGAGTGGGCACCTAACCACTACCCACCAACCACTATCCACTGCGTTTACGCCACAGGCTGCTCGATTTCTTTCAGCGCCGCCTCGGCATCGAGGGTCCTTGCGATTCCATGGACCACCGAAGCAATCCGCACTGCCGCCAGGATCTTTTCTTCCCCGATGCCTTTTTCGCGTAGAACCTTTTCGTGCGAATCGACACACGCGCCGCAGCCGTTGATCGCCGACACCGCCGTCGACCACAGCTCGAAATCGAGATGATCGACGCCGTGGGTCCGCATGATGTTCATGCGCAGGCGAGCGGGAATCGTGCGGTACTTCTCGTTCGAGGTGAGGTGCAGAAAGCGGTAATAGATGTTGTTCATCCCCATGATCGCCGCCGCACCTTTGGCCGCTTCGAGTGACTGCTCCGAGAGATGCTGCGTTGCCTGCTCAAAGATCGCCTTCAGCAGTTGGGGATTACCGGCAGCATAAGCCGCCGCGACCGCCGTCCCCCAAGCCTGCGCCGGCGTGAGTTCCGTCTGTTGCGTGACCACAGACGAGAAATTCAGTTTCAAATCTTTGGCGTGCCCGGGAATGGTGTCGAGTAATGCTTCGAGATTCATTTCGTTTTCCACTGTTTCAATGATGATTGTGCCATTTCGCGATTGCGCCATTGGGCCATCGCAAATCGCGCAATGGCCCAATGACCAAATGTCAAAATGGTTTAGGCGTGCAGCGTTTCTTGCCCCTTCTGCCAGTTGCAGGGGCAGAGTTCGTCGGTCTGCAATGCATCGAGGACGCGCAGAACTTCCTGTGGATTGCGTCCCACCGAAAGATCGGTGACATACGCGAAACGAATCACACCTTCCGGATCGACGACATAGGTCGCGCGCTGCGCCACCCCTGCCTTTTCGTCGATGATGCCAAGCTGCCCGGTGAGGTCACGCTTGATGTCGGCGAGCATCGGGAAGGGTAGGTCTTTCAGGTCCGCGTGATGGGTGCGCCACGCATGATGCACGAATTCGCTGTCGGTCGAGCCGCCGAGGATCTGCGCATCGCGATCCAGGAATTCCTTGTTCAGCTTGCCGAAAGCCGCGATCTCGGTCGGGCAGACGAAGGTGAAGTCCTTGGGCCAGAAGAAGTACACCTTCCACTTGCCCGCGTAATCTTCGTTGGTGATGGTTTTGAATGCCTTGTTGAGGTCTTTGTCCGTGCTCACCGTTGCGGTGACGGAATAATCGGGAAACTTTTCTCCTACGCCTAACATATATGTTTGCTCCTCTTTCTTAGTAAATTGAACTAACAAAACTCGCGGCCCCCACGCCCACAGCGAACGCGGAGCAGGGCAGCCTACTCGCACCATCAGGGTGCGAAAACTATGTATTTTCCAGGGACTCTCGCTAACAGGTAATGCGCAACAGTGCGGTTGAGCCCACGTACGTTGTTAAAGACCAGTTACGTTTCGTCGTAGCGTGATCGAAGCGTGAGATCCGCCCCTCGATCCTCCCATTCCACTCGGAAATTCAGCACTGAACTCTCAGCGGACTGGGAGCGCGCGGGAGCTGGCCCGCGCGCGCCAGTATCTACAGTTTTGATTCACTATCCCTGACCGCGGATTCAGCCCTACTGCACTCCGCGTTTCAGGTCGTAGCGGTCGGCGTTCATCACTTTGCTCCACGCCGCCACAAAGTCTTTCACAAACTTCGCCTGCGAGTCGCTGGACCCGTAAACTTCCGCGAACGACCGAAGCTGCGAATTCGACCCGAAGATCAAATCCACGCGCGTCGCCGTCCACTTCAGTTCGCCGGTCTTGCGATCGTGTCCCTCGTAGATGCCATCGAAGGTCGGCTTCCACTCGGTGCCCATGTCGAGCAGGTTGACGAAGAAATCGTTGGTCAGCGTGCCCGGCTTCTTCGTGAATACACCGTGCTTCGACGCACCAAAGTTCGCGCCCAGCACGCGCAATCCGCCGATCAGCACCGTCATCTGCGGAGCCGTCAGCGTCAGCAACTGTGCCCGATCGAGCAGCAGGTCCTCTACCGGCGCCTTCTCGCCCTTGCGGACGTAGTTGCGGAACGCGTCGGCCCGCGGCTCCATTACCTTGAACGACTGCACATCGGTCTGCTCTTGCGAAGCGTCGGTGCGACCCGGCGCGAAGGGAATCTTCACGTCGTGTCCGGCCTTCTTCGCCGCTTCTTCGATCGCCGCATCGCCAGCCAGCACGATCAGGTCGGCCAGCGATACTTTCGTCCCCTTGCTGCCATTCGACTGCGCCGAGCTGTTGAACTCCTTCTGGATCGCCTCCAGCTTCGGCAGCACTTTCGCCAGCACCGCGGGCTGGTTCACTTCCCAGTTCTTCTGCGGCTCGAGACGAACCCGCGCGCCGTTGGTGCCACCGCGCTTGTCCGATCCGCGGAAACTCGCCGCCGACGCCCATGCCGTCGACACCAGCTCGGGAATCGTAAGCCCCGAAGCCAGTATCTTCGCCTTCAGCGCCGAAGCGTCTTTTTCGCTGATCAGCTTGTGATCGACCGCGGGAACCGGGTCCTGCCACAACTGCTGTTCTTTCGGAACCAGTGGGCCAAGATACCGCGCGATTGGACCCATGTCGCGATGCGTCAGCTTGAACCATGCTTTTGCGAACGCATCGGCGAACTGATCCGGATGCTCGTAGAAGCGCTTCGAGATCGGTCCATAGATCGGATCGAACCGCAGCGCGAGATCGGTGGTCAGCATCGACGGCGCATGCTTCTTCGATTTGTCGTGCGCGTCGGGCACCGTGCCATTGCCCGCGCCATTCTTAGGAGTCCACTGGTTCGCGCCCGCCGGGCTCTTGGTCAGCTCCCATTCATACTTGAACAGATTGTCGAAAAAGTTATTGCTCCACTTCGTCGGCGTCGTGGTCCAGGTCACTTCCAGGCCGCTGGAGATAGTGTGAACACCGTGTCCGGCGCCCAGCTTGTTCTGCCAGCCCAGGCCCTGCAGTTCGATGTCAGCGCCTTCCGGTTCCGGACCGACGTAATCCGTTGGAACGCCAGCGCCGTGCGTCTTGCCGAAGGTGTGACCGCCGGCGATTAACGCTACCGTTTCTTCGTCGTTCATCGCCATGCGGGCAAAGGTCTCGCGAATGTCCGTCGCAGCCGCCAGAGGATCGGGCTTGCCATTGGGACCTTCTGGATTCACGTAGATCAGGCCCATCTGTACTGCGCCGAGCGGATTCTCCAAATCGCGAACACCGCTGTAGCGCTCATCGGCCAGCCACGTGGTCTCCGGCCCCCAGTACGTCTCATCCGGCTCCCAAACGTCCGCACGTCCTCCGCCGAAACCGAAAGTCTTGAACCCCATCGACTCCAAAGCGACGTTCCCGGCGAGAATCATCAGGTCGGCCCACGAGATCTTCTGTCCATACTTTTGCTTTACCGGCCACAGCAAGCGGCGAGCCTTATCGAGGTTCACATTGTCGGGCCAACTGTTGAGCGGAGCAAATCGCTGCATGCCCGCCCCCGCGCCACCGCGTCCATCGGCGATGCGGTAGGTTCCGGCGCTGTGCCACGCCATGCGAATGAACAGCGGGCCATAGTGTCCGAAGTCCGCCGGCCACCATGGCTGCGAGTCGGTCATCACCTTGTGCAGGTCCTGTACGACCGCGTTAAAATCGAGCTTCTTGAATTCTTCAGCATAGTTGAACTCCTTGCCCATCGGATCGCAGAGTTCGGAGTTCTGGTGAAGCAGGTTGAGCCTGAGCTGGTTGGGCCACCAATCCGCATTGCTGTAAGCACGGCGACCATGCGCGACGGGGCACTTGGATTCGGGTAACGAAGATTTATCTTTTGTTTCTGGGACGACCGCCCCAGCACCGGTGGCGAGTGTGTTATCCATATGAATATCGTCCTTTGCGATTCGCTTAGTTATTGCCGGTAATCAGGCACGTGGCCGGTCGAAGATAGCGGTTGGTTCGCCCACTACCCATTGCTCTTAACGCAGTTCTCGCACAATCCCTGAATCTCTACCGCGATTCGATCCACGCGGAATCCCCGCGGCAACTTTTGCCGAACCCGTATGCGGTCGAGATCCTCATCCTCGATATCCATCACCTTCTTGCAGCGGGTGCAGATCAGGTGATGGTGAGCACCGGTGTTCCAGTCCACGCGCATCGTTCCATGGTGCGGACTCAGCTCGCGCAGGATACCGTGCTCGACGAATGTGTGCAGTGTCTTATAAACCGTCGCGAGTGACATGGACGGAACCGCAATCCTGACGCGCTCGTACACATCCTCCGGGCTCGGATGGTCAGGCGTTCCAGCCAGCGCTTCGAAAATCACCTGGCGCTGGTGGGTCACGGCCAATCCGTGCTCCCGGCAGAGCTCGCGAAAATCAGGAATACTTTTCATTCAAGAATTACTATTGAAAGATAATTATTATCAAACTAGGCGGGAAGTGGCAATCCCAATCGCAGACTCAAAACCGAGAGATTCCGGCTTTCCTTCCTTAGGACGCAACGCCGTTCAGGCGGCAGTTTTGAGGCGCGATTTTTTTGCGTTCCTTATCTGACTGATAAGGTCGTGTAACTTGAGGGTTATTTCTCCGAGCAGGCGCGCGTTATTGGCGCGCAGTTGATGACCCTGGAGCCGCAGATCCGAATGCTCCCGCAGCAGTTCTTTGAAGTTCCTGATTGATTCCGATTCATACTTCTCCTGCCGGCATTCCTGGGCGGCTGGTGCCGAGCGCAGCCAGGCGTCGATTTCATCCGACATGGCGATCACCGCGCTTCGCGAACGGCCATGCGGGCGGCGAACCGGCAATCTCAGATCGCACTCCCAGCGCTGCACCGTGCGCACACTGCGGCCTATGTAGGCTGAAATTTCCTTCCACGAGTTCAAAACAATGACAGGACGATTGACGGAAGGTTGAGAAGGTTTAACCCGGGCCGGGTTTAAAAGTGTGTTCATGGGTTGATCACACCCTGACAGTACCAAGGTTCTCGTGCTACGGGCTGAATCCTTTATTGCTTTACAGAAGCCGCTTACAGACGCGGTTTGGCGGAACTTGACGCTCGACGCTGTCCGTATTGACACCGCGATAGCAATAGCTTACCTATACTTTAGGAGTACCCCATGAAGGACTCAGGAAAACCCGCGAGCATCGGCAATTTCGAGACTGTTTCTCAAGGGGATCTTCCCAACGGACGGAAAGGCAAGCACCATCCTCTTCTGGTCAAGGTTCTCGAGGATCTGGAACGCCTTCCGGAGGGCCGTGCCATCAAGATTCCTCTGGCTGAATTCGCCGGATCGGTCGCCGACATCCGCTCTGCCATCAATCGAGCCACCCGGAAACTTGACGTGGAGATCGCTACCTCAAGTGACGAGCAGTTCTTCTACGTCTGGAGGCCTGGCCCGAATTCGACCGCTGTCGGCAACTAAGCCATCCATTCCACAAAGGCCGACCTACATCCGTCAGCCTTCTTACTTTTTGCTACGCTTTGTCTCCTTTTTGCCACACACCTTTCCTGCAAATAGTGGGTTAAGCTGCACATAGCAGCTTTTCTCATTTGATTCACGAACAGACAATCCGCCTGGAAGCGGCGTGCAGCGGCATCGGGCTCCACAGCGGCGCACCGGTCAATATGCGCATCTTGCCCGCAGCGGCAGGCACTGGAATCGTCTTTCGCCGCACCGATCTTGACGGCTTTCAGATCGAGGCCAACTCCCGCAACGTCGCCAAAGTCAGCTACGCCACATCGCTGATGAAGAAGGGCGTGCTGATCTCCACGACCGAGCACCTGCTTTCGGCGTGTGTTGGCGTTGGACTCGACAACGCGATCGTCGAGCTCGACAACCTCGAGCTTCCGCTGCTCGACGGCAGCGCCCAACCCTTCGTGGACATGATCCTCAATGCCGGACTGCGCAAGCAGCGCCGTCCGCGCACGTACTACCGCATCCGCCGCGACCTTGAACTCCACGAAGGCGACAAGTTTATCGGCGTCTATCCCGGCCCGGGATACTCGGTTTCGTACGCCATCGACTTCCCGCATCCGCTGATCGGCAAGGAAGTATTCGAGGTCGAGTTGAGCAACGGGCAGTTCCGCCGCGAAATCGCCGCCGCCCGCACCTTCGGATTCAAGCACCAGGAACAGCAGATGAAGAACATGGGCCTGATCCGCGGCGCCTCGATGGATAACGTCATCGTGCTGACCGAAGACTCGGTCCTCAACGGCCCGTTGCGCTTTCAGGACGAGTTCGTCCGTCACAAAGTGCTCGACCTGATCGGCGATTTGGCTCTGCTGGGGCGGCGAATTATCGGTCGCGTGGTCGCCAACCGCGCCGGACATGCCATGCACACGGCCATCGTCTCGCGCCTGCTGAAGGACCCTTCTCTTTGGGAAGAGACTACCGACGAGCACCTTCCCACCCCGCTGTCTGCAACCGAACTCAGGGCTACCCTCTAGTCCTCTCACTTTCCGTGTTGCTCAGCCCCAACCTTGAGTACAATGCGCGTGCAGTTCGGTGATCCTGTACGGACGAGGTCTCGCCTCATGTCTCTCAAGAGCGAAAGAAATTTCTGGCGCGTCGTAGGAGCAGTCGTTGTTGTTCTGGGTCTCGCCATCATGATCGGCGCCATCGTGATAATGATCAATAACGACGATCCCCTGGACAAGTCACCCTCCCGCATCCAGGCGCTCGGCACTGCGATCGCGCTTTGCGGGGTGTGCGCGCTGGTTCTCGGACGCCAGCTCAGCATGCTGATCAATCCGGAAGGGGAACCGAACATCATCTGGACTGCGGTCGCCTACGGCAGCATCGCGCTTGGCATTGCCGGTGGACTGGTCCAATCGATCTTGTGGATGAACGCCGTGCGCTCCGGCTTCCAGGAATCGGGCTTTACCCCCGCCCAAAAATCAGGTCTGCTGGCCGCCGGCTTTCTGGTGATGACCGGGGTCATTTCGGTAATCGGCGAGCGCACCGCCCGCCTGTACGTGAAGCAGAAGCAACTGCGATCGGGAGCGGGTGCCGGAAGGTAAGCCGCAAGGAATTCAGGATCTCTCGTTCCTAAGAGGAGGAACTTACCATGCGGAAGTATGTAGTTCTGTCACTCCTTTCCGGGATCCTAGTCTGCTTTGCGTGGGCTCAGTCGAATCCCGCCACAAAAACGCTTTCGGTCTGGCACATCTATGGAAGACAATTCACAACGGTGCGCTCGTCTTCGCCCATTCCCGTAGCTCCGCCGCAAGAAACCATTGCTGTGTTCACGCCAACAGAACCGATCGTCATCCGACGCGTCGAGGCCATCAGCCTTATCGGGCCAAAGGAGCTGAGGGGAGGAATTGGAACCCAAACGCCGGCTCCTAATGTTCCCTGTCCGCTTCCGTTTTCAATTGTGGTCAGCGATGGGAAGGTCTCCCAACCAATCCCAATCTCGAACACGTTCATAGCCAGAGGTTCAACGCAGACCTACACCGACAGTGGCGCAATGAACCTGCCCTTTGCATCTGGGTCGAAAATAACCGTAGCTGTTGTGCCACCGCAGCCCGGGATTTCCCAACCCGACTGCGCCGTGTATGACCTCAACATCAACGTTCAGTACGTTACCGAATAGGTCTTCGGGCCGATTGCCGTTCACCGATTGCCGTTCACCGATTGCCGTTCACCGTTTTATCGTTTTCAGATTCTCTTCGTTACCTTTTCCCAGTCTCGTGCATTCTCCTCTTTGACAGGCCGCGGAGACGCTGTTGAGTTCGCAACCGCTGATCGACGATACCGATGACGAACGGCTGCTGATCGAGGCCGCGCAGCGCGATCCACGTCTGTTCGCCGCGCTCTTCGAGAGGCATGGGCATCGTGTGTATGCGTTCATCGCCCGACGGGTGCGCGATCGTAGTGAAGTCGAGGACATCACGTCCGAGGTCTTTCATCAGGCGCTGCGCAACCTGAAGCGCTACGAATATCGGGGCGTGCCGTTTTCGGCATGGCTCTTCAAGATTGCCGCTAACACAATCGCGCAGCACGGACGCGATGTCGCGCGGGCCAAGGAAGATCCGCTTGACGATGCCCCCGAGCCCGTGACCGATGAAGACGCTGAGCGCCGCGCGGTCTTGTTCGACCTGCTCAAGCGTTTGCCGGAAGACCAACAACGAGTCGTTTGCCTGCGCTACGCCGAGCAGAAGAGCATGCGCGAGATCGCCGCCGAGATGGATCGCAGCGAGGCCGCCGCCAAGCAGTTGCACTATCGTGCGCTGGAGAACCTGCGCCAGCAGATGGAGGGACGCCATGGCCAATGACAATGAGCGCTCCCCGATGATCGACCAACTCGAGGTCGCGGTCGAGAAGATGTTGCGCGGCGAGCGCGCCACGGTTGCTGATTCACAAGTTGCCGGGCTGATGGGCATCGCCAGCGACCTGCGCGATCTGCCACGCGAAAGTTTTCTGGCCCGCTTGGGTCAACGATTGGGTGAGGAAGGAGAGCTTATGCTCGCTACTGAAAATCATGTTCGCGAAGGATACAAAACCATAACGCCATACATTGTCGTCAAACAGATCGATGTTTTGGCCGACTTCCTGAAGAACGGCCTGGGCGCGGAAGAGACTTATCGCTCCGACCAGACCGGCAGCGGAGGAGGCTATCACTATGAGTTCCGCCTCGGACATTCGATGCTGATGGCCGGAGGGGCCCCGAACTATCCGGGCGACGAGATAAAGCCATCGTTACATTACTTCGTTGCCGATGTAGACGAGGCGTACCGTCGCGCGCTGGAGGCCGGTGCGACGTCGCTGCATGCACCGGTAGACCAGCCATATGGCGTCCGGGAAGGCAGCGTTAACTTCGGCGGTGTCGAATGGTATCTTTCTACTCCGATGAAGGATGCACAGGGTCGTGAGACTCTCGGCGTTGGCGATCTTGCGGCTTACTTGCATCCCAAAGGCGCTGATGAATACATTGCGTTCCTGGGAGGCGCGTTCGGCGCCGAGACCACGGAACTTTATCGCGAACCGGCCGGCACCGGGCCGGTTGTTCACGCCAAGCTGCGCATTCAGGATTCCATCGTCGAACTTGGCGAGGCCCACGGCCAGTATCAGCCGAAGCCGACCATGCTCTTCCTCTACGTGCCTGATGCCGATGCGTGGTTCGATCGCGCCGTTGAAGCCGGCGCAGAAGTGGCAACGCCGATGAGCAATCTTCCGTACGGCCGCACGGGCGCCGTTAAGGACGCGCAGGGAAACCTGTGGCACGTCTGCACGCCTCCCACACCAAAGTAACCTTCACCGCCGCAAGCCTCTTGCTGGGCAGCGTTCTTCGAGAGAACGTTGCCCACAGGAGTTCTCCATGCGCTTCACCGTTGCGTTATTGATGTTCGCCTTCGTTCTCGGCGCTTCCGCCTTGGCTGCCAATCCGACCTATTCCACCGGATCCATCCAGTCATCCTGTGCCCCATGGGACGGAGCGGCCATCGCCATGACTATTGGCACAAAGCAGGCTCAGCCGCAGCACGCGCCCGAGCCGCCCTACCTCAACGTCAACATCTGGAAGGACTTGCCCCTCCACACCGGACAAACCATTGAGCTCAGTTCCTCGTCGAGCGCTGGGTCAGCCTCCCGCTGCCTGAAAGAAGGCCAGTGCGAACTCGCCACCTCCGCCGTGATCCGCATCGAACACTTCAAGACCGGCTCCGGCGCCACCGGCCACTACGAACTCCACTTCAAGAACGGCGAGACGCTTTCCGGAAGCTTCGACCTGACCTGGGTAAATGTCCGCATGATGTGTGGCTAAAACTCTGCTCCCAGAGCCCCTTTTTTCAGGAACCAATTGACCGTGACCCACATCACATGTACCATGGTTGCGATGTCTCACGACCAGAAGACCTGTTGTTGTCCCTGCTGCTGCATGTGTATGTGCGCATGCGCGGGTGTCTTCTGGCGAGGGGACTTGATTAGCGGATAGTTGTAAATCCAGCTCAAGAGTTTACGAACCCACCGTCAGTCGATACTGGCGGTGGGTTTTCTATTTTGCTCGCAAATTGGCTGTGGGGGCCGAATGTCAGGAACAGTGAAAGAAACGGCGGCGCAACGGGTCGAGCGCCTGAAGCAAGCGAAGAACGCCTGGGAGTGCATCGACGAGATCCGCGGCTTCGCCCGGAACGGGTTTGACTCGATCCCGCCCGAGTGGCTCGGCACGTATTTCCGCACCTGGGGAATTTACACCCAGGGTGATGGCGGCGGCGCGCTCAGTGGCCCCGGGGGCCAAGGCAAAGCGGTGCCCTACTTCATGGTGCGCATCCGCATTGCCAACGGCATTCTCACCTCGGCGCAAACTCGCGCCATCGCCGCGCTCTCCGAGAAGCACGGACGTGGCCTCGCCGACATCACCGTGCGCCAGAACGTTCAGCTCCATTGGGTGCAGGTCGAGTCGCTGCCCGAGATCTTTGAGACTCTCGAACAGCATGGGCTCACCACCGTAGGTGCCTGCGGCGACGTTGGCCGTAACGTTGTCGGTTGCCCCGTTGCCGGCGTGGACCATGACGAAGTTGTCGACGCTTCGCCACTCGCCCGTGAGGCCACGCACCTCTTTGTCGGCAATCCCGAGTTCTACAACCTGCCCCGCAAGTTCAAGATCTGCATCACCGGATGCCGTGTCTGGTGCTCGTATCCCGAGATCAACGACGTCGCCTTCACCGCGCTCACCCGCAAGCGGCACAGCGGAAACGAAGTCGGCTTCTCGATTCGCGTTGGCGGCGGCCTCTCCACCGAGCCGCATCTCGCGAAGCGCCTGAACGCCTTCGTTACATGGAGCCAGGTAATCCCGGTGCTGAAGGGTGTCGCCGAGATCTTCCGCGACAGTGACGTCCTGCGCCAGAGCCGCGAATCGGCGCGTCTCAAGTATCTCTTCCTCAAGCACGGTTGGACCGCCGATTCCTTCCTCGAAGAACTTCACCGCCGCATCGGGTTCAAGCTCGACGCCGCCGAACCGGAAGATGCTCCGGTCGACACCCTCCGCGACCACGTCGGCGTGCACGAGCAGAAGCAACATGGGCTGTACTACGTCGGCGCTTCAATCCTTCGCGGACGCACCAATGCTTCACAGCTGCAAACCGCCGCGAACATCGCCGAGCAGTTCGGCGATGGACAAGTTCGGCTCACGGCCATGCAGAACCTGCTGCTGCCCAACGTCGCGAAAGACAACGTCGGCGCCGTAGCCGATCGCCTTGCGCTCGCCGGAATTCCGACGCAGGGCTCGGTGTTTCAGCGCGGCACCATTGCCTGCACTGGCACCGAGTTCTGCAAGCTCGCGATCACGGAAACGAAGGGCTTCGCCCGCTGGCTAACCGACGAGTTAGACCAGCGGCTCCCCGGATTCGAGCAGCAACTCAAGCTGCACATTACCGGATGCCCCAACAGTTGCGGCCAGCACTGGATCGCCGACATCGGCCTCGAAGGCAAGAAGCTCAAGGTGAACGGCAAGCTTACCGACGCCTACTACTTCTGCGTCGGTGGCGGCGTGGGCAAGCACCAGGCTGTCGCTCGCCCCGTCGGATACCGCTGTCTCGCCAGCGAAGTTCCCGAAGCCATCGAGCGCGTGCTGCGCCACTACGATACGTTCAAGTTCCCGGGAGAAAACCTGCGCGAGTTTTTCGCCCGCCATGAGAACGACGACATCCGCGGCTGGCTGGCGGGGGAGTTTGTCGTTCCGGTCGACCGCGATCTTCCTTCGGGTCGCGTTCCTCATGGAGTGGAAGGATGAGCGCGCGTCCGGTGCTATTCCCGTTGTTTCTGAAACTCGAGCGCCGCGCATGCCTGGTTGTGGGCGGCGGCGCAGAAGTCGCGAGCAAGATTCCCAGCCTGCTGGCGTCTGGTGCGTACGTTCGCGTCGTGGCACCACTGGTGACGGAAGAAATTCGCCGTCAACTCACTGACGAAACCTCGATCATCTGGTACGCTCGCCAGTTTGAGCCCAGCGATTTGGACGGAGTAGCGCTCGTCATCGCGCTCGACGAAGACGATGCGGTGAACGCGGAGGTTTACCGCGAGGCCACCGCGCGCGGCGTTCTTTGTAACGTTGTCGATCAGCCGGAGCGCTGCCACTTTTATTATCCGGCAGTGGTGCGGCGAGGTCAGTTGCAGATTGCGATCTCGACCGGCGGAGTCAGCCCCGCTCTGGCAAGCCGGATCCGACGCGATCTCGATCAGCAGTTCGATTCGTCGTACAGCGACTGGGTCGATGCATTAAGCGAAGCGCGCGAGCGCGTGATGCGGAAGTTGCCGAGATCTCCGCGTCGCACACGGCTGTTGCAGCGAATCGCCAGTAAACAGGCGTACCGGACATTCGCGGCCAAGCGCCGGCAACGAAAGGAGCTGGCGTGAGCGGCAAAGTCTTTCTCGTGGGAGCCGGACCGGGAAGCGTCGATCTGCTCACGCTGCGTGCCGCGAAGTTGATCGCGAGCGCCGACGTGGTGCTCTACGATGCGCTGATCGGCACCGACATTCTCGAACTGGCGCGCCCGAACGCACGGCTCATCAGCGTCGGCAAGCGCTGTGGCAAGAAGAGCCTGGCGCAGGAAGACATCAACGCGCTGCTCGTGTACTGGGCGCGGTCGGGAGACACAGTGGTTCGCCTCAAAGGTGGAGACCCGGGAGTATTCGGACGCGTCGCGGAAGAAACGGCGGCGTTACGCGCGGCGAAGATCGAGTTCGAGATCGTCCCCGGCGTAACGGCAGCGTGCTCAGCGGCAGCCGCCGCAGGAATCTCGCTGACCGATCGTCGCGCCGCCTCCCAGGTGGCGTTCGCGACCGTGCACCACAGCGAGGAGAATGCCGCTGAAAACTTCGCCGCCGCGGCCCGCGAAGGACGAACGCTGGTGCTGTACATGCCGGGTCACGATTATGAGCGTATTCTCCGCGAATTGCGGCGTGCGGGATTGAAAGCTGATACGCCATGCGTGGTCGTGACGAGGATCGCCACGCCCGATCAGCAAGTGATCTGGTCGGACCTGCGGTCGCTGGCAAATGAATCCGCACTACCGTCGCCTTCGATTCTGATCGTCGGCGAAGTGGCACGAAGGACCTCGGAGATCGGCGAAGCTGCCGGCCGCCACGAGGCTCGAGCCCACCTGGCGCAGCTACCGGAAGAGTTACGAGTTCTGTTGATGTAGAAACCGTGCAAGGAGAACGAATGGCGGAGGAGAAAGCAAAGAGACGTCTCAGCTTATCGCTCGACACCTGGGCTGTCGCGATGGCCCTGGTGCTCGTAGTGCTGGTGAAACTCGGCGTACTAACCAAGGTTCCCTGGTAAGGGGTAAGGAAAGGCTCGACAGAAAGACATGGCAAGCACTTCGATTGCAGTTCCCCAAGCGCCAGCCGCACCGCCAGTTCTTAAGTTGGTGCGACTGATTCCCGGAATCCTGTTGTTGGGCGCAATCGGTTATCTCGGCAAGTTCATCGAACAAAGCATTAATACTTACGCGAAAGCGCACCATCTCACCATTCCGAATATCGAGTACGTGCTCTGGGCGATTGTCATCGGGCTGGTCGTCTCGAACACCATCGGCGTTCCGCGCATCTTCCAGGCAGGCGTGGCAACCTATGAATTCTGGCTAAAGGCAGGCATCGTGTTCCTCGGCGTGCGCTTTGTGCTGGGTGACGTCCTGAAATTGGGCGGCTTCAGCTTGGCAATGGTAGCTTTGGAGCTGACACTCTCCATCGCCGCCATGACGCTCCTCGGGCGGGTTTTCAAGCTGTCACCAAAGTTGACTAGCCTGCTTGCGGTCGGTTCGTCGATCTGCGGCGTCTCGGCCATCATCGCCACCAAGGGCGCGATCGAAGCCGATGACGAAGACGCTTCGCTCGCCATCGCGGCCATTCTCGCCCTTGGAGCGCTGTCGCTGTTTGTCTTTCCTGTCGTGGGACACTCGCTTCATCTCTCCGATCGCGCCTACGGACTCTGGGCAGGACTCGCCGTCGATAACACCGCCGAAGCCACGGCGGCCGGCGCTCTGTATTCCGACGCCGCCGCGAAAGTCGCCGTGCTGGCCAAGACCACCCGCAACGCGTTGATCGGCTTCGTGGTACTCGCCTACGCCATCTACTGGGCGAGCAAAGGGCAGGCTGCGGAGATCAAGAATAAGGGCAGCTTCCTGTGGCAGAAGTTCCCCAAGTTCGTGCTTGGATTCCTGCTGCTTTCTGCGCTCGCCACTTTTGCTCTGTTCGACAAGGGTCAGATCACCTCAATCGCCAACCTTTCCCGATGGGCGTTCCTGTTGACGTTTGCCGGAGTCGGCCTGCGGACCAATCTCCGCGAACTGGGCAAGCAGGGCTGGCGCCCGTTCGTGGTAGGAGCACTTGGTGAGATCGGGATTGCTGTTGTAACGCTTGCGGTAATCGTGGCGAGCAGTCGATGGTTGTTGTAGGGTGCTGGTAAAAGCCGGTCGCGCAATGGCGGCCGGCTTTCGTTTTCCCTGAAGTCTTTTTCAGCGATGAGTCACATAGGTCTTCGAGATCCGGTCGTGCCAGCAAAGCCGGTCCGGATCGACGAACGACCACAACAATCCCAACCCCAGCGGGAAGGTCGAGAGCAGCATTGCCAGGGCACGCTGCCTGCGCGGCGATGCCGCAGGTCTGTGCCCGTCGAAATCCACCAGTTGCACGTGCGCCATCTGCATGCCCGGAGTAATGGCGTTATGCACGAGGAAGACGTACTTGTAGATCGACCAGAAGAACGCTGCTACCACCGCCGTTACACCAATCAGCATCCGCATGTCTTGCAGTACCGGCGTTGCCCCCAGCTTTGCCGCGACAATCCCAAACAGCAAGGTTCCGACCAGCACCAGCAACAGGTCGGCAACTTCGGCGAAGAAGCGCTGCGCCGGCGTGGCTACGGGAATCGGCAATTCGACGACCGGTTCGATGTACGGGACGCATGCGTCGTCGCGGTGCTCGGGTTGCAAGGTGATGTCGGCAAGTGGAACCATAACTGTCTCGGTTGCCTCAGGCGCTTCGACGATTCGTGGCTTGTCGAAGACCGGTTCGGCCAGTTGATCGGGCGGCGCCTCCTGCATCATCGGAGGCTTCGGGAAGAAGATGAGCTTCGCCGTTTCCGGCACCGGTGGCGGCAAAGGGGGTTCCGGAACGCTCGTTAACGGCGGTTCGTCAATCATCGACTCCGGCGCCGAAGTGTATTCCGGTTCGATCGATGGCGCCGTCGCGTACGGATGCGCGTAGTACGTGGCTATCGGATCGGGATCAGGCTCGCGCGACGCGACCATCGTCTCCGGCTCGGGTTCATGCTCAGGCCGCAGGAACACGTGGTTGGCCGCAGTCGACTCGAAGTTGAAGCTGAGCGATTCGTCGCCGAGCGAGCGTCGGCGGCGCGCTTTGTAGTTCTCGATGCGCGAAGACACTTCGTTTCGCCAGGATTCGTCGTCGGGAGGAGGAGGCGCGGATTGCGACACCAGCATGGGAACTGGAATTTCTACGTCCGGGAGTTCGCGCTCGTAACGCTGGCGTGCCGTGCTCAGAGATCCGGAGGAGATCTCCTGGCGCGGGTCGTTGCGCTGTTCGCGGCCCGCAAGACTCGAGGCAAACTGCTCCTCGCTGTCATCGTAGCCGTCGATTTCAGCCAGCTCGATGGCTCGCGACGCGTACGCACGCGGCTCCGCGCAGCGGCACTGGTCGCCACAAATAGGGCAGGACATCGCAGATTGGAAGAACGCCGAGAGCAGCGGGGGAACGAGCGGGCGTATCAGAGCAATGAAGTTCCCCTGTGCCCGCCCGACGTGTTACCTTGCCGGGTTAGGCAAAGAAGAACAGCATCAGCACCTACGCGCCAATGATCTCCCGCACAAGACTTCTTACCATGCTGCTCGTGCTTTGTCATTTGCTTGTCTGGCACCAGCTAGTTACCAGCCAGTTGCGCCCGGCGCAACCCGTGGCCAGCGAAGAAGTTACCATCAAGGCGCAAGAGCAGGAAAAAGTGGGGGACATCTATCGCCTGCGCGGCAACGTGGACGTCCACTACCGCGACTACGAGCTGAAAGCCGACCGCGCGACCTACAACCAGCAGACGGGAATCGTCGACGCCGAGGGCGATCTTGTCTTTGACGGCGGGCCGAACGACCTGCATCTCACCGCCACGCGCGGCACCTACAACGTCAAGACCGACCAGGGCAAGTTCTACAACGTCATCGGGACGACCAGCACGAAGGTTCGGGGCACGCACGTGGTGCTGACATCCTCGAACCCATTCTCGTTCACCGGCAAGGTCGTCGAGAAAGTTGGGCGCAATCGCATCGTGGTCCACGACGGGCGCGTCACGTCATGCCAGCTCGCCGATCCCAAGTGGACCTTCAACGCACAGACCGCCGATGTTGTGCTCGGCAAGAACGCCAAGCTCTACCACAGCACCTTCCGCCTCGATCACATCCCCTTCTTCTACTTCCCGTACGCCACGTTGCCGGTGGAGAAGATCGGGCGCCAGTCAGGATTCCTGATACCGGCCATAGGCCAATCGTCGCGCAAAGGCTTCATCCTCGGTGACTCGTTTTACTGGGCGATGAATCGCAGTATGGATGGCGAGTTCGGGGCGCAGTACTGGTCGCTTCGCGGATGGGCCTTGGCAGGTACTTTCCGCGCGCGGCCAACCGAGAACTCCAGCCTGCAGCTTCATTACACGCAGGTGATTGACCGCGGCTACGGCAATCCGCCGCAGAAGCAGGGCGGAGAGGAGGCGATCCTGACCGGCGACTCGCTGTTCCAGTGGGGCATTCGCGGGGTTACCGATATCGACTACCTGAGCTCCTACGTTTATCGTCTGGCGTTCTCGGAGACATTCACGCAGGCCGTCAACTCCGAGGTTAAGTCCACCGCCTTCTTCTCGAAATCGCTAGACGGCTACTTCTTCAACCTGATGGGGTCGCGTTACCAGAACTACGAAAGCACAACGCCCGGCGACCTGATCACCATCGCGCATGCGCCGTCGTTCGACGCCGGATCGGTGTATCAGCGGCTCGGCAACGCGCCGGTGGCGTGGTCGTACGACGCCTCGTTGCAAGGGCTTTACCGCAGTGAGCCGGGATTCGAAACGGCGCCGCTCGTCGGGCGCTTCGACCTGAATCCGCGGGTGGAGATGCCCCTGAAGTGGAAGGGTTGGGTCTTCCGTCCGGAACTCTCTCTCCGGGATACCTACTACTCGCAGCAACTGGTGCCGGGCAACAGCAACTCGGTCGGCACCGCGATAAGCAACGGCATCAACCGCCGTGCGCTTGGTACTACAGTCGAACTCGACCCGCCGGCGCTGGCGCGCATCTTCCAGAAGCCGGTCTGGAACCACAAGCTCAAGCATGTCATCGAGCCGCGCATCACCTATCGCTACGTGAACGGCGTTGACAACTTCAACCGGATCATCCGCTTCGATCACGTCGACATCCTGAGCAACACCAACGAGGTGCAGTACGGTGTGGTCAACCGGCTCTACGCCAAGAGCGCGAAGGACGAGAAGTGCGGGAACACCGACACCATTGCCCAAGCGCTTGCGGTCACGCCGGCAAAGAAGCAGACCTGTGCCGGCGCGCGCGAGGTGCTGCGCTGGGAACTGACCCAGAAGTACTTCCTCGACACCACGTTCGGCGGGGCGCTGATGCCCGGACAGCCAAACACGTTCACCACCACCGAGGAGCTGACGGGATTCACGTTCCTGACCAACTACCGGCACTTCTCGCCGATCGTGTCGCGGCTGCGCATCGAGACGTCAAGGAGCAACGACTTCGAATGGCACATCGACTACGATCCGGTGAAGGAGGCGGTGGATGGAAGCACGGTGCTGCTGACGCACCACATGGCCGACTACTTCTTCGTGGGCGGCAGCTACGCCTACCTCAATATGCCGCCCGGCATTCAGACTTCGACGACGGGATCCATCTCGGGGCCGACGGTCTTCAACCAGTTCCGCTGGCTGGTGGGATATGGCAGCCCGGACAAGCGGGGACCGAGTGCGGCGGCCAACATCGGCTTCGACGTCAACCTGAAGTACCTGCAATACGCCGCCGTGCAGACCAGCTACAACTGGGACTGCTGCGGGTTCAGCGTCGAGTACCGGCGGTTTGCGCTGGGCTCGGTGCGTAACGAGAACCAGTACCGGTTCGCCCTGAACCTGACCAACCTGGGGACGTTCGGCACACTGCGGCGGCAGGAACGGCTGTTCTAGCCTGTTAACTACCTTGCAATCTTGAAGACTGGAACTCGGTGCGCTGGCTTGGTGTGTCGGCGAGTCTTACTTGGCTAAGTGCTTTGGAATCTGATATGTGCCGTCCTTGACCCGCCCAATAGCAGAATCAGCGACTTAGCCGTACATATATGACAATAGGCCACTTACATATGTTTACTATTTAGTTACTACATGCGAGTGGCTGTGCGTAAACAGTAGCTCCCCTTTAGGGTCGTGCTGGGCGAAGCGACGCTTAGCGAGGTCGCGGTTCTGGACGGCGTAGCAGTAAACGCAGCCGTGGGGGCAGGTATCATAGTCGCCGATGTCCTTGGACTGGTAGCAGCCGCAGCCGGGACGCATGCCATGGAGCTTGGCGGCAATAGCGTGCCTGGCGATGCGGGACAGGCGGCGGGCGTCGATGCAGTGGGCGTCGCCGATGCTATGGGTGAACTCGGGCTGCGAGCAGATGGTCAGGGCCATGTGGTTGGACTTGGCGACGCGGAGGAAGCTCCTCAGGATTCGCAGGCGCTCTTCGTTGGCGGGCTCGCGCCAGGTGAAATGCTCTTCTTCGGCGGCGCGGTCAAGGTTGCGCCTGGTCTTGCGGTAGATCTGGGCGAAGGAGATGACACACTCGTTAGTGTGGCCGCGCAGCAACTTGGCGATGCGCTCGAAGTTCTCAAGGTGGAACTCGACCGGCGTGAGGCTGGAGAGCAGGATCGTGTCGTAGCGCCAGACCACAACGTCTTTGCCGAAGCGATCGCTCACCTGTCGCACCTGCTCAGCAGCTTTCGCGGCTTCGAGCACTGAGACTTCGAGTGCGCGCGGGTAGCCGTTGATGGTGTACTGCACCATGAACGGGAATCCGCGGCGATGAACTTCGTTCAGCTTCGGGAGGAACGGGCCGAGGTTCTTGGTCCAGAACACGAAAGCGCCGACCGCATCGCGCACCAGCTCGACCCGCGTAACCCGTCCGTTATAGGGATTGCGCATCAGGCAATATCCGGCATCGAGTCGGTTCATGAACCAGTCGCCGTAGAAGGCGGGGATATCGGTCTTGTAGCTGGCGGAGATGAGCATGGCCAGAGCTATTATCTCTGGTCGTAACCCGATACGCGTCCTACCCTCTCGCGTACACTTCGCTCGAGGTTCCTCCGGCGGCGGGGACATAGCATTTGAGGGTGTAGTCCATGACCATGCGGTCGGCGTTGAAGCGCCAGCCCAGCGTGCGGATGGTGCGTTTCATGCGCTTGATCCAGCCGCGCGGCAGGCCATCGCGGTCGCGCTGATAGTAGAGCGGAATGACTTCTTCGCGGAGTACGCGGTAGAGATCTTCGCCGTCGCGCGCGTCGTGGACGTCCATGCTGATGTGCGTGCGGCCAGTGCCGATGGCGAAGCCGTTGAGCCCGTCGTAAGCCTCGGCCCACCAGCCATCGAGGACGGAAAGATTGAGCCCGCCATTGAGCACGACCTTCTGGCCGCTGGTTCCGCTGGCTTCGAGCGGGCGGCGGGGATTGTTCAGCCACACGTCGACCCCCTGCACCAGATGCCGGCCGACGTTGATGTCGTAGTCCTCGACGAACACCAGTTTGTCGGAAAACTTGCGGTCGCGCATGAGTTGGGCGATCTGCTGCAAGACGCGCTTGCCGGGCTCGTCGTGCGGATGCGCCTTGCCGGCAAACACGAATTGCACAGGGCGCTTGGGATCGTTGACCATCGAGACGAGGCGCTCGATGTCGAGCAGAATGAGGTTGGCGCGCTTATAGGTAGCGAAGCGGCGCGCAAACCCTATCGTTAAGGCGTCAGGACTGAGCACCGACGGCAGATGACGCCGGTCTTCCTCGGGCTCGAGGCGGCGTTCGGATTGTTCCACCGCGCGCTGGCGCACGAACTCAATCAGCCGCGACTTCAGGCTGAGGTGGGTTTCCCAGAGCTCGGCGTCGTCGACGTCTTCAATGCCTTCCCAGATATCGGGCTCGCCGCTGCGCTTGTGCCAGCCGCTGCCGAGGTGACGGTCGTAAAGTCTGAACATTTGCGGCGCCAGCCAGGTAGGCACGTGCACGCCGTTGGTGATGTGGCCGATGCGGATGGCGTCGTCGGGGCGCTCGGAGTTGAGGCCGGTCCACATTTCGCGCGAGACTTCGCCATGCAGCGCCGAAACGGCGTTGGCGCGGCGCGAAAGTTTCAAGCCGAGCACCGTCATGCAGAACTCTTCGCCGTGATTGCCGGGCCGTTCGCGGCCCAGTGCCATTAGCGCTTCAGGCGATAAACCGAGAGCGTTACGCAGCGGGCCGAGATGCTCGTCGATAAGTCCGGAGTGGAAGCGGTCATGCCCGGCAGGAACGGGTGTATGCGTGGTGAAGACCACGCCGCGCGAGACGCGCAACGACGCGCCGTGGAAGTCGAGCCCTTCTTCGCTCATGCAGTCGCGGATGGCTTCGAGCACGGCGAAACCACTGTGTCCTTCGTTGAGGTGAAGCACACCGGGTACGATGCCCATCGCCTTCAGCGCGCGGAATCCGCCGACGCCGAGAAGCAGTTCCTGGCGGATGCGCACGCGGCCGTCGCCTCCGTATAACCGCGACGTTAGTTCGCGATCCTCGGGCGCATTGCCTTCGACATTGGAATCGAGCAGCAGCAGCGGGCATCGGCCCACCTGCATGCGCCAGACTCGGGCCATGATGGCGCCGCTGAACGTCTCGACCTGCACTGTAACGGGCTCGCCGGTGGTGCCGATGGCGGGTTCCATCGGAACGAGGCTGGTGTCGGTTTCGAGATACTCTTCGCGCTGCCATCCGTTCTCATCGAGGTACTGGCGGAAATAGCCCTGGCCGTAGAACAGGCCGATGCCGACCAGCGGGATGTCGAGATCAGATGCGCTCTTGATGTGGTCGCCGGCGAGGATGCCGAGTCCGCCGGAGTAGATCGGCACCGATTCGTGCAAGCCGAACTCGGCGGAGAAGTATGCGACCGGGCGAGTACGTAAAACTCCGGCGTGACGTGCTCCCCAGGTGCGGTCGG